>Ga0067045_1027398_pt1 | contig 167006 bp, 104 predicted proteins | sample TerdegcTABiofilm_FD_59184 | JGI IMG/M metagenome (GOLD analysis project Ga0067045, IMG submission 59184) | Combined Assembly of (Gp0054472, Gp0054536) Wastewater bioreactor microbial communities from Singapore -Terephthalate degrading... | reverse complement strand
TTAAATCGGGGGGAAATCTAAAAAACCGTTAGGATAAAACCGAAACCATTGATTGATCGCTTTCAAAAATCCTGAAAATTTTCGCAAAAACTATATTTGAAAGACTCTCGTAAAGTTGTGCAGAGGTCTTCTATGTGGATTTGAGTTATCCTCGACACAGGTTTCCCGCATAAGCGCATTGCTGGATGAAGAACTCGAAACATTTCGCAATCGTTCGTTAGGAGAATACCCATGTGTCTATCTTGACGCTCGATATGAGGATATACGATATAATGGAGTAAACAGGAATATGGCCATATTATGGGCAGTAGGAGTCGACAACTCTAATAAACGCCATGTTCTTGGTGTAAGTTCCTCATTAAGTTAAGCAGAGGTGCATTGGCGTGCGTTTTTGCAGAGTCTTGTGGATCGCGGATTGAAGGGAGTCAGACTGATTATAAGCGATGACCACACCGGACTCAAAGCGGCAAGAAAAGCGATATTTGGAAGTACGTTATGGCAACGTTGCCAGTTTCATATCACCCAGAATGCACAGGGCTGTGTTTCCCGCAAAGAACATCAGGCAGAGGTCGCCGAAGATTTGCGTGAGATATGGAATAGCCGAACTCTGGAGCAAGCACAGGAACGCAAAGAAGCGTTTGTTTTGAAATGGCATGAGAGGGAGTCGAAGTTGGCGGCATGGGCGCAAGATAATCTGGATGAAGGCTTTACCTGTTTTCTATTTCCAAAAGAAATAAGAAAGAAAATCAGAACAAGCAATTGCATGGAGCGGGCTAATCAGGAAATAAAACGACGCACAAAAGTGGTTCGACTGTTCCCTGACGAACGCTCATGTTTAAGGCTTGTAACCGCTGTTCTGGTAGAAATCCACGACGAGTGGTCTACCGACAAAATATATTTTAACGTTAGTTTGATAAACGATGTCAACCTGGATAACAGATTTTACAGAAAAATTGTTGCGGGATCGGAAACTAAAAATAATCGTAAATATTCCGATATATTTATATTAATTATGGTGTTTATAAATAAAGGGAATGTTTGGTTGTAAATTTTAATAATAAAACATTTAAATGAATAATACGAATTTGTTTTTTATTTTAGAATCGGCAATGCAAAAACTAAAAAAGATAAAAAGATTCTCTTCTTTTTGAAAAAAGAAGCAAAAACTTTTTCGGAATGCTTTGCATTCCGGTAGATAACAATATAAAACGCGAATTAGTATAAAGAGGTGAGCCTTGAATAAGAAGTCTCTTTTTGCATTAACTTTTATCTTTCTTACGATGATCTGGTCTATATCCGCAGTTTTTGCGGCTGAAAGATATAAAATCGCAGATACCGGCTCACTGGGTACCACAAGCGAGGCAAGGGCAATAAACGACACCGGACAGACAGCCGGAACATCGCTGACTTCAACCACTATTTATCATGGCTTTATATGGGACAAGTCAACCGGAATGCGCGATTTAGGTACTCTGGCAGGTTCCAATACCGGCGCAACCTCTCTTAACAATAAACGCAGGGTTGTCGGTTATTCATATCTGCTCGGATACCCGTATTATATATATCATGCGTTTTTATGGATAGAATCTACAGGGATCATGGATTTGGGTACTTTAGGAGGGTATACAAGCGTTGCCTGGGACATAAACGACGCGGGTTATATAGTCGGCGAATCAAAAAACGCCAATAACAAAACCCGGGCGTTTGTAATATTTGATTACCTGCAGGATATGCAGGAGATAGGGGTTCTTCCTGGCGGTTCTATAAGTGGTGCTCAATCAATAAATAACAACGATTATGTTACCGGATATTCCTTGTGTGATAATGATACCGCTACGCATGGTTTCATCTGGCATAAAGATCACGGCATGACCGATATCACTCCCTCGGGCTGGAACAATACCTATCCGATATCCATAAATGATTCGAACCAGATTGCGGGATATTCGTATACGCCGTCATCAGCGTCAAAAAAGCATGCTTTTGTATGGGACCAGACAACCGGCATGCGCGATTTAGGAACTTTGGGGGGCGATGAAAGCCTTGCGTATTCGATAAACAATCACGGTGTAGTTGTAGGTTCGTCAAATACAGCCGGAAGCGCTAGCGATACTGTAAAGGCGTTCATATGGAGCCCGGATGAGGGCATGCGCAACCTTAACGACTGCATTGAGCCCGGTTCAGGCTGGATACTCAAGGAAGCGTGCGGCATAAACGATTCCGGCCAAATAGCCGGATGGGGATACTATAACGGTATCTCAAAAGCGTTTGTGCTTACTCCTATGCAATATTATACCGAGTTGGAAGCCGTGTATCTGTGGGACGGAAAAACAACAGAATTCAAATGGACAAATTATTACGGCAAAGCCACTCTTGTACGTCAGACCGACGGAGAAACCATAAATTTTCCTATTGAAGGCGCAAATAGTTTTATAGATAACACGATGACTATTGGAAAAAAGTATACGTATTATCTCGCGGATTTAAACGGCAACCTTCTTACCAACAAAGTAAGCATTTCCGCTGACGTGGTTGTGGTGCTTGTGCGCGGTTACTATTATTCCAACGGCACAACGCCGGTTTACTGGTGGTCGTCTGGGCAGGAAGAAACTAAAGGGCTTATTGACACGCCGTTATGGCTTAAAAATCACGGTATTATATGCTGGGACCCGAATTTCGATATCGACGCTTCGCAAATATATATGAGCGGGCAGTACAGCATCGAAGATAATGTCGAGGAACTCTACAATTATATCCAATACAAAATGCTCAATTCTAAACAATTACCTTCAAAAATATATTTAATCGGGCATGAAATGGGCGGCCTTATCGCCAGGCGGTTTGTGGAAAAATATCAGTTTGAACATTTTGTGCCTGCAATATTTACCATAAATACGCCTAATACAGGAACCCCTTTTACAAGAACGGGAAGTTTTATTCTGGCTTATGATGCCTCGTTTGATATGATTCCCGAAAAGATGCTTTTCTTTAATGCGCTCAACCGGCCGGTAGATACAAAACTTTATTCTATCTGGAGCGCTTCGTTCTCAAAAGTTTCTGATCCAATGGAACTGGTTTACGGCGCGAACGAAATCATAGCGGATCCGATGTTTTTTATGCCGTCCGGTTCTCAGGTATCGCCTAACGACGGGTTTTCGCCGTCTTTGTCCATGCAGGGTATAATCAGGGATTATCAGGGAAATAACCCTGTAACTTCTGTAGTGTTTGATGATCAGTACCAGATAAACCTTAACCGCGATTCATCACATAAAAATACCGTAGCCCTTGAAAAGATTACTCAATGGATGGGGCTGGATTTATCCTATTACGAAAATGAAAACGATACCTCGACGCCCATTTATCCCGATAACGAAACGTATAATATCCCGCAAAATAAGGTTGCCAACAAACGGTTTTATACCAACAGTTCAACACCCGTTAGCGGATCATATAAAATAAGTGCTTCGTCGGAAGCGAATTTTATACTCCATACTTCCGATCCCGCCTGCACATATACCCTGAGAACACCGTCTGGAATATATATTGATCCGGCTTACGCTCTTTCCCATCAGAATGTGGATTACGATAACGAAGGAGCGTTACGCATATATACTGTCCGCAACCCTGAAGTTGGGTCATGGACATTCTATTTGGTCAGTACCGCGCCTACATCATCGTACACCGAATACGTATTATCCATATTTGAACGCAATAGCCTGAAAATGAAGGCGTATACTCCATCTACATGGTATAATACGGGTAATCCGGTTACGCTTTACGCATCTATAGTTGACGGAACGTCGCCTTTAAATGACGCTACGGTAACAGCCGTAGTTTATAATCCCGACAACTCATATTCGGAAGTAACATTGTACAATGACGGCGCGCATAATGACGGCACGAATTCCGACGGTATTTACGCCGTTGAGATTTCGCCGGCGCAACAGGGATACTACTTTGTTCAGGTTAAAGCTTCGGGGTTGTCGTTTGCTGGCGGAAATTTCGAGCGGCAGGCTGTGGTAACGTTTTCTAATGTTGCGCAAAAAGTGGTTTTTAACGCATCACCTGCGGATTCTGGTATAGATACCGACAGCGATTCCAGATTCGATAAAATAAAGTTCGATATTCCCGTAGCGGTAGTTACGGCAGGAAATTACGTTTTATCCGCCAATCTTTATGATTCCGAAGATAATCTACTTGCAGGGTTATCCAGCGCAAGCGTTGCACTGGCGGTTACATCGAATAAAGTCGAACTCGAAATATCTACGGAAAAACTTGTCAGAAAGAATGTTGCCGGAACTCTTAAACTCAAAAATATTGAGATTTACGATGCCTCTTTAGAAGTAAAAGTTACGCAAAGAAGCGATTACCAGTCTTCGTCTTATACCTTAAACCAGTTTGACGAACTTGACAGCGATAAAGACGGGTTAACCGACAATTTTGAAACGCAAATGGGAACATCTATCTACAATACCGATACTGATAACGACGGTTTATCGGATTTTGATGAAGTAAATTACGATGGAAATCCCGCTCAGTATACTGCCGGATACGATACGGACCCGCTTAATCCCGATACCGACGGCGACGGTTTCCCCGACGGCTGGGAAGTAACTTTCGGGTTCAATCCGCTGGTAAACGAAGGCCTTGCGGATTCCGATACCGATAACGACGGATTAACCAATATGGAAGAATATTATTACAGCACAAACCCCCTTAAATCCGATACCGATAACGATCAGATGCCGGATAAATGGGAACTGGATAACAATATGAACCCGCACATAAATAATAAATATTCGGATACCGACAACGATTTCATTACCGATTACGAGGAATTTCTGCTCGGAACTCCACTGAATAACCCTGATGCCGATAACGACGGGTTATTAGACGGATTTGAAGTTTATCTGTATTCATCCGATCCTTTTAATTCAGATACCGACAATGACGGGCTTATAGACGGGATCGAGGCGGATTTTAAAACCAACCCGATTGTTGCCGACGCACATCTGGATTATGATAACGATACGCTTACAAATGAATTCGAGATTACGCACGGGTTATCGCCCGTAAACAAAGATTCTGATATGGACGGTTTAGCGGACAATGTGGAAATAAATACAGGTACTTCTCCTTTAATGTTCGATACCGATCATGACGGCGTTTATGATAAAATAGAAATTGCGCGGGGAACCGATCCGCTCAATGCGCAGAGTTATACCGCAAACGTATTTAATCCGTATGGTTACGACCTGAATCAGGACGGGCACCCGGATATAGTTTTCAGCAATTATGCAAAAAACAGTATCTTTAACACAAATTCATACATTTATTGGGGTTCAGTTTCCGGATTTACTATCTCGAATAAAACCGAACTGCCCACCCAGGGAGCGTTCGCTAATATCGTGTTCGATATCAATCGCGACGGATATCAGGATATACTTTTTGCAAACTATTATAACGGTTCGTCATATAATATTAATTCATATATCTACTGGGGATTTGCAGGCGGATATTCTACTTCAAACAGAACTGAATTGCCCGGACAGGGCGTTTACGGCGCCGCGATTGCGGATTTTAACAAAGACGGCCACTACGATATAGTGTTTGCCAATTATACTAACGGTACAAGCGCTTATATCAATTCATATATTTACTGGGGATCTGATACCGGTTATTCATCTACTAACAGAAAAGAGTTGCCTACACATTATGCGCATGCCGTATCCGCCGGCGACTTGAACAGCGACGGATGGATTGATATTGTGTTCTGCAATTTAAGAGAACAGAATACCTATTTCACATATTCCGCAATATACTGGGGGTCGGAAAACGGGTTTTCCGTAGCCGACACTACCGATCTGGAGACAAACAGGGCTTTCGGCTCAACACTTAGCGATTTAAACAACGACGGGTATGTCGACATAGTTTTTTCAAATATGTCTTCCGATTCTTCATACGCGACAAACTCGTATATCTACTGGGGTTCTTATTCGGGTTATAATAATTACAACAGAACAATGACGCCCAACAACGGCGCCACAAACAACTGCGTTGCCGATATTAACCGAGACGGTTACCTTGACATAATATTTTCCAACTATTACAACGGTTCAACTTACAGCCTGAACTCAAATATTTACTGGGGAACGGAATCATATTCGTATGTACTGCGCTCCGGTCTTCCCACAAACGGAGCCTACGGTGGCGCTGTGGCCGATTTGAACAAAGACGGGTATATGGATTTTGTTTTCGCCAACGGTATGGAAGGTGCAAACCAGAATACAAACTCATATATCTACTGGGGGTCGCCGTCGGGGATCAGTATTGCCAACAGAACATTGCTTCCCACGTGTGCGGCGCGCGGTGTAAGCGCGGGCAACATATCTGCGTTTACGCAAAACAGTATCCAGTCTTATTTGGATACCCAATTCGAAGTAAACAGGCTCCGTTACGGTTATGAGGAATCTTATCAGGGATACATAAAACTGGTATCCTATACTGTTGCGGGTAAATCCATAAAAAGATCTCGAATATATACTCCGTCAGGCCAATGGGTCAGTTTAACCACAGACAGCGCGAAGAAAAAAGCCGGTTTAACAGAACAGGGGATGGTTTTTTCTCAGGCACAGGCTAAATGGAATAACGGTGAATATTATCTGAAAACTTATTTCACCGACGGCGATATTCTGGTTAAAACGTTTAAAAAATACAGCAAACAGTATCCCGCATGGGTGGATATGATCTACCCCGTTCACAAATGCAAAACGCCAGTTTCGTTTAATATCAGATGGACGGGCGATATTACTGCTCTGGAGGTTTATCAACTGCCTGAAAACATAAAAGTTGCGGGTGTGGATTCAAACCTCGCTGGCATAACTTCATACAATCTTGCCGAAGGCACGCTTCAGACAGGCAAAGAATACGTCGCGCATGTTTATAGAAATTCCGGGCCGCCTTATTATTCGGGTTCTGTTACCGCTACTCAATTTAAAGTGGAAACTTCTGACGACTGGGATTGCGACGGCATGCCTAACAACTGGGAAACCGAACATTCGCTGGATCCGTTCAATCCGTTTGACGCTCTCCTTGACCCCGATAACGACGGGCTGGACAACATAACCGAATTTCAGCATCAGACATCGCCCCAATCATCAGATACCGATTTGGACGCCATACCCGACGGATTTGAGATTCAAAACGGGCTCAACCCATTGGTAAGCAACGAAAATACCGATTCCGACAACGACGGGTTATCCGATTCTTTGGAATATTCTATCAATACTTTGATATTCAATCCCGATACCGATTCGGACGGTATGTCCGACGGCAACGAATACTACGCGGGGTTTGACCCGAAAGACAGCCAATCGGTATTTGTTGTAAAAAGCGTAAATACCCAACCGGCCGGAGCCGGATTTAAATTGAGCTGGCCGGCGTCATCAGCATCTAATGCAGTGTATCATATATATTATAAAGAATCTTCTTCAGGAATATGGGTTGAACTGCAAATTAACCAGCAGGATATAACTACCAATCCCGACGGTTCAAAATCGTATGTGGATAATTCCCTTCAGGGATTCGCATCCGGTATAAAAACCCGCCTGTACAGGGTTACCATAACAAGGCAGTGAAAAAAATTCTTGCGTGCTGTGTGTTACGGTTTATAATGTTTCATATTATTAGGAAGCCGTAATTCGAGGCATTACGAAAAAGGTTTTTGTTCTTGTTCTAAAAAGAACGGCTCTTTTGTCTTTTTTTCAAAATAATATGCATATCGTTCATAATGATAATAACCTGAACAAAAAAGGAGACGTTTAGTATGTGGATTGCCATAATTTTGTGCGCCGTGCCGGTATTTATTATCGTGATTTTATACAACAGCCTTGTGTCCAAAAAAAATCAGGCGAACAACGCTTTTGCTACCATAGACGTTCTTTTGAAAAAAAGATATGACCTGATTCCCAATATAGTATCTTGTGTGCAGAATTATATGAAACATGAGAAATCGGTTCTGACGGAAATAACCGCTTTGCGGTCTCAGGCGGTATCCGGCGAATTGTCTGCCGACGATAAAATCCGGCTGGACAAAAAAATATCGTCGATGGTATCGGGCATAATGGTAGCCGTAGAGAATTATCCTGAACTCAAAGCCAGCCAGAATTTCCTTCAACTGCAGGCGGCTTTAAATGAAATCGAAGAACAAATCTCAGCCGCTCGCAGAGCTTACAATAGCGCGGTTACCGATTTAAACAATGCCATAGAGATGTTTCCCACAAATATCGTCGCATCCATGATGAACTACAAACAGCGCGCTCTGTTTGAAACCGCCCAAGCCGAACGCGAAAACGTAAACGTCTCCGGTTTATTTGATAAACAATGAAAACTTTGGATGAATTCGAGCGGTTTTATCTGGATATTCTTTTACCGGATATCTATGATATCGAGGTTTTGCGCAAAAAAACGCTCAAGCGAATAATTGTTTGTTGTGCCTCGTGTATTATTTTGTTTCTGGTTGCGGCGTTTATATTGAGTAACTACGGCAGGGTTGCGGTAGTAGCTATTTTTGCCGGCATATTTTTAACCGGTATTGTGTTTGCCGCATTAACACGCGGGTTTGTTACTGATTTTAAACAAAGAGTTATCGGAAAAATAATTCAGTTTATCGATCCTAACCTTGTTTACCGTCATAACCAGTACATATCGCCTCAAGAGTTCCGCCGGTGCGGTATTTTCCTTAAAGATCCCGACAGATACTACGGCGACGACAGGGTATCTGGTATAATCGGAGTTACATCGGTAGATTTTTCCGAAATTCATGCACAGTACGTAACTAAAGACAGCAAAGGCAGAACCCAATACCATAAAATTTTCAAGGGGCTTTTTTTTGTTGCTGATTTCAATAAAAATTTTTCAGGAAGGACTTTTGTATTGCCCGACTGCGCTGAAAAACTGTTAGGATCGTTGGGAAAAATTTTCCAGTCGTGGAATGTCTCCAGACCTGATCTGATTAAACTCGAAGACCCGGAATTTGAGAAAGAGTTTGCTGTCTACGGAGACGATCAGACAGAATCGCGCTATATTTTATCTACAAGCCTGATGAAACGCATTATCGAATTCAAACAAAAAACAGGCAAAAAAATTTCAGTTTCTTTTATTGACTCAAAAATGTATATCGCTATCCCTTACGCGAAAAATCTTCTTGAACCGTCAATTTTTACTACTGTTCTGGATTTTAAAAAGATAAAAGAATATTTCGATGACCTCCAGCTTGCTATCGGTGCGGTAGACGATTTAAACCTTAACCTTCGCATCTGGAATAAACAGTAATACTAATTTGCATCTCATATTATTAAATTTCGCCGAAATGCTAAGTATTGCTAAAAAGTTTTTAAAAAAGAAGAAAGTCTGGGATTGGTGAAAAAGTCTTTGTTATTATCATTGCGAACCAAAGAAGGATCTGTGGAAATCTCAGCTCCGATGATTTTGAGACCACCACGTCGTTTTGCTTTCTCAAAACTTATTGTGATGACATAGAAATTTAAGGTTTTTCAGCAATCCTCATCTTTTTATCTTTTGTATTATCAGTTTCAAAAATTAACCGAATATTCGCATATCTCATTTTTTTGTAAATACCATCGCGGCGGAATTGATGCAGTACCTTTTATATGCCGGCGCAGGGCCGTCGTCAAAGACATGCCCCAGATGCGAACCGCAACGGGCGCAAAGCACCTCCGTCCGGTTCATGAAATGGCTGTTATCCGGTTCTAATCTGATGTTTTTATCGGATACCGGTTCAAAGAAACTGGGCCATCCTGTGCCGGAATCGTATTTCGTGTCCGATACGAACAGGCTTGTCCCGCACGTAACACAGTTATAAAAACCAGCTTCTTTATTTTTGTAGTATTGACCTGTGAATGGTTGCTCGGTACCTTTTTTGCGGGTAATGCAGAACTGATCGTCGGTTAATTCTTTTTTCCACTGGCTATCGGATTTGACTATCCTGTCTACAAGTTCTGTACGGCCGGTTTTCGGGTTGAAAATCTCTATTTTATCCGGTTGGCGCGGTTTACCGTTTACTGTTTGAGCCATAGCCATATTTCCTTTAAAAAAAAGTAATAATAAAATTAATAATAATATATAATTTCTCATAGTATTATAACTCCGATTAAAATTTAGATTTTAAATTATTATTTTAAGTTGAAAATAAACGTATTTATATCCAATACAAAAAACCAAAAACAGGAGAACTCCAAAATGAATCCGGCGAAAATATGTTTTCCCGCAATACTGCTGATATGGATGTCTGTTACAGCCCAAAACGATGTTTGCGCGTTCGGATATGAAGATTACTCAGCGGTACTAAAAACCTGCGTCGATAACGACGGGTATGCCGATTATTCCGTATTGAAAAATAATCCCGTAAAACTGAATAAATTTTTAGACGATATCTCCGCACTCGATAAAACCGAATTTGATAACTGGAAGGAAGAAGATAAAATAGCGTTTTGGATTAATGCCTATAATGCGTTTGTGCTGAAAGTGGTGCTAGACCATTATCCGATAAAACGGAATTTTTTGCAGTCAATGTTTTATCCGGAAAACAGTATTCAGCAGATTCCCGGCGCTTTTAATAAAATAAAGTTCAAGGTTATGAGTGATAAACTGACTTTGGATAAAATAGAGCGAGATATACTTCGCAAACAATTTCACGAACCGCGCATAAGCATGGCTCTGGTTCGCGCCTGCAAAGGATGCCCTCCTCTGCGGACAGAACCCTATTCGGGCGATAACCTCGATTATCAGCTCAACGATCAGGCAAGGAAGTTCTTGCTTAAAGGCAATAATTTCAGTATCGACAAACTGAAGTCAAAAGTATACATATCTTCTCTTTATAAATGGTTTGGCGATGATTTTGTATATGAGTATATGCCTGAAGAAAAATTTCAGAATTTCGGGAAAACCGAACAGGCAATACTTAATTTTATCGCAAGTTATCTGGATAAACCTCAGAGACAGTATCTGCTGGACTATGATTTTTCAATAATATATCTCGATTTCGACTGGAGCCTGAATGAACGCAAAAATACCGGTACGCAGAAAGAACATGAGAACGATTCAAACTGAAAACCTGTTAAGGCTGATTTTTTTCAGCGGATCTTATTAATTTTACGGCAAAAAAATGAATAAAAATAAGCCGGGCGCTATTAGAAACACTGTTAAAGGATGGTTATCCTGCGAATACTTTATTCCGGTTGTTACGGTACTGCTTTTTATTGCAGTTCAGGCGTTTATTTATAAGTTGTCGTTTTGTTTTGACAGGGATATCCCCAAAACACAATGGCCTGCTCTTCACTTTGTTTCGATTCAGATGATTGCGGGGCTAATATATCTCGTATCGGTTTATTTTATATGCAAATTGCGCGCTGATAACAGTTTTGTTCTATTTTGCATAATAACTGCCGGCATAATCGTAAGGGGTATGATGCTATTCTCGTATCCGATAATGGAAACCGATGCCAACAGATACCTGTGGGACGGCGCAGTAACATTTTCCGGTGAGAACCCTTACAGGTATTCGCCGGAGGAGATAGTTTCCCTGCCGGATACCGAGCTTCCCGCAAAAATAGTTTATTTGAAAAATAAAGCAGGCGAATTTCTCGAATCCATAAATTCTCCGAAACTTAGATCGAATTACCCGCCTGTAGCGCAAATATTTTTCGCGATGGCTTATGCGATTAAACCGTTGAGCATGCCCGCGTGGCATACTGTTCAGTTTTTATGCGACCTTGCAACGTTATCTTTTTTGATTCTTATTCTCAGATCTATAAACATTCCTTTGGCGATGACAGCTATATACTGGTGCAATCCTATGGTGATCAAAGAAATTTTCAATTCCGGCCATATGGACGTATTGATATTTCCGTTTCTGGCCGGTTCGCTGTATTTTTGCGTAAAAAAAAGGCGTTTCGTATCGGCGGTATTTCTGGCAATCGCGTCGGGAGTGAAAATATGGCCTATTATGCTGTTTCCGGTAATCTTTGCGGATACCCTTGCCGAGCGCAAAAAATTAGCTAAACTGATTTTTGGTTTTGCCGGCATGATCGTTATCCTTTTTCTGCCGGTATTTTTCGGACGGCTGGATAACTATTCCGGTTATGTAGCCTATACCCATAGCTGGGAATGCAACGATGCTTTTTTCAAGTTCATGGTTCATCTGACTCACCCGTTATTTCAATTTTTAGGGGTTTCCGGTATTACGGCAAAACTTATCAGACGGTTTGCGGTAATGGTTATGGTAGTAGCGATTATTTATATGAGGGTGAAAAAGTATCCGAGCGAACTTTTTAAAAATTCGCTGATTGCCGTTTCGTCGATATTTTTGTTAAGTCCGGCAGGGTTTCCGTGGTATTATACATGGCTTGTGCCTCTTTCGGTTATGGTGCCCAATTGGGCGGTTTTGTCGCTGACGCTATTTCTTCCAATGTATTACATAAGATTATATTTGCTCGCTTTTGATCAGGAAAAATTATTTGACAACGTAATTATATGGATCGAATACATGCCGGTATGGATCCTGATTTTGATGCAATGGTATAAATCATCCTTACCGTCAAAACCGCATTATAAAACCGTACATTAAACCGGATTTGAATTGGAATCTAAAAACCGTAAAAAGGATGAATTATGTATTTGAAAACTGGGATTGCTGAAAAAGGCTTAAATTTATATCTCATCATGAGGGGTTTTGCGAAAGCAAAACGACGCGGTGATCTCAAAACCATCATAGCTTAAGATTGCCACAGCTTCTTCTTATACCAAGTTGCAATCAAAACGCGCCAAACTCTGACAGGTCATCGCGAGCAAATGAAGTGAGCGTGGCGATCTATGCTCGGTTAACTTGAATTGCTTCGTTTTTATGCTCCTCGCAATGACTTTTTTTTAATAATATTTAGATTGCAAAGTGGTATTAGCTTCGCAATGACAATAAAAAGCACTTTTTCAGCGATCATAGTTTTTGTATTATAATTTTAAATAGATATATACCGTCCTTAATGAACCGGCAGAATCAGCGTTTGGCTTTGGAAAAAATCCTGAATTTTGCCAAGCCCCATTTTTGGAGCAGGAATTTTAGCATGACATATAACGTTAAAACACCGTATTTTACGCTTTTTTTGAAATTGATCGAGGACGCTTCGCTGAAATATTTTGAAGGGATAGGTATATCGCCTATAGTGAAATCGAAATACACTGCCTGCGCCAAAAACTCGGAATCAAATACGAAATCGTCGGAATTTTGATCAAATGGTATAGTTTGAAGTACTTTTCGGGTATAAACCCTGAACCCCGAATGGAAATCGCCTAAGTTACGGCCTGTAATCATGTTCTCTATTATAGTGAGGATCCGGTTGGCAATATATTTATATAAAGGCATTCCGCTTTTTAACGCTTCTTTGCGCGACCGGATTCTTGAACCGATAACGATATCGCATATTCCCGCCGATAAAAAACCTAATGCCAGCGGGATGACCCTTGCGTCGTACTGATAGTCCGGATGAATCATAACTACCGCTCCGGCGCCATGATCAAGCGCTGTGCGGTAACAGGTTTTCTGGTTTGCCCCGTACCCGCGGTTTTCGCTGTGGGTTATTACGGTTAAACCCGATTTTCTTGCAATATCAACGGTATTATCAGTACTTGCGTCGTCGACTAAAATAATTTCATCGACAATGCCTGCGGGTATATCAGCGATAGTCCTTGCCAGAGTATGTTGCGCGTTATAAGCTGGCATAACCGCGATAATTTTACCCAATCCGGCGCAAAATTTGGTTTCCCCAACCGGTTTTTTTTTGACTGATGGTTTTTCCATGTTTTACCTGAATGCTTTTTGTGGTCGAATCAGATGTTTAATAAGTTCCGGGCATTACTATAAAATATAAGTTCCTCAAGATCCGAACCAAGCTCCAGTTTTCTTAACGCTTCGGTTTCCAGCAACTGGTCTGCCCAAGGCGAATCGGTTCCGAATAACAGGTACTGTTTCGGATGATTTAAAACGAGACTTTTAATTTTTAAAGGGTCAAGGTATCCGTTGGAAAAAGATAATTCCATGTAAACAGGTTTACCGATAAGATATTTTTCTGCTTCTTCCCAATCTTCCCATGCGCCCAGATGTGAACATACAAGTTTCAAACCGGGAAATTTCTCCATGATATCGTATATTTTAACCGGATCACAGATCCTTACGCGATCAAACGCGCAGTCAAACCCTGTATGCGCCAGAAAAATCAGCCCGCTTTTTTGTATCTGTTCATAAATGGGGAACATCTTGGGCTCGTTAAAAACAAACCCTTGATAATACGGATGAAGTTTTATTCCTTTGAATCCTTTCCGGGCAATCAGTTGAATATGTTCAAGCGCTTCAGGGTCATCCGGATGAATTGAAGGAAACGGAATAATTCTGTCGGACCGGATATCTTCAGACCATTTTAGTATCGGCGCAAACTGTTCCGGTTTAGTGGCAATCATAGCGATAACCGAGGCGCATATACCCGCTTTATCCATGGATTTGAGCAAATCGCCGAGCGTACCGTTTAAAACGGCTGTGAACGTGCCTTCTTTTTCCAGCTCTTTTATTGCGTGTCCGGCAATTTTGTCGGGAAAAGCGTGTGTATGGAAATCAATAATGTTCATAATCCGATTAGACCATACCGGCTGAATTTTTGCAAGCATAACTTTAGCTGGCATGAAACTCAAAATTAAAAAGGTACTATGCGCTAAATTATGCCGATGAAATCCGGTTGCGCTGTATTATTAACTCAAATCGATGCGGTCAAATTCGCCGACGGTAATCAAAAATCCGGCAGATATATTAATCCGCATAAAAAAATAGATTAACATATTTGATTTTAATATTATAATCAGGATAGTCAATACTATTGTTCAGGCAGTTGAATTTAACGCATTTTAATTTTGCCGGAAGGGAAAAATATGGAAATAAAAGATTTCGACCAGTTATTTTTGCGCGGTAAGGAACAGCTCGATGCCCTGAATTTTAAAGATGCCCTGAAAAATTTTCAGGATGCCTTGAAAATTAAACCGGATAATATCTCTTTACTTCGATATGCAGGAGAAACGCTCCTTGAGTTAAACAGGCCGGAAGAAGCTCTGTCTATGTTTGATAAAATCATACTTGCCGATCCGCAGGAAGACGCCGGATGGTACGACAGAGGTTCTGTTTTAATTACGCTCGGCAAGATAGACGAGGCTCTTGAAGCGCTTGACAAAGCTATTGCCCTTGCGCCGGATAATTCAAACGCCTGGTATAATAAAGGTATTGCTTTGGAACAAAAAGGGAACCTCGATGAAGCGATTCGTGCTTTCGAAAAAGCTATTGAACTTGATCCCGATGACGCGGAAGCATGGTTTAACAAAGGAATAATATATATGCAGTTGAAAAATTACGGCGAGGCCTTATCAGTTTTTTCTAAAGTAACCGAACTCGATCCCCATGATCCTGACGCATGGTTCAGCAAAGGCACGGCTTATATGGAAAGAGAAGAGTTTGAGAAAGCTGTCCAAACCTTTGATAAGGTAATTCAGATTAATCCCAAGGACAATGAAGCGTGGTATAACCTTGGTTCGGCATACGTGGAACTCGATAAACCGGATATGGCGATAGACTCATTTAAAAAGGCTATCAAGCTCGATCCTGAAGACGCTTTTGCATGGTATATGCTCGCATTTTCATATTTTTTGAAAAACGACATAAAAAAAACCCTGAAAAATTTAACTGAAGCTATTCGTCTTAACCCTGAATTTAAGCAAGACGCCCGGAAAAATTTTTCTTCTTTATCTGCTGATAACGAATTTAGAAAAATTACCGGTTGATCTTTGATCATAAATATACTATTATGTAATGTAATTGTTAAAAAAATATTAAAAAAGAGAGATAATTTAAAAACCGCACCGGATACAAAAAACATATAAGTTGGAGGGCATACAAATGGTGCTCAGGTTAAAGTTTTTTTCTATTTTGAGGAAAAATTTTTTTATGATCAAATACGATAAAAATTCACGATATAACGCTTCTGCGAGAAAATGGTATAACAGCGCGATAAAACATCTTGAGAAAAACAAATTCGAGGAAGCCCTTTACGCGCTCAATAACGCTATAGAGCTTATACCCGATTATCCTGAGGCATGGTACAACAAAGGATATGTTCTTGAGGAACTCAAATGCCCGGATAAAGCACTTTTTGCATACAACAAAGCTATTGAACTGAACACAAATTATACCGATGCATGGTTTGCCAAAGGAATTGCCCTGTGCGAACTCAATGAGGCTGATAAAGCGGTAGAATCTTTTGACAGGGTTATAGAACTTGATCCGCAGGATTATCAGGCGCTGACTCTTAAAGGTTATGCTTTAATTCAAATAAATCGAATTGACGAAGCGTTCAAAATATTTTCCGCAATTATAGAATCCAACCCTGATTCTGCCGACGCATGGTATAACATCGCCTGCATCTATGCCGTAAAAGGGAATATGGATAAAGCGCTGGAATGTTTGTCCAAAGCGGTAAAAACCGACAATACCTTAAAAAAATACGCGCCGTCGGATAAATTTTTTAAAAATCTCAGCCAGACTGAGGAATTTAAAAAAATGACGTCGTAAACAAGTATTAAAAACTTGCTTTTTTTCTGCAGATTCCGATAATTATATCCTGAAATTAAGTTAAAAGATAATCACCGAACTAATAACATATTATGTTAAATAGACAATTAATCTCCATTGTAGTTTTGTTTATAATTCTGGGTTGCGGGTGTTCAAAAAAACAGCAGACAGACCCCGAAGCGGTAACGTTAAACGCAAAGGGAGCTAAACTTCTTGAAAAAAATCTGCTTGAAAGCGCCTTAAACGCTTTCGACAAGGCGATTGAAATTGAGCCTCAATATGCGCTGGCATGGTACAATAAAGGTCTTGCGCTAAGCAAACTGGAAAAGATTGACGAAGCAATAGAAGCATACGGTAAAGCTATAGATTTCAAACCCGATTTTACGGAAGCATGGTATAATATAGGCGTATCGTATTATAAATTAAACCGTCTTGACGAAGCGGCAGAAGCTTATGACAAGGCAATAGAGATTAACCAGCAGTTCGCCGGTGCATGGAACGCTAAAGGAATATTGTTTTTCCGGGAGGAAAAATTTCATCAGGCTTTGTTAGCTTTCAATAAAGCCGTCGAATCCGACCCCAAATTTGTCGAGGCGTTTTTCCATAAAGGCAATGTTCTTGTCCGGTTCGGAAAAACCGCAGAAGCGCTTGAAGCTTACAATAGAGCTACCGATTTATATTCCGAATATCCTCCTGTATGGTATATGAAAGCTGTTTTGTACGCAGGGATTGGCGATAAAAACAACACCATAACCGCAATCAGAAAAGCGGTTCTTTACGATCCGTCAAATAAAGCCAAAGCCAAAGAAGAACCTGCTTTTGAACAGTTTAAAGACGATCCCGATTTCAATAAAGCGATAGACAATTTTTAACCGTTGATAACGAGTTATTTATAATTCAGGAAAACCCTGTCTGCCGAATTAATATTTTATCCGGTCAATATAAGGCACGCGAATTGCTAATAATTAAGATTTATGCGTGTATCGGCTAAAATAATTATAATCATGTCGTTTTTTATTATGTTGATTGTCGCGGTTTCGCCTTCTATGACTGCGCAAAAACAAACCGATTGTGTCACAGGCGAAAAGACTATTGACCCGGATGTGGAATCGAGAATAATTTTAGAAGCTTTCGGACAAGTTGACAGCGATAAAACGGATCAGGACGATGATAATGCGGCAGATGAATCCGCCGGATATAGTAACGAATCGCAAATCCACAAAGGAATTGAATTAGCACGGACAGATGATTTTAACGGCGCGCTTGAAATGTTTGATCTGGCTATACGCAAAAACCCTTCCTCGTATATAGCGCATTACAATAAAGGCGTTGCTCTCGATTCTTTAAACCGGCATTATGAATCCATAAACTCGTTTGATAAAGCGATTGAGCTCAAACCGGATTTTGCCCAGGCATGGCATAACAAAAGTATAGCGTTAAGCAATGTGGGGCAATGGCAAAAAGCTCTTGAATGCGCTTCTCAGGCGGTGGTTTTAGACCGCAAATCGCCTGATTTCTTTTATAACAGAGGCATTATTTTATCCAAACTCAACCGCAATGAAGAAGCTATCCAGTGTTTTGAGACGGCTCTTTCGTTCGATCCGTCTATGGCTAAAGCACATTGCGCAAAAGGCATAGCTTACGGCGAAATTAACCGCCCGGACGAAGCGTTATCTTCGTTTGAATCCGCCATACGCTGTGATAAAAACCTTGCCGACGCATGGTATTATAAAGCTGTGATATTAAACGATACGAGGCAATATCAGGAGGCATTGTCTGCATTTGGCAAATCGCTCCAGATCGATCCCGCCAATGGCGATGCGTGGTTTGGTCTTGGCAATGTTCTTGGAACGCTCAATAAATATGAGGAGGCTCTGCGGGCTTTCGATAAAGCGATTGCGATTAACCCGCGCGACGATAACGCATGGTGCAACAGGGGAGTCGCGCTCGGGTGTATGCTTAGATTCGATGAAGCGATAGAATCTTTTAATAAAGCGATTAAGATAAGCCCTTCGTATCCGTCGCCATGGTACAACAAAAGCTGTATGTACGCCGTAAAAGGAGATAAGGAACAGGCGCTGAAATATCTTGCCACCGCAATAGAGTTATATCCGGGGTACAGGGATAAAGCTAAAGAAGACGCCGATTTTAAATCGTTTCATCAGGACAGCGATTTTATAGCGTTGACTACAGGCGACTCGCCTGATTCATAATCAATATCATGCAAAATCACGCCACCTGTCGAGTACCTGTGCGGGTTTGCCCGATTGAATTATCTCATGGGCATACTTAAAACCCGCTTCGATTGATTCGGATTTGCCGCATAAAAAGAGTCCAGCGGCAGAATTGAGTTTTATCACATCCGCTATGGGAGAACTTATCCGGTTTCTGAATATATTTTCGATGACCCTTGCGTTTTCCTGAGATGTCGAGCCCTGAAGATCTGCCAAAGAGAATCTTTTCATGCCAAGTTCGCGGGAATCGAACTCAAAACGGGTAATTTCCCCTTCTTCAAGTTTGGCGAAATACGTTTTGCCCAACGGAGAGACTTCATCAATATAAGTTCCGGGCGTACCTGTTTCTCCGGAAAAAACAAAGGCTTTACTTGATCCGAGCTTTTTTAAAGCGGTAATCATCGGAGTTATAAGGTTAGGATGAAAAACGCCTGTAATCTGGCGTTTTACCCCTGCCGGATTAACCAGCGGCCCTAACAGGTTGAATACCGTCCTGAACGGCAGGTTTCTTCTTATGGGGGCAATATGTTTCATTGCCGGATGGTAAGCGGGGGCAAACATAAACCCGATATTTATTTTCTCTATGGATTCACAAACTTTTTCCGGCGTAAGGCCGATGTTTATGCCGAGCGATTCCAGAAGGTCGGCACTACCGCATCTGGATGTAACGCTTCGATTACCATGTTTGGCGACAGGAATTCCAGCCGCCGCCAGTACAAACGCCGATGCTGTGGATATGTTTATGGTGTTTAGAGCGTCTCCGCCTGTACCGCAGGTATCTACGGCAGGTTCTTTTGTGTGGGGATATATCTTTAACGCATGATCAAACATGGATTTGGCGAATCCGAAAATCTCGTCGGCGGATTCGCCTTTTTTGTATAAAAGAGTTAACAATGACGCAACCTGAACCGGTTCGGATTTACCCGATACCATTATCTCAAAGATCTTCTTAACTTCTTCAGCGCAAAGATTATCTTCCCGCATCAGTTTCTTTATATATTCGGATAAACAGTATTCTTGGCCGGTTTGCATAACTTTTTTAATTTATCTTTTAATTTAATTTGTTTTTTCTTATCATAATAAAAGAAACATAAACCATAAATAAAATAAAATGTTAACAGAAAATATTTTTTATAACAATGAATAAAATTAAGATTAAAGACAATATAGACAGGGTAAAAGAAAATATAGCCGGCGCGGCGCAAAAGTCGGGCAGGGATTTGAACGATATCCATATTGTGGCCGTAACGAAAACGTTCTCTTATCAAGCGGTTGAATACGCCGTTGATGCCGGTATAACGCTGTTTGGAGAAAGCAAACTTAAAGAAGCCGAAACCAAATATCCGGCCGAGCGGGAATCGTATTACCTGCATATGATAGGCCATCTTCAGACAAACAAGGCTAAAAAAGCGGTCGGTTTTTTTGATATGATTCAGTCCGTAGATACCATTCATTTAGCCGATCAGTTGAACAAATACGCAGAAAACGCAGGCGTAATTTATCCTGTTTTGCTTGAGATTAATATTGCGTCTGAAGAATCAAAATACGGGTTTCGCCTTGATCAGATACATACTGTTGCGGACATATTTCCCGGTTATGCAAACCTTAATGTCGAAGGGCTTATGGCAGTGCCTCCGCTTCTTGCCGATGCGGAGCAAACGCGCCCGTATTTTGTCAAAATGCGCGAATTGTACGACTACCTTGCCGATAAATTAGCTTTCCGGTACGAATTCAAGTATTTGTCTATGGGGATGTCTTACGATTATACTGTTGCGGTGGAAGAAGGGTCTAATATGGTACGGATCGGTACGGCGATTTTCGGCGAACGGGAAAACTGAAATTCAACAAGGAGCGGTTAAATGCTTGGAAGTAAAAAATTAGCTTTTATTGGAGCGGGAAACATGGCGGAAGCAATAATATCGGGCCTGATAAATACCCATGCGGTATATGCGGGTTCTATTGCCGTTTTCGATATAAATAAGGAACGCCTCGACTACATCGCTCAAAAATACAAGGTCCAGAAAACCGGATCTAACTTTGATGCCGTAAAAGATGCGGATATTGTGATTCTGGCGGTAAAACCGCAAAACCTGAGCGGGCTTGAAAAAAATCTTATGCCTGATACAGGCAAAATAATCATCTCCATACTTGCAGGAACACCAGCAACTAAACTTGAAAAATTTTTCGGGCCGGCTTATGTGCGGGTTGTAAGGGTTATGCCGAATACTCCCGCTCTTGTGGGAAAAGGCATGTCTGCCGTTGCCGGAGGAACCCACGCTACGCCAGACGATGTGGAGATAACAAAATTTATATTCGAAAAACTCGGCAAAGTGATTGTTACCAAAGAATCTATGCTTGATCTGGTTACAGGTGTATCCGGTAGTGGCCCTGCGTATGTGTTTTATTTCGCTCAAGCGTTAAGAGACGCGGCAATTGAACTCGGTATGGAGCCGGATCAGGCGTATATGCTTGCCAAGCAAACCATATATGGATCTGCCGAACTGATGGTACAATCCGCTGACAGCCCGGAAGAATTACGACGAAAAGTTACCTCAAAAGGCGGTACTACAGAACGCGGAATCGGGGTATTGGAAGAATCCGGTTTTAAAACGATTATTCTCAAAACGGTCAGGGCGGCAATGGAAAGGTCAAAGGAACTTAGTTCGGATAATGAATAACGCCCTTAATATTGCCAGAAACAAAGACGGAATATTGTTTGAAGTTAAAGTTATTCCGCGATCGTCAAAAAACGAAATCACAGGTACGGTTGACGGCAGATTGAAAGTCAAACTTATGCAACCGCCTGTCGACGGCAAAGCCAATTCGGCTTTAATTGAACTGATATCTGAAAAACTTGGGATTCGAAAGAACCAAATTGAACTGGCGAGAGGCGAAACTTCCACTCTGAAACAAATCCGTATCCGCCAATCTGATACCGTTATTGAAGATAAACTGAACAAACTATGTGGCCTTTAAATTAAAATGCAGTACAGAAAAGACCCCGTTACCGGAGATTGGATTATCATTCCCCATTGCATCAATCCGACTGAAAAACCGGATTTTGCATATTACCAGACTGAACTCTTTTTACCGGATTGCGCAAAAGATGATATATTGACGTTTGACGACGGATTTGTCTACACTTTTGAAACTACAGCTTTGCAAATACAACGACTGTTTATTCGGTATCTTGAAGAAATAAAACGGCTGAAACAAAACGCCGTCGAAATTTTTATCGGCAATATCCTCAAACCCCATTGCCGCGAAGAATCCGGCAAAAAACCGTCGCAGATATATGTAGCGCCCGCCAAAGAGGAATTTTACGGACGGACTATCGGGTATGCGCGCGATTATTTTTCCAAAACCGGAAAATGTTTGTGGTGCGCAGTGATAGAGAACGAAATCCAGCTGGCACAACGAACGGTTCTTGTTAATAACGGGTTTGCCGCGATACAGCCGTTTGCCTCAAGGTTTCCATTCGAGACGATGATAATCCCTATTGGACACAGCTACTCTTTTGACCGGATACCTGAGAAAAAAATATCGTCTCTTTCTGGGTTTTGCCATACCCTTTTGCGCGCTCTGTCAATATCTTCGGACAACGCTGATTTCAGCTTAAATATTTATTACGCCGCAATGCCGGTTTGCTGTTCAAAATACCTTCATTGGAACATTCAGCTCATACCATGGCTGAACAACTGGGCTGGGTTTGAAATAGCTACCGGCATGAACATAAATATAACCACTCCCGAATCGTGCGGTTCAGCAATTTTAAAAAACGTATAAACTTTATCCGGCAGTTTCCGATAACTTTATATGTAACCGACTACAAATGGGAGGACTGCTCTGCATGAAAGATAGAAGAAGATTTAAAAGATACTACAGGGACTTGCCTGTCAAACTCGAATGGGAAGGATGCAGTATCGACGGACAGCTGATGGATTTAAGTATGACAGGTGCAGGATGTTACGTGACCAAAAGAATCCCGTTGTATTCGGAATTAAAAATCCATTTCATGCCCGAAGACCCGTTTTCAGGCGAAGAAGAAATGTTCAGCTGTTGCGCGACGGTAGTCAGGTGTTGCCGAAGCGGCAATGAGAAAAAGTATCAACTGGGTTTGTTCTTCACTCATTTATCCGAAGACATTTTATCGCGAATAATGGATCTGGCGTATTATTGAGATATATTCAAGGAAGGGCGAAATATTTGCGCAAAATAGATACAATCCTGTGCGCTGAGTTGCCGTCGCCATAAGGGTTTATTGCCCTTGCCATAGAATCGTATTTTTCTTTGTCGTCCATAAGGCGTTTTACTTCGCCAAAAATATTTTTTGAGTTCGTGCCGACTATCCTTACAGTGCCCGCCTCAACGGCTTCAGGCCGTTCGGTTACTTCGCGCAATACTAAAACAGGTATGCCAAGACTGGGAGCTTCTTCCTGAATCCCTCCCGAATCCGTCAGAATAATATATGCGTGTTTCATCAAATGCACAAACCTGAAATAATCCATCGGTTCGGTTAAAATAACATTTTTTGCGGTCTCCAGAATCTCGTGAACCGGTTTCTGAACGTTCGGATTAAGATGAACCGGATATATTATTTTCCAGTCGGGGTATTGTTGAGCAATAAGTTTAAGGCCCATGCACAACTGGCGGAATGGCTCGCCGAAACTTTCCCTGCGGTGAGCGGTAACGAGAATAAATTTTTTAGGCTCGATTTTGTTTGCTTCCATAAACCGCAATGAACCCACATCAGGATGGTCAAGAATATAAAACAGCGCGTCGATTACCGTATTTCCGGTAACATATATTTTTTTCGGATCTACCCGTTCGGACAAAAGATTAGTTTCTGCCCTTGAAGTAGGCGCGAAATGCAGTTCTGCCAGAGGAGCTGTCAGCCTGCGGTTGATTTCTTCGGGAAACGGATTATAATTGTCGTACGTACGAAGACCGGCTTCTATATGCGCAAACGGGATTTTTGCGTAAAAAGATACCAGCGCCGCGGCAAACACTGTCGTCGTATCGCCCTGCGCCATAAGCATGTCCGGTTGCTCTTTATCTATCAGTCCGTAAATTCCGTCCAGCGCGCGCTGGGTTACCTGAATCAAAGTCTGGTTTTTCTGCATGATATTCAGGTCGTGATCGGGTTTTATCCTGAATACCTCAAGAACCTGATCAAGCATTTCCCGGTGCTGTGCAGTAACTACGTTCACCACGGAAAAAAAGTCAGGGTATTTATTGAGCTCATGTATTACCGGCGCAAGTTTTATCGCTTCAGGACGGGTACCGATAATCGGCATGATTTTTCTCGCTCGCATAAAACGCGTCTCCTAAACAAAATTAAATGTTATCGGGCAACCAGCCATACACCGCCGATTATTAGAAAAAAACCGATTATCTGATACCATGTAACAACCTCATTCAAAAAGAAACACGATACAAGAATCACTATCAAATAACCCAAGCTTGTCATTATCGGGTACGCAATACTCAAATTTAGTTTGGATAACGTATAACTGTATCCGCCCAAAGCGATAACAAAACAGATAATCCCGCCTATTATGGCCGGATTGAAAATAGCCGATTTAACCATTAAAAAAAGGCCGCCGGATTTAGGGCACCGCATCATTCCTATTTTAATAAGAATATTAGCCACCGCGTTAAAGACTACCGCCGACATAAGAAGAATATAACTGTTCACCTTTATTTATCTCCAATTCCTTAGTTTATAATAATGGAATTTACGAACTTTAAATTCTAATTCATTAGAACAATTAGTCAATTAAAAAATACTGCTCAACCATAAAAAACACGCCGTAATAACACCGGCTTATCCATTACCGGTTTAATATGGAGAAAAAACATTATTTTTGCATAATAAATTTTTATTGTGCGCCGGAACCGGTTTTTATCCCAAAATCAGTACGCCTAAATATTAAATTGACTATAATTAATTTTTTAGATATAATCGAATTATATTGAATACGATAACGCTGTTTTTGGAATATGCGGGAAAGGATTCTGATGATTTTCCAACAGCCTGAAGAGACCAATGATAATATACTGTCATTTCATTTTCACAGGCAGGATACCCTTGACGATGAAAAAGTAAGGTTCAACCTGCGCAAACTACTGTTTAATGAAGTAACGGAACTCCCCACACTCCCTGTTATGTTCGAGCTTATTCAGGATATTTTAAATAAACAGGGGCAGATGGGATTCCTCTATATAAATATCGTCCAGTACAGTATGCTCGAACAAATGTACGGGTGGCGAAAGTTCGACTTTTTTATGAAAGAACTGGCATCAACACTGGTTGAAATTAGAAACAGGTTCATGCGCGAACACGACGCCGTTTGCGAAATGATGATCAAAGGAAGCACATTTATGCTTCTATTGTCTCCGCCGCGCACAAAAAGAATAGTTCTGCGCGACGATTTGGCAAAACTATGCAACCGGATAGGATGCGAATTTAACAAAGAATTGCGCAAGCGTCTCGGCAAAGACGTATTTGAAAAACTCGGTTGCTATTTCGGGTATTCTGTTCTCGAAGACGATCCTACCCAGAGGCTCGAACGTATTGTCTATAATGCTGTCGACGAGGCGCATCAGACTTCAATAAACCAGCGGGTAAAAGATTCCAAACGCCGGTCCGGAGCGTTGCGAAACATTGTGGTCAATAAACGCATATCCACGTTTTACCAGCCGATTCTGGATTTGATAAACAAACGTATTGTCGGTTACGAAGCCCTCAACAGAGGCCCTAAAGGCGAATTCGAGAATCCCGATTATCTCTTCAGAGTAGCTTACGAAAGCAACGCCGTGTGGGCGCTTGACAGGTTATGCCGAACTCAGGCATTTTTGGGATTGAAAGAGTTCCAGTCCGACAGAATGATATTTATCAACGTTGAGCCCCATACATTTGAAGACCCGCACTTTTTCACGAAAGAAACCCTAAAAGTGATGGATGAATCGCACATAAAACCGAATCAAGTGGTTCTTGAACTCACGGAAAGAAGAGCAGTAGAGAATTTTGAGTCTTTACGGGAAATTTTGTCAACTTTTAAAGAATCCGGGTTTAAAGTCGCCATCGACGATCTCGGCGCGGGATACTCGGGCTTGCAGATGCTCAGCGAACTTTTGCCCAATTATATAGATTTTATAAAAATCGATATGAGCCTTATCAGGAACATCAATTACCATAATTTCAAACAGGAAATCATATCTTTTATGCTTCATCTGACAAAAAATATATCCACTTCGGTAATTGTCGAAGGAATAGAAAACGTTGAGGAACTCAAAACCATACGCCAACTCGGCGTACAGTTTGCCCAGGGATTTTTATTCGCCTCGCCCAGCAAACTTCTTACCGGAATCGACGAAAAATTATTCGACATAATTTGAAACTCGTCTAAATTCATGCTAAAATCTAATTAGAATATTTTTTGCAAGGAGGATATTTATGCGCAGGATTTATATATCGGCATTAATGTTGTTAATTACATGCTCAACGGCTTATTGCTCAACCGACTGGAGCGGTTATTTCGCATGGAATACCCAACCGGGATATTATCCGGGCACAACCCAAATCAGCTGGGTACTGGATGAGAGCGATATTTCCGCCGATGTGAGCCTTGAACAGACATATCAAGCTGTGGGAGCGGCATTTAATGTGTGGGATCAGGTTTTTGCCAATTACGATTTTGTAAACAAACCCGATCTTGGCGGCTACTATGATTTTGTCGATAACGCCGGCTGGAATTATTTGTACGCAAACATTGTTTTCGGCGGGTGGCTTAACTCAACAACTTGGGCGCAGATAGGCGGCAACCCCTCTAACATATCAGGCGCATGGCCGTTTACCATAAGAGACAGCTACGGCAACCGCGTAGATTATGACCAGAACGGATATTGGGATCTTGCCCAGGTAATCATTTTTTTCAACGATTCTTATTTGTGGGGTACAGACGGGTCTGCCGACAAATACGATATTCAAACTGTGGCTATCCACGAAATCGGGCATGCTCTGGGGCTTCATCATTCACCCACAGGAGTTGATTCCGTTATGGTAGGCGTAACCGGAAAAGGACAAATCGACCACGATTTATCAGAGTGGGATATATCATCTATACAAAATATTTATCCTATGCCAGCCTCAGTTCCCGAACCATCGGCGATTTTATTAAGTTTTGCGGGAATTTTGCTTTTCTTTTTCAGGAAAAATAATATAAAATAACTTTTTGTTTTTACCGATAAAAGGTATTATTGATTATAATTAGCTTCCTTACATTCTTTTCCCGGCAAACCCGGCACGCTTAACTGAACTAAAGAACGCCGATTATATCAAAACAATAGATTTTTTGCGCTTGTTTATGCTGAACCTTGGGCTGAACAAGCCGGTTATTATTTAAAATTCAACTAAAGAGGAAAAAATGAATAAGAAACTTTTCACTGCCGTTTTAATTGGGATTTTTTGCGCTTACGCGAACTTTATCTGCGCACAGGAAAAAATCGGAGAACCGGATAATACCGCCGCAAAATCCGTTGAAATAAATCAGCCTGTTGTGCAGGCGGATAACGATACAGCGATTGCCCCTGCGCAGAATCAAGAAGGAGACAGTTCCATGACTATAGAAAACGGGAAAACCGTTAAGGTGAACTATAAGCTGACCGTAGACGGCGAATTGGTTGATACTTCGGAAGGAAGAGAACCCATAGAATTTGAGATTGGAAAAAAACAGATGATACCGGGTTTTGAAAAGGCTCTCATCGGAATGAAAAAAGGCGATAAAAAAAGTTTCCAGATAACTCCCGAAGACGGATACGGGCAGGAAAACCCTCAGGCTTATCAGGAAGTCCCCAAAGACAAACTTCCTCCCGACACAAAACCCGAAGTCGGCATGGTTTTATATATAAAAGGGCCTAACGATCAGCCGTATCCGGTTAAAATAAGTGAAGTTAAAGAGAATACCGTTATTTTGAACTTCAATCATCCGCTTGCGGGTAAAAATCTCGATTTCGAAGTGGAAATCGTGAATGTAAAATAAGTTTATCCGTTGTATATAATAATAAAAACCGGATTTTAAGGTATACCTGAAATCCGGTTTTTTTATTCGCATATTGATATTCATTTCATATTATTATGTAACCCGCAATGCAAAGCATTGCGAAAAAGGTTTTGATTCTTTTTTCAAAAAAAATGGAATCTTTTTCTTTTTTATAAGTATATTTGTATAATACAGGCAATACTGGTTTAACTTAGGTTATCAGGTTGATAAATCTTAATAAGAAAGGTACATCCGATGAAAAGCGATAAATATTCGGCAAAAAAGAGTTTCGGGCCTCATTTGTGGGAGATAACCGCTGTAAAAGATATTGCGGGAATTTTGCTGATTTTTGGGTTTATTCTTATCGCTTTCAGGCTCAAAACAGTGATTGCTCCTGTTTTTTTCGGTTTGTTTCTGGCTTATTTATTTAATCCGGCAGTGAGTTTTGCGGAAAAAAAACTGAAAATCGCCCGGCCGGCTACAATATCTGCGTTAATCGGAGCACTACTTGCAGGAGCAATATTTGCAATTGTCTGGTTTTCTCCTGTAGTCGCCGATCAGGCAAAAATACTCGTTAAGAAAACCCCGCAGTACTTGGATTATCTTTACGCTAAACATAATATTCATTCTGGATTGATAAAAACCAAAATAATTGAGGTTTTAAACAGGGTAAAACAGCATCCTTTGCCTGTAATTACCGCTTTTTTTAATGTAATAAGCACAACTACCCATATATTGCTGTGGTTATTCCTTGTGCCGGTATTTTTTTTCTTTTTCTCTTGGAAATTTGAGAAAATGGTATCTGCCTGCGTCCAATATTTGCCCGAATCGCGCAGAGGCCGGATTACTGGTATCGTATTGCGCATAGACAAGGTATTCGGCGATTTTTTCCGGGGCAGGCTGATTGTGGCTACCGTAGTCGGGTTTATGCTTTCTTTCGGATGGTGGTTTTTAAATGTGCCGTACTGGTTTTTGCTCGGTATGGCGACGGGAATATTAAATATAGTGCCTTACCTTTCGGTAATAGGATGGATAATAACGCTTATATTCGCTTATCTCGATTATACCGCCGGACAAGGGTTAAGCGGGCTGATGTGGCTCAATGTGTTCGTATGGCCGACAGCGGTTTTCGCTATAGTAAACTTTATAGATAACTGGTTTTTAACCCCATGGGTGCAAAGCAAATCGCTCAATTTAAGCGTAGTTTCCATTATAGTAGCCGTGCTTGCCGGCGGGATTCTCGGCGGGTTTGCAGGAATGCTATTCGCCATACCCATCGCGGGCTGTATCAAGATTTTGTTTGAGGAACTTATTCTTCCCCGCATAAAAAAAGTTTAAAATTTATGAAATTTTTTTAAATTTGCGGTTTTTTCCAATCTCAATACATTCAGAATAAATTTGTTCCATTTAATTTGAGATTGCTGAAAAAGGCTTAAATTAGAATGCCATCACGAGAAATTTTGCGAAAGCAAAACGACGTGGTGATCTCAAAACCATCATAGCTTAAGATTGCCACAGCCCCTTCGGAGCTTCGCAATGACAATAAAAAATACTTTTTGAGCGATCCCAAGTTGTTCCATTTGATTTGTCAAACATCATTTCTTTAGATTGGGCAGAAAACTTGCCCGAACCGCCTGTTGCTGGAAGATGAAAAGCCGGTTATATTCTGTATAATTAAATTACACTGCCGTTAAATAACAACTTACACACCTATATATTTATTTACATATAATATCTATATTGTTTCTTTTTGTAATAAAAAATAAGCATAGTGGAAATAAATCAATAAATAGTGGAATCGCCCCCTTTTTATTTAAATATAGCGGATGTAGAATTTGCTTAATACCCTGAGAAAGGAGATAATATGGGCAACAGAGGGAAAAAGATCAGCCTTCCTAAAGGAATAATCACTCACCGAATAATGAAAAAATGTATTTTGCAGAACAATAATATTTTACAAGACGGAGGTAAAATGAAACAAAAAAATTGCGTTGAGATGTATGCTATGAAATAGAAAGGGGAATGCAATGAAAATCATAAATAAAATTAATGTTTTACTTCCCTTATTTTTGGGATTTTTTTTCTGTTATCAGGCAGACGCGCTTGATATTCAAGTCGCAGGGCCGAATGATGAGGCGGTAACCGAATTCAGATGGCTTATTGAAGAGGACGCTACATACCATGTGGAACCGGGAGTGCCTGACCCGAAAACGTTAGCCGTGATTTTTCACCGCAGTTACATGCCGGTAGTACTTAAAGGCGACCATACCAATAGTACGGGAATCGTTCTTGATCCGGCAAAACATTATTTCGTATCTATTTTGCCTGATTCCGGTTATACCAATGGAGGCGCTCCGGTAAAACCGGGACAGACAGCAGTGACGGTGCATATAAACCGACTACCTCTGCCGACTGCGCAGATAACGGTTTTCGTGTTTGAGGATAACCATCCGATAAACAATGCACCGGATCAGCCTGAAGAATTAGGGCTTGAGGGGTTTAAAGTGATTGTGGAAGACGGTGGCGGGCGTTATGGTGTGTCCGCCGGCGTTGCGATGATGGATGCATTCGGAAACCCGCTTGGCACAACCTATGACGAAAACGGAAATGTTCTTGTTATGGGTAATGGCGTCCTGCTTACAGGGCCTGATGGTAAAGTTACTATCAAAAACCTGTCGCCGGGCAAATACGGTATTTAGGTAATACCTCCTGCAGGACAGGATTGGCATCAAACTTCCACAATCGAGGGAACGCGGATCATTGATGCATGGGTAAAGGCCAATGAACCACCTTATTTTCAGGAATTCGGGGCTCCGGGCTATCATGTTTTTGTGGGGTTTGTCAAGACTATGAACGATACTACCGTATTAACCGGTGGAAGCACCATATCCGGTCAGGTAGTGAACCTTCATTCTTCACGGCCTCCGGATTATACATTTCATCCCGGCCACCCGTTCCCGGGCGCATGGGTGGGTCTTAACGATCTTTCCGTTGTAGGCGGCAGAGGAATATTTACCGCGCCGTGCGATGATAACAGCAATTTTACTATTCCAAACGTGCCTGCCGGCAACTACCAGCTGGTAATATTCGATGAAAACCTTGATATCATATTCGGATTGCTGGCTGTAACAGTTACGCAAGGCCAGGATCTTGAACTTGGGCAAGTGCCTGTATTCAACTGGTTCGGCAGGCTGGAGAATACTGTCTTTTATGATACAAATGAAAACGGGTTTCCTGATCCGGGTGAACCGGGTATTCCTGAACAGGTAATCAATATTCGATGGAGAGATGGAAGTTTGTATCAGACTATGCCCACCGATCTTGAAGGGTTTGCGCCGTTTGAAGAGGTATTTCCGTTTTTCGCATGGCTTGTTGCGGAAGTCGATTACGCCAGATTCAAACCGACCGGCGCGACAGTTGTGGTAGATAACGGCGGAGCTGTACTTCCCGATCAGGGCTGGGATTTCCCATCGTTCGGAGTTTTGAATCCACAACCTCAATTCGATATGGATGGAGTTACGCCGTTAATCAATCCGAATACCGGCAACAATTTATCCAGAACAGAAACCGGGCCCGTAGTTCTTGAGGCGTTTCAGCTGTTTTTAGGACAAACCAACGTGATCCATTGGGGTAAATCGACTTATGATCTCGTTGACGCAGATAATCCTCCCAAAGGGAATTTTCCGGGGCCGGAAGATATCGACCATAACGGCAACGGTGTTTTTGACGCAAGCAACGGCGGTATTACCGGTATAGTATATTATTCCGTTACAAGAGCGGAGAATGATCCGCGTTACGGGGTGGGCGAACCGTGGGAACCGGGTATACCGAGAGTACAGGTAAATTTATATACGGATTACAATAACGATAAAATTATAGATGATGTAAATAATGACGGTGTGGTTACCCTTGCCGATGTTGACAACTATCCTTTCAATTGGACAGAGCCCGCTGAAGGCGAACCGGCGGTTAAAGGGACGGAAGACATTGACAGGGATAACGACGGCGTTTTTGATATGGGCGACGCGATAAATTATGTGCGTACCGATAGCTGGGACGACAATCAGCCTACCGGCGCTCAGGGGCCTCCTTTTATTCATCAGGGTGTTCCCACAGACTGTTACGACGGGTTGAGGGTTTATAATCAGGTTCGACCGGGCGTATTTGACGGTGGATACGGATTTTTCACCGCGTCGCCGGATAGTGTGGAAGGCTTGCCTGAGGGATACTATATAGTCGAGGCATGCCCTCCTCCGGGTTATGAAATAGTGAAAGAAGAAGACAAAAACGTCGATTTCGGAGACGAATATCAGCTCAGCCCCATGAAACTGCCGCCTATATGCGTTGGCGACCCGCATCTTGTTCCTGCCGAACTGGCTTTGTTTCCGGGAGTGCCCTGCGAATTCGCCGGTCAGACTCGTCCGCTTTGCGACAGAAAACAGGTTCTGTTGAACAGAGGCGAAAATGCGGCGGCCGATTTCTTTATGTTTACGGAAGTTCCTATCGCGGCTCATATATACGGATTTATTCTCGACGATATGGCCAACGAATTCGATCCGAACGCGCCGACGTTTGGCGAAAAATACGCGCCTCCGTGGTTGCCTGTATCTATCCGCGACTGGACAGGAAAAGAAATCCACAGGGTCTATTCGGATCAATGGGGAGTTTACAACGCGCTTGTCCCTTCTACATACACGGCAAACAGGCCTATGCCGTCAGGTATGGCGCCGAATATGCTGACCGTAGTGCTCAATTCGCCAGGCCCGATTCTGGATGAGAATCCGTCATCGCCGACTTACGGGCAGTATATAACAGATCCGTTTTTTAACAGGCAGTACAGCCAGTTTTCATATACGTTTCAGTATATGCCCGGTGTAACAACGTATCTGGATACTCCTGTAATTCCCATAGCCGCGTTTGCCGGCGCGAACAAGTTTCCTCTTGATGTTGATTTCCCCGATGGAACGCCGGTGATATATTCGGTAACCAGTACTGAAGGTGGCCCTTACATTGCCAACGGAAATCTGCCGGATCAGACGTTAACCATAGTATCTGCCGGCGATGTTCATGTTCCAAATCCGAAATACGATATGGACAGCGCGGAACCCAAAACCATAGCACGCGATTATGGATTCGGCACGATTCCGGGTAAGGTAACCATAGGCGATGTTGAGCTGACGGATTTAACATGGACTGCCGGTTCCATATCCGGTAAAGTTCCTGTGGGTACGCCGTCGGGGCAGTTAATGGTTACAAGGTCAAACGGAAAAACTACAGTTATGGGCATTTATGTAACCATAGGCCCCATATCAGGTTCAGTATATCATGTCAATCCTTCAGCCGTAGTTGGCGCGACACCTATTCAGAATGCTATAGACGTAGCAAGTCCCGGCGACCTTATTCTGGTTGCTCCGGGTAAATACGACGAGTTGGTAATTATGTGGAAACCGGTTCAACTGCAAGGGTGGGGCGCGTATTCTACTGCCATAAACGCCGTAAAAACTCCTGCAGAAAAAACTGTCAACTGGAGAAACAAAATTAAAAGCCTCGTTTTAACGGGCAGTATAGAATTTTTGCCTACTCAGGATTTTAACGTCGACGCGGCGGAATTCGGGCTTCTGTTTAATTCAGAAGGAGCGGGAATAACCGTGCTGGGATTAAACGCTACCGACGCCAACGGCGGGTTTGGCCGTCAAACCAAACCGCGTATTGATGGGTTTACCATTGCGGGTTCCGATTCCGGCGAAGGTATTTTTGTCAATGGATACGGGCGTTATCTTGAGATATCCAACAACAAAATAACTCTAAATCAGGGGAATTTCGGAGGCGGTATCAGGATAGGGCATCCCGATCTTATAGACGCCAATACGAATACTTATCAGAACGCTTTCAACGATCATATAAAAATACGCTACAACCATATAGTCGGCAACGGCGGACTTGGCGGAGTCGGTGGCGGTATATCTCTTTATACCGGATCGGATAATTATGAGATAACCGACAACCATATCTGCGGAAACTACACTACGGGAAGCGGAGGCGGAATAGGTCATCAGGGCTACAGCGATGACGGTTTGATTGCCCGTAACAAAATATATTACAACGAATCGTTCGATCAGGGTACAAACCCTTCGGGAGGAGGTATTTTTATTGGAGGCGCTACTCCTATAGGATTAAACGCTCTTACTGCCGGTTCCGGTTGCGTAGTCATAACGGGCAACCTGATTCAAGGCAACGAAGCGGGAGCGGGAGACGGCGGAGCTATACGGCTGGAAATGATCAATGGGCAGGATGTTGCCGCCGCTCCTGATGATCCGTCGCAATGGTGCGATGTTATTATTGCCAACAACATTATAGCCAATAACGTTACCGGAGTGGCAGGAGCGATATCTTTACAGGATAGCGCTAAAGTCGATATCGTTTACAATACTATAGTTCATAACGACAGTACCGCTACAGGTTCGCAGGCGTTTTCCGGTAATCCGAACTTGTCCAACCCTCAATGCGCTGGTATTATTGCCAGAGCGCACAGCCCGTTATTGAGAAACGCTTTCGGGACAGCGCCTGCGGTAGCGCAATTGAAAGAATTCTCAAACCCTGAGCTGGTTAACAATATCATCTGGGAAAACAGGTCGTTTTATTTCTTCATTGACAATACCCAGACACCGTCTTTCGGACTGCTTCCCGACCCGGCAACGCCTGTTTTCAATGATCTTGCGGTGTACGGTACGGTTAATCCGTCAAAATTGAATCCGCTGAACTGTATTTTGACCAATATAACCGGATACGATGCGAGCAACATATCTGCCGATCCGAAATTTGCGGTAGATTATTTTAACGGAAGCAGGCAAGGTACGATAATTATGCCTGAAACTACTACGGCTATTCAGGTAGCGGCGGCATTCGATGAAGGAGGCAACTTCATTGATGTCAGTTTCGGGCCTTTGACTTTGTATAACCCGGATACCGGTGTCGCTTACGGGGATTATCATATTCTCGCGGATTCCCCGGCAATAGGGTTGGCGCAGGATATTTTTCTATCTGCGGAATTAGCAAAAGATTACGATAACCAGCTTCGTCCAAACCAATTGCCTGATTCGGGCGCTGATGAATACTTTATAGGCGGAGTTACCAACGGTTCGCCACGCGCAAGAGACGATGCGTTTACAATGCGGCGGTTCGCACAGACTTTCAGTTTCCTGATAATCAACGCGCCGGGTATAATCGCCAACGATTCCGATCCGGAAGGGAATACGCTTACTGCATCTGTGGTCTCGAGCCCTTCCCATGGAACTTTAAGCCTGTCATCCAACGGGTTGTTCACATATACTCCGGTAAGGTTTTACACCGGAACAGACGTGTTTACTTATAAAGTGAGCGACGGTACTTCCGACAGCAACATCGCCGCAGTATCTATCAGGATAACCGACGGAGGCAACACCGCTCCTGTTGCTGTTGCGGATACTTACGAGACAACCAAAAACACGAAACTTATTTTGCCTGCGCCGGGTGTTATGAGCAATGATACCGATGTTAACGGCGATACGTTCTATGCTTCGCTGGTGAACTCTACTGCAAACGGAACTTTGGCGTTCAAAGCCAACGGTTCTTTTGAGTATACACCCAACAACAACTATATCGGAACTGATACGTTCAGATACAGGGTGTATGACGGGTTCTTAAGCGCTGTGGTAACAGTAACCATAAATGTGCTTGATCAGCCAGCACCGGCAAACAATCCGCCGGCTCCTACAGCCGCGGGTGTAACAACTATGATGGATCAGGTAGGTTACGACAGGGTACTTCCGAACGACCCTGATATCTATGATACCCATACTTATCAGATAACAACACCGCCTGTTCATGGAACGGCTACCGTAACCGTAACCGGAATTGTTACATATAATCCTAACATGAATTATATTGGTACGGACAGCCTTATAGTAACTGTAACCGATCAGAACTCTGCCAGTGCGCCGGTAACGGTTTCTGTGGTTGTATCCGAAGGTGTTCATCTGATGCCGGCAACCCCGTTTAGGCTTCAGAACCCGCCGGATACCGACGGCATAGATACTAACGGCGACTCAATTGCAGATAACGATCATCTTTTTAAACATATAGGAGCCGGAGACGGGTTTGTAAACATGGCTGACGGAAGCGTAGCATATTGTTTCGGGTTCAGCGATTTGACCGATGTGCCTCTTGAACACGCCATGATGGAAGGTATGCTTGCGGCGGAATTCCCTGCCCCTACACTGAAAATAAAACAGGGCGATGTATTGTATCTTAACCTATCTAATGTTGGAATGGTTATGAGGCCGGATCTGTTCGATCCGCATACAATACACTGGCACGGGTTCCCTGAAGCGGCATCCATATTTGACGGAGTACCGGATTCATCCATATCCATAAATATGGGTTCCACATTGACCTATTATTATAATGTGGTTCAGGAAGGGACATATCTGTACCATTGCCACGTTGAGGCTACCGAACATATGCAGATGGGTATGATCGGAAATCTGTACGTAACGCCTATTCAGGATGGAAACGCTTTCGAGTATCCTCCCGGATCAGGCAAAGTGTACACGAAATTCGCCTATAACGATAATGATGGGTCAACCGGTTATGATATCGATTACCCGATGCAGATGGCTTCATTCGATCCGAATTTCCATACCGCCAGCATAACCGTACAGCCTCTGCCGTTTGCGCTTATGAAAGATAAATACGCTATGCTCAACGGAAGGGGATACCCGGATACCATAGTTGAAGGACCGCTTGATCCTCCGGTTGAGAATGGCGGGAAAATATCTCAGAAAGTAGATTCCTTGATTCGCGCTACAAAAGGGCAGAAAATACTCCTGAGAACATCGAATGTGAGCGTAACCAGATTCTTTACTTTGAGTTCGCCTTCGATTCCAATGGAAGTAGTCGGAAAAGACGCCAAACTTTTAAGAAGCGCTACCGGCGAAAACCTGTATTACAAGACCAATTCCATAACTCTCGGAGGCGGTGAAGCGGCGGATATAATACTTGATACCAGCAATATAGATCAAGGAACGTATGTCCTCTACACGACTAATTACCATTACCTTAGCAACGATAAACAAGATTTCGGCGGTATGATGACCGAAATAGTGATAACCGAATAGGGAGGGATAAAAATGAAACCGACAATCTTTAAGCGATTCAGTTGTACCTTGCTCGCGGCTGTCGGCATATTGCTGGCGATATCAGGTAATGCCAAAGCTATGATCGATGGTATAACAGGCACGACATTTGATATTGTAGCAAAAGAAGGCTACATCTCTACCCCCGACGGCAACAGTATCTATAACTGGGGATATGCCGAACAGGGAAAACCGATGCAATACCCTGGCCCAACATTAATACTCAATCAGGGCGATTCGATTACCATCAACCTATCAAACGAATTGACGGTACCTGTATCGATGGTTTTTCCCGGACAGGCTAATGTCAATGCCACAGGAGGCGTTCAGGGGCTTATCACCAGAGAAGCGCCGCCCGGCGGAAATGTAACTTACACTTTCACCGCAACTAACGCCGGCACTTATTTATACCATAGCGGCACTTTGATGGATATCGAGGTGGAAATGGGGCTTTTAGGTGCGATTATCGTTCGCCCCACCGGCTATGACCCGATGATGATGAAAATGGCTTATGACAGTATGGATTCTATGTATGACCATGAATACCTGTTTCTGCAGACGGAAATAGATCCGCGAATTCACGTAATTGTGGAAAAGGAAGGTATTACAGGGTTGGAAAACACGAATTACCTGTCAAACTATTTTCCCGTTTACTGGTTTTTAAACGGAAGATGTGCTCCGGATACTATGGGTTCGGCTTTCGCGCAACATTTACCGAATCAACCATATAACTGTATGCCGATGATGCATCCGGGCGACAAACTGCTGATGCGAGTTATAGGCGGAGGAAGAGATTTGCACCCGTTCCATCATCACGGCAATCACGCTACAGTGATCGCCAAAAACGGACGGCTTCTAAGTAGCGGCATGGGAATGGAAGCCGATCTGAGAGAAGTAGTGTTTACCATAAAAACCGTACCGGGTGAGACGTATGATGCCATTTTCGAATGGACCGGCAAAGATCTCGGCTGGGATATTTACGGACATGCACCGGGCGATCCGCTTGAACCTCATGAATATGCGCCCGATCACGGAAAACCGTTTCCGGTACTTCTGCCTGAAAAACAGGAACTCACTTTCGGCGGTATGTACAGCGGAAGCCCGTTTTTAGGCGTTATGGGAGCGCTTCCTCCCGGTGAAGGCGGCCTGAATCCGGATGCAGGGTTTACTTATATGTGGCATTCGCATACGGAAAAGGAAATGACTAATTACGATATATTCCCCGGCGGGCTGATGACTATGCTTATGATAGTCTCCCACGGGGTACCGATAGATCACGAGATGTGAGAAAGGGGGTGAGTAATATGAAAGCCATAAATTTAGTAAGGTTAATCTTAGTTCTATTCTGTTTAATAGGTTTTTCAGCTAACATATCTGCAATAGAATACCTTCTTCGAGCGGATGTAACTACGGTTACCATGCCTGACGGAGCGGTAATCACCATGTGGGGGTTTGCCGACGATACCGCCGGCGACGGCACAGGCACGGTTACCGTACCGGGTCCGAAACTTACAGTACCTCCGGGAGATACGGAACTGGTGGTCAGAGTGAAAAATAATCTCACCCCTGCACGTACAGGGTTGCCGATGGGGTGTCCGGTGTGTATAGTTATACCCGGATTGCCCGCTCAGATGACGCCTGTACGGTTTGGGCCTGCACCTTATCCCGAATTTGAAGGACGAATAAGGTCGCTCACCCATGAAACTCCGCCGGATAACAATACCGTCGGCGAATACCGCTGGACTAACCTCAGAGCCGGTACCTATGCGTACCATAGCGGTACTCACGTACAGTGCCATGTCCAGATGGGGCTGTACGGCGCGCTGACTATAGATCACGCCGCCGGCGAAGCTTATCCCGGAATAACCTACGATAAGGACCTGATTGTATTCTACAGCGAAATTGATCCTGCTTTCCATCAGGCGGTGGCAACCAATAATTACGGGCCCGGAAAAACGATGACCAGCACAATTGACTATGACCCGAAATATTTTCTGGTTAATGGAAAACCTTTTGTGCAAGGACAACTTCCATTAGAAGCCGGCAATGCGGGCGAAACGATTCTGCTCAGATTCATCAATATGGGCCTTGAAACACATGTGCCTACACTGCAGAATAACTATATTCAGCTTGTGGCTGAGGACGCAAACCTGTACCCGTACCAGAAAGAACAGTATTCGGTAACGCTTCCCGCGAGCAAAACAATCGATGCTCTGTTTGTGCCCGATGCAGAAAAAAGTTACCCTCTTTACGACAGGCGATTGTTTCTTACAAACAACGAATCGTCGCCGGGAGGCTTCTTCTCGTATCTCGACGTAATACAAAGCGGGGCTCCAACTGCCGTCGGAGACAACTATGTAACCAACGAAGACGTAACTCTCAATGTCTCTGCGCCCGGTGTGCTTGGTAACGATACCGGCACAGGCACATTAACCGCTATTGTGGAAACTCTGCCTGCTCACGGTACGCTGACTCTCAATGCAAACGGGTCGCTTAGTTACGTTCCTTCGGCGAACTATTTCGGAACCGATAGTTTTACGTATAGAGCGCAAGCCGACGGCAAGAAAAGCCATCCGGCTCCGGTTTCAATTACTGTCAATTCGGTAAATGATCCGCCGATTGCGGTGAACGATCTTGCAATAACAACCACAAACGTGCCGATTACCGTAAACGTTATCGCAAACGATTATGATGTTGACGGAACGATCAATCCGGCTTCGCTGGTAATCACTAACCCTCCCGTTCAGGGAACGGCGGTTGCCAACCCGAACGGTACAATTACCTATACACCACCTTTGAATTTTAGAGGTCTGGTAATCATTATGTACAAGGTATCCGATAACAACGGCGCTCAATCCAATTTAGGATGGCTCCAGATCAGAGTCAACAGGTAATAATTGAATCAGGAATCCCGGGCGCAATATCGCACCCGGGGTTCTTACAAAAAAGTGGAAAAAAGTCAGTAAAAAGTAGAATCGTTCCATTAACCTGAATACGAAAAAAATTATATTATTGAAATAAAAATAAAAATAAAAATCGCAGAAAGGATCGTTTATGAATTATAAAATTAAACCTGCATGGAAATTGATCTCAAAATTATCCTTTACGGCAGTTACGGCGTTTATTTTTATTTCAATTACAACTTGTTTAAACGCAGGTATGGAAAATGAAGGAAGCCCGTCATGGTTTAAAAACCAAGACCCGCCTCAACTCGATGAATTTGAGCAAAAATGGGGCATCGATATCAAGGGAGTATACCTTCTCTCCGCCGGTTATATGCTCGATTTCAGATACAGAATTGTTGACCCTAAAAAGGCGGCACCGCTTGTCAGCAGGAAAAATAAGCCTGTATTGATTAATCAGTCGACAGGTGCGAAACTGATTGTTCCTTCACCGCCTAAAGTAGGTCCTTTAAGGCAGGCGGAAGCCGACGGGATTCCCAAAAAAGACAGAGTTTATTTCGTTATGTTCGCGAATCCCGCTAAACACGTAAAAGCGGGCGATAAAGTTACTGTGGAAATAGGTGATTTTAAAGCTGAAAATATTGAAGTTCACTAAATTTCGGAGAAAATTGTGAAAAGGTTTTACTGCACAATTCTTATATGGTTCGTATTATCGGGGACGTCAGAGGGAAGTGTTATGGACCCTGTTTTTAAGAATTACCTTAACTCAAAAAAACCTCAGGATGAAATATCGGTGATAATCAGGTTCAAAGATAAAACCGATTTGAGCAGGTTTAAGGATAAAAACAGAAACACACGGCGCGTAAAAATTTTTAATGAGGTGAAACGAAAAGCAGATATTTCTCAAACCAATGCCCGCAGGTTTCTCGCAAATAAAACAAAAAAAACACGCGGATTGTGGATGATAAACGCTCTTGCTGTTACCGCATCCGCCGAAGTTATAAACGCCGTTTCGTATCTGCCTGAAATAGAGAGCATAACTCAGGACAGGTTTTTAAACGTTTCTCAAACAACCGCTTCCCAGCCGGCTGATCCGCAATGGAATTTGAATATCATAGGAGCGCCTCAAATGTGGCAGATGGGGTTTGACGGGCAGAATATTGTTGTGGCTGTTATGGACTCCGGCGTTGACGCGCTTCACCCCGATTTGTCGGCACAATACAGAGGCGGAACCAACAGCTGGTTCGATCCGCACAACCAGTACAGCGTCCCCCATGACTCACAGGGGCACGGCACCGAAGTAACCGGAATTATCGTTGGCGGAAACCATTCCGGTGCGCCTATAGGCGTTGCGCCGCAGGCGAAATGGATTGCCGTTAAAATATTTAATAACGCCGGTATAACCACATACAGCGCTATTCACGCGGGGTTTCAGTGGCTTCTTGATCCCGACAGCAATCCCCAAACCGACGATGCTCCACATATCGTGAATAATTCTTGGGGTATAAACGATCTTTTTAATACCTGTGTAAACGAGTTTCAAACAGATATTGCAATTTTAAAAACAGCGGGTATAGTGGTTGTGTTTTCTGCGGGTAATTCAGGCCCTAACTCGAACACGAGCATTAGCCCCGCTAACTATTCGCAGAGTTTTGCCGTAGGAAGCGTGGAACCTTCGCTCGCTATTGAAGTTTCAAGCAGTAGAGGCCCTTCTCCATGCGACGATTCTATATTTCCCGAAGTTTGCGCGCCGGGTGTACAGATAAAAACCTCGACTTTAACATTTAATGGTATTTTCCCGAATTCGTACGCATACCGTAGCGGTTCGTCTTTCGCGGTTTCACATGTTGCCGGAGCAATGGCGTTGCTTCTATCTGCGTATCCGCAATCATCGCCTGGCGATCTCGAATGGGCGATTGCCCAGTCTGCCGTCGATTTGGGCGATACAGGGCCTGACAATAATTATGGGTATGGGCTTATAGACATTACGGGCGCGTATAATGCGCTGTTTAACCTTGAGCATAGAAGAATAACATCGGTTATCTGCAATGATAACGATACCATTACCCTGCAATGGAGTTCGTTCGGCAACAATTACGCTTACCGCATCGAGTCCGCAGGCAATTTGGAAATTCCTGATTGGCAAACGGTTAATCCGGTTTCCGAAATGATTTTTAATAATTCTCAATGGACAGCAAATGTGAATACGGATCAGGGTAAAAATTTTTTCAGAATTGTGGGAATGAGAACAAAAAATTATTAAAATATTTATTTACATTATAATGATTATATGTTAGGGTATATGCGTTTTTACGGAATAATATCATTTCTATCTTTGAGAACGCACTCCCTATGATGGCAACATAAATAAGGAGGTAAAAAAATGAGAAAAGTTTCTATTTTGGTTACGGTTCTGCTGATTTTTTGCGTTTCTGCATTTGCTGACACAAACCAATTGTAATTTAAATGGTCGCAACTGCCGGATATGAGGCCGGGGGCGCTAGATTATTACGCCACTGACCCGTCAATACTTGCTGATGACTGGCTTTGCATGGATGGGCTCCCCATAACAGATATCCACTGGTGGGGATCGTATTTAGCGTTTGAGGAAAATTCACCCACACCACTGATTGACCCGCGCCACCCAGACCAGTTTTCATTCAGTATGCATCTTGATGTTGCCGCCGACGATCCGGCGAATAATTTCGGCTACAGTTTTCCCGGCAGTCAAGTTAACGGTGCACTTGCCAATTTAACTGATTATACCGTAAATTATTTCGGCACAATAGACCACGGCGATTTTTTCGAGCATATTTACCAGTACAATTTTCTGCTACCTGAACCATGGCTTCAACAGATGGGCCAAATTTACTGGCTGGATATTTCCGCCCTCTATGATCCGATAGCTCCGACGGAAACTCCCTGGGGATGGCATCAGGCTATAACACAATTCGGCGACGACGCGGTAATCAATGTAACATTCGACCCGTTTTGGTTCCCAATCGACAGCGATAACAAAATCAACCTCGCTTTCGAACTGTCAACCGTACCGGAACCGGGAGTTATGCTGTTATTCGGCTTCGGTTCAGTACTATGGGTATTCAGACGATTGAGAAAATAAGTTATGCACTTATATAATATAAGCCCGGGATATCCTTGTTTCCGGGCTTGTATTATTTTGGAATAAAAAATTATAAAAATTACATTAACTGTAAATATCCGTTAAACAGTAAATAAGAGATTATACTCTATTTGTAAGTGGTGTAAACCGTTAATTCGGTTAAAAATATTTGTTGCTGATAGCTACAATATGTACATATAATAGTAAATTAATTATATGCGTGTACGTTTAAATAACCCATGCTGGTTTTAGTGAAAAATTATGCTAAATCGTTGAAAATTCAAAGATAAGGTTATGGAGGAATCGGCGATGAGAAGATTATCGGTATTTATTGCAGTACTTTTTTATGCCGTGAGTTTGTATGGCGATCAGAATGATATTTTTTATAAATGGTCCCAATTGCCGGACATGACTGTTGCGGGGACAGATGTATACAATATGTTTCCCGTAAATATCGCTGATGACTGGATGTGTTTAGATGGCCTGCCCATAACAGATATTCACTGGTGGGGATCTTATACGGGGTTTGATCAGGATCTTTCGGTTCCTGTTAATGCTCCATTGCATCCTGATTTTTTTATTATTGCCCAGTATGCAGATGTTGCTGTGGATGATCCGTCAAATATTTACGGATACAGCCATCCGGGATTACTGCTGAATTTCAATCTGGTGTACAAAGGACAGTATACTGTCAACTATTTCGGTTCTGTAGATAAAGGCGGGGGAATATATGAACACGTATATCAGTTTAATTATATCTTTGACCAGCCATGGTTACAGGAGCAGGGCAGTATATACTGGCTCGATATGTCTGCGGTTTATATGACAGGCGGTTTCCCCAACCCCTACGGATGGCATACATCTGGTACGCAAAATCTCGATGCTTATGTAGTGAACTCAACACAGGCGCCCGGATGGATACTCGGCAATGGTTCCGATCTCGCTTTTGAAATATCAACCGTACCGGAACCGGGTGTATATTTTCTATTTATATTCGGAAGCATTATATGGTTTTATAAACGCGCCCTGCGGTAAGTAATCAGGTTGCACCAAATATTTAAGCGGATTGAAATGCGGTTTTCAGTCCGCTTTTTTTTACTTCAGACACAAATCCACAAAATAGTATCTTTTATTGCAGATTCGGTTATAATAGATCTTAAATTATAAACATAAATCCCTTTTTACAGTCAAAATTAGGATTGCTGAAAAAGTCTTTTTATTGTCATTAAGAAGCCCAGAAGGAGCTGTGGCAATCTCAGCTCTGATGGTTTTGAGATCACCACGTCGTTTTGCTTTTGCAAAACTTCTCGTAATGGCATGGGAATTTAAGGTTTTTCAGTAATCCCAAATTATAAAAGGTGAGGAAATAATTTTGGCGCGATTTTCAGTTGCCGGATTTAATAAGAATTATTTCGCAAAAGGAGCCGGGATAATTATTTTATTATTCTTAACCGGTTTTACGAGCGTTTGCGTTTGTTCCCAAACAAAAATATTGAGCCTGAATTCTTACCATAACGGTTACAAATGGACAGATCCGATAGTATATGCCGAAAGAGACATTTTTACCCGCGCTACAAGAGATCTTGAGTTTTATGTGGAATATATGGATACGAAAAGAGTATCCGGAGACGAATATTTTTCGCATCTGAAACAAATATATAAAATAAAGTATTCCAGATTAAAACTCGATTTGATTATAGCTTCCGACGACGATGCGTTCCGGTTCTTGCTCAAATATAAGGATGAGGTATTCCCCTCTGTTCCGGTTGTATTTTGCGGAGTGAATGATTTTAACCCTTCTATGATTGCAAAAAGAGACGATTTTACCGGATATATGGAATATCTGGATGCCGAATCTACAATCAGCCTGATGTTAAAACTTCATCCCCAGACAAAACGAATATTTGTAATTTCGGATTGTACGGTTACAGGTTTTGCCCACCGAAAATCCGTGCAGGATATATCCGCAAAATACCCAAAGATAAATTTCATATACTTAAACGGCGAAGATTTGACTACCGCCATGCTGATACAAAGAGTTCAGCAACTCAAAAATGGAAGTCTTGCAATATTTACGGTATGGAATACGGATAAAAAAAACGTTTTTGTTTCTGAAAGCGATGTTATCAGCCTTCTGTCTGCAAATTCGCCCGTTCCGATTTATTGCCTTTCTGATTCATGGCTTGGATTGGGTATAGTCGGCGGAAAACTTAACAGCGCCGCCATGCACGGTAAAATCGCCGCTCAAATAGGTATTGAGATACTTAACGGCAAAAAACCATCCGAGATACCTGTCGAGCAAAGAAGCCCAAACCAGTTTATGTTCGATTACAACGCGCTTAAAAAATGGAATATTGACTTTTCGCTCCTACCTGCGCAAAGCGTGATAATAAATATCCCGTCTTCGTTTTATCACAAATACAAACGGCTGATATGGATTGTCGTATCATTAATACTGGTTCAGGCAATAATAATTGTTGAACTGTGTTTGAATATAATTCGCAGAAAAAAAGCGGAATTGTCCCTGGTTGAAACGGAACGCAAATTCAGAATGATTCTTGAGAACTCAAGCGATATACTCATATTTCTTGATCTGAAAAAAATGAAATATGAGTATATCAGCCCTGCACTGCATAAAATTACAGGATACACGCCGGAAGAAATTACCGCTATCGGCCCGCTAAACATAAAAGAAATTATACATCCGCACGATATTGAAAGCTACATGAACCGACGGGAAAAAATACTTGGATTAAAAACCGGCGAAGAACCTAATTTGTATCTCGAGTACCGTATGAAAACCAAATCCGGCGAATATGTATGGCTAAGCGATGAACCGAAACTTGTATGGGACAAAAAAGGAGCGCCGGAGATTCTTGTGGGAAGCGTCAGAGATATAACTTATAAAAAAATAGCCGAAGAAAAACTTAAAAAACAGACTGAAAAACTGATCGAATCCAACGCCGAACTTGAACGATATACTTTTATCGCGTCCCATGATATGCAGGAACCTCTAAGGATTATAACTACATATCTTAACATTATATACGAAAAGTACGCGTCTGTGCTTGACCCTGAAGCAAAAAACTATATTGACCGCTCGATAGATAATTCCGTGCGTATGCGCCGGCTGATTAAAGATTTTCTCGCACTTACCCAATTAAGTAAAACGCCACCTAAAATCGACTGTATCGACTGCAATAAAACCTTAAATAAAGTTTTAAGCGAACTGGAACCTGCAATTAAGGAATCCGGCGCAGATATCTTAATCGAGCCGTTACCGCATATATATGCCGATGAGAACCTTTTTATTACTCTCATGCACAATCTTTTAGAAAACGCGATAAAATTCAGGGACTACAACCGTCCGCTTAAAATCAAATTATCCGCCCATAAAAGCAACGGCAACTGGATTTTTTCTCTCAGAGACAATGGAATAGGTATCGATTCCAAATTCAAAGAGCGGATTTTTCTTCTTTTTGAGAGATTGAGTACGCGAAAAAATTTTTTCAGCACCGGAATCGGTCTTGCCATCGCTAAAAAAATTGTGGAAAATCATAACGGCAGAATCTGGGTTGAATCCGAACAGGGGCACGGATCGATTTTCCATTTTTCAATACCAATAATAAAGGAGTAACGCCGAACCGCCGTAGACGCAAAACAAGAAGAATATTAGAAAGGCCATTATGAACGAAGTCAGCTATATAAACGAAAAAAACATATTTATATTTCTAATTCAGGTTTTTATTCTGCTGGGGTTAGGGAGATTTTTCGGAGAAATACTGCGTCGGTGGAAACAGCCGTCCATAACCGGCGAGATTCTCGTGGGGATTTTAATGGGCCCGACCATATTTGGGCGGTTTTTCCCCAATATGTTTTCACGGGTTTTCCCGGCAGATACGGTTCAGATGAATATGCTTGAAACTGTGGCATGGGTCGGTATCCTGTTTTTTTTGCTTAAAGCCGGTCTGGAGATGGATATTTCAAGCGCGTGGCGCCAGAAAGGCGATGCCCTGAAAATATCTATCGCAGACATAATTATTCCGATGGCAATAGCGTTTGCAGTATGTTTTTTTATACCCGAACATTATCTTGCAGACCCGTCAAAACGGATTCTGTTCGCGTTTTTTATGGCTACCGTGATGACAATCAGTTCGCTTCCCATTACCGCGCGTGTACTCAATGACCTGAATTTGTACAAAACGGACGTGGGATTTCTGATAATGTGTGCGTTGTCGGTAAACGATATTATCGGCTGGATAATTTTTACCATAATTTTAGGGCTCGTAACAAGTACGGATATTGTATTTTCAAAAATCGGGCTGATTGTTTTATCAAGCATACTTTTTACCTCAATTTGCCTCACGGCAGGCATAAAGTTGTCGAATTACGTGATAGCCAAATTCAAAGAGGCTAAAGTCCCCGAACCTGCCGGATCGCTTACTTTTGTCAGCCTTATGGGTTTTATATGCGGTGCGGTAACGGTAAAAATAGGTATTCACGCGCTTTTCGGCTTTTTTATCGCGGGAATAATGACCGGCGAATCAAGAGCGTTATCTGAAAAAACAAAAAATATCATATCTCAAATGGTGCAGGCGGTGTTTATTCCGCTTTTTTTTGCCAGTATAGGCCTAAAGATAGATTTTTTCGCGAATTTTAACTGGTTTTTGGTTCTGCTTCTATTTATTACAGGTACTGCAGGGCGGTTTATCGGAGCATGGGCGGGCGTTAAAATGACTAAACAGGACCCGTCAAATCATCTGATTGTCTCTATCGCGCATACGCCCGGCGGGGAAATGCAGATTGTCGTAGGATTGCTTGCACTGGAATACAAACTTATCGGCGAACCGATGTTTGTGGCGATTGTCGCGGGCGCTGTTTTATCGTCGGTAATACTTGGCCCGTGGCTGAGTTACGCGCTGAAACGAAGAAAGAAAATCAATATGACCGATTTCCTGTCCAGATCGGCGATAATTGCCAGCCTGAAATCAGATCAGCGCGACGGAGCCCTTTTGGAGCTGAGCAAAGCAGTAGCTGAGCAGGCAGGCATGCCTGACGCCGATATGATTTACCGTTATGTTTTAAACCGCGAACAGGATATGGGTACAGGCATAGAATATGGAGCTTCCATTCCTCATGCGCGGATTGAAAACCTGCCGCATCCGGTAATTGCGTTTGGCAAATCTATTGCCGGAATCGAGTGGAACTCGCCCGACGGAAAACCGGCTAATTTTGTGTTTTTTATACTTATTCCTGAACCGGACAGCGGGTTTCAGGTTCAGATTCTGCGCGGGATTGCCGGTATTATCAAGGATCAGGAAATACGCGACTCAATTATGAGGGCGAACTCGTCTAAAGAAGTCTATTTCATACTTCATAGCGCGTTTAGCGCATATAATCTTACACGGCAATAAGCATTGTTATTAAGCTGAAATGCCTTGCGTTGCGGCTTCATGAAATAATATGAAAAGCGAATTAGTATAAAAGGGATTGCTGAAAAAGACTTAAATTAGAATGTCATCATGAGGAGTTTTGCGAAAGCAAAACGACGTGGTGATCTCAGAACCATCATAGATTAAGATTGCCACAGCTCCGTAGGAGCTTCGCAATGACAATAAAAAGCACTTTTTCAGCACTCTCAAACTGTTTTTAATCAGTTTCTGGAACCGCCCGCCGGCAAATAGCATTTTTTTTTGCATTTTGGGCATAATTTTCTTGAACGATTATCGGTTTTGATATATTAATTATAATAATCAAGTTAAGGAAGTCTCTTTGTATTAGGTTTTATCTTCAATTATCCTGCCGGAATTTCAGTATTAACAAAACAGTTCCGTTATGAAAATCGCAAACGAAGATTATGCCCGATGGGATTTATCGCCCAAAGAAGCTGTCGCATTTCAGAACCGGCTGGCAGATAAGGTTGTATTTGAGAAATTGCCGGGCAATATAAAAATTATTGCCGGCGCGGATGTATCTTACAGCAAACATACCAACTTTATGTATGCAGGGGTAGTGCTTATGCATTACCCCGAACTGACGGTGATTGAAAAGAGATCATATAGCTCAGAGGCGAAATTCCCTTATATTCCGGGCCTTTTGAGTTTCAGGGAAGGCGAAAGCCTGGCCAGAAGTTTTTCAGGCCTTATATTAAAGCCGGATGTCATTATTTTTGACGGGCAGGGAATAGCTCATCCGCGGTTTTTAGGGATAGCGGCACATATGGGGCTGATACTGGATATACCTTCTATCGGAGTAGCTAAATCGAAACTGATTGGCGAAGGCAAATATCCGGCAAGAAAAAAAGGCGCATTTACGTATCTTAAGTATAAAGGTAAAACGGTGGTAGTTGCCATTTGCACTAAAGACAATACAAATCCGATATTCGTATCGCCCGGAAATAAGGCTAATTTTGAAGAAAGTATTAATCTAATTGTCGATTTGTGCCGACAATTTAAATTGCCCGAACCTGTAAGGGCGGCTCATAATTTTGTGAATTCGATTAGGATACAAAACGAAAATCAAATTAACTGAAACCGGTTAAATTCTTTTTATGTATAACATTTTGATAATAGATAAAATAAAGATTGCTTACAAAAAGCTATCCGAGGTGAACTCGGGAGTAATAGGGAACATCTTTTTTGCCGGCGATGTTCAGGAAACAAAAAATATACTCAAAAATACCAGCATCGATATTATCATATCCGATATTACGCTCGACCGTGAAGACGCGTTTCCACTTCTTGAATGGATAAAATCCAATTACCGGACCATACCTATTCTCATAGTAACCTCAAATACCAGCAGGGATAAAGTGCTTAAAGCGGCAAGCATAGGCACAATGGGCTATTTTTTAAAACCTATTGAAGAAAAAGTTCTTATCCAGAAAATAAAATCCGCTATGGAGACATTCAAAAACCAGCATCCTGAACGCAATTACGTGCGAGTTCATCCGCTGGGTGAAGACAATGTGGATTTGAAGTTCGCCGACCCGAAAACCAATCAGATCTTAAGTGCAAATTTGATTGATATAAGCCTTGGCGGAATGGCATTCGTTCAGCCCGCAGGCCAGTATATGGGAACCATCCAGAAAAACGACCGGCTCAAAATCAATCTTAAATTAAACGAGTATACGCTCAACCTTGAATGCGATGTGGTTAATACCGAAGGGCTTCGCTGTAATGTTAAGTTCGCGGAATTACCGCGTCTTTATCAGGAAATTCTATCCAACTATATTTACCGCAGGATAGGCGCCGCCAACTGATTTTACCTGTCAGCATACACGTTTTTTCATACCGTTTGAGGATGCTGATTTGCTTATTGAATTCGGATCGGCGAAAAAGGCTTAAACTGGGATTACTGAAAAAGGCTTAAATTAGAATGTCATCACGAGAAGTTTTGCAAAAGCAAAACGGTGTGGCAACTCATACCGAGTTGCAATCAAAAAAGCGCCAAACTCTGACCGGTCATCGCGAGCGAACGAAGTGAGCGTGGCGATCTATGCTCGGTAACCTTGAGATTGTTTCGTCGCTATACTCCTCGCAATGACTTTTTTTAAAATAATATTTAGATTGCAAAGTGGTCTCAAAACCATCAGAAATGAGATTGCCACAGCTCTTTCTTTGCTTCGCAATTACAATAAAAAATACTTTTTCAGCACTCTCAAATTATAATAAGACGGAATGCGCAGAATTGCGAAAAAATTTCCGGTTCTTTATTCCAAAAAGAATAAAGTATATTTTTATCTTTTTGTTATACCGTAAATAAGCGGTTTTACTTATAGCCGGAGATAATAAAAAATACAGATTCTCTCAATAGAGGAAATAAATTTGATTTGCTATTAGTTATATAATTTTTTATAGTTAATAACCATAAATCGACGATTTTTAAAATATCCGGGATATGGGAGGAAAAATGAAAAAAGTTATCCGGCATGTTTTTTTTCTGATAGCTGTTTTATTGATTTCCAGATATATTGAGGCTCAACCTAAAATGCCGAAAGGCACAATTCCCGACGGACTTTCAGCCGATTTAAGAACGGTTATTGAAAAATTGTATTCCGATGACCCTGAAAAAAGAGCGGAAGGTGCAAGCCAGTTGGGAAATATGGGATTGTACGCCATACCAGCGATTCCGTATCTTGTGGATTTGCTTGGAGACGACTATATTTTACAGGGCAATGACGATGTGCTGGTGAAATCGAGTATCGGTGAAATTTGCGCGAGATCGCTTGCTTTAATCGGTGAACCGTCCGTAAAATATCTGGTTAAAGTTCTTGCGGGGTCGGATATTGTCGCCAAACGCAACGCGATATTCGCTTTAGGCGAGATTAACGATCCGGCGGTGGCAAATTTATTGATTTCCAATATCAATAACGACGATCCCGTAATCAGAAAATACGTGGTCAAAGCTCTCGGCAAATACGATCATAAGCGGGTTGTAGATTCAATAATAACCAAACTCAACGATAAGGACCCTGATGTTCGCGAAGCGGCTGTGGAAATACTGGCGAAAAAAGAAGATCCCCGTTCCGCTCTGTATTTTATCGATGTTCTGAAAGACGACGACGAGTTTACGCAATACCTTGCGGTAGAAGCGCTGGTCAAATTTAACGACGAACGAACGATATCCCCTTTAATCGAAGGGCTTAAAAGCGATAACGTGAATTTCAGAAAAAATTCCGCCGTGATTTTGGGTACTTTAAAACCGCCTCAGGCAAAACAGCCTTTGATTGACGCTTCCAATGACTCGAATCCCGTTGTTCAGGGAAAAATTATATGGGCTTTAGCTGAATATAACGATAACGATACGCGCAAACTTGTTGTTGATAAACTCTCTTCAACAGTACCCATGATCAGGAGTTACGCTATCGAAGCGGTATCTAAATTCAAAATTGACGAATCTGCGGGTTCTTTGATTGAATTGTTAGGCGATGACGACCCAGATACGCAAAAACAAGTTGTCGAAGCTATCTCCAAACTCAAAGGCGATCAAATAAACACAGTTCTTCTTGAGAAATATAAAGATCCGCATGAGAATTTAAGAGCTCGGTCAAACGCCATCCTTGTTTTAGGCAACCGCAAAAGCGAAGAAGCTAAACCATATATTATCAGCGGATTGACGGATAAAGAAATAAACATACGTTTAAGCGCGGCACAGGCCCTGGGGAATTACAATGACCCGAACGTAACGGCAGTGCTTCTGAAATCGCTTGAAACTGAATCGAATCAAGGAGTAATAAAAAAAGCTGTATCAGCTCTTGAACAAATCGCGGATCCTTTATCTATGGAAACACTGATAAAAAATCTAAACCATCAGGACGAAGAAATAAAAGAGTCGGCGGCGCGGACTTTGATAAAAATAACCGGCCAAAATTTCGGATTTAATGTTGATCAGTGGGAAAAATGGTGGGCGGAAAATAAAAACAATTTTGTGAAAAAATGAAACGGCAATGTTATCTTGCATAAAACGATAAGGAGAAAAAGATGAGAAAAATCGGGTTTGTTGTAGTGGTTTGTGTTTCTATTATGTCGATGTTTTCAGGCGCGGGGTTCGGACAACCGTCAATAGACAAGAAAAATATCGGTTCGGAAATACCTGCGGATTTAAAAAATTTTATAAACCTGCTTTATTCCGAAAAACCCGGAGACAGGGCGTTTGCCGCGGCGTTTATCGGTTCTATGGGCGAATACGCTAAACCCGCGATTCCGTTTTTGGCGTCAATGCTTGGTGACGGTGAAATAATAGAGTATCCGGCTACATCAACCATGACCGCCACTACAACAACTCCGGCTCAGGAAGCCTCAACCGCTCTGGTAAAAATCGGGCGAGAATCTATCCCTGAATTGCGTAAAGTCCTTGTCTCGCCGGATAAAAAGGCGTCAGAGATGGCGTTTTCGGCTTTAATTGCCCTTGGGGATACATCCGTTCTTGATCGTTTGATAAAAGATATAAAATCGCCGGAATCGTCGATTCGAAGAAATGCCGCTTTATCTTTAGGTAAAATCAATGATATTCGGGCGGTTGAAGCTCTATCTGCGGCTCTGAAAGACGAGAATATGTACGTGCGATATTTTTCAGCTTTGGGGCTTGGAGACATAAAAAACCCGCAGGCAATCGAAGCGCTTGGCGAACTGGCGCGCGATAAAAATCCGGAATTGCGCAGAATCGCTATTTTTGCGCTGGGTAACTTCAAATCGCCAAACGCTACCGCTGTTATTGTCGCCGCCCTGAAAGACGAAGACGCGAGCGTCAGATCAACTGCCGCGCTGTCTTTAAAAAATTCTCCGACTGCGGTAAACGATCTCATAAAAACTCTTGCTGATCCTGATGAGACAACACGCAAATGGGCCATTTATTCTTTAGGGTATATAAAAGATAAATCGGCTTTAAAATCGTTAAACGGACTGATTGAAGATAAAAGCCCTGTCATCAGAGCCGAAACGGCCAGAGCTATGGGGTCTATAGCTAACCCCGACAGTGTACCCTATCTTAAAAAAGCCCTCAATGATAAAGAAGTAAACGTAAAGATCAGCGCCGCCGAAGCTTTGCAGTATATTAAAGATCCGTCCAGCATTGAGCCTCTTGTTGACACTTTAAATAATAAAGATTCCGTCGTAGCGGCGGTAGCGGCAAGGTCGCTTATCCAGAAAAACGATCCGAAATCGATTCAGCCTTTAGAGAAACTTTTGAAGTCGGAAAACCCGTCTTTAAGTTTTAGTGCGATTCGTATTTTATCTAATATCGATTCGCCTGAAGTTACTCAGGTTATGATTAATGCTCTGACTTATGCCGATCCGACTGTAAAACTGGAAGCGTTAAAAACGATTTCGAAAAATAGCGATGCAAAATCTCTAAAAGCTATTGTCAACGCTACGGGCGATTTTTATCCTGTTGTGCGCAATAAAGCAAAATCAATCGTTGAGTCGAAATCAGGCGCTCAAGTTATTGATCTGCTGATTGAACTGCTCAAAAGCGATGGGTATCATGCCAGAGCAAGCGCTTATGAATTGCTCAGGAGAATTACCGCTCAGGATCTCGGAAAAGATTATAAACTATGGGCGCAATGGTGGGAAAAAAACAAAAAGAATTTTTAATCTAAGAGGGCTGAAAAAGTATTTTTTATTGTCATTGCGAAGCTCTTTCGGAGCTGTGGCAATCTCATTTCTGATGGTTTTGAGATCACCACGTCGTATTGTTTTCGCAAAACTCCTCGTGATGACATAGAAATTTATGCCTTTTTCAGCAACCTTAATCTTTATCATGTGATAATCGCTGATACCTTATAGTGAAACATTATTCTTTAACCTTATAAAGACGAATCAACTATATGAAGGTAACTGCGCAGTTCGCGCGGATTCGGCCGGGTGGTATTCGGTTTATCCTGAGGCAGTTCAATCACCAATCCTGCGAGATTTGAATACGCTATTGTGCCGGTGCCTGTTGTGGATATCAGCTTGCTCAAATCAAAGGCCTTTTCTTGTCCCATGCCTAATCTTGCTCCGGCGATACGGCTTATGGAAGTTATTTTTGCATTGACGGGTAAAACATTGTTTTTGAGCAGGCCTGCCAGAGCGCTTAAATTCAGACCGAACGAATTCAGGTCGGTTGTGTGCCCGAAATTAAAAACCACAGCGTTTTGTTCAGCAAACATATCCGCCAGTTCGCCGGATTCATGCGAGCCGACGAAAATGGTATCTGAAAAAGATATTGCGCTGTTCAGCGTAAGATATTTTTTCAGACCTGAATTTTTAATTTCAGGATTATCTCTGCCTGCAAAACTGTATAAATCGGGATCAAGACCTGCCATTGACAGTAAATCCGCTATTTCGTGTTCGGTTTTTGAAGCGGAATAAAACAAAAACCGTTTTGTAGACGGAACCTCCATCCTGCGCTCGATTGATGTATCGAAAATTGAATTGACCATAAGATTAAATGAAGCAAGCAGTTTCGCACAAACCGCCGGGTTATCTGGCAAAAAGAGACGGTCAAAATCAAGTATTATTACCGATTTGTCAAAAAATGCGCCTGAATTTTTCTGTCGGCTGGTTAAGAATCCTTCTACCTGAGAATTGGTTCTTTGCGCTTGCGCTAAATCCAGAACAGCCTGATTTACAGGCGAAATAACGGTTTGCTCAACAGCGTTCTTATGTGGTTTGTTCATAAAAGCGAGTAGATATTCTTCAACCGCATTTACATCGCTGAACAATCCGTTTAGATGTTTAAAAATTATGTTCGCAAACAATTTTAGCGTTTCAGGTTGTCGAGTCAGGTCTATTTTTGTGTCTACGGCGGTTTTTATAAATTCAGGATATATATTTATATAAAAATGCGATACAAGCCCTACAAGCTGTGCGAAAGTAACGTGCCGCTCAAAAAACATATTGTCCGCCAGCCGGGTGAACGCGTTCAATACCATCTTTTCGGGTTTAGCGATAACCGTGCTTACCGATTCGGTTTCTTTTGCCGAAGCAATAACTTTTCCTTTGACTTCCCGTTTCTCGATATCTGAAAACAGCGTATCGGGATCGAGATTGCGTATGGCGTCAATGACTTCCTCCGGTTTGGGAACGCCGTTTTTGTATACTGTATTATGCAGATAATAAATTGCGGTTCTGTAAAATTGCGCAAGCATCTGATGCGTGAGTTTGCCTGTTCTGAGCATTTCACGGATTTGCGACCTGAAAAAGAAACTCAGCCATTCGCCGGAAACATGAGCTTCCTGTTTATCAAGAAGATCTCTGGTGATTGCTCCGGTTATTGGCAGTATCGGTGGAAGTATCTGCGGGTATGCCGATCCGTAAGTGGTCATGTATGTCCCGCCTTCAAAAAAAACTCGTGTGTTCCAGTGCAGTTTCGATATGGCATCTTTAGCGGTTTTTGCCGTTTTTATCTGACTGCTGAACTCGGGGTTATCAATTACCGCGCGGTACAGCGATTCGCCGATAAGCCTTTTTTCCAAGGGCGATATTTTTGCAGGGTCCTCGGTAACGGTAATTATCTGATGCATATTTTTGTAAAAAAAACTGTCTGTTATATCCGCTGGTTTGTAAGTATTGAATATTGACCATAAATACCTCGATAACGAAGACCTTGACTGGCCGGCGAGTTCAACGGCTCTGTCAAAGATAGCTATCATAGCGTTATCATGGTTTTTATACAATTCAACCACTGGTTTGGCGAGTATGGAATCGTCCAAATCTGCAGGCAAATACAGCATAGCCGATCTGTCCTGAAACTCGCCGAATGGCGAATAATAAACTGTTTCCTGAGCTTCTTTACTGCGGAACAGGGCGAAATCCATAATATGCCCTAACTCGGCGCGAATAGTGGAATCGGCGGGCATCATTTCCAGCGGGTTTACTACCGGAAAACTTATCTTGAAACTGTCTGTTCCCACAACAACTTCGCCGTTGAAACGTATAAGGCTTAAATGGGTTATATAGTGCGGTTCTATAAAAAGCTGGTTATGTGTAAGGCTGATCAATTCAAACCATACACTGCGCGCCATATCATGATGGAGCTGTTCAGGTATGTTGTCTATGATCAGGTTATCAAAAAATTTCCTGTACCGGTTATAATTTAGCAGTCCGTCCGACCCGCACCGGAGAAAAAACTCGATCTGATCCGGCAGTTGGCCGATCAGGTCTTCTTTAACCGCCGGCTTGAGGTTAGAAGATAAAACAATCTCTCTCAACAGTTCGGTTTTTTGCTGTTGCCATGCGTCAAGAGAAATACCTTTTTCCGCCAGATCGTTAAAAATTTTCAGCGCTGTACCGGAACCGAGTATGCCCTGCCGGACGCTGTCTCTCAAAATCAGACTGGCGATATTTAGCAGTAACCGGTTCTCATACGAGATAGTATCCCATTTCACGGTATTGAAAAACCGGATAATTTCTTCAGAATCATCCGTGCTGAACGGCTGGGCGTTATGCAGGTCGAAAAGTATAACCTGTGAATTGTCGTTAATACTTAATACCGGTTGCGGAATGTATCCTTTGTTGCCAAGATAATGTTTCGCAACCATCGCCGCAGGATCGTTCTTATTACTGATGGAATAATCGTATAAATCCTGCGCTAACCGAATTACGTGTTTCGCTCTTTCCGGGTTTTTTGTTTTTAATTCCTGAGCGTAAACATAAGCGGCGTTGGCGAAAGTAAACAGTGTACCCGGCGGAGCGTAATCCAGATGAAGTTTGTTCAGCGAAGCGGTGGAGAGTTTCTTATCGAATTCTTTGAAATCGAATTCCACTTGATCAAATTTCAGTTTGTTAAATTCCATACCCGTAAACAAAAGATAACTCATATTGATAAACGCCTGTTCCGCTTTGCCTGACCCGGCATTTTCCAGCGATTCCATTGCGAGCTGTCTTATCAGATGGCATATAAACTGTGTCAGCCCCCGTGAAGCGTATAAATCTATAACTTCAGGGTCAAGAATCATTTTTGTGTTTCTAAGAAGTATATCTAATAGAGAATCTTTAATTTTTAACTGGGGAAACCGTTCCAGATAATAATCCATTTCCCTGACAGTCATTCCGCTGAACAGTTTGCCGCCTCCACCTTTTGTGAATACGTCGGCCGCTATTTTTTGCACCGATTCGGGAGGGGTTACCGGATTTAGCGATAATAACGCTCTGACAACCGGCGAATCGCTTGATGCAAGTATCGAAGCAAGTCCCGGAGTAAGCGATTCTTTGGCGGCAAACTCCGCTTGTATCGGCGCTCTATTTAAATTAAACAGGTATATCGTTATGTTCGGTGTCAAAACCGGTTTTCGCGCTATATGCGCCAGATACCCGATATTGCTGTGCATCTCCTTAATATATGAGAAAACTTCTTTTTCGGAAATTCTCAGCGGGATGAATTTATCGCCTATTTTCGGCAAGTCCTCATCGGAAAATACCGGAGCGACGAGGTCGTTGGATAACAAAGCCTTGATCACTCCCGCATCGTTTAGAGCGTCCAAACGGGTTAAAAGGTAACTGTTGATATCGGTTCTGCGAGCGATATTCTCAAGCACTATCCGGTTATAAGATCCGGTATCTGAATATTTTTCCAGCAATTTGCCTGTAGTTTGCGGGTTGACGTATTTCCCATACCCTGATACGAGTTCGGCAATTTTAGCTGACGCGAGCGCAAGAGATTGAAGGTGTTTGTCTATACTTGCTCGGATATGAGGTTGTGTCTGATCAACTTTTAGGAACGTATCCGCCAGCAAAACCTGACTGTTAATATCCAGCGATGGAATCATTTCGGATATAATATTGAAAACAGCGGCAGTTGTGGTTTTTATGAAAGATTCGTTTTCGGGAACAGTTTTCATGCCATTGAGAGTAGCGAACAAATGTATCAATATGTTAAAATCGCCCGTACCGGCAAGTTTTTTGATTTTATCGGCAGAAAGGTCAGGATGAAGAGCGAGTTTAGCCGCTATTTTCCTCCTGATTTCGGGAGAATCTTTCTCATCCATATATTTAATCAGAATATCGAGACTCGTATTAGGGTTTTCTATTACCGCTCGCCGGATAGCTCCCGATTTGATATCAGCTACTATCTGCGGGTACTTTGACTGCGCTATTGCCAAAGCAGTCGGCATATCGTTTATAAAAAATAATTTCTGTACTGTCTCAATGCTTGTTTTATTATGGTTTATAAGTTCTTTTTTTGCGGTGCGGGTAACCGAAATCCTGAAATAATTGATCATAAACCGCCCAAGCAAACCGTGTTTTGCCAAAAATGAGCCTATAAAGTTGTCAAACACCAGCCTTAGGGGGATATACTTGTCTATAGCGCCTAACATATAACCTATTATCCCTTTGGGCAGAGCGTCGATTTCCTTTATTTTGCCGGCGAGCGTATCAAGAAGTTGCGCATCTGTTGACGGATGCGCAAGAATCAGCTTGAACACGTTTGTCTTTAAATCCGGTATAAATGGGTACTGAAACGCAGTAACCGCAAAATCCGGCCTGCTGAGAATGTTCATCAGCGATTCCTTAGGCGCATTTTTATTTAACAATATATTTTTGGATATAGTGTTAAAAACTTCATGCGGTTTGGCTTTTATATTTTTCGGAAACGTTTTTCGAAGTTCCTCATAGAAAAGACTGCCTGAAATGATTGTCAAGATGCGTTTATTAGTTGTTTTCTGGGCGATGGAAAAAATCTCTTTAAACGATTGCTGGCGGGCACAATAACGTATAAGCCGCTGGATTATTTCCATATCAGAATGACTTTGTTTTTCCGTTTCAATCGTTTCAAAAGGAAAATCGGCAAAACTTTCTTCGCTTTTGTAATAATCGGTTGTCTGGCTTAAAAAAGGTTTTGTAGCGCGGCTGAATTCCTGCGTATTGTCGATAGATACTACCGAAGAACTTTGATTATCCTGTGAAATGACAATAGTATGAGGTGAAATTGAGAATCGCGACCGGAAAATCGACCGGATTGAACCGGCAATACCGAGCAAATATTCAGGCGATACTACAGAAACGGGGATTTTGTCCTGATATATAATACTGCGCTGAGTTTCTTGCTTGCCTAACGCTATCAAAGACACCGCGATATCGTTTCCTTCCCTTGAAACCAATATTACTGCCGGTGCCGATAAATCTACTTTCGCAGTAGCAGTATTTGCGGTTTTGTTTATGCCGGCAACCTGTTCTTTCGCCCAGCGGAGAAAAGCGTCGTCCTGCAGGCCGGTTTGTACAATGGCATTTTGAGCAGAAAACCGGATAGGTTCTGTAGATGCCGCTACGGAAAACTTAGTGCCGAACTCAACATTATTGGAGAGGATACTTTTTATGTCCGAATCGATTGTATTCCAGGTGAGCGAACCGGCTTCATCTCTGAAATAGAAAAAGAGAGGATTCCCATTGATCTGGAACTCGTATTCCCTGTATTGCGAATACCTTTTTATCGATTTTAAAGATACAGCTTCAAGAACATCTATTTTTAATGTCTTTATGGCGTTGTTCACGGCCTCTATTACTTCCGGCGACGCTGTTAAAGGCGATTTGCCGATAAGGTTCTGCGCATGAGCCGAGATTAAATAAACCGCTGTCTCAACAAGTTTTATGTTTTTCTCCGGTTCCGATATGCCTATTGGTACACTGGATAACCAGCGGGGTATGGCGATTGAATTTATTGCCGCGCCGATATATTTATCAAGATTGTTATTATGCCTGTCAATAAATAGCCGATAGTAATCCGAATTGGCGTAATCGGCGCTGATATCCGGCATTTTAGGTTTTATTACAGCCACATTCAAACCGGTTTTTTCAAATATCTCTTTCATACCCTGCGTGTGAAACCCGCCGGCGAATACCACCGTATATTTGCCCCTGTAATCGGTTATCCTGCGAATAGCGTTTTTTGCCAGCAGTATATCTCTTTCAAGCGCAAGCGAATAGAACTGCATAACGTCTTCAAACAGTTTGTCTGTGGATATATCGCCGGTCGAGGCGGTAATATCATGCGGCGCAACGGATTTTATAAGTTCGCGCAGTCCGGTTGAGGTAAACTGGTCTTTGTTCTCAATTACCGATTTTGCTTCATGCGGATTGAGTTTGAGCTCAAAATAGTCTCTGAGCAATTCGCACCGGTTTTCCAGAACGTAAACTTTTTTCTCTTCTTCCGACTGTGCGTGCCGGGCAGTGAATTCCTGCTGAATTTTCTTCCGTTCAGTTTCTATAACCGAAAAATCCATATTTTTTTGTTTTGACAATGCCCGAACATAAAGCGTTATGTTTTTATAAAGTCTGTTATCGCCGAGATACTTCTCTGCGCACCCTGCTATATTTGAGTAGTAAACATAAGCGCTCAGCGATCCCATCTGGAACTCAACCCGCTGTCTAAGCAGTGTTTGCAGTAAACTTTGCGGAATTTTATTTCGCAGGCCGGATAAACATTCGTGTTCCTCTTTGTATATCTCAGGAAACGATATTTTAGCGGTGGACTGCTCAAACTCAAGAGCCAGCGCGAGATTAGGGTATTTCAGTTTGTCTATATTATCCCCGCCGGTAAGGCGGGATATATATTCGCCGATACTGATTACCCCGCTTTCGTATTCGTTTTTCCATTGTTCGAATTTAATTAGTTCCGGCGACCGGAAACTTTTTTTGCAGGTTGCGATAACCTCGCGTATAAGATCAAGCCTATCAATGGAATCCGGTTTTTCGGCAAGCACTTTTCTTAAAGATGAAATATTCTTTTCGTAAAATAACGCTTCTTCTATTCCTTCAAAAACCATATCGGATTCGCAGGTAGCCGCAAAAAACTCAGCGCCGTTAATAGAACCGGTATTCAAAAGATAATCGGTAACCTGATCCCGTGCATCTTTATCCGGGTAATTTTTCAGGATAGACATATCTATTTTGCCGCAAGCGCCTTCAGTCAGAATCAGGTCGAGACATCCGTATTTAAAAAGGCTGGCGAGAATCTTACCGGTATTTTTTTGGGCTTCGGAACTGAAATGAGCGTCGCGAATGAGAAATATCCATTTATCCGAGTTTGAATTGTATTGAACTGCTTCTACGGTTGAATATTTTTCAGGAAACCATTTATGGATATAATCCTCTTTCCGGGCAGACGGTTCGCTTGCGCCGGATTGAGTTATAAAAACGGCAAAAAATAAAACGAAATATATTATAGACTTTTTTCCCATCATTACCCACAGGCAATTACTTCGTTTAAATGAATGTTTTTTATTTATAATTATATCATAAACCGCTATTTTTAGTCAAAATCAGAGAGGTACGGCTCCGGAAAAAAAACGGATTCAGCCTATTTTTATTGAATAATACAGGCATCTGTTTGATAATAAAATGTTTGTTCTAAAATAAAATTAGGATCGCTGAAAAAGTCATTTTTATTGTCATTGCGAAGCAAAGAAGGAGCTGTGGCAATCTCAGCTCTGATGATTTTGAGATCACCACGTCGTTTTGCTTTCGCAAAACTTCTCGTGATTACATAGAAATTTAAGGTTTTTCAGCAATCCCAAATTATGTTTTTATGCAACCTGAATCTTATTACTGATGTCCTGTTTTTGTGCGGGTACACTAATGCGAATAAGTATTTTGCGATAATACATATAAAAGGGAAAATTTCTATGAAAATAGCGTTGTTCAGAGAACTGCCGCTGAGTTTTCCGGGCGGTGTAACTCATGTAATGAACATACTTATAAAATACCTTGTTTCTAACGGGCATGAGGTATTGCTGTTTGTGCCCGATTCGCCCGTAGATAACCATTTGGGCGCAAAGGTTGTGTCTATGCCGTCATTTCATTTTCCATTTTTAAAAAATACAAAGTTCAGGCTGGTTAAACCGGTGCCTGCCGTACTTGAAGAGAAACTTCGGCTATTTAAACCCGATATCATCCATATCCTGCACCCCATAACTTTAGGGTTGGCAGGCATGTGTTACGGCGAGGAATTAGGCGTGCCTGTTGTATGTTCGTATCATACGCAGTACCATCTGTATCTTGATTATTACAAAATGGGCATTTTAAAAAAACTGATGTGGTTTTATACCCGCTGGGTATTCAATAAATGCGATATAAACATTGCGCCATGCGAATCCGTGGCGCAGATGATGAAAGATGGCGGAATTAACCGTATAGGCGTTTGGGGCAGAGGCGTTGACAGCGAAAGGTTCTCGCCCAAATGGCGCAACAACGGGTTTCGCGAAAAATACCTGCAGGGTAACCCGAACTCCAAAATAATCCTGTATGTGGGGAGGCTATATAAAGAAAAAAATTTGAGAAAAATAATATCTGAAATAAAAAATATTGATAACACGGTATTTATGTTCGCCGGAGACGGGCCGGAACGTAAATATTTAAGCAGGATTTTACCTGCGGATAAAACAGTGTTTTTAGGCAGAGTAGAAAACCGGGATTTATCTCAGGTTTATGCCAGCGCGGATATTTTTTTGTTCCCGTCCAAAACCGAAGGGTGCCCGAATGTGGTTATGGAAGCTGTTGCGTCGGGACTGCCCGTAATAGCGGTTGATGCTTACGGGGTAAAAGATATTGTTCAGGCCGCTCAATGCGGTTTTTTGTATCCTGACGGCGAGGAGATTTGCATTAAACCGATGCTGGACAAACTAATCTGCAACGATACTCTCCGGCAAACATTATCCGCTAATGCCAGAAAATTTGCCGAGTCTAAAACATGGGATTCAGTAATGGATGTGCTTATAAAATACTACAAACAGGCAATGAAAACCGGACGGATACCCGGTTTGGTTACCCAACACCGGAAAAACGATATTTTGCTGAAATTCTCTATGTTTAATCCGGGCAAAAAAAATTATTTTAAAATATTTTTCAGCCGGATTTGAACGTCCATGAAATTCGACCATTTGAAATAAGGTATGTTTTCTCTATCGCAGTACCGCGCGAGCCCGTCTTTGGCAAACACGTAATCCGATATCTTCGCAGGGCACCGGTCGGTAGTGCCGTCGCCGATATATATTATGGGAGCAAAACCCGCCATTTTGGCTTTTTTTAAGTGTTGTGTCTTGCAGTGCCCGCATTCGGCGCATCCGTTGGGTTTGTACGGATACTCTATCTTAGCCCGGTTGCCGGAAAAACTTATCTCATTGGCATGATAAGGTACGGAGGATATCGCGTATTTTTTGAGGATGTATTCTATAAACTGCTTAAACCCTCCGCTGAGAATAACGAATTCGTAACTGTTTTCTTTGCAGTAATTCAAAAAAACCGGAAAATACGGATCTATCTCAATGTCGCGGTCAAGCGATACGCGGACATCGTCCCATGTTCCCCTGAACAAATCAAATTCTTCAACCAGCGATATTCGCGATCCGATCAGGCCGCTTTTTACCCGTAACTCGATATTGCGCCAATCAGGACCGGCGAACTTGTCTAGCAGATGAACAAGCGAATCTTTCTGAGTGATCGTTCCGTCAAAATCACAGAATATTAAAGGTTTTGAATTCATAATTTACCCGCCGATACTGGTATTTATATTTAATGAGCGTTTCGCTTGAAATCAATAACGCAAAAACTTAAAAGGCAAAAAAACTTTGTTCTTTTTGAAAAAGAACCAAAAACTTTTTCGCAATGCTTCATATTGCGGCTTGAAAAAAATGTTCAGGCAGAGGATATACCCCTGCCTGAACAGACCTAATTTTAGAGTTTCGCGACCAGATTTTTAATCTCGTCCTGAATTTCCTTTGTTTTTTTCCATGTTTCTTTCACAAACCCGTCCTCTTTTGCCGGAGAATGCGCTTCAGCGTAATCGGGTATTATGGACGCTCCGCGTTTGTCGTCTTTCTCTTTGGATTCCTGAACGGATTCGGCAATCTTTTGTTCCATATCCGATAAAATATTCAGGCATTGCGCAACGGATTTACCCGCGAATTCCTGAACCAGAACGGATTTCTCATGTTCCCAGCGCGAAGAGCCGGCACAGGAACATGTATTGTCCATAATTGATTTCGCTTCATTGATTTTGCCCGCGCCGACAAGTTCTTTTACTTTATTCTTCAATCCGCACAAAGCGTAATACTGAATATAGAAGGTATATGCCTCAATTCCACTGACTCTGCTCGATTCTGTCATATAACTTTTACCGAGCCCTTTAACTTCTTTACTCGTATACACTTCTTTGCCAGTTGCCGCCTGAAGGCGTTTTCTGGCTTCAATCATCAGATTAACTATCTCCGGACGAAACACTTCAAACACAAGGTTAGACCGTTTTGCCTTGTTGCGTTTGATGTATTTGCCTTCGTTGCGTTTGATGGTATAAATGTTATCCGAAAGCACCCAGCCGGGCATAAGCTCGTTATAAGCAGGAGATATATGAGGGTACGCCGTAGCTGGAGTATTCATTAGCGAGAACGGAAACTCCATTCTCTGCGGCAGAGCGCTTACTCCCGTAGCGATAATAGAATAAGGCGCTTTGGAATAATCCGACGGAAACTTAATATTTACTCCCAATCCGTAGAATAATCCTTCACCCGCCCAGAGTTCCTGATCAGGCGCTTTGGAAGTATGGTTTGACCCGACGTTTGCGCCGTAACCGATATTACCTTTCCCTTCAGGCCAGAAAGCGGCTATAAGAAGCGACTGATGATGAAACCCCACAAACGGGCCTACCAGGCACGCCGTTACTTCGCCTTCGGCAACGCCGGTATTAGGCCCTATCAGCGAATCGGTAACTTTGCCGTGGCGTTCCACGTGGGAATGTTCTGTCAGAACGGAGTTGGCAACTATCGCCATGGACGTAACTTTAGCACCCCACTGGATGATGGCCTTTTTCACGTAAGCGCCGTCGGAAATTTCGGTTGATTCGTTTGTCAAACTATAAATGGTGGTATCCTGAACAAGAGTGGCGTTGTCAAGGTGAGCGCCTTCGCCGATATATGTATTTATGATTTTAGGACAGTTGGTAACCGTAGCGTTTTTGCAAATTGTCCCGCGCGAAGACTGCGCCTGGCTTTTATACCGGGTAACCAATTCGTTGTAGCCGTTAATGAGATCTTTGTCTTTTCTCGAAGACGCAATTTTAGCCGCGACTTCAACGGTTATTTCCGGGTATGTCATTACTTCCCTGCCGCCGGTTTCTATGGCAATAGGAAGTTCGCAACCTATACCGAACGAGGATTCGCCTTTCATTGCCAATGTGCCGACATTGAAAAGGTTTGCGCCCGAATGAACCCTGTACCCGCACAAATTTTTGACTTCAATTATGGTAACTTCGTCGAGAATCTCACAGTTACATATATTGCTTGAAGCTAAACCGAACCATACGGTTTTCCCATCGATCTCTTTGTAGCCGGATAATCGTCCTATATAAGTTTCGCCGGCAAGATAACAGTTATAAATGTTATCGGGTATGAAATTGTCGGCAACCGTGATTTTTCCCCAATCGCAAGAGTAATTCCCGTTTTTTTTCAAAGCGTCAATCTGGGCCTGTGTGAGGTTTTTTCCGCGAATGGGCGTTTTGGAATCGTTAGCGGCTTTAATAACAGGTGATTCGGAGATGGGTTTCTGCACTTGCTGCAGAATGGATTCCTGAATTACGTTAGATTCTGGCATTTTTGCCTCCATTGGTATGGTTTTTAAAAAAGCGTCCTCTGGACACTATTGTATTCAGAGGACACTTTTTTTAATAATATTTGCCAATCATAATAAACTAACTGATTATGCGTATACTTTAGTCAATTTCGATGCGGCGGCTTCGTCTACGATTATTATTGATTTCGGATGTTTCTGCAAAAACGATGCCGGTACGTTTTCCGTCACAGGCCCTTCAACGGTTTTAGAAATAGCGTCCGCTTTAGATGTTTTGTCGGCAATAAGCACTACTTCTCTTGCTTCCATAATCGTGGCCACGCCCATGGATAACGCCTGCGTAGGCACATCTTTGGGATCTTTGAAGAACCGACCGTCGGAATTGGCTTTGATTGTGTCTTCGGTTAAATCGACTATTCTTGTCCTTGAATCTTCAGGCGATCCGGGTTCGTTGAACGCGATATGGCCGTTCCCGCCGATTCCAAGAAGCTGCATGTCAATTCCGCCTAAAGCTTTTATCAGCATTTCGTACGCTTCGCAATACATTTTCGGGTCTTTGGCAACGCCGTTTAATACGAACGTGTTTTCTTTTTTAATGTTTATATGGTCGAACAGATTGGTGTTCATGAAATATCTGTAGCTCTGATCATGATCGCCGGGCAATCCGAGGTATTCGTCAAGGTTGAATGTGGTTACTTTCGAGAAATCAAGGCCTTCGTTTTTGTGCATGCGTATCAGTTCCTGATACATTTTTACAGGCGTTCCGCCGGTAGCAAGCCCCAAAATACAATTCGGTTTTCTTCTGATCAAATCCGCGAAAATTTCTGCCCCTTTTTTGCTCATGTCCTCGGATGTTTTCGTGACTATTACCTTCATCTTTGTAAAACTCCTTTCCATGTTTTTATTTTTTTTTGGTTCCCCAAAAGTAATTATTGGAGCTGATTTCAGTCAGATTATTATAAATCCTTATCTTAAAAATACCGATAAATAAAATGCCCGGAATTTTGAGAAATTATATTTTACACCCTGAATTTTTACAGGTCAACAAAAATTTATAATTTTATACCGATTCCGGTATATACGAAAACAAATATATACCGAAAAACAGATAATTAGATATTTGAGACGACAATATAAATTAACACTAATTCTGTCCGGTATCAAATCTTTTCTTTACTTAACGTGAAATTTTTTTTAATGTAAACTTGTTGCAACAGTGGAGGATAAATATGCGAATCGCAACATATACGGCTTTGTTGTTAATTTATGCTATATTATCGCCTTGCGCGTATACTGCGGTTAAAAATATACAGGATGAAGCTGATTTTACTGAAGCTGTGCTAAAAAAGCCGGGTATTAAAATGGTAGTATTTTCTACCGGATGGTGCGGGTACTGTAAGAAACTCGATCCGCTGATCAGAAAAATTTCCGACGGATACTCTGACAAACTCGCTTTTTATGTAGTCGACGGCGACAAACTTTACGCCACAGCAAAAAAATATAAGGTTAACGGGTATCCTACGGCGGTATTTATTGAAGACGGTATTGAAAAAGGACGGATGATCGGTTATCATGAGGAACAACAGATAATCGACATTATTAATAAGCAGTTAAAATAACCTTTTTGATTTAACGAATGCGTAATTTTTGTGTTTTAGCGCTGATAGCGGCATTTGTGCCGATATTAACTTTTGCCGGGCTGAATTTTGTTCAGCTTGCACGCCAGAACGCCGTTTTCCCGCTCAACAAGTTCTATTACCGGATGGATTACCTCGATTTCCGTATTGCCGGCGACAAAATTTTTGAAGGTAAAAACATATATACCGACCGGCGCTATGTGGCGCCTCCCGCCGGAGCAGTTATTCTTGCCCCGCTGTCTTTGCTCAGCTTCAAAAACGCGAGTTGTGCATTGTCTGCATTTATTCTGTTGTCTGCTTTAGCGGTAATTTTTATGGCGGCAGGCAGTTTCTTTGATTTCATAAAACCGCACGATGCAATATATAGGCAAAACCTCTATATTGCGGTTGCCAGTGTGGTTTTTATATTCGCTTTCAGCTATCCGTTTTATTTCCTTTTCGAGCGCGGAAACATCGACTGGATGGTGCTTCTGTTTTTCTGGGCGGGAATATTTGCGCTACGCAAAAAATACGATATCCCTGCCGGAACATTATTCGGCTTATCCGTGTGTCTTAAAGTTTATCCGGCGATTGTTATAATCCCGTTATTTATTTACAAAAAATGGAAATCCGTAACCTCTCTGGCAATAACCGTAATTTTAGTTGCCGCAATTAAACCTTCCTTATGGCATTCGTATTTTCAGGCGTTATTGACAAATGCGCGCACAGAATATTTCCGGCCGGACGAGAATATCAGCCTTGCCAATACTTTGTTTTACGTATTTAAATTCTGCGGGGCCAATATAAATGAAAATCGGATTATAACGGTATCCTATATACTATTCCTTATATTGCTGGCTGTTATATCTATTTATATCTATAAAAAAAAGGAGTTCATAGGAATTGCCGGATCGATAATATTGATAATTCCGTATTTTTTGATGCTTCCGGGCACGGCTTATGCTTACGAAGCGGTTTTCCTGATACCGGCGATTCTTTATTATTGTTATGTTTACGCTAACTCGGTCCGTTACGATATCACAGTATTGTGTTATATTGCAGTAACTGGAATAGTGATGACACAAACGCAGGTAATTATGATGGAAAAATTATCCGGTTTGACATGGGTTCACTGTATTTGCCCTTTTGGGGTTGTTTTGACGGCGGCGGCGAATATTTTTCTGTCTGGGCGGTTGCATAAAGATCTTTGAGTTAACTTTCTGTTACCATCTTGCTAAAACGTAGAATATTTACTTCTGATTTATATATTTGTGAAAAACCGGAAATTATAACGGATTAAATGATCAATAAGAAAAAATCTGCGATAAAATAAATAAAAAGGTTTTATCTTTGCGTAAAAAACTGTAATAAAATAAATTATAATATTGTAGAGGATTGAAAGAATAAATATTTCTTGAATTTATGAAAAAATAGATTTAATTTATAACATTATCGCTTGAAATTCATTACACACGTTTTAATATCCATATTCTATAAATAAATAACAATAAATAAAATAACTGATGACAATAGCGCGAATCGGAATGGCAAAAATATTTTTATTTTTATTTTTATTTTATGCGGGGTTCTGTCCGCAGTTGTGTGCAAAGACCTACAAAAGTATCCTGATATTAAGTTCATACCACCAGGGATACACGTGGACTGACGAATTGAACAGCGGTTTGGTTTACGCGTTTAAAAACAGCGCGCTAAATCCTGATTTCAGAATCGAATACATGGACAGCAAACATATTTTCGACGACGGGCATTTCAATAACCTGTACAATCTTTTTCTCCATAAATATTCCAAAGAGAAATTCGATATAATAATCGCCTGCGATAACGACGCTCAGAAATTCCTGTCTTTGTACCGCGACAGTTTGTTTCGCGGTGTTCCGGTTATTTATTGCGGGATAAATAACTATGATCCGTCCATGATTGAAGGGCAAACAGACTGCGCGGTTATATCCGAAGAATTCAATATCCGCGAGATTTTGGACAACATATTGTACCTGCATAAAGACGTAAAAACCCTTTTTGTCATAAACGACCAGACCACAACCGGAAAAGCTATGGACGATATTCTCCTTGATGTCATACCTGATTACAAAGATAAGTTTGTTTTCCATAGAGTCAACGATATCGCCAAAGACGATTTGTTTAAGATAATAAAACACTTGCCATCGGATACGATAATTCTTCTGGTTTCTTTTTTAAAAGACAAAAACGGGGAATCTTTTGATCACCTTAAAATAACCAAACTGATATCCGATGAGGCATCGGTACCTGTTTACGGGTATTTGAAGTACCTTCTCGGTTACGGTATTGTGGGGGGATTGCTCAAATCGCCTTTTGAACACGGGGTTCTTGCCGGCAAAACGGCTATCGATGTATTAAACGGGAAAGATATTAACTCTATACCTGTCCAGCATGAGAAATTCAATACTTATTATTTCGATTACAACCAGTTGAAAAAATGGAACATACCTAAAAGCGCGCTTCCCGCCGAAAGCATAATCATCAATGATCCGATGGAATTTTATTACCAGCACAAAAATAAAATCATGTCGATAATTATTTTTGTAATTATCCAGTCGCTGATAATAATACTTCTTGTAAGCAACGTAATAGTAAGGCGCAGGGTTGAGCATCGCCTGAAAAACGCTAAAGACGAACTTGAGTCGAAAAACGAAGAGATTCAAAGCGTGGTTTACGCGGCATCCCATGATTTGCGTACTCCGCTTGTTAATATTCACGGATTTAATAAATTGGCGATGGATTATTTTAATATATTAAAAAACTATTTCATTGAAAATAACGGGAATACCCATATCGATAAAGACATATACGTTATTTTAAAAGAAAAATTGCCTCATTCGTTCGACATAATATTCTCCAACATATTAAAAATGGAGACATTGCTTAACGGGTTGTTGCGCGTTTCAAGAATAGGGGATATGGAGATTAAAAAAGAGTACCTGAATATGAATGAACTTATATCCGGCATAATCGATCAGATGAGTTTTCAGATAAAAGAAAATAATATAAAAATCGAACTGGCGCCTTTTCTGCCCACTTGTTATTCGGATAAAGATCTTACCGGCCAGATTTTTACGAATTTGATAAGCAATTCCATAAAATACAGAAAAAAGAATACCGACGCAATAATAAGAATATACGGCGCAAAACATGGAGAATCTGTTTATTGCGTGGAAGATAATGGTATCGGAATTCAAAAAGAACATCAGGACAAGATATTCGAGCTTTATTACAGGCTTAATCCCAAAGATTCGCAAGACGGTGAAGGGTTAGGATTAACAATAGTAAAAAGAATTTTGTTCCGGTTAAACGGAAAGATCTGGGTTGAATCGGACAAAGAGCATGGAAGCAAATTTTATGTAGCGTTGCCGAAAGATAAGGTAAAATGAAATTAAATCTCGGAGTCGAAAAAACCATTATCATCGTCGACGACGATGACGACAGCTATTTCCTTGAGGAAATATTTTTGCGAAAATCCGATATAAAGAACAATATAATAAGGTTCTGCGATGGCGAAGAACTGCTGGATTTTTTCAGGCGGGAAACAGAAAAAGGATGTCTTGACACCGCCAACTATGTTCTTCTACTTGATATAAGAATGCCCAAAACAGACGGGATTACCGTTTTGAGCATGATCAAACACGACGCGTTCCTCAGCAGGATACCCGTTATAATGGTATCTGCCAGCAACAACCCGAAATTCATTGATACCTGCATAAACCTTGGATGCAGTGATTATATCGTGAAACCGTTTGATTTTAAAAAAGCGCAAATAATAAAAAACTGTTATCTGTCATAATAGTATCCGGTTAGCATTTCAGATCCTGCACCGCTATATTAAATGATATGTTAAGAGCCATAAGAGTTCCGGCTAAGGTCTGGTCGATGGGGGAATAACCGGGTTTGTTTTTGCTATCGCTTGATTTTTCTTTTCCAATTAACCGCGCGAGCCGTGATTTGATATTCTCTTTTGAATAAAATGTTTTCCATATCCAAACCAATCCGTCGTTTAACTGTTCTACAGTCATATTTTTCGGATAAAACGTCGGATACAATCCGTTGAATTTTGCGTGGTCTATCTCGAAAATACGGTTTTCCTTAATAAGTTTTTCATAAAATTTACCTTTTATCGGGGATAGTACCGAGAACTGTGCAAGCTCAATCTCGTTTTCCTGGCAGAAATCCCATGTCCTTTTGAAAATATCAGGTTCATCATTGTCAAACCCGAACATAAACGAGCCGTATATGCCTATACCCGCGTCGTGCGTGGATTTTATCCATTGCTTGTATTTTTCCGGTTTAGCCCATGTTTTACCGACTTCCTGAAGGTTTTTCAGGTTCAGCGATTCTATTCCGGTAAACAGAAGTTGGCAGCCGCTTTCGGCGGCAAGGCGCATGATCTCATGATCCTGAGCGTTGCTGAGCGAGAACTGACTGCTCCATTTTATTTTAAGAGGAGCGATTGCCTTAAACAGTTCGCGGGCATATTTTGGGTTGCCGGTGATATTATCGTCGACAAAAAAAATAGGCTTATCCCTGAGTTCATCAAGCTGTCTGACGACATGATCTATGGGGCGATGCCTGAACTTGGCGCCGTAAAACGACGTAACCGAACAGAAATCGCAGTTGTATGGGCACCCGCGCGTAGTTTCCGTATGATATGTAAAATCGTAGGGCGAGTAATACTCTTTTCTGATAAAAGGAATGTCTTTTAAGTCAATTAGCCGTTCGGATTTATAAAACGGTTTAAGCGCCCCTTTGCGAAGATCGCTGATTACATCTGGCCATACGTATTCCGCTTCTCCGGAAACAATTACATCTGCGTAAGGACGGGCGAACTCATAAGATAAAGTTGAGAAAAACCCGCCGAATACTACTTTAATCCCTCTCTGGTGGAATTTTGCCGCTATTTGTATGGCTGTGGGCGAATTGTGAAACATTACCGTAATGCCTACCAAATCCCAATGCTCATTAAATTCTACAGGCTCGTTATTCTCATCGAGTATTCGGACTTCTATATCCTGGGGCGTAAGAGCTTTTAAAGTGGATAACGCTAAGGGGGTTGAACTCATGTACCTTGTAAAGGCTTGCCTGCCTACCCGTTTCGGGTTTATCAACAGAATTCTCATTTTTTTTACCTGTCTTTATAAAACTATTTTCAGCAATAATTTACCGGTTTTTATTATGGTTAAAACCGATAATTGATTTTTAAGGCGTTTTATACGCGATAGAGATTAAACCAATAATTTTACTTGCCGTCCAGCAAAAACAATTCGGTAATTATAAAATATTCGCCCGGTATTTTCAAAAACAATAGCGCAAAATAATTTTTTAAAAATTGCACATAACCCTGATCATTATATCAATACGCCTGTTTCTATGCATTTGTAAAAAAGTATTGCAATTACCAGTATGATAGTAATATTATTTTCCCGACGGTTAATATTTATAACAACAAAGGAGGCTATTTTTTATGAAGAATCTGAGAAGGAAAGTATTAGCTACTATGGTGTTGGCAGTCCTTCTAATCGGGCCGGCGCTGGTTTACGGCGGGCAATTCGTACCGTTGGAATGCCGGAAATCCGAATGCAAATCATGCGAAGGAAACATAATATGTATGATTTTCAGCGCCCCTTTTAAAATGCTGGCACATCTTCTTGGGCAGAAAACAGAAACGGAAATAGCCGAACCGGTAAAACAATACAATATAACTCAGGTAACGCCTTATGTGGCTAATGAAATGAAAAATAGCAAGAAAGTATTTTTCGTTGATGCCAGAACTCCTGAAGAATATGCCAAAGAACATATCGCCGGAGCGATAAACCTGCCTGCGGATAACCCCGAAAGCTGTTGGGGAGCGTTCAAAGAGGTTAAAGAATCCGATATCGTAATTTGTTACTGCCTTGACAAATGCTGTGCCGAAGGTGAAAAAGTCGCCAATTACCTGAAAAACAAAGGATATAAAAACGTATTTGATTTAGATGCCGGATTGAGCGGATGGAAAGAAAACAATTATCCGGTAAAATAACTTTTATGTATTTACAGATCGTAAACAAAGCCCGTTTTTTGTAAAACGGGCTTTGTTTTTATAATCCTTTATACGAATATGTTTTTTATTTCGGCATTGACAATACAAAATCAAAAAAGAAAAAAATCTTTTTCGCAATGCTTGGTGTTGCGGTATAAAATAATATAAAATGCGAATAAGTATTACGGATCTATACCAGTTGTCTTGAAAATGTAAAATATTTATGTTATTATTAATATGCGTTTAATTTTAGTATTTGCCGAAACATAAAAATATCTCGCTCTTTTTGAACAAAAATGCTGTGTAATGAGAATAAATATGAAATCAGGGTCTCTTTTTTTATCAGTGGTTGTAGCTGTGCTGGTTTGCAAATGCGTATACGCGTCGCAATGGATAGAGAACCGCAACCCGTATTCGTATTATTTCGGGCATATACTCAATTCAGGCCCCAGATGTGCTCCTACTGCGGTAATTAACACGTTTATTTATCTAAAATCATCTTTTCCCGATTATTATGATTCCGATTCCAAAATTTTACCCGACTGGAACAACAACGGTTTAATATCTGACGATTATAAAACATCGCGCACAAAACTCTCCGATACCGGCTGGATAAATGAATCCGGTATAACCCGTCAGGGAATGTTTATACCCGGTATAGGTACTTACGCTCAAAGCTGGTGGGAAACCCTGAATTACTGGATAGAAGATTTTGTCCCGCAGTCGACTTATATATATGGACAAATAAATCCCGCCGATCTTGACCCTGAAGACAACCCTGAAATATCCCAATGGTATAACGGCAATTCAATTCAGCCGTCGTATCCGGCGTTTGATTTTCTCTGGAACAGCCTTCAGCTTGGAGCCGGAATAATTATTGGGATTTATCCTGAAGGATCCCGATATGGCCATGCAATAACCTTAACGGGGCTTGCGTTTGAAGATACCGACAATGATTTTGAATGGGATATAGACGAACTCGCTAAAATCTATTATGTAGACCCCAATATTACCGGACAGGAACTGTCAGCTGATTTATGGATTGACATTTTAAATGGTAACCGTCTTGAATTTAACTGGTGGCAGAATCCATATTCAGAAGTTTATCTGGCTTTAAATTATACCCTTGTTCCTGTACCTGAACCGCAAAGCATATTCCTGCTCTTTTATTCGGTAACGGGTTTATTTTTTATTTACCGGAAAAAATAAAAGTATGGATTGCCTTATTCGCGTAATAGTCCAGCCGATTTTAAAGAAATGAAAGGACGAATTTTACAGAAAATTCTGATCGTTTTAGCTTATTATTATAGTTAAGTAATAATAAGCCGGAATGAAAAGAATTCCTAAAAAATATCCGGTCTTTTTTCAAAAGGAACAAAATATTTTTTATCTTTTTCACTTTTATAATTCTAAAACGAAAGAATCAGTCGAACAATGAAAAAAAGCTTGATACACGTAATTAATTACGGTATATTTAAGCATAAATCTTATATGGAGGTATATAAATTGGCCGGCTCAAGAAACCTTACAGAAAAGCAAAGGAATATGCTCAATTATATTGTTTCAGTTCAGAAAGTGTCGGGTTATCCGCCTTCGATAAAAGAGATAGCATCTCATTTCGGGTTCAGGTCGTTGACTTCAGTGGTTGATCATCTTAACGCGTTGGAACGAAAAGGGCTGATCACCAGATCCGGTGGTGCGAGAACCATCACCATAAGCAGGGATCGGGTGGAGCCAGATGGTATGGCCGGCGAATCGGCGGTTGTGATAGTGCCTGTTGTGGGCAGGGTCGCCGCCGGCGAACCGATAACCGCTTTAGAGAATGTGGAACAATATCTTGCCGTCGACAAAAAGTTTGCCAGATACGGCAACACGTTTATCCTTACCGTATCCGGCGACAGCATGATCGACGCTCATATCGAGAACGGCGATATGGTTCTTGTCAGACCTCAGGCAGTGGCGGAAAACAACGATATTATCGTGGCAATAATCGGAAACGAGGCAACTGTTAAACGGTTTATCATGCGCAAAGACCATATTGAACTTAAACCGGAAAATAAAGATATGGACTCCATAAAAGTTTCTCTGGACGACCAGTCTTTTCGGATTGCCGGCAAGGTTATCGGGATATTCCGCAAATATAATTGATCAGTCTTTTTTAGCATCTTTAAAACGCATGGCCGCCAAGTCCCAGTCGAGATTCTTTAAAAACATATCTATGTAGCTGGATTTGGATAATTCGTAGTCGGCAATATAGGCATGTTCCGCGACGTCCAGCACTATTATAGGCGCGCATCCGGCAAGCAAACCGGTATTGTTGGACTCAACACCGGCATTGATCAGGCAATCCTGCAACGGATCGTAATAAAGGATAACCCACTGTATACCTTTAGTCCGCGCTGTGGCGACAAACTCTTTGCGCCATGCTTCGTAACTGCCGAAATTTTCGAGCATTTTCAGGTACAAAAGAGTAGACCGGTGAAGTTGCGTTTTACCCCCGAGATTCTCGAAGTACAACTCATGAAGTTTCATGCCGTTAAATTCGTAAGCAATCCTTCTTTTGAGTTCGTGGAACTCAAATGTATTTGAATTTCCTTTCGCGTAAAGGTCGCTAAGCCGCTTTATGATAAGGTTCGTGTTATTTAAGTGGCCGTAATATATTTTTAGATGGCTTTTCAGTAATAAATGGCTTAAACCTTTCATTCCGAACAATTTTGAATAATCGCGCGTCTGGTACTGAATGGTTTTTACTTCTTTGTTTTCCGGCGGGGGCGGAAGCGGAGGCGGATTTTCCGGCGTAAACTGAGCCGGAGCTGGCGGTAGCGCAGGTTGCGCCGGTACCGGTACATTTATCTGCGATTCGTCCACAGGCTGGCTTGAACTTGGAGCCGGTTCGGACGGTTCGGGGATTGTTTCCGGTGGAGGTTGTTCCGCAGGAACCTGTTGCGGTGTGTATTCGGGCGCCATCGGTTGTGTGGGCTGAGGTTGCTGGGGCAACACAGGGGCTGATGGTTCAGGTTGTTCTTCGATAATCACTTCTTCTTTTTTCTCTTCTTCTATCGGCCGAAAGATATTGAATAAACCGCCCAGCACACCGCCTTTTTTCTTTTTCTCTTGTTTATCTTTTTGCGCTTGAGCTAAATCGCCGGGAGTATCCTGCGAAACTGCGGTTTGCGAAGAAACAGGGGCGCGCGGGGACGGGACAGGCTCGGTTGGCTGTTGCGCCGGCCGAACCGGTGTTAATGTTGAGGATGGTTGGGGTGCAGCGGTATTAGGCCTGGGGGTAGCGATGAACTCTTCGGGTGAAACGTAGCGTATGGTTCTTGGCGATTGCGTTGCCGGTTCGGCATTCCGCACTGCCGCTTCGGGATAAATTCCTGTTGCGGCTGAATCAGGCTGATTCGCAGGCAGAGCCGGCGATACAGGATCCTGTCGGTCCTGTTCCGGTAAAGTTAAAGGATATTGCTGTGTGTTACTCTGTGCAGAAGCGGAATTGTCCGCTTCTTCCCGTAAAAACTGCCGGCTGTAAAGCGTGTCGGAATCGTTATCGGGATTGAGTTGAGATAGGTTATTTTGGCTATATATAACGTTATCCGTCAACGCCACAGCCAATATAGCTGAAAATGCAAATATTATTTTTCTCATAATTAGTCCTGATCCGGCTGTTTTGAATTTCATCAATATTAAACAGAGGCGCAAATCCTGTCAATCTTTATTTAAAAAATGCCTGAACCCCTTACTCTTTGTTGAGGCAATATATTGTAACTTGGGATTGCTGAAAACCCTTAAATTTCTTATGTCATCACGAGGAGTTTTGCGAAAACAAAACGACGTGGTGATCTCAAAAGCATCAGAGCTTAAGATTGCCACAGCTCCTGCGGAGCTTCGCAATGACAATAAAAAATACTTTTTAATCGCTCTCAATCTATACGGCAGATATACGATTGAGGCTGGAAATTTTTTTCTCTTTATTTCCGGCAAAAACAGAATTATTTTCATTTTATCCGAAATCAATTCTAAAATAAAATGCGTTTGAGCAACTAAAAAAAACTTTACTGCAAAACCGAATAATGGTATTTAATCAATTTAGAAAGGATAATTCAAATGAAAATATCTGCTACCCCGCTTGAGGGGGTGTTCCTTGTCGAACCGCAGGTTTTTGCCGATAAGCGGGGGTTTTTCATGGAAACTTACAATCGCGATAAATATGCCGGCGCCGGTATTGCGAAAGAGTTTGTGCAGGATAATTTCTCACACTCGACTTCGGGAGTATTGAGGGGTATGCATTATCAGCTCGGCCATGCGCAGGCAAAACTCGTATATGTTATTCGAGGCGAAGTGTTTGATGTGGTAATCGATATCCGCAGAGGGTCTCCTTCGTTCGGCAAATGGTACGGAGTAACCCTTTCCTGTGAAAATAAGCGACAACTATTTGTACCTGAAGGGTTTGCGCACGGATTCTGTGTAATGAGCGCAGAAGCGGATTTCGTATACAAATGTTCCGATTTCTATTCGCCTGCCGATGAAAACGGGATTTTATGGAGCGATACGGATATCGGGATAGACTGGCCTTTAAAAAATCCGGTGTTGTCCGATAAAGACGCCTTATACAAACCGCTCAAAGATATTGACCGGAGACTGCTTCCGGTTTATAAACCCTTGTAGACCGGATAAAATTTTGTTTTAAAACTGGTTCTGAGATATTTAAAACCTAACTCGATTTAAATAATTATTAAGAAAGTTCTGAAAAATTATCTTATAGCGCTGGCGTCATTGCGAGCAAGCGAAGTTTGCGCGGCAATCTAAGCTTGATTAACTTTGAGATTGCTTCGTCTCTATACTCCTCGCAATGACAAAGTTTAATTTTTCAGAGATTTCCTAATAATAAATAATGTGGGAAAACTGTAAAGCTAAATTTTATTGATTTAATAATAATGCTTTGAATATCTTTCTGATTTCAAAAATTGTATTAAAGGCGTTCTCTGTATTTTTGAATTTCAGGCAAAATTAACTCAAATACTTTATTTGCCAAGGGGGTAATTTCTTTAAAGATTTTAATTTAGCACTCAATATTAGTTGAAATAAAAACAAAAAAGCCTATAATCTTCCTCAATTAATTTAAAAACCCGCAGTCATCAAATAAAAACAGGTTCAGCAACAAAAAGGAGGCGAAAATGACTATCATATCAAATGTAATAGCAAGAGAAATTCTTGATTCGCGCGGTAACCCCACGGTTGAGGTTGACATAGAACTCGAATCGGGGTTTACAGGCAGGGCGGCTATCCCTTCCGGTGCATCTACGGGCGAACATGAAGCGGTTGAACTGCGCGACGGCGACAAATCCAGATATATGGGCAAAGGCGTTCTTAAAGCGGTAAAAAATGTCAATGAAATAATCGCTCCCGAAGTGTGTGGTATGGATGCGATGAACCAGATTCAGCTCGATAAAGTGTTGATTGAACTCGACGGTACCGAGACAAAATCCAATCTTGGCGCCAATGCGATACTCGGTGTATCGCTTGCGGCGGCAAAAGCTGTGGCAAACGCTCTGGACATGCCTTTGTTCAGATATCTTGGCGGCACCAACGCTAAAATATTGCCGGTTCCAATGATGAACATCTTAAACGGAGGCAAACACGCCGACAATAACGTCGATTTGCAGGAATTCATGATTATGCCCATAGGCGCTCCATCGTTCCGCGAAGCTTTGAGAATGGGCGCGGAGGTATTTCATACATTGCGCAAAGTGTTAACCGATAAAGGTTATATTACCACAACCGGCGACGAAGGAGGGTTCGCTCCTAATCTGCAGAGCAACGAAGAAGCCCTTCAGGTGATCATGCAAAGTATTGAAAAAGCAGGATATATACCCGGCAAAGACATATTTATCGCTCTTGATCCTGCGTCATCGGAATTCTATAAAGACGGCAAATACGTTCTCAAAGCGGAAAAAGACAGTGTCAAAACCAGCGAGGAAATGGTTGAGTTTTACGCAAAATGGGTTGAGAAATACCCCATTTTCTCCATCGAAGACGGCCTTGCCGAAGACGATTGGGACGGCTGGAAACTTTTAACCGATAAAATCGGCAAAAAAATCCAGATAGTGGGCGACGATTTGTTCGTAACCAACACGAAAAGGCTAAAACAAGGCATCGATAAAGGAATCGCTAATTCTATTTTAATTAAAGTGAACCAGATTGGTACACTTACAGAAACGTTAAACGCTATATTTATGGCTATGACTGCAAAATACACTGCCGTAGTAAGCCACAGATCGGGAGAAACCGAAGACAGCACCATAGCCGATATCGCCGTAGCTACTAACGCCGGCCAGATAAAAACCGGTTCTTTATGCAGAACCGACAGGATATGCAAATATAACCAGCTTCTGAGAATAGAACAGATTTTAGGTGAAGAAGCCGTATATGGAGGTAGCCTGCTTAAGTGAGACAGATTAGCGTTCCCTGGGGTAAAATAATATATTTTATTGCGCTGGTTACCCTTATACTGCTGGGAACCTATTTTGTCGTTCCGGGTATAATAAAAATGCGCAATTTTAACCGAAAGGAACTCGATCTTGAAAAAATTCTCAGTGAAAAAGAATTGAAAAAAACTGAAATGCAGAAGTATCTGAACAAACTTAAGGACGATCCTTTTTTTGCCGAAAAAATTGCTCGCGATGAGATGGGATTGAGCAAAGATAACGAAATAATCTATAAATTCGACCGCTGATAAGGCGGCTCTTCACTCAATCCCATCCGGCGCTATGCAATGATAACCGAAAACCGGCCTTTGAAAAAACTTAAGTTGCCGGATAGTTAATTGGAAACAAAACCTGACGATAAATCTTAAAGTGTAGTTACAGCGAAAGATGTTTTTTCGCAATTCAGATTGTAATAAGGTATGCTTAATACAAAAACTAAGAACAGTTTGTTCTTTATTTTAAAAAGAATCAAAAACTTTTTCTTAACGCTTTGAGTACGGTTTAGGATCGCTGAAAAAGTCTTTTTTATTGTCATTGCGAAGCTCCGAAGGGGCTGTGGTAATATCAGCTCTGATGATTTTGAGATCTCCACGTCGTTTTGCTTTGGCAAAACTTCTCGTGATGACATAGAAATTTAAGGTTTTTTGAGCAAACCATGCTTAATATTTGATACAAACCGCTGATATTTTATGAGACTGAAAATTTCGATTTTTATTTATATCTTTTTTTCAGTTCTGAATGTGAATTCTGTTTTTTCCATTCAGGACGAAATGGCCATAGGCCGGTTTTCACCGGGTGAATCGAAATATCAACTGGTAATATTCCATTTTGCGCGGGGAAAAACTTTTTTCAGGTTTTTTGAGAACCTGTCTGACTCTAAATATATGTTTCCCACATTTGAAATTATTGTAAAAGGACAGCTTCTGGAAAAACCCGTTATCGACGACATAAACGGGGACGGGCTTCTCGATATCAGCTACAAAACCACCGCCGAACAGGGCGTAGCCTATTTCGATACCAAACAGGAAAAGTTTATAGTTTTGCCTAAAGAAAAAATAAAGAAAAAAACGTTTACCATTCAGGATGAGTTAAACCTGCTGGACAACGATTCGCAAAAAAATTGAGATTGTATTATACAGACAGTTTACGTACAAGAGTTACAATCTGCTCTATGGGAAAAGGTTTTTTTAAGATGTGATAACCGGCTTCCCTGAGATATTTTTTGTTCTGCTCGATTAAATTATCAAACCCTGTTACGAATATTATTTTCGAACAGGGAGATATTACTTTTGCCTGAGCGGCAAGATCAAATCCGTTGAACTCAGGCATCTTTATGTCGGTTACAAGTATATCGATACCGTTTTTTTCAATGAATTTGAGCGCCGTTTGTCCATCGCAGGCGGTGAATATCTTTATTCCCTCATCAAAAAACACTTCCTTGATAAGCTCAAGGAACATCGCTTCATCATCAACAAAGAGAATCTTGTTAAAATTATTGTTTTTTGTATTGGTGTCAATCATTTATTTTACTCTGATTCAGGTACAATTTTAAAACGCCTAAGGCTCTATAAGTTTATTATCCATATCGGAAATAATTATAAAAAATTAATTCTTTTTTATTATAATCCTGTCCAGAAAATTATATTAGCTTGATATATAATCCAAAGTAACAGTGTATTAAAAGCGTATACAGCGTAGTTTTATTTTCCGGTTTTTATGTCTATCAATTATTAAATTGTAAAATTATTAAAGATCGGTTATAATAAATTTAATTAAAATAAATAATACGGTGATGGGATATAAATTGTTATATGCGTAAATTCTTAGATATTATTTTATTCGCAACTGTGCTTATTTTTATATCCTGCGCGGCTGTGACTGTTTATCCCGCATCAACCGCGCAAAAGCAGGATAAAATTGTGATTCCGTCAGGTTACGGGGAAGTGAAAGACCGGTTTGACGGCAAATCCGAATTCACAGTAATTCATATTCAGGACGCCCATTGTGTATATGAAGCACAGAAAAATATTGCCGCTATTCTCGAATCGCTGGTTAAAGATCAGGGCGTTTCCCTGATTACGGTCGAAGGAGCCGCAGATAAAATCGAGGTTAGCGAGTACTCATCGTTCCCCGATCCGAAAATAAGAAAAGTTGTAACAGATTATTTGATGAAACAGGGCAAAATTTCCGGTGCGGAATATTTTATGATCACTTCCGGGGCGCAGATACTCATGACAGGGTTGGAAGACCGCCTGCTTTACCAGCAGAACCTTGCACAGTTTCAGCAGTCGCTTTCGTTCAAAATCAAGTGCGGTGAAATTTTTTTGAGGCTCAAACGGGTCCAGAAAATTCTGGAAGATAAATACTACCCCGCGCCTATGAAAAAAATGATTGATGTTCATGAAAACTATAATTCGGGGGCGGTGTCGCTGGTTGATTATGTGGAGAGCATGTTTTCCCTTGCGCGGGAAGCTAATATCGATATTTCCGAATACAGGAATTTATCTTCAATATGCCGGATTAACCGTCTGGAAAAAAATATGGATTTTACTTCGGTGGATACCGAACGCCAGCAGATAATAAACGCTGTCTGCACAAAAATTACCGGAACGGGACTTCAGAAACTCATGCAGTATAACCTTCAGTTCAAGCTCCAGCAGGTATCCGTTGAGGAATTCCATAATTATCTGGCCGGTTTAATGGACGAATACGGAATCGACAGGTCGGATTATCGTGAATTCGATAAATTCAGGGAATACCTTTCTATTTATAAATCACTTAATTGGAATGAACTGTCTAAAGAATCAGAAAATATTTTCGATAAACTTGCCCGAGTATATTTTCACAATGACTCTCATGCGCGTATACATCAGATCGGAAAGAGCCTCGATTTGCTTGACCAGATGTATCAGTTCAGCCTTCCGGTTCATAAGTTTTCCGATTATCTTAAATCCAAAGACGAGTTAGAACCGCAGAAATTATATTTGCGCATAAAAGATCTGGCCGCCGATGCCGGAGTAGATATGGAGAATATAGATATTAAACCCCTTGTCGATGCTCTTGTGCCGGTGGAAGATTTTTATAATACCGCAAAAAAACGCGATGATGCCCTGATGGCAAGGCTTGTGGGTACTATGCGCAACCAAAACGTAACTCAGGCGGTATTTATTGCCGGCGGGTTTCATACTCAGGGAATAGTCGAGTTTCTAAGATCGAACGACATATCATATCAGGTGGTAGTGCCCAGAATAACGAAAGCTCCGGATTCGACTCCTTATATGTCGCTGATTACCAACAAACAGGGATTGTTTGAGATGTACCTTGAGAAATCTGCCTTGGCGATATCGTCGTGGCTTGAGAAAAATCCCTTGTCTGCCCCTAACAGGCAGTATTCGTTCGGTTACAAAATGAAAGCGCTTATGGTTGGCGCATATTCTTACTCTGTAGCTCAGGAGGAACCTTTATTGAGCCGGCAGAACAGCGAATATCTTAAACAGCGAATAACCGCCATTCTTGAGAGGTGGGGTAAACATAATTACGCAAACATAGATTTTATTAATACCTCATTTGTAGGGCCCTTTTTAAATATCACAATGATGGTAAACGGAAAAGAAGTCAATCTTCTGTTTACCGACAGGGAACAGGAAGGTAAAGCCATATTCGAATCGCCTCAAGGCGCCAATTTCGAGATTCTATTTAATTCATCGGGCGAAATCAATTTACTGGAAGAAGATAATCTCGGTTCATTTCATTTTCAGGTTATCACACCCAAGGCGCTTCAGTCGCTTGTCGCTTACGGTGACGCTCTTGACAACAGGTCGGCGCATGCCGTGCAGGAATATATAAAGCAGAATATGGAATACCTTCTTATAGAACTGCTTATGGAAAAAAATATAGAAGGTCCCGCGCAGTTTGAGCAAATGCTTGCCGGCAATAATATAAATTTATCCGAAAATGAGTTGGCAGGTATTTTAAAAAATATCGGCATATCGGATGCTGCTCAGATCTACGCCTCGCCGGTTGCGGGAAGTATCGCTAACGATACCCTACTCGGTGCTTATCTTGGAGTTAAGGCAAGACAACAAAGCCTGATGATAAATAACAGACAGCTTCCTGCAAAAGCGGCGGATTCGTTTTTAAGGCTTGGTTTTGAATCAATTTATATTGAGGAAGGCGCGTCTGTAAATATAGTCAGGGATTTGTTCAGAAAACTGTCTGCGGGTGAAATAGATATTACCGAAAAACTCAATACCCGGTTATATGTCGGAGCGGATAAAACCGGTGCGTATTTCCTGAGTATAATCCTGCATAATGCCGGAGATATATTCTTAAAGCTTGAGAGGTTGGCAGGAACATCGCCGGAATTTACGCCCAAATTTGATCCAAATGTGGTAGAGAGGATAGCTTCGTCTACTTCAAGGCAAATAGAGCGGATGGATGTGCTTCCTATACATGGCGCCAGGCTAGGGGTATCCCATGTGTCTATTAAAGGCGATGAAATGACCATATCGATAATTGAAATCGACAGAAAAATGAATTTTTTCAGAACAGGGATTGAGACTAAAATTAATTTGAAAAAAGATTTTGCCAAAATCGAGAGTGCGTTTCGGTTTATAAAAGAATCCGCCGCCAATAACGATATAGTCCTCACCGGAGTACTCAGCGAACGTATAAATGCTCAGTCTATTCAGGGTTATTTCCCGACAGTGAACGATTTTCTGGCAAGTTATTTTACGGATCTTGTGAAATTGGAAGCGGGAGAGAGGCTTGCTCAAAATTACGGAAAACCGGTTAATATACTTGAAGTCCAAAAAACCGCTTTCGGCTTTAAAGATAAACTTAGCGCCACAAAAATTGTATATGAAGTTGACGGTACAACATATACCGATTATGTTACAGAGAAACAGAAACGCAATTCTAACGGCAACAGGTTTAATATCGGATTGCCTGAGTTTCTCGCCGAACGATTCAGGAACATACCTGCTGAATCGAAGGAACTGATCCCGTCGGAAAAACTGATTGTAACTTTGAATAACCTCAAGTATACATTTATCCGTGAAGCAACATCTACATCCATAAGAATGGTTTTGACAAACGGAGCGTATTCAACCCCGTTATCCGATGGCGAACTGGAATATATCAGGGCTTCCATAGCCAAACTTCCGCGAAACGCTATCGAACATATTGCGGGTTATGTTATTCCTACATCGTCTACCGCCAGCAGTAACGCTATTTTCTGGGACGCCTGGCGCAAAAGATCACAACCGCTTCGCAAAGAATCAGTCATGCATTTGGAAAACGATGTAGTTCCATTTATGGCAAGAACTATTTTCAATTACGAGGATTACCTGACAAAATATTTCGGAGGACAAATAACGTTCCTTGACCTGTTCGGCCATCAGGGAAGCATGGTTGACAAGTTGATAACAAGGCAAAGCCAGCATGATACCCGAATGGAAATCAATCCGTACATAATCGACAGCGACCTTTTCGATGCGGCAATGGCAAAAAAAGTGCTCGGAAAATTTGGGCTTGAAAGGGAACGGGTAGTATCGTTTGGTTTCGGCAGTAACGTCAGCAGGAACATCAATTCGCTTCTACATAACCTTCAGGAACAAAACCAGTTGTCCAAACCAATTATCCCTCAGGTAGTTTCTATGGTCGGTTCCGGGCTTGATTACGGAATCACGTCATATGAAGACGCCTACCAGTTATGTACGGATGTATATAAACTGATTCCGGTAAATGGTTTGCTATTTGTCGCCGGCACCGATTTTTTAAGCCTTAAAGCGGAAGATTTTGAAAAAATAGGGTTTGAAGTGGCGGAAACAGGGATTCTTGAGAGTTTCTTTAATCCGAAAGTGTTTCCGAAACAATATTATGTTCTCAGAAAAACTAAAACACCGAAACCGCCCAAATCCGGACGGATTAAACCTCAGCCGATACAGAAGGTTGTCAGCGAGAAACGAATCCTTAAGCCGGCAAAAGATGTTTTCGATCTGGTTGCCAAACTCAATACGCTTGATATTCTGTTTACTCTAACCGCAGATAACCAGCAGTATAAAGTTTCTATCGTACCGAAAATAAGAGTAGAACGGCCTAACGGGACAGTCGGGTTTTCTACGGATTTTACCAAAGAGTCACTCGATAAATCTGTTGACGGAAAAGTTTATCTTGATTTTTTCCTTACTGGCCCTGACAGGGTGTCCCTTATGCCGGTTATGGCCGCAAATGTCGATCTCGCTCTGGAAAATTTCCAGATAGAAAAAGTCAGTCTCGAATCGGTAAATTTTAACGGTATGATAAAAGATATGCGTGGAATGGGGTTTACCTCTAAACTGGCAAACCATATTTATTCCCTTCTTCCCGAAATGAGTTATATTCAGATAAACTCGTCAATCAATTATGAAATGGTAATTTCTTTGTTTGAGACAATTCCTTCCCATAGGCGGGTTAAACATTCATCCTTAATGCTTCAGCTAAAAAGGCTTCAGGAGGCTATCGAAAAAGGGCGCATGGAAGACCGTAATGTAAATAAAATTGTGGCTGAAATAAACAAACTTTCGGCTCCACTTCTGAACGAACTTGCCTCAATGGTGAAAGACCCGGAAATAATGGCGGAAATGAATAAAAACCTCCTTATCGTATCGGAATTTTCACCGATTCGGGATTATATTAATGCCGGATACGACAAAATTCAGCTTAACCTGTCGCCGGACAGAAAAAATCTTACTATCACCGGACAGAAGGTTAAACCATCCTTAAAAACTATCGCATTAGGATCTCTCAGAGACGGGTTTATGGACCAAAACGGGTTCGATCAGACTGAAGAAATAGAACTGGTCAGGCAGAAACTTTTGCAGGTTGAAGCGATACTTGTTAATGAAAGAATTGTAAGCGAAGGGTATTTCAAAACCATAAATTTCAAAATTATTGACAGAGCAAAAACACAGATAGTTGCTCCGTCGGAACCGAACACGATTGTTTTAGATTATTCTTTGTTTGTAAAAGGGATATCAAATATTGAATTACTGCTTCTTGAAATAAAACAAGGATTAATGCGGTTCGAACTTGAACAGATCAACGCGCAGAACAATATCAAACCGATTAACAGAGCCGTGATGGAATTTTACCTGCTATTGAATTATGTGCAGAATTTCATCGATATACGCGAGAAAAACCCGGATATCTATAACGGGAGAGCCAATCAGTCAAGAATACTCCAGATGCTTGACAGGGAATTCGGCAGTAACGAAAGATCACTGTTTTATCTGCTCAGATACGTAAACGAACAGAACATAAAAAGCGCATGGCTGATAAAAAATATTATCATTGACCTGATTACCGCCAAGGGCGAATTTAAGGATTATCCCATATATCCCGAATCTGTAAGAACCGAGCTCGAAAACATGAACCCGTATTCGCTTGTCAACGAAATCAACAGAATTATGGAATTATACGATTACAGCTATATAAAAAGAAGCGTAACAATTTCGCCTACCTGCATATACAACTTAAATACGCGCGCACAAATGGAAACTACCGTCAAACAGATTATCGATTCCGAAGACGTACAGGTAACGTATTTAAAAATTCAGAATTTTAAAGATGTATTTAATACCTTCGGATCGGATATAGGAGTAGGCCACTCTTTCGGCGATCTCGGCATTTTTATAATAGGAAGGCATTTACGGGAACTTCTCGAAGCTCAGCTCGGGCCTTTGGGCATAAAAGTAAATATGGGAAATTCGGGAGGAGAATTTTTTATAACTTTTTCAAATTTAGGCAATTTGGATATAGTAAAAGTTTTAAGCGATATCCTTGTCAGCCCTGACTCGGCGTTCAAACAGGAGGTTATAGCGGAGATTAAGGATTCTTTGCGTGATCAGATTGGGGCGCAGGCTTATCAAAAAATAAGCGACCTTATAGAAAGCGAATTTACCCCGCGCAAACTTAATTTTTATGTGGGCGTATCCGAACATGCCGAAGATTTGCAGGATTCGGGAATCGCGTTTTCCGAGAAAGTATCAAAAGCAGTAGTTATAGCCGATAGGCTTTATGCGCAAGCGTTTCAAGCGGCAAAACACCAGCAGATTCAGTTCAGCCCCAATTACAAACAGGTGCGAGCTAAACTCTTGGAGTCGGGTTTGGCATTGAGCGAAAAGAACCGGTCTGAACTTGAACAAATGCTCAAACTCGCCGCAAAAGCTCTCAAGACAGGAATTATGCTCTATACTCCCGAAATCGCGCAGGAAATTTCAAAAAATATCGAAATAGGTATGGCCAATGACTATGAGTTTTTCCAAAAACCTTTATCTGAAGTATATACATGGTATAACAGCATTGATGTATTATCGGGGAATTACCTCTCGAGTATAGAAAAGCAATCTGGATACGAAGTACTCAGCGAACTCAAGGACAGGATTTTGGAAACTGTTCTGCTTTATAAATCGCGGTTTCTTACTGATGAATATATATATCAGGGATCGGATAATTTCCGCAGGGTAATAAATTATATCGTCAACCAGCAACCCGACCACGATATTTCCCGCACGTTTCGTCTGGGAGGCGATGAATACGGTAAGATCGTATGGAACTCGCAAACAAAGAACCTGCGCATTTACCGCCTTGACGGCAATAATGTCGGAGCGACTAACCTGCAGTGGGGCAAAGAAATTGGGGATAAACTAATTGATGAATCATTAAGGATTGTCGCACAGACCAACGACATTTCACAGTTATCCAGAAACATAATCGCCTTTTTCAACGATATGGGCGAACGGGGTCTGAAACTTACCGAAGAAGAACTCAATAAGTTCCGGCTCAAAGCTATAGATACGCTCGTAATTGATGAGGATAACTATAATCTGATAAAACAAAACGGTACTTTCATTGAATTTACAAAAAATAATTCTGCAGTTGTAGTGCGCAAAAAAGACGGATCGTTTTTGCTGGTTAAGTTCCCTGATATCAATGTGCCGCTTCTTATTCAGAAAGCAGAAACAAAATTCGATATTTCTTCACTGCCTTATACTGCCGATGGCGAAAACGCTCTGCCGATAACACTGCTTGCCGGAGAAGACGTAATTGATTTTATTATTGTTCGCGATGAATCAGGCGGGATTGTTCTTGAATCACGCAATCCGAGGGCGCCGTCAAAAGTTATCGTTTCACAAAATGATATCGATACCGGTCAGCCGGTAAAAATACCAGTTCAGGGATTCGGCGATATAACCGTAACCGTTACTCTTGATTACGGGTCGAGGCATATTTTATCCGCCCCGATAATTACTTTGAATGAAAGGGAATACCAGAGAGTCAAACTTGCCAAAGATAAACTTGTGGAAAAAGATGGAAACCTTGCCGTTATGGTGAAATCAAGGCCTGTAGTAAGCGGAGGTTATATTGATATCGATACCAGAAAGATCGAGGCCCAATACCTTAACAGGGACATATCAATCATCGAGCGCAGAGCCGACAGTGCTGGAGAAGAAGCTAAAGCTTCCGTGAAACTGTTCCAGATTCTACATGACGGTGAAATCCGCCACGATTTTACTTTGAGAGAAACCCAGAACAAATTTTCCGGCAACAAACGGGAAATGATGTCGTTTAACGATATCGAGCCTTCAAACTGGGATATCCTTGTATCCCGATTTATCCTTGAAGAACCTAAAGACAAAATTACACGCCGGCTGGACTATTTCTTAAATAAAAACATAAAACTTGAGGCAAACGATATTTATGTATTAACTGAAATATATTTTATGTCTAACGATATGCTCAATTACCATCAGAAAACCAGTCTTTTGGAAAGGCTGATCGATTTCTATTCCATTACCCACAACGACCAGCGAAAACTGATTGTCAGCGCTCTTGAACAAATACTGATGAGTTATAACAGGGATATCTGGATGCCGGCGGTCGATCTGTTTATCAAAGTTCTTACCGAACATGACAAATCTTTCGATACCATATCCGCATTTACTCAGGCGATTAACAGAGTTGCCCTCAACCCGCCCAATTCTAAACTTGCCAACAGCTGGACATCAAATCCGCCTGTAACTATGCAGGACTGGATAAAATCGCTGATAGATACGCATGAAGTCGGTGTTTTGGAAAACCTTAAATCGTTAACTATACCGCAATTGAAAGAGGTGTTTGATCTTAAATCCAAATTTTTACCGCTGGCAAAACAGTACAGGCAACTGTATATCGGAGGGCGTATTCTCAAATCCGAATCTCTTGACCCGCGCCATGAATACATAATGGATTCCGTTAATCTGATAGACGCTGGAAAAATAGAGCAGGGATACGAATTCGCATATAATAAAGTAAAAAACACTTTGTCGTCTTTGATAAAGTGGCGCAACGTTACTTTACAGGATCAGCAGAGAATTATTGATGTTATTGTCGCCAGCAGAATTATTGAGGATTCTGTTTTTAAAATTACAGGCAAACAGCTTGATCTTGGCGAAGTGGAAAATATCAACATAGAATTTGCCAAATCTACCAAAACATACGATATATTCAGGTATTCCATAGAAAAACCTGACGGTTCGGTAATTTCAGGATTCCTGCTGAACCTTGTCCGTGATCTGGATAATATTGAGCCCGATCAGTTGCGCAAATATTATACTTCGGCTTCCATGAACAAATTCGTTTCTATAATGGACAAAATAAACCGGATAAACCCGAATCTGGTAGAAAAAACCGGCGGGTTTTACGAATTTAGCGCGCCGAACTCTGTCACTTACAGGGTTCTTGTTACCCGTGATAAGGAAACACCTGATTCCGATGCGATGATTGCCAGTGCGAAAAACAATTTCTGGGGCGACAGGCTACAGCATGAAATTCAGGATATCGCAATCAGAGATATCATAAGCTATATGGGCGTATGGGATATTTTGGGGCGAAACATGTTCTTGAAATGCCCATATCCGGTGAATATCAGTTCAGGAAAAAATATACGCAATGTTGAAATGATAGATACCAACGTCTCAGCTTATGAGATACTCGACAGGCTCTACAAGGGATACCAGCAGTATAATCAGGACGAACTGATACCCAACAGCATCGTTGAGTATTTCCACAAATACGATCCGGAAGGCGAAAACGCAGGGTACGCTTTTCTTATGGACGCTTACGTTCAGATGGTCAATCTTGGCAAAAAGAAAGATTTTGTGGCTCAGGAGATTCTCAGTTACTTGAATAAACGGAAAAGCCATCTGGAAACACAACTTAAAACCAAAACTAAACTTAGCCATAACGAATTGGCGCAATTGGTCAGGCTTTTGCGTTTGACCGGCGTTGAGAACAAAAAGTCCAAACACCTGAACACTGCTTTGTTCTGGCTCGAGAAGTTTGTAATCAGTTCACAACAGAATTATTTGAATTATGATTTGTGGAAAAATACCGTAATTGCCGTAACCGCTAAAGTTAAAGGTGGCGTTATGGATTCACAACTTCTTGGCGACGACCTGATGATGATCTTTAAAGATTACGGGTACGATCCGATGGAAGAACTGAAAAGCACTATCGACAGACTGCGCCGTACTAACTGGATCCGTACAGACGATGCAACCGCCTCGGAAATGCTCGATAAAATAGAGGAATTGGAATCTATAGTCGGTATGAAATCACCACAAAACTATGTTACCATCTCCGACGGCGGGCTGTATTATGAAGTTCATCCGTATAATGAATCTTACCCGTTACCCGACGATCATTTAGGCGAACTGGGATTTGACGATTCCATAAAACTTCTCGGTTCTGTGCTGAAACAAAAAATCGACGAAAAACACGGAAAACAAATTGTTATATCCATTACAGGACGGCCTTTAGGCGGAAAAGAGCTTTTTATGCGAAAACTCGTAACCGAAGGCGCTATTGTTCCCACAAATACCATAGGCGTGATAAATATGGCTGACGTTCGCCTTCCAAGTGGCGAAGTGAGCTTGGATAAACTGAAAAAACTGATTCAGAACAATAAAGACAAACAGGTTCTTGTGGTATACGGAAACGAAGTTCTTATTGTGCCTGAAGTCAAAGATAACCTGAAATTCGATTATAATATTTTTATCGAATCCGATGAGGTAGATAGAATTAAAAAACTGCTTTTGTCCGGTAAAGAAAAACGAATCAGAAAAATGCGGATGGAAAATATTTTTTACCGATGGGGCAGTATAAAGGAATTGCCCGGCAAACCAGTATCCCCGACAGGACTTGATATGCAAAGAGCAATGTCCGATGTAGTGGTAAACTTAAGCATAAACGGAAATACCGAAAGGCCGAAAAGAACATGGGATCCGGCCGTTATCGTTAGCAACCTTAAAGGGTTGCCTGCGCCTGTAAAAAAGATACTGCAGGTAGATTTAAGAACAATAAAACATGTATTTGATGAAAAAACCGCCGGAAAACGAGTAGCTTTCTTTGAACCGGTACATAACGCCGAAACAATCGCACTCGCACAAATGGGAATGCACGTTACGGTAATAACAAATAAAAAAGAAGATATCAAACTCTCCGTAGAAGAAGAAATGCGGATCAAAAACGCAGGCGGGTCGGTGCGCGTTATCTGGACGGGTTCGCCGCATCTGGATAATCTATGGCTGTCCGATCAGTTTGACCTCGTATACGTCAGCAAAGGATCACAGATTCTTAACCCGGACAACAATGTTTACGCTAAATCCGTAACCGCTGTTATCAATAACCTCATAAATATCACGAAAAATAATGGCGTTATACTGCTTGCCCCATTTGAATATAACGAACTGTTTATTGACGAAAATCAGGACGAAAACGTAGAATTGCAGATTCTATCCAACGGATATTCGCAGGTAGCTAACCTTGACGGCGCGGCAGGGGTTTTCTTGCGCAAAAAAACTAAAGAAACCGCTAAGGAATCCGCTAAAACCGCTGTGAAAGATATCCGGCCGGTAGATATACTCAACGGAGAAATCAACCACGAACTGGAAAAACGGCCTGTGGTTATCGCTCTGGATTTCGATGACCTGCAAAAGTATTCCGGCCAATGGGACCTGTCCCTATTCGTGGAAATATTGAGGCAGAAACAAAAAGTATACGTTGAACAAGGTATACCTGTCGTTTTTGCGTTTTTGTCTACGGAAAAATCGACAAGGGAGATGCGCAATATACTTATGTTGAGGCGCAACGAAGAACACAAAGAATTTATCATGCTCGGAAGAGAAGATATAGAAAGCGAAAACTTGTTTTCAAAAGAGCCGGCTTTCTCTATAGCTACCGCCAGGCTGATCAGTATGGCAAATCATCCTTTAACTAACGTGATTATGCTCACCTCAACCCAGAAACGAATAAAAGAGTCCGCCAGCGCAAGAGCAATTGTACTTGATACGTCGACTTTCATAAAACAAGGACTTTTCCTTGAAGAAATAGTAGGAGTTATGGGATTTCTTGATTATACACTTCTGCAGAACAAAATCGACCCGTCATTGATGGTGTCTCAAGCAGTTGAGGGGAACCCGCTTTTCGATCAGATTGGATCTGATGTATCATCGGGCAAAATGTATCCCCTAAGAGATCTTATCAGCGATGAGGGAATAAGTTATAAAGATTTGCGCGGGCTTGTTATTGTCGCTCCGAGGGTCACTGTCGAACCGTCGAAAATGCAAAGGAAAGTTCAGTATTCTCATCTAGTAGAACAGTCCTTGTAAAAAAAACGTAAAATTTCTTTCGTTTTATTTATTAATAAATCCAAGATGAAATTCATAATCCTGTAACTGCTGTCAGCCCCGATTACAATTTCTCAGATATCTGAGCAAGGCAGGCAGGGCAAAAGTCCAATCCCTTTTTGTCGGTATCGGACAACTTGTTTGAGAAAAACATTACGCACTGGTAATTTGCACAGTTATTCAGTCCGTAGGTATGCCCTATTTCGTGGATAGCTTCTTTGAGTGCCCGTTGTTTAAGAATGCCTTCATCTGCCAAACAGCCGTAATACTCTTCTTTAAGCCGTTTTATCGAAATTAACGCCGACCTGCCCCTTATATGCGCCTGTCCGAAAATAAAATCAAGTTCGGATACGTAAATATCCTCATTGATTATCCCTAAAACCTTTCTGTAATTATATTTCTTGTTCAATGCGTTTAAAATAGATACTGATAAAAACTGGTTTCTGTAAGTATTATATGCTTGTGTGGGCAGTGAAATCGGTTTTGTTACGGAAAAAGACAATTTGAATTTTTCAGTTAAATTTGCACAAATGTAGTCTAATAATGAAAAAGATATATCGCCAATAGGCACAATTATACCGGCATTTACTGTGGGGTCATAAGTTTCGATAACGTTGGAACCGTAAAAAATTGTTCTTTTTTTTCTATCCGACAGAAACGGTATTAATTCGGCTAATGCGCTCATAGTAGTTCACCTTCATTTTTTTAAACTATTTATATTTTTTTAAAATATCATAATGAAATTTGCTTTCTCATAAAATAGTCGTATAAACATATCAAAAAAACAACAGGCCAAATCCACTTTTTTATGACGTTTTTCTACTTTTTCAGATGACTGAATCACGAATTTATAAAAAAAACACGTTTTTTATCATCAAATTAGAATCATAAATTTGATAATTTAAGAGAGGGCAAAGTTTTAAAATATTTTACAAAATATCAAATTGGGATTGCTGAAAAACCTTAAATTTCTATCTCATCACGGGAAGTTTTGCGAAAGCAAAACGACGTGGTGATCTCAAAATCATCAAAGCTGAGATTGCTACAGCTCCGAAGGAGCTTCGCAATGACAATAAAAAATACTTTTTCAGGTTGCTATTTATAAATAAATAATTACACATTCGCGAAATTTTAAATCTATCAATGCGCGGCAAAATTCATGATATGGTATCGCAAAGGGTAAAAACTAATTTCACAATCCGCCTTTAATACTTAAATTTTTGAAACAATGCCGGATAAGCTGAATTTATGTAACTAATCCTCTATTTTTTTAATCTCTGCGCGATAAATTTTCTTGCTATGTTTCCCATTAATCCTATGGCGAGTATAAATGCCGACATAGGTTCGGGAACAGTATTTTCAGCTACACTGAAATTTACTATGAGGTTAGCGATATCGTTACCGCATGTTAAAGTCCAATGAATTGTCCAGTCGATATTATACACCGGATTCAAAATGCTTAAGGGTACGGAAGTTTCTATCACATACCGTGAAGGGTCGGCTGTCTGGATATAGATTACAGTTGTATTATAAAGGAGTTCAAGGCTCAACGGCTGGCGGTAATTTATTTCCGCAGGCGTAAACCCGCTCAGGTCAAGCCCTTTGTTCCATCCGGCGGTATTGTTTATGCGGTATAAGTTACCTTTAAGCTGGGAATTATACGAGTATTCGCCGTTGCCGGCGTATCCGTCGAGTGTGTTATCGGATCTTCCGGTAGTTTCAAGCCCGAATTCGAAGAACCCGTCGCCGTCAAGGTCAAACCCTATATCGCCGGGATAATAATAAGGCGAACTTCGGGGTGTTTCGTTAGCGCTGTATTTTGGGCCTGACCCGTAAGGCGGCATGCCTGCTACTATCGCCACATAGAGGTTACCGTTGTTTATGGAAGCGTACATAGCCTCAATATCAAAGGGCTGGCCGCCGTATCCCGGCCCTACATAACCGGAATTGGAATAATCGGTGAAATCTTCAACCCAACTGAATATTCCGGCATTGGGCTGAAAATCCGAACCGGGGGTTACGCCCCAGTCGCTTAAATTGCCATCGACATCGAATGAATATAGGTTTTCATGTAAAACAAAAATAAAAAGAGCAGAAACTACCGCCAGTTTATAAATCGACGCGTTGTTCATTTTTTACCCTCTCCATAACATTGTAATGAGCCTAAAACAAATTTCAATCCGACATGTAAATCAATATGCAAACATCATTATAACACATTAAATTTTTTTTGTAAACACAACCATTAAGATTCTGTCAGATTAACATATACATTATGTTGTTAAATAATAATTTATAAGTTTTATTATTTTAAGTTGCGGATATAGAAAAATTCATTTTGGATATATTTCTAAACAAATGCGGGAATATATTATGATTATAATATCGGAATTTTATAAAACAGAAATTGACAATACAAAAGATAAAAAGATTCTCTTCTTTTTGAAAAAAGAAGCAAAAACTTTTTCGCAATGCTTTGCATTGCGGCTTATTATAATTTAAAACACGAAGCGGTTATTCCGATTTCAGTTTCAGTTCCAGCTTTTTGTGCGATAAATTCTCGATTTCGGATTCCATAGACCGCATTTTTATATGATATTCTTCCTCAGCCTGCTGGCGTCGGTGATTCAGGCGTTCAAGTTCTTCTTCTTCCTGTTTGCGAAGCGATTTTAAACTGTCCGTTTCGCGCTGGATGGATGCCTGCTGTTGCGCAACGGCTATTTTTTCTTTATCGAATTTCATTTTAAGTTCTTCAATGTCTGCGCAAATATTATCTTTCTGCATAGCAATCCGTTTAAGTTCCTCTTCGGCAATATCTTTTTTCGTATTTAACTGGCTGATAAGGTTTTGAATCCGGTTTTTCGTTATCTGGAGTTCCTGTATTTCTTCATTGTTAAAGTCGATGATATCTTTGTGTTCTTTTTTTGTTTTTTCCAGTTCCAGATCGAGTTGCCGTTTTTGTTCAATTACGGATTCCCGTTTGGTGAACAGTTTCTGTTCTTCGTCTGCGATTTCCTTTCGCAACTGAGATAATTTCTCGTTGTAATAAACTTCGTTTTCGGAGAATATTGCGGTTTGCTCATCGATATTTTTGCGGATTTCAGCAAGTTTGAGCATAGCGAGTTTTTGTTCCTGATTGATCTCTTCTATTTCAAGAGCGGTTTTCTCTTTTTCCTGTTCGCAGTCTTTACGGGCGCGCTCGATATCTTTTGTTATGGATTTCAGTAACTCCTGTTTTTCCTCAATGGCGAGTTTAAGGTTTTCCTGTTCGGTTTGGAGTTCCTGTTTTTTCTCCTTAAAAGTTACATATTCTTGTGCGAACGATTGTTTTATCTGGTTTATCTGGAATTCCAGTTCTTCTTTATCTTTAATTAGCTGTATCGTCTGTTGTTCAAAGATTTTTTTCTGTTGCTGGTTTTGCTTTTCGGATTTTATTTTCTGTTCTTTGAGAGAAAACAGTATTTCGCGTTCGTCCTTGCAGTATTTGAGAATCCGGTTAAGTTCGTCTTCGAGTCTTTCTTTTTCGTTCAGTTTGTTTTTTTTGAAAATATCGAATTCTTTTAACTGGGTATCGAACTGGTGTTGAATCTGGTCGCGGCGTTGAATAAGTTCATTTATCTCCGCAAATATTTTTTCCCGCATGGATTCGGTTTCCTGCTCGGTTTTTTTCATTTCTTCGTTTAGGCGCGCGATTATTTTTGCATTAGTCTGTTGTTGCTCTTCGAGTTCCTCTTTTTTCCGGCTAATCTGTAAATCGAGTTCAATACACTTTTCTTTAGCGGTTAGAACCTGAGTTTTGAGTGTATGCAGGTTCTGTTTTTCCTGCTCGATTTTTTTACCGGCCTGATCCAGTTCCGCCTGCGTTATTGAAGTGAGCTGTTTTAAGGCATCTTCGTCCTGTCTGCGTTTTTGTTCAAGTAAATCGAGTTGTTTTATACTTTCGAGTTTTCGTTCCTCAAGTTTCTCTATTGCCCTGCGTAGTTCGCGTTCCTGCTGATGATACTTTTCCTCGACATTCAGGCGGTTCTCATGGATTTTCTGAAGTTTGATTTTTTCTTCTTGTTTTCGCTTGTTCAGTTCGGCTATTTCGTCTTTGAGTTCTTCTTCTTCTTTGCGGAATTTATCTTCGATTGATGCCCGCTGTTGATGTATTTCCTTGAGCCGGTTTTTTTCGTCTTCGCGCCGTGAATAGTACCATTGCAGTTCCTGTTTGAGCAAAGATATTACTTCGGTTTCCGGTTTTTTTTCATCGGAAATGGAATTAATAAAATCCGTTCTGGTTTTACCGGCAAGATTAATATATTCGTCAGCTGAATCGAATATGAAATCCTGCGAAATTCCGTTTGCGGAACCGGATTCTGTTTCCGCATCGATTATGGTATCGCAATCATCGGTGTTGCCGGTGTTTAAAAAAGCTTCTTTGTCAATGTCGGATATTTCGTCTTCAAACAGTTGCGGATCGATAAATGTATGTAATTTTCCTGCCTGCTGATTGCCGGTTGTTTCTTTTCGCGGTATAAACGGTTCTTGCGCCGTCTCCTCAGGTATGGAAGAAAGAGGTTCCTGCTCAAAAGGTGTTTCTGCAGAACCCGGAGCGGACAAAAATTTCCTGATTTTTTCCCGCAGAAGAGTTTCGCCGGACTGGTTTTCCTGCAGGGCGGATTCGGTTTTGCCCGTGATATTCTCGTTTGTTTTCTGGATCATGAAAGTTATCCTCCGAGTAATAATTAAGTGTTGAGGAAAAAATTAATAAATTTGGTTTGAGCAAAAAATGTACCAGCTTGAAAATCAATAACTTCTTAAAAAAGCAGATTTTTTGCCTGATTTTGCAAAACCTGCGGGTATAGAAAACCATTCCCTAAAATGAAACATAGATTTTTCAGGATAAAGAAACTCGCGGCGTAAAACCGGAAAATCTTTTTTTCAGGCTGGAATAGAACAATGCTGGCTTATAAAAGAGATTTTACATAAAATGATATTAATCCCAAAAATAACATAATACAGGATAATGGTTCAGGGACAGGAACCACTGAATTACTGTCGACTTTTATTAGATCTATTTCTACAGTTCCAAAAAAGGCCTGAGCATAATTATAAGTATAAAATTCAATTACTATTCCTGATAAAGGCTGATCGTTTACTACTGAAGATTTATATGTTGCGGTTCCGCCTGAACCAATCCATGAGAAACTCATAAGATTATTGTTTTCACGTGAAACTGTAATTGAAGCTGAACCCGAATCTGGCATATTATAATTATCTGCTCTAAAAGGGCGGATTTGGCTGGAGCCAAAGTAATCATATAAATAAAATACTCCTCTGCCGTTACCTGTAGATGAATAAGAAGTCCAAGAGTCATTATAACCTGCCCTTGCCATAAAATTAAGATTTGAATCCCAGAGGGAAACATTTACAATCTGGACTGCATTAAGACTATTTTCAGAATCCCATGAAAAATTAAATGTAAGTGCAAAATCAGATACCGACTGGCTTAATAATCTAACTAACCTTACTGTTGGGGTGGTACCGTTGTGTTCAATATCCGTTACCGAAAGTTTCGAGTTTAATTCCGAATATGTCCAGCTATTAGCGTTGTAGAAATAAATAGACCATTGATTATCAAGAACATTATCGTTAAAATCATCAATTAAAACATTCATCGCATTCGCAGAGGAAACAAAAAAATAAAAAAAAGTGCTATTAAATATATTCTATTTCTCATAACCGTATTCTCCTATAGCAATTAAATATATATTTTATTACTGCAATTATTATAACACATATAAATGTGTTTTAATAATTCTGCTGGCAAAAAAAATCAATAAATAAAACCGATATATAGAGATTGAGATTGCTGAAAAAACCTTAATTTTCTATGTCATCACGGGAAGTTTTGCAAGATCAAAACAACGTGGTGATCTCAAAATCATCAGAGCTGAAATTGGCACAGCTCTGTCGGAGCTTCGCAATGACAACAAAAATTTTTTTTTCAGCGATCTAATATGGAATCGGGATAAAAATCCGGCAATATCGGCGGCACGCGGTTTATTCTTTATTTATGAAGTTCCTGCAGGTTATCGCGGGTGATGGTTTTTGTGCCGGAAAACAATCCTTTAATGAAGTATCCGTCTAAAAAATATTGTTCCATCTCGAAATCGCTTAGCATTGAATCGGATTTCAAATCGGTTCCGCGCCTGGCTATTAGCGCGACAGTATTTGACGGCTCAAGTTTTTTGTTAAAACACCGGATAAGAGTATTCTTGGCCGGTTGAGGTAAATCCTGTCCGGCTCTGGAATCGTATATACTGCGGGGCTGAACGTACCATTTGTCGGTTTTTGACATGATAATCAGTTCAAGGTTATGAAAATACTCCGCGGGGTAACTCAGGCTGATATGGATTTGCCCGTCTTCAATTTTAAAATCGGCAGGTTCGATCCGGTTTGCGATATCTTCAGGTAATATGCTTGTTTTTTTGCCGGTACGTTTATTTTCGAGATTCTGGCGCACATAATCGGGTAAAGGTATTGCCGGAGGCAGGCGGTACAAATTTACGCTGTCGGCAAGCGCGTTTGCGAATCCATCAGGTAACGGTGCGCCTATAAAATAACTGTAGCCGGTTTTGAGTTTGTTAAGAGCAATAAAATATGTAGCCGTAGCCGCCATAGAAGGGTCGGGTCCGAAATAGCCTTCTATAAATTCGGTAGCATACGGCATTCCGCCTCCTTTATAGCCGTCCTGGCTGTTGTATGTCCGGTGAATTGTAGCCAGCCCGTGCAGAAGTTCGTCAATATATTTTACCGCAAACTGCCGGTGATACATGTTTTTCGTATGCAGAGCGAAATCGGATAGCGCCACAATCACTCCGGCTGTGGCTTCGGGCTGAATCATAACCGCGAGTTTTTCTCTTTCTTTTTGTGAAATATCCACAAACTGGTCTGCGAAACTTTTATCGAAAAAGATAGAGCCTTTGGCGGGTTGTGCAAGTTTTACGGATACTTCTTTTTTACCGTACAGAAGTTTTATCGAATCTACAGTAGTGGAAAACTCGTTATAAAGTATCTGCACGCTTTTCCACGCAATCCCCTGTACATCGCCCAACCCCATAAACGTGCCTCCGAGCCACGAGTAATGGTCAACCGCTTTAGACCAGTTCGGATTACCCAGTTCATCAAACCCTGTAGGCCAGTACCCGTCTTTATTCCATCTTAGAGCCGCCTGCATGCACAACGCATGACGAAACCGCAATTCGTCCCTGAAATTTATGTTTACGGATTTCAGCCGGCTATTGTATTTATCGTAAACCAGCGTAACTATTCTGAGCAGGTCGATGAAATCGGCGTTGTGTTCCATAGCCACGTTATGGCTCAACGAATTCAAACTATCAATTTCATAATAGATATTATAACCGCCCTGACTCAACCCTTCAGGATGCATATATCCGGCCCGCAAAAACCCGAACGCCGGATGGTCTTTATCCAGAATCTGAAGCGGGAAAATATCGTTTCGCAAATATCCCGTTAACTCGTCGAAATACGTAAGGTCGCCCGATTGAAGCATATAGGCATACATTGCCTTTAACGCCCACTGGGTTGCTCCCTGCGGTTCGCGAGGATCAATGAAATCGTCGCCTCGAGTATTGTATGAGAAATGAAACAGGCCCTTGAACCCTTTCTTTTTCTCCGCGCGAATCAGATTGATAAAATCGTCCATCGCAAGTTTTGCGGTTTTAAAATCGTTTATGCATAAAGCCGCGTATAATCCAAGCGCCGCGTCGTATACCCAAACTCTCCCGTAATCGGCAAGCCACATTTTTGTGTAACTGGCAGACTTTTTGTAACTTTCCCATAAATTCGTCATATCCGACCCGACGGAATTGTTGGCGCGTTTGCCTTCAAGCTGGGAATCAATCCATTTTTTCAGGTCAACGGATACCGTATCGTATTTTTGAGCAAGTCTTTTAAAAATCTCTACGGTATCGGATTGAGTTTTTATTTCGTTTATGGTTTTACCGTCAAGCAACTCTATTGCGGAACTTTCGGGTTTGCTTTCGGGTTTGGCTCCGGATTTGATTGAATCCTGAGCCGAAGACGGGTTAATAAAGGCAATCACGGTATAAAATAATGAAATCAGATACAAGTTTTTATTAAACATAATCTTCTCCTGTATTGAGCAATTCGTAAAATTCCGTTTAGAGATGTTTTTATTATTTCATAATCAAAAATATAAAACTTAAAAGAGTTCGTTCTTTTTGAAAAAAGAACCAAAACCTTTTTCGCAATGCGTTGCATTGCGGCTTATATATAAAATGCAAATTCAATTGGGAAATTATTATATAAAAAAGTTCAGTAAATTTGAAGCAAATTTTGTCTACAATGTGAGAAATACAGGTTGTGTTAATACAGTGGCAATAATTATTTTTTAAAAATAGCAAAAATGCTAAATACTAAAGCAACAGCTGATATAACAATACCTATAACTGAAATTATATTGGCATTTTTAGCAACTTTCAAAGTTTCCTTTTCATAACTTTTTTTTGAAATAGCTTCATCATTATCAACTAATGATTGCATAAATCGTGCTTTTTGCGAATTAGCGCCATAGATATTTTTAGCGAGATCTTCCTTTACTTTATCAATCCCATCGGTTTTAAATCGTAATCTTAGCCTTTCCTCATCTTTAGGTTCCATTGGTTTATAATTCCTTTATTTGATTTTAAAATCGTGTTATTTTTCTTCAATCGGTCCGGAACCAAAAATGTGTCTATTTGAACCGTGTTTTTTTACACCGCTAATCCAATACTCGTTACCATCTTCCAGACAGTAATAATTACCCCAGATGCCTCCGCCTTTAATCCTTTGAAAGGTTTTGTTTTCAAAGTAAATAGTTATACCTGTCTTGGAATACGATACTTCCCCTATGATTGCCGGTCCGCTGTCATTGAGGAATTCCTTTCCATTATTTTTTTGTTCAATATACATTCTTCTTCTTAATTTCATAATTTAACCTACTTTTATTTTAACTTAATTTATAATTGCTGAAAAAGTCTTTTTTTATTGTCATTGCGAAGCTCCGAAGGAGCTGTGGCAATCTCAGCTCTGATGATTTTGAGATCACCACGTCGTTTTGCTTTCGCAAAACTTCTCGTGATGACATAGAAATTTAAGGTTTTTTCAGCAATCCCAAATTATGTAATAAATTAACTTTCTCATAATCAAAAATTTTTTTAAACAAAAAAATGTTTATTTTTTTGCTATGTCATTATGTTATAACTGGCTGGTATCATATAATGTAAGGCGCAACTGCAACCCTGCCGAATTCACAAACAGCCTCGAGAAAATTACCGGCAAAACACCGTCGAATAACCGCTGTTGCGGCGTATTATCCACGTCGGCAACAAACCAAACCCTATTATGCCCGCGAAACGTTTTTTTAAACAGTTTAATATCTTCTAAATCTACCCGTTTAACTGGTTCTATACCGTAATAATATAGTATTTTCCCTTTAGTATAATCGGCAGAGTAGAGTATATCGCCCTGAACTGCGTTTTTTCGAATTATTCCGCTCAATTTGTCCCACGGCCTTTTCTGTAATCCGGCGTATAAATCATAAAGAAAATACGAATTGAACACAATAACCGCCGCCGCTAGCGCGAATACAAGTTTGCGCCTGCCGATTCTGCTTATTCCTTCTCCGGCAATTAAAAAAAACAGCGGAAGTATCAGCATAAGATACCTTTTGCCTTCATATAAAACAGGTTTTACGAACGAAACCCCGTAAGCCATAACCAGCGGAGCAAAAAAGAATATAACCGCAAATCCTGCCCTGTTGTCGGGTTTAAAAGACAAATTCAAGGTTTTTTCACGAAAACTTACGCGCAATATTCCGGCGATAAAGAAAATTAAGTATATCCACACGGCGAATATAGCCCATAAATCATTGATTTTATAATATAAACCCGTACAAAACGCCGCAAAAAACTGAATAGGGAAATAAAGAGTCGGCGGTTCGAGCCACGCTATTCGCGCTATTTTTACCTGATTGATCATAACCGGCACCCATGGCGCAAACAGAGCCGTCACAACCGCCGCGCTAAAAAGCCATTCTCGCATTAAATCTTTGCGGTAAAACCAAATATATATGAACTGCGTAGGTATCAGAAACAAAAAGAAATAATGCGTATATAACCCTGCAACAAGAACAAACGACGATAAAACCAGGTGTTTCCTGCACCCGTCCCGGGCGAATTTATAGAAAAAATACATCGATATTACCGATAACGCGCCCTGCATCATCACGTTGCGCGCTTCCTGAGCATACCATACTATATATGGCGAAGTAATATATAACAACGAAGCAAGTATTGCTGACCGTTTGCCGTTAAGCGTTTTCGCAAGAAGATATACGCCCGCCAGCCCCGCAAAAGCCCATAATGCGGAAAACATCCGCAAACGAGGCATATCAATTTTCGTCCCGTTTAAAGACCACCATCTCAAAAGAAGAAAATATAACGGCGGAGTATCTTCATTCACCTTGATGAACCTGAAAAAATCCGGCAGGTTCGGGCGGGTAATGTCCGATACGGTAAGCCATTCGTCATTCCAGATACTCTCAACGCCTATCCGGTAAACGGACAGAAAAACAAACACGGACGCAAATAAAATTATTATAAATATTTTTCTAAACATAATCGCGCGCATAAAAATATCTGCCGAACTTAAATTGCAAAAGATAAAAAGATTTAGTTCTTTTTGTATAAAGAACCGAAACCTTTTTCGCAATGCTTAAGCATTGCGGCGAATGTAAGAATTTGCTTTAATTCAGCATATTATACTAATACGCGGTTAAAAAAGTAACATAAATATTGAGATTGCTGAAAAAGGCTTTTTTATTGTCATTGCGAAATTCCGAAAGAACTGTGGCAATCTCAGCTCTGATGATTTTGAGATCACCACGTCGTTTTGCTTTCACAAAACTCCTCGTGATGACATAGAAATTTAAGGTTTTTCAGCAATCTCATATTTTATGTCGGTACATGCTTGAGTTCAAAACCGGTTTGAGAAAAATAAAAAGGCTTTATTCATTTGCAGGAACGCATTCCGGCAAAAGCAGAAATCTATTCGGAGCCTTTTTTGAGAAAGTAGATTCCCGCTTTCGCCGGAATAAAAAATTTCTTCGGTTATGGGGCAAAACCCGTCCGTTTAGCCGGATTTTACGGAAACAATCAGTTATTGATCAGTTCAACTATGATTTTTCCGGTATATTCGCCGTACGCTTTATATTTATCGTAATCGTACTGAACCTGATCAATCCCCACAAACGCGGCGAAATACAGTTTCAGGTTATGATCGCCCGCTCCGATATTGTTATCCGCGAGAATCCGCCAGGTTTTTCTGTCGGAAGGATCCATTACCACAGCCGATGGATGCACATTTCCTGAAGCGGGTTTTAGAAGCGGCACAAACATCCATGCGGGTTCTTCGGATATCAATACGCGCCCGTCGTTATCGTTGAAGAAATCGTCGTCTTTATCACCCGGCCTGAATCCGTCGCCGTCGATATCGAACGGGTATTCTCCCGGATCCAGCCCTTCTATAAAAGACCCGTCGGAAGGAAGAAGTATACCGAGTTTTTTATCGCCGTTGAAATCATAGCCTCGGAAAAAGTAGCGGTTCTCTATGGGCGGAAAACCTAACGCCCGGTAATCCTCGTTGATTATTTCTCCGTCGTTATCGAAAAATCCCGGAGGCGCATAGGTTTTGCACCACATTTTTATCGGCATGGCGTAATCCGTAAAATAATAATCGTTGTCGCGTTCATAGCGGATCAAACCGTCTCTTTTTACATCAAACGTCGTGCCTGCGTTATTTTTTATCTGCGGCTGAGTAAATACCCGCAGTGTCCACGGCGCGGGCATATTGCCGAATGTCAGCGTAACGGGGATATATTCGCCCGAACCTGCGGATATCCGGTTGAGCACTTTGCCGGATATTCCGCCGGTATTGTGCACAGGGTCGCCGGTAGCGTCGATGGCGTTGTTCTCAAGCAATATAAAAGGAATATTGTTTGCCTGAATATCGTCGACATAAAGAGTAACTTTGCCTTTTCCTTCAAATACAAATACTATTTTTTCGATATCGTCTTTATCGAGTTTGGCTTTGGTTTCTCCGCCGATTATATCGAGAAAAAAGCGCCATTGATGCCACTGGCCGTCGTTGAACTGTTGCGGCATTATTATCGAACCCACATCATAATATTCACCGGTAGTTTTTTCCACCATTGACAACTTTATGCGCGGCGTTTTCCCGTCTACCTGTTCAAGCCCCTCTATTTTGAACCGCAGATCGATACAGCCGTATCTTAAAAAATCCATTGTCGCGGGAAATTGAAAGTTCATCAGCGCAAATTTATCGTCTTTATTCAAATTCTCATACCTGATTTTATAAATCTGATTTCCGCCGGTATCCGATTCGTTATCGGCGTATTTTATATACCCGATATCGCCGCCGGGATTAATTTCTACGCCAGTATAGGGATTTCCCTGCGAATCGTAATCGAAATATTCGACAGGCAGATACAATCCTTTTTTAATCGTGTTTGAAGCCGAAGACGCAGGTGATGTTATGCCCGTTACTTTATACGCTATTTTGTAGCGGTAATACGTATCGTCTTCAAGCGCAGTCCGGTCTATGAAATTTAAGGCGAGTATCGGGTTTCCGTTATTTAACGCAGTAATTGTTGAGGAATCGTTGTTTGCCATTCTAAATAGATAGTATCCTGATGGTGCGTAAGGGGTATCGGGAACGTTCCATTTGACTTTTATGCCGTCGTTATCGTTAAAATCGGCGAACGGTGTTTCCATTGAGTTGAGCCTCAGAATATTGCGCGTTTTAAACTTTTTTATGGGATCATCTGTATTCGGCCCCCCCTGATACCAGTTAGTCAGCGATATCCCATGCGATTCCGTTACGATAAACGGGTATGACCGGTACTGAACAGCTTGATCCCAGCTATAAATATTGTTTGTGTAAGGTACCTGAACTCCGTTGGCAGTACCGCTTCCTGTCGCAAGATACTCGGGATTCGACCAGGATGACCCCTCATTTACGCTTTCTCTATAAATAAGGTCTCCGGTAGAAATTATATCCTCTGATCTGTAAACAGCAAAATTATTGCTGTAAACCAACTGAAAAACCGTTTGCGACCCGTTTTTCCATATACTCATATACGGAGCGTATCCGTTGCCTACTTGGTTCGTTTCCCATGATGGATTAGGAGATGATGTGTTGAGTTTGGCAAACCATACTTCCGACTGCAAGGGAAGTAAATCCGTACTTCCCGGTTCACGATTTTTTGGAGTCATGGTAGTATACTGCCATACGGCATACAACATATTATTATCATACGAAAGTTTCGGAAAATACACCGGATAACGGCAGTAATCATTATCTGACTTGCGTTGGTTTTCAGTATATGAAATTTGAGATACCAGCTTCTCAGTTATACTGCTCCATAAAGTAGATTCAGTATTTTTGGTTTTCGATTTTATTGCGCCGTAAAATGGGTAAGTATTTTTGTATTCGCTCCAGACAACATGAATTTTGCCGTTGGCGGTTTTGCATACCGCAGGGTTATTAAGCATAAGTATATCATGATTGCTGTACATGATATTTCTGACGTCTTCTACGCTTGAATCTGTCCAATAACCAGTAAAAGTACTATAGGTATATTTCCGATACTTAATAACTGTTTTCCAAACATCGTCGCCTGCATTAGAATCGTATTCTTTTCGTTTTTCTTTCCAGACCAGATATACGTTACCGGATGAATCAATAAAAGCTTCAGGAAAATCAGGATAAGCTACATAATTGTGAGGAGGTCCAGGAGTTGGTATTATATTTGCCTGAGCAGGTAGCGACGAACCACCGGTTCCCTGCCAGTTTTGACCGTTATCGTTGCTCATTATGGTAAATATTTTGTCGGTTGATAAGGTTGTTTCCTCACCCCACAGCTTTTGGTTTGCGGTTTCTACCCATGCGATAACCATAAAATTTCCGTTTTTATAAAAAACATGTTTTCTCGGCCATGTGCTTACAACCTGGTTGTTTACGATGCTGTTTCTGTCAACCGTAAGATTAGTCATCGTTCTCCATGTGGAGCCGAAGCCTAAGGATTCGCAGTACCAGATACCCGGTTTGGTTACAGCCGAATTATCTAAAGAATAGTATACCGCCCTTATAACGCCTTCATTGTCGGGTATTGCCTTTAATCCCAGCGGTGTTCCGGTAATGCTCATATCCGATGTTGCGCTCCAGTCGGTAGGTACAGCCGGAATTTCGTTTACGGCGACGCCGAAGTTGGTTACGTCAAATGTCGATATCTGATCCGCAGGGCCAACACCGGCATACGATATATCCGCGCGGATAATCATGCGGTCTGATGGGGTTGTAGATAACTCCGATACGTCAAACTGATGCGTAACCGATTTTGTGGCATGAGGCACGTTTGTGAACTCAATTATTGTGCTGTAATCGTTGTCCGGTTCGGACTCTTTTTTCCAGCGCAGTTTCAGGTTGTAATTCTGCGTTACCGACGAGTCGATAAAAACAGATACGTCTATATCGATATTATCCGTAAACGCTATGCCTTCGTATTTTACGCCGTCAGGGTAATTTATAATTACCGCCGGAGCTTTGTTCGATGAGTCCGCAGTTAAATCCTGATACCCGATCTCGCCGGTTAAATGGTCGCCGTATGAATGTATTCCCATCCCTCTGTACGCCGTGCCGTCGTTTGATGATTCATAATGCGTTTTTACCAGTCCTATCTGAGTTTCCATAATTGCGTTCCCCTCGTTTTCAAACCCGATTATCTCACGGATTTCAGGGGTGAGGCCGGCGTCGTGGATCGGCATGGTTTCTACGGTAAGAAGGCATTGGATACCGTGTGTTTTGCATTTTGCCATCTCATTTTGCGAAACGTCGATTATACCGCCTTCGCCCTGCGCGTAATTGCGGTACGACTGAATTGTATAGAACGCGAAATCGTAGTTGTCGAATTCGGATATGATCTCTTCGGCAAGATCTTCGGGTACGCTGTCGCCGTCACGGTCGACGGGGTCATCGTACCAGAACGCCACCGCGTCGGAGAATTTCATATCCGGTTCGTAAGCTGTATTGTATGTGTTTATCGCGTTAAGCGCGAATTTCAAATTATTCATATACGTATCCCATATAACCGGAAAATGGTCGGGATTGTTCCAGTTAAGGACATATTCTGTCTGCCCTTTAAGCAGATGCGGTTCGATATCGAGCATAATTCCTTCAAACCGTTCATTAGGAGCCCCTTTTTTCTGGAACTGAATAATGTTTTTTATACAATTGGCAAAGTTTTCCGCTTTATCCGGCATTGCGAACAACGGTTCCGCAAGAACCACATATATTTTATAACCTCTGCCACGCATATCTGCTATAAACTTTTGTGTTTTTTTCGGCTGAAAGAGCATTGAATCGTAAAGCGCCATATACAGTTCGGTAACTTTTTTTGAGGTATCGCCGTGAGGGGCTTCGATGAAACTGATGAACTGTTCCCATGTAAGGTTTGATTCGTCTTCAGGATTGGCGAAATCGTCGACGATTTTGTCCGCCGCGCTCCATACCCACAATCCGCGTTCCTGAGCTCCCGCCAAAGTTACGGCGGATAGTATCAGTATAATCATCGTAAGTATTATGTGTTTAATCTTCATTATACGGCGCACCCTGTCCGGTTTAAGTTTAGAGTTTATTTCCTGATTATCTTTTTTAGCAATATCAATCCAAGTACGAACATCAGCCCCGCGCAAGGTTCGGGCACTGTTGTGAATCCGATATTGTCTATCAGAACCGAAAACGCACTGCCTTCTACGGGCTGAAACTCAAGTTCAAACACATTTGACGGATCGTCGTAGTAATCCCATACTATCGGCGATCCGTAGAAATTCGGATGCCCTCCAAGCTCAAATACAAACGTGCCGGTTGTACCTGGCGAAATAATTCTTATGTTGTCGATTGCAAAACCGCTATCGTACCCGTAATACATTGCCGAACCGGAATAATAGCCGTTAGGCCCTATGCGGGGTATTATGGATATATCCATAGTTCCTGTGTTTTGGATATCGAATACGAGATAATCGAATTTTGAGAAACCGGGATCGAACATATACGATCCGTCGAAATACGAATTTAGTATAATTTTTCCCGGAGCGTCGCCGGAATACGCAAGCGATTTGGACGATACAATGTTGAGCCAATCCGCCGCGCCGCCGTTTATGCCGGATGACACGACAGAATAATTGTAAGTGGCGAATATGTTGTGCCCGATGAAATCGACATTGTTTAAATCCGAATCCGATTCAAAAAAATTGATTTCAGGCGCAAGTTTCAGCGGACTTACCGTAAGCGATTGTGCAGGTTCGGGGTTTTCCTGTGTTATACTGCCTAATCCGAAATAAAACGTTGTCTGGTCGGCTGTACAAAAATCAATGGCGGCGAGCAAAATACAAACTGCAAGAACTACCCTTAGCATAGTTTTCATTTTCAGTCCTCCTTTTTGTCAGGCAAATCTATTATAATTATATCTTTATCGGAAATAGCAAAAAGTTTGTTGTTAATCAGTTTTATATCAAGTATATAAGAGTTTGAATCGAAATAATACAACAAATTGAACGGCATATCCGGCGGATAATCGTTCCATCGGTTTGAGTCGTGGATATTGAGCCGGTAAGTGTTGTAGTTGTTTTTCCCGCCGAAAACCAGATATTCGCCGTCAGCGGAAAAATAGTATGCTGTAAGGTTGTGCCGGATAATACTCTCTATATAATCCGGCTCAAACCCGAAAACAGCGATTTCTTTTGCGCCTAAAAGCGAAGCGTACATAAAATCCGAATCGGCAAATATACGGTAAACGCTTGATCTTTGCGCAAACGGCAGTCTGTTAAGTTCCGTAATATCAGCCGCAGAAAGGGAAGCGTCGAATCTGCTTATGTAATCGAATCCGGTTGAGGATGAAACATATCCGAAACCGGATATGGGGTCTATATAAATCTCCGCAGGGCAGAATACCGCCAGTTTCGAGCACGCTTTGATAAGCCCTGTATTAAGATCAAGCTGAAAAACCGACTGCCCCATAGACGTGCATAGGCTGTTCCAGATATACACATAATTTTTATCCGCGCCGTGATAACCGGCTATTCCCGAAGGAGTGAACGGGAATTTCACGGATGAATATACCGTAGCGTCGCCTGTCGAATCCCATACCTCTACATCGAACCAGTAACATTTTTTATCCGTCATGGAAAGCGCAATTAGGTAATTGTTCACTTTGCATATTCCCAGCGGAACCGATACCTGCATTTTAGGCGGGATAGTCAACCGCGAGATATCTGTTGGTGATTCGTTATCGAAATCAATATGAAACCGCAATATAGACAAGTTGCCGGTTTTTAGCCTGTCGAAAGTATAAAGATCGGATTTTTGCGTATCGAAAAATAGCGCAGTCGGTGAAAACGTGTTTAATCCTGCGCGCTGGGCGATAGAGAGATAATCGATTAACCTTGATTTGTTTATGATGTCTTTCTTTTCGCTCGGATAGCCTTTGGCTTTTACATAAACTTTGTCCGACGAGTCACAATCGGGCGCAAGTATCGATAACGAATAACTGCCGTTATCCGCGCTGTTTAAACTTGCCGTAACCGGATTTTTGTCTGAGTTGAGATAAACGGCAAGATTTTCCGCTGTTTTTCCTGCATTGCCTGCGTTAATTTCAACAACAGTTTGGCGCTGAACAAATTGCGGCGAAACCGATATACGCGGATATATATCGCCGGGTTTAACTGCGGCAATCCAGTTAGACCCTGCGGCGTAAAGGTATTCGCCGTCCCAGTCGATTTCCGGTACGGTCTGGAATTTGAACCAGAACGGCAACCCGCAGTCAGCTATTTTTTCGCTTAAATTGTGCTGAGAGTATATAGAAAAACGGTTTTCATCGGTTTTAAACGCATAAATTATGTCTCTGCGCATATCGAACAAGGCGATATCAAAACCGGTATTCGAGCCGGTAACTCTTTTGTCGGCGGAATCAAATACGGCACACGAAGTATCCGAATAAACCATCCAGCGGTTACCGTTATGGTTTACGGCTATTCGGAAACTGCCGCAATTACCTGCGGGCAAACTTATATCTACCGGCAAAACCGATTCCGTTTTCCCGTCGTACCGGAAAACTTTTACCAGCGGTTCACCGGCAAACTTCTCGCATACAATATACGCTCCCGCCATATTTGCATACGGGTACACTTTCACTTCGTCAAACTCAACATGCGGTTCCGAACACAGGCCGGCTAATTTGTAGCAAAACACAAAACCGGCGTCTATATCGTACATATACAAATCGGCGCCCGTTCCGCTTGTGCCGATCAGCAGTTTGCCGTTAAACATATACGCCATAGATTCGGGATAAACCGCATTGCCGTCGTTATCGGATAAAACCGCAGTATTTATATGTGTGCCGTTGTTATCGTAAATATCGATTATATTGCTGTTTTCATACGATAAATACATATCCTGCCCGTATTTGGATACCTCGATGCCTTTTCCTGTACCGTTTGCCGGCGTAACCGTTTTAAGCTCTGAAAGGTTTACCGTATCGGCGTCTTTGCGGTAAATTTTGAGTTGATTTTTGTTCAGCCCCAGCGCATATAGTTTATTATAGATATTGTTGTATTTCAGGCATTTTACGGAAAAATCGTTCAGATAAGTTAACCTGCCGGGTATTACCCTATAAGCATCCTCATCAATGTCGAAACCGGCATAATTGCCTATTTTTATATCCAGATACCGCGATTCGGAGAATTCAGGCATGAATACCCTGATCACGGAATTCGGCGCATCTATCTGAAACGGTATAAAATTATCGCCGAAACTGACTGAATTAACGTATTTTATATTGTTGCCTAAAATTTCTACGTAATTATTGCCTTTAAATGTGCCGATGCGAGGCTCGATTCTTAAAATTTCCGGTTTTACCGGCGGATAAATACGTACTTTCAGGGGGGTTGACCGGGTTAGAAGCCCGAATGTATCCATCGCGTCAACGTATATATAATAATAACCGTCATAAAAATTGTTTGCCAGAGTTACGGTTTTGCTGTCGTCAATAAGATTGCCGGCGGGTATTATAGACTGCTGAACTACGGTTCCCTGCGAATCGGCAAGACAAACGCACGCTGAGGATAATTCGCCTCCAATACCGGTATTTACGTCAAGATCTTTAGCAAAAAAAGACACGTCAAAAGTATAGTCGTAAATGTCTATATTAGAAACCGGAGCGGTAATTGCGCATTCGGGCGCTGTATTGATAAATATTTCCTGCTTAGGCATTTCTAATGTATGTTCTGAATCGCTGATTTCCAAATAAATTTCGTATAAACCTCTCTGCGATATCGCAGGTACCCACCTCGCGCTAAACCCCGATTCGTAATCGGCTCCGAAATAAGGTATTTCCGAATTTACCGGATGCGGGTATCTTTCAACAACAACAGGAGCGGATGCGTATTGAGAAGCGTTTTTTTCTTTTATATATAGTTTGACCGACACAATCGAGTCGTCAAACGCCCAGCCTTTAAGTATCATCTGCGGATTATGCGAAGATAAAACCTTAATCGCGCCTACGGTATGCTGATAGTTTTCGGCGCCTGTAAAATGCGCCAGTGGTTTGTCGTCAAGATTGATAACAAAATTTTTCGACGGGCTTTGAACTTCCATTGATACAATCTGAACGCTTTTGCCGGAATCTTCGTTGAACAGGTTTATTTTTAAAGGCGTGCTCAGGTGCCGTTTATCTATTTTTCCGGCTGTAAATTCCACATTTTGCGTCTGATCGGCAATAACCGCTACGGGATTTGAGGGAATAATTGTGTTTTCAGGATCGGGAGCGATCTGGAGTTTAAGTGCGCCGGACGATATATTCTGTTTCAGCTCGTCGGGCAGTTTATTTACGTTGACAGATACTCTGACTTTTCCTTTTTCAAGAGGGCTGAGTTTTCCATTTTTATCGTTTGATAACGTAAACCCATCCGATGTAGCAAACGAATAATCCCATGAATCGTTATCGTAAAAAACAGTATAAAATCCCGAAGGATCGCTGAGGTCTATATAAAAACCGATATTGTTTTCGGCGTAAACATGATAATATGGTTTGTAGCTGTCGTCCTGAGTTCCGTCGTGGTTATAATCGAGCGAAGTTTCGGCCGGTCCTGAACCTGCGGGCGGTTGCGCGGACTGCGCTAAATCCGCTATTGAGCCGGATACCTCATAGCCGTCAATGTCGATACCTGCAAAACTCTCGGTTTGCGAATACGTTTGCCACAACGAGGGTTCATCCGGCAAACTTTCGTCCATACTGTTTAAACCGGTAAACAGAACGGCGGTCATATAATTAAGCGGCGATGTATAAAACGAAGCCTCAGGCAAGGGGTTATACGTTTTAGCGTATACCGCTATGGAGATAGGCAGTCCCTTTCCTGAGGCATACCTTATTTCCTCTTCGCAATTCGATTTTATGTCCCGCAGTATCTTTGAACGCGGATAAATGGCGATACTGTCTGCCAAATCCATCAGCGGTTTATAATCGGTGAACTCAAACCGGTCGGTATCGTAACCGGAAGGAATAGAAATAGTCAGTTTAACCGGATACTTTGAACCGGCATTGCTCCGGCCGATTTTTTCCCTGATATCTTTAAGAAGCCCGACATATTTTTCCCAAACCAAACCGTAGCGTGCGGGTATATCTTCGGGATCCTCGACGGATTCAAGAAGAATCTCCGGCTCAAACGATATCCGAATCGAATCCGCAGACTGATATAGATCGGCAGAAACGTTATTGAAATTCAAAAGACTGTCTACATACGCTAAGGCGGATTCGGAATCCTGCATAATAAATTGCGTAATATCAAAGACTAACTCAACTTTTACGCCGTTTTCGTTAAGTATGGATATAATGCTTCTTAACGCTGTGTCAGAGGGATCAACCTCATACGGCGTAATAAGAGGCGAATTGAGCTCCCAGCATACCCTGCCGAATTGGCGGGACTGCCGGGCGCCAAAGGGAGACGTAATAAATCCGTAAAACCTGTTTTTAGCTTGAATTGAAGATAAAATTTCACGTCCCGCTTCGGTTCCGACATACAGCCCGAGCCGCGCCGTCTGTTCTTGAGCGCTCACCAGCCAGTTCAGCAGAGTTATCATCAGAACCGGTATCATCAGTATTTTTTTGTATGTTGCAGGGCGCATTTTATCTTCCTGTTTTTTTTGTTTAGTTTAATATCTCAGTTTTGGTTCCCTGAACCGTAAATTTAAATTGTTTTGACAGTTTATACTTGTTATCTTCATCGCCTGCCTCTATATCGAGGCTGGCGCTATATTCTCCGTCGGTAAACTTTTTCTCTTTGGGGAGTTTGGTTATGTAATCGTTTTGTTCTCCTTCGATTATTCCCCATTTGATATCGTTAAACGGCAGTTCGAACGATTCGCCGGTACCCGTTTTATTTATTTTAAGCGTTCCTTCGGGGCGAATATGAATATTGCCGGTATTTCGTATAATCACATTCACCATCGGCTGAGACCCGTTGGCGACTTTTATATCTTTAATCTCGAACGAATATTTCTCCGTACCGCGCACGGCAATATATACAGGCACGGATGTGCGCAGAGCTACCGTCGCTCCCATAACATTGCCTGCGGGTTTACCGTCTTCTATGGTAAAAAAGGCGTTATATTCGCCTTGCGCTCCTTCGGGGATAGATATCTGATACTTCACTTTAACCGTCGCTCCAGCAGGAATTTCTGCGGATTCGCCAAGAATGCGGAACCAGTTTTTGTCCGCCGGGTTTTTCGTGCGGTCTGTCCATGAGAATTTCGCGAGATTGGTTTCTTTTGCGGTATTTGTTATGCAAAACTCGTTCTCATAACTTTTGCCGGCGGGAATTTTCCCTTCGATTCGCGACGGCGTTATGGACAACGCGCCGTAAGAAGGGCTGGCCAATCCCGCAAGTACCGCTATGGTTAGCACTTTTGTTAATCTTTCGGTTATACGTTTCATTTTAAGGCTCCGTTTTGTTTTTTAGGTTCCGGGAGGCATGATCAGGAGGGGGCCTTCACATACCTCCCGTCGGAATTAAATATTAATTCCCGCGTAATTCATAATATATTGTGCCTTTGTATGTTTCTTTTCCCGCTTGCGCTTCGTTTATACCGTATCTTACCTGAATTCTGTCTAACGCAACCAAATCTGTGGCCCCAACAATACCTATTCGTGTAAGCGGTTGACCATAGAGCGTTTCTGCCGATTTATCAGCAAGATAGCTAAATTGTGCCGTGTTGGTGTCCCACATTGGGTTTCCGTCTTTATCCAATCCAATTACATCACCAACGTTATATGGAACTACAGGATTAGCTTTGGGATCAATAACGTCTTCGTATCCCTGAACACCTTCAGATCTAACTTTAATGGGTAGAAAGAGATCCCCATACTCTCCGTCATTATCTAAATCATTTTCAGCATATAAACCGGTAAGCTTTGATACCCATAAAGCTTTTGCGTCATTATCCATTTCATCCCACTCATCTGGTAATCCTAATCTTGAAATGTGATCAGTATATGCAAGCAATTCCCATGTCCCTTTAACTTTGACATCAAGATAATTCGTGCCTATTCTTATTTTTCTGTCTCCAGCGGCGAATACCGGTCCCATCCATCCTTCGTTATTGATTTCAATAGCTTCATTATCCGATGTCGCATCTTGATATACCTTTACAAGCCATTGCTTACCAGGGTCTTCCATAAATCTCATTATAATATTAACCGAATCACTGCTTTTAGTCGTCATTTGAGCATAAGAAGAGAAAGTAACACCGATCAAAAGCATTAACGCCATTAATCCTGCAAGTTTTTTCATGGTAAATCCTCCTTTTTTTTGGGTTTATATTACGTGTTCATTTTCCGGTTTTCCGGTATATGCTTTTTTTGGGTTCACCTCCTTTTAATTTAAATAAACAGTTTTTTACGCGCTTTGCGCTAAACCTCAGTTTCCGATTAAGTTTAAATAAACTGTGCCTGTATATTGTTTCGTATTAAGATTCGTCGAATTATATTCAATAACTTCATCGCCTAAATTCAAAGCGAACGTAAGTTCCATCCCTTCGGGGTATACGTCTCCGGTTTTTGCGATAACCCGCTTGTAACTGCCCGGCTGATTTGATCCTTGGGCAAACGCCAGTTTCTCCGGCACATACAGGTACATGTCTTTCCACGCGTCCGGATCGATACTTAAATCCGGTTTAACAGGTGCGGTTTCGCCGCCGCCATTCTCCGGTATCCAGAACTTTATGGGTAGGAATTTAGGCACAATCTCAAAGCTCCAGAATGGAATGCGTAATCCGGAACATGACGAAACTTCTTTTAGCGGCCATTCGCTTTCAGATTCGTTTTGTGGTATAGCAGAATAGTTATCTGTATATATAATTATCTCAAAAGTGCCTTTGGCTTGCCACTTTATATAAGTGGTTCCGATTTTTCTGTAACGGTCGGGGGCATCGGGCGATTTTTCCACAAACCCGTCCGCCTGAGTTTTTATGAACAGGTTCGGGCCGCACACGGCGATATATGCCGGTTCGGGATTTTGATAAAACTGTAACGCCACACTGACGTTTTTCTTCGCTTTTTCCGTTATCAGAGCGGATTCAAGATGATTTATCGTTACGGCGGAAAGCAGAACTGAACATAAACAAACCGTTATAATTTTACAGCCGACGGATTGTTCGTTATATTTTTTCATTTTACGCAAACCCCTCTTTGCGGTTATGTCAAATATGTCAAACTGATTGTAATTAAGCCGAATACTCATTAGGTTTTGTTCGTTTGTCATATATAGACAGGCAAAACCGGATTTTGTTACGGAAAAATTAAAATTTATAAAAATATTTTTTTTTGTTCTCAAAATGTCATGGTGATTCACGTTTTGTATTATTGAATGAAGCCGCAATGCAAAGCATTGCGAAAAAGTTTTTGCTTCTTTTTTCAAAAAGAAGAGAATCTTTTTAGTTTTTGAAGTATTATCTTCTAAAAAATAAACGAGGTTTTTAAAAAATAATATTTGTCCGGTATAACTTTCCTGCCGTATAAATTAATAAGGATTCTCTGAAAATTAAAATTTGAGAGTGCTGAAAAAGTCTTTTTTATTGTCATTGCGAAGCTCCGAAGGAGCTGTGGCAACCTCAGCTCTGATGGTTTTGAGATCACCACGTCGTTTTGCTTTCGCAAAACTTCTCGTGATGACATAGAAATTTAAAGTTTTTCAGCAATCCCAAATTGTCATTGCGAAGAGCATAGCGACGAAGCAATATCAAAGTTAATCGAGCTTAGATTGCCGCGCAAACTTCGTTTGTTCGCAATGACACAAGCGCTATAGATAATTTTTCAGAGGTCCCATAATAATAGTTCGTGTTTTGTTTCAGAATTTAAAATGCAATAAATACTTTGTTCTTTTTGAAAAAAAAGAACCAAACATTTTTTCGGAATGCTCCGCATTCCGGCTCTTTAATCATAAAACGCGAATCAGTATAATATGGAGATCATATGATCCGACTTTTTCTTATTGTAGCCGTATTAATTTTATTCTTATCGCCTCCGCTTTACGCAGATTCACCGGATGATGTTCTGGAAACTGAACTTTTCCGCATTACCCATCCGCTGTGGATATCTGATTCGTTAAGGATAAGCCCTGACAGAAAACGAATCGCTTACGCCGTTACTGACGGAACTTATATGTTTGTTGTAGAAAACGGCAAAGAACACAAAAAATACGATTTTGTAGACGAGAATTCGCTATCCTATTCCGCCGACAGCACAAAACTCGTATATATAGCATCCATAAAAGACAAATTTTTCATAGTCGAGAATCAAAAAGAACACAAATATTACGGCAAAATTATCGATGGGACACCGCTTATAAGCAAAAAAGGGGCCGTTGTGGTGTATGCCGCAGTCAACGGCGATGACAGAGTGATTGTTGCCAGCTCAAAAGAAGTTGCCCGCCATAAAGGAATAGGGCGCTACACGCTCCAGATAAGCGAAACCGCAGACAAAATAGCATACGTCGCTACTTCAGGCTCGAAAATGGGGGTTTTCATAAACCACAAACTCATAGCCGAACACGATTCTATCGGCAACCGCAACCTTTTATTGACTTCGGACGGGAAAAATATCGCTTATGTGGCAATAGATAACGGTAAATCGTATGTTGTGCACAACAAAAAATCCGGCAAACCCTACGACGCTATCGGCGACGGCACACTGCAATTTTCTCTCGACGGCAACCATATAATGTATCTCGCTATGGAAAAAGGGATGTTTCGCGCGGTTACGGATTTTAGCGAAGGCAATCTCTATCCTGAAATTTTCGCAAACACCCTTACGTTCAGCCCCGACGGAAACCGGTTCGCATACAAAGCGCAAAAAGACGGCAAAAAAACACTGGTGCTTGACCAAAAAGAATGCGCCTTTTTCGACGATATAATCAACAACACAATCGCTTTCAGCCCCGACAGCAGAAGGTTCGCCTTTGCCGCGACAGACAAAAAAAACGAATTCGCCGTATGCGACGGCAAACCACTGCGCAAATTCGATAAGGTCGGAAAAATAAACGTGCTGTTCTCGCCCGACAGCAAAAAATTTATATATACCGCCAGAGAAAACGACGGCTGGAAACTGATTATCGACGGATCGCCCTGCGGAAAGAAATATCACGGAATAATTTACGCATCCATCAGATTCTCGCCGGATTTGAAGAATATATCATACTGTGTCAGAATAAGAAACAAATTTTTTGCCGTTTGTAACGGCAAAACCGAAAGCCCGGCCTATGATTCTATAATATCACCACCGGAATTTATCGAATCCGATAAAATCTCATTTATAGCTGTAAGAAACAATACCGCATACAGGGTAATGCAGAAAATAATCCGATAATTAAAACGCGTTTATATATTTTTTTATAACCAGAGTTACAAAGAATATTACCGACGCCCACAACACTATTGTCGCGCCGGTAGATGTATCGAGATAAAATGACGATATCAACCCCGAAACTCCCGCAACCAGCCCGAACAGGATAGAGCTCCAAAACATTGTCGAGGCATTGCGAGACACATTTCTCGCCGCCGCCGCAGGAACGATAATCATTCCGGTAACCAGAAGAATACCGATAATTTTTATGCTGACGGTAATTACAAGAGCGAGAACCAGCGAATACATATAATCGCACCTTTTTACGTTAATCCCTTTAGTATATGCGATTTTATCGTTAAGCCCGATATACAGAAGCCTGTTGTAATAAAGATAAAGAAACAGAAATACCGTAACAAACAGGATAAAAAACCAATACAGTTCGGTTTTGCCCACAGTTAGGATCTCACCGTACAAAAATGACGGAAGGTTACGGGTTAATCCTTTAAAATAGCTGATTATCGCTATGCCGAAAGAAACAGTAGCGCAAAAAAATACGCCTATTATGGTATCTATGGAAAGATTAGTTTCCCTGCGCGTATACACAATGCCGACCGCTATTGCCAATCCGAACAAAATCATTGCGGCATAAGGATTTATGCTGAACATTATCCCAAGCGCGATTCCGGTAAACGCCGAATGGCTTATGGTATCGGAGAAAAACGCCATTTTGAAACTTACCACCAGCACACCCATAGCCGAACACATAGGAGTAATAAGAAGAACCGCTATAAGGGCATGTTTCATAAAAAGCGGTTTTGCCCAGCTAAAAGGAAGCAGGGTATCCGCTAAAGATAAAATCAAATTATAGATACCGTTCATGGTTTAGTATTTTTTTCCAGTTCGAAATGGTTTTTTTTATGGTAATGAAGCCCCACATGGGACCCGTACATGGCGCAAAGGTTGGCGGAATTGATTACGTCCGCCGGCTCGCCCTGATTTATCACCGTTTTGTTCAGGCATATCACTTTATCCGCATGGATATTCACTACGGATATATCATGGCTCACCAGCACAAGCGTAAATTTCTCTTTTTTCTGAAGAGTAGTGAGCAGTTCGCAAAACATTTCTTCGCCGGCAACGTCTATTCCCGATACCGGTTCGTCCAGAAGTATTATTTCCGGCTCGTTTTTTATGGTTGTGGCTAAAACCACTCTCTGAAACTCTCCGCCGGAAAGTTTGCCCAGCGGACGGTAAAGGAGATGCTGGGCATTAAGCTGTTTTAAGATTTCTACGGATTCGAGCCTGGTTCTTTTCGACTGCCAGAACCATAACGGTTTCGATTTTTCAGATATGGTCAGGAAATCAAGTACGGTTATCGGCGTTTCCGGATCGAAATCAAACCGCTGGGGCACATATCCTATACGCGGTTTTTTTACGGGATTTGAGTCTTCGTCGCAGAATACTATTTTGCCGGTATAAGGAATTAACCCTAATATTGCGGATAACAGTGTGGTTTTACCCGCGCCGTTAGGGCCGATCAGGGCATTGATTTTTCCGCCTTCTATCGTAGCGTTGACATTATTTAAAATCAATGAAGCGCCTATTTTTACGCTCACATCCTCAAGCCTGATATAACATAATTTATCGGGTCTGCCGGTCATAGGTGTTGATTATCCGTTTTAGTGCGTTTATGTTTTTGCGCATTGCGCTTTCGTATTCGCCGGCAGAAGGTTTGCCGGAAATCACCGGATCAAGTTCTATCACCGGCGCTTTTGTTTCCTGCGAAATCAGATTGGCGGTATTCGGTGAAAACTGAGGTTCGGTAACTATGGCGATAACGTTATTTTTTTTTGCCGATTCGGTAATCTTTATAATATCCGACGGCGATAAATCGTATTCGGATACGGGAAAAACCGTATCCGCTATTTCAAGCCCGATATCCCGCGCCAGATAATCGAATGTGGAATGAACAGTTATTATTTTTGCGCCCGGCATAGTTTTAACGGTATTTTTAAGTTCAGCGAGCAATGATTCGAGCAATAAACAGTATTTTTCATAGTTGGCTAAATATATATCCGCGTTTTCCGGATTGAAAGAACATAATCCTGAAGTAATGTTTTTTATTTCCTGCGCCGCTGTGAGCGGGCTTACCCACAAATGCGGGTTATACTCGTTATCTCTGCTTGAAAAATGTTCAAATAAGTCTACTCCGCTTCCCTGATTGGCAGTATCGCTGATATCAAATTCTTCCAATGGTTCGGCGATATATACAGGAATATCGTTATCATGTTCTCCGGCATGGTGATGCGCCGAATGCTTGGCTTTATATTTTATCAGGCCGTTTATTCCTTCGGAAGCTATAATCAGTTTAAGTTTCGGGTATGATTCAAGCAAATTATCCGGCAAAAACGATTCTATCCCCAATCCGTTTATTATAAGAATGTCGGCAGATGCAATTTTTGACATATCTCCCGGCGTAAGAGAATAATCATGCGGACAGCCGGACTGGCCGGAAATCAGAAGTGACAATTCAACGCCGTTTGCGCCTTTAATGATATTTGCGCTAAAAATATACATCGGAAGTATGGCGCAAAGAATCCTGAGTTTAGCGGGTTTGCCCGTGTTATCATGCTGTGCAGATATATTGCCGGTGTTTATGATTATCATTGACGCGCAAATTGATAAAATAATTTTTTTCATTAGGCAGGCCCCTTTTTGAATTATATTGATTATATTCAAAAAACCGGCCTTAACAAGGGAAAATTCATTATTATTTTATTCTTCCGGATATTGGGGGGGGTAATACTAATCCGCATCTTATGCTAAACCGTAATGCGAAGTATTGCGAAAAAGTTTTTGCTTTTTTTCAAAAAGAAGAGAATCTTTCTTTTCTATTGTCAGCGTGCTCATACCGTATATTTCAGCCGGATTTGCCGAAAAACGAGCAATCTTGACAGCATTGGATCGTATTTTTTCCGGCAACAGCCGACCTGACGGCATAATAACTTTTGTGGTTCCATATATTTTTTAAATCCTGATATAAGATATTGCCCGGCGAATATTTTTCGTAATCGTTTATAACACAGCATGGAGTAACAAATCCTTTTGCGTTTATAAAAATACCCATCCACGGCCATAAACATTTTCCCGAAAACCCCACAGGTATTCCGTATTCGCGCGCAATTCGCCCGAACCGGCGCATAAACTGTTTTCGGGTAAAATTCAATCCGGTTTCAGGGTCAGACGCGAAATTACCCGCGTAATTTAGCCGGTAATCGTATTTATGCTGTAGGCGCTGAAAATAGATACCGTCCACACCGAGTTCGGAAGCAAACCGTATTATATCTTCAATTTCATTGAGGTTATTGTTCATTACCGTAACCCAGAATTTTATGATAAGATTTCTGTTGCGCAGATCGCGCAGGCGCACAAGCCGGGATATATTGTAAATTAGCTTATCAAAATCGCTTCCGCGCCGGATATACTCATATTTATCACGGTTGGCGGATTCAAGAGATATTCCAAGTTCAAACAGGCCCGATTCGATGATTGCGTCTATTTTATCCTCGTCAAGAACCATCGCGTTTGTGCATGTGAACACGGATTTGCCCGATCGAGCGGCGTAATTTATCATATTCAGTATTTCATTATTTAAAAATGGTTCGCCGTTACCTTGTATATTGACGCAAACTACTGAAGGAAGTTTGTCGATTACACTGCGAAATTCTTCAAACCGCAAATTATTGTTTTTATGGTTGGGCGTTGCGGTAACGCACATTCTGCATTTAAGGTTGCACCGGGTTGTCGGCTCAATCTGTGCGAACAGTGGTTTTGAGATAAGCTTTTTTCTGCCGATGAAAATCACAGACAGAATAAGGTTGGCGATATCTGAGAGTACCCTCATAATTCCTTTTTGGTTAAACCGTATCCATACGATTCTCAGATAAAAAAGGCGGGTTTTTCTAAAAATTCCAAAAATATTTTTACCGGTTGGTATTTCAGCTACAGTATTATCCAATTTCAAAGTATCGGTCGTCATCACTCACCATCTCCGTTATAATTCTTGCATAGGCCTAATAATATAGGATCGTTGAAAAAGTTTTTTTTATTGTCATTGCGAAGCTCCGAAGGAGCTGTGGCAATCTTAAGCTCTTGATGATTTTGAAATCACCACGCCGTTTTGCTTTCGCAAAACTTCTCGTGATGACATAGAAATTTAAGGGTTTTCAGCAATTCCAATATTATCATACACCGCAATGCAAAGCATTGCGAAAAAGTTTTTTGTTCTTTTTTCAAAAGGAGTGAATTTTTACCACATTTTTTTAATGTATTCAAGAAAAATCAGTCAAAAGACGAATCGATTACGCCTGAACCAATAACTTCGTCGCCGGAATAAAATACTATCTGCTGGCCGGGCGTGATTGCCCTTTGCGCCTGATTGAACAGAAATTGAGTTTCTTTGTCGTCGGTTGTAACCAGTATTCCGGGTTCTTCGGTATGCCGATAACGGATCCGCGCTTTAAGTTTTATGCCGGATTCCGGTTTTTGCGGTGTTGTCCAGTTCGGGTCGATAACTCGTACCCCCCGTCTGAGCAAATGTCGGTTGTCGCCGATTACAATAGCGTTCTGCGCAGTCTTAATCTCTATGACATACTGCGGTCTGCCTAAAGAGACCCCGAGAAACTTGCGCTGGCCGATTGTGTAATACGGCAGTCCTCTGTGTGTGCCTATCGTTCGCCCGAAGATATCCATTATAGGGCCGGGCTTCGCCTGAACCTGCGCGTGGCGGTGAACGAAATTAGCATAATCGCCGTCAGGCAAAAAACATATCTCCTGGCTCTCCTCGCGGTTTTTAGCGCAAAGCGATGCTTCCTGTGCTATAAGGCGCACTTGCTGTTTGGTGTATTCGCCAAGAGGCATAACTATCCTTGACAACTGGTTCTGATCCAATTTTGCAAGAAAATAAGACTGGTCTTTTTTCGTATCGATACCTTTTTTCAGCCGCACGTACTCGTCATGCACAATACGTGCGTAATGGCCTGTGGCGAGATACTCCGCACCAGCCTTGAGCGCAAACTCTATAAGTACGCTGAACTTGATCAGTTTGTTGCATAATATGCACGGATTCGGCGTACGACCTTTCATGTACTGGGCGCAGAACGGTTTTATTATATTCTCATGAAATTGATCGGATACATCGATTACATGATGGGGTATCCTCAGCTGGCGCGCGGCGTTTTGAGCCGATTCGACCGCAGAACTGCTCATCAGCTCTTCAGGCATAACCCGCATAGTTACGCCTTCAACCCGATACCCTTTCCGCAAAAGAAGATAAGCGGTAACCGAACTGTCTACGCCTCCGCTCATTGCGACGGCTATCTTTGTGTTTTCCGGCGGGTAGAAGCTCATTTTTTGCGGTTCACAATCTCAATTTCATCGATAGTGAGGCCCAGATCAAATATATCCTGTAAATCCTGTTTGTAATCGCGCCCCTGAGTAGTGAGATAATTGCCCACCATAGTGCCGTTAGCGCCCGCGATAAATATCATCGGCTGAAGTCCTCTTAAGTTCAGTTCCCTGCCTCCGCAAATTTTTATATCTTTATCCGCAAGCACAAACCGGAACATGGCTATTATCTTAAGAATATCCATCGGAGGCAGGAGTTTGTAGTTTTCGGTTTTAGTGCCCTGTACGGGGTTTAAAAAGTTCAGCGGAACCGAGTCCACATCGAGTTTTTTCAGCGCGAACGCCAGTTCAACACGCTGTTGCGCAGATTCGCCAAGCCCGAACAGTGCGCCGGAACAAACTTTGAGTCCCGCGGATTTTGCCGCAACAACAGTATCGACTCTCTCTTTGTATGTATGAGTAGTGCAGATATTCGGGAAAAAACTTTCCGCGGTTTCAAGATTATGGTGATACGATTCAAGCCCCGCTTTTTTAAGTTCAAGGAGTTCTTCTTTGCCCAGTATTCCCAATGACGCACAGCATCCGATATTTGTAGATTGTTTTATTGTTTTTACCGCCTCGATTATCTGTGCAAACTCGTCTTTGCCGGTAATTTTTTTGCCGCTTGTAACTATTCCCGCACGATACGCTTTCATACCTTCAATATCGCGCGCCCTGCTTACGATATCCTGCAGTTTTATAAGCGGAAACTCCTCTATATCAACCGTATGGTGTATCGATTGAGCGCAAAATATGCAATCTTCCGGGCATTTGCCGCATTTGGCGTTTATTATTCCGCACAAATCTATCCTGCTTCCTTTAAAATAGTGGCGTATCCGGTTAGCGGCGCTCAAACAGTCGAGCGTATCGGGCAAATCGTCTATTTGCAGAATATTGAGCGCTTCGGTTTCGGTTATCCAGTATCCCTGAATAATTTTTTTTGTAAGTTCTTGAAAATAAGAATGCATATATCACCTCTCGATCCTTAATCGGCATTTTGCTTTTTTTTCCGGTCCATGTTTAAAGTTTAAATATAGGATCGCTGAAAAAGTCTTTTTATTGTCATTGCGAAGCTCCGAAAAAACTGTGGCAATCTCAGCTCTGATGCTTTTGGGATCACCACGCCGTTTTGCTTTCGCAAAACTTCTCATAATGACTAGAAATTTAAGGTTTTTTCAGCAATATAAGTATATGCTATAAACATCCCATAATCAATCAAATTCCGCTAAAGTTATGGTACCAGCCAGCATAATGTTTCGAATAAATAAAATAAGCTGGACGCCGTTACCGGTTAAAATATAATATGAATAAAAACTAAAAAGATAAAAAACTTCGGTCTTTTTAAAAAAAGAACCAGAAACTTTTTCGCAATGCTTTGCATTGCGGCTTATTCAATAATAATTATTTTTTAAATCGCATGTAACCTATGCAATCTATTAAAGAAATTTTATATTTTATACGATGCGATATAATTTTTATTATATCACTGCTTATTCCCAAACAAAAAACCTTGTGGGTCTTCGGCGCATGGTTCGGCGATAAATACGCCGACAACCCCCGTTACTTTTTTGAGTTTATGATTAAAAACCATCCTGAAATCAAATGTGTATGGCTTACGAAAAACGAATACGTGCTCCAATTACTTAATAAAAAAGGGTTTCCGGTATGTTGCGCCTGCTCTGTAAAAGGGATTCTGCTTGCCATGCGCGCCAAATTCTGTTTCATAACTCATAACTTATACGATATCACCGAATACGCCTGCGGGCGCATAAAAATAGTTCAGCTTCGGCGCGGAACGCCGTTTCTTGTACCGATTTCGCATGGAGAAGAAAAATACCCACACCGCTGGCCGCTTTTTAAACGCAACATATACCGTTGGGACGAAGCGTTTGTCGCGGCATCCTGCGAAAAAGTTGCCAAAATATATATCCGCGAATTCAACGTATCGCCGGACAAGGTCAAGGTTACGGGTTATCCCCGCATCGACTCTTTCTTCGCACCGCCAGATCCCTGCCTTGCGGTTTTCGGAATACTTAAAAAGTTCAACAGGGACAAAACCGGTATTTTTATACCGCATGGCAACTATACGCAGTTTCTTAAAAATATAGTTCAAATCGATATAAAGTTGTCGGAATTAAATGTTCTTCTTCTGGTGCGCCCTTACAAATACCCGCCGGATTTGAGCGGGTATTCAAACTTAAAAAGCATTTATTTTTTGCGTGACGAAGATATAGAAACCGATATTTACCCCATTTTGCCCCGTACTGATTTTCTGATTACGGATTTTGCCAGCGTATTTTTCGATTACGTATTGCTCGATAAACCCGTAATTTTTTCGCCTCTTGAACTCCCGGCAAAAGAGAAAAACTTTTTTTACGATTACCTCAAAACCATACCCGGCCCTGCATCGAATGACTGGCAGGATACTTTAAAATACATTGAGAAAAACTTATCCGATCCGTCAATTTACCGTTTAAAGCGCAAATCTCTGTCCGGGGAATTCAACAAATTCTCAGACAACCAAAATTGTAAGCGAGTATTTAACGAAATTTCATCTTATATTAATTTAAAATCAAATTAATCCGATTTATTTTCAATCGGGTTTTATATTTGTGTATTGACAATCATGTTAAATATAGTATACTTTTATTAAAATAAATAAGGAATTCATCTATAAAAATATCTATAGTTACGCCAACTTACAATCGGGCTTCTTGGCTGGAAACCGTGCTCAAATGCGTTCAAAACGCGGATTTGCCGCCTGAAGTTGCCGAATACGTCATTGTGGATAACAAATCTGCCGATACTACAAGAGATGTTGTCCGCAAATACAAGGATTTAATAAAAAATATTGAGATCAAGTATATCTTCGAGAAACGGCAGGGCTGTAATTTTGCCCGAAATACCGGATTGGATTCGAGTTGCGGAGATTATATTATATTTCTCGACGATGACGTAGTATTCAAGAAAGATTTTTTTCTCCATTATATAGCCGCATTTAAAGAATATCCGAGCCATGATATTTTCGGCGGGAAAATAGTGTTTCCCAAACCCGATTTTGAACTGCCGAATTGGATTGTAACGCAAGGGAAATACCATCGCCCGATGATTCTGGTTACTCTGGATAAAGGGGATAAAAACTCTGTACAGCCTCTGAATTCCGAATTTCCAGTCTCTATTAATATGGCGGTAAAACGGTCGGCGTTTGATAAATGCGGTTTTTTCAGAACCGATCTCGGTTTGAGTGGCAAGAAACTTCTGCCCGGAGCGGATTATGAACTTTTTATACGGTTTTCCAGCTTGATTGATTCTTGGATATATGTAGCCGGAGCGTCTGTTGAACATCCGATAAAAAGGTTTCAGGCGCGAAAAGCGTATTTCCGAAGACGCTTATTCGGCGTAGGGAGGATCAGCTACCGCCTCGGCAATTTCCAGTCGAAAAAAAAGCTGTTCGGATTGCCTCTGTATGTAATAGAGTTCACCCTGAAAAATATGGCGTTATGGATAAAATACACATTTAAAAAAAAACCTGTAGAGAGTTTTTTTTATCAAACTGAAATGATTCAGTATATCGGATGTATGTACGAACATTTTTATAAGCTAAGACGGCGCATCTTTGCAGGTTTAATAATATTGCACTGTTTTGATTATGCAAAAGTATATGATATAATTATTATATATAAATAAGTGTTTATTTATAGCGCCTGAAAGCAGACGGACAGTATTACTTAATTCACAGTAAAACCGCTTTTTACAAGACAAAAGATAAAAAGATACTCTTCTTTTTGGAAAAAAAGCAAAAACTGAGATTGCTGAAAACGGCTTAAATTAGAATGTCATCACGAGGAGTTTTGCAAAAGCAAAACGACGTGGTGATCTCAAAACCATCAAAACTGAGATTGCCACAACTCCTTAGGAGCTTTAAAATGACAATAAAAATAAGACAATAAAAAATACTTTTTCAGCGTTCCCAAACTTTTTCACAGTGCTTTGCATTGCGGCATTTTATAGCATAAAACGCGAATTAGTATAATGGGTAACAAATGAACCGTATCCTCGACAAAATTAAAAAGCATAACATCTCTGAACTGCCTGCGCTGGTTTATAAAAATTTATCTTATAAATTGGCGGATTTAAAATACCCTTTTTATTCCGGTTTGCCTTACGGATATGCTCCTAACCCGAAATCGATCAACATAAAACTGACTAACCGCTGTAATTTAAACTGCGTTATGTGCGGCCAGACAAAACTGCGCCAAACCCAATGGCAGAAAGAAGAACTCAGTCCCGGCCAATGGGTTGAGTTTATACGCAAAATAGCGCACATTAAACCGTTTATATCTTTATGGGGCGGCGAACCACTGTTATATGAAGGCGTAATAGACATTATTGCCGAATCACAGAAAAACGGGATTAAAGTGGGCATAATTACAAACGGCACAATGCTTGAGGCGCTTGCGCAGAATCTGGCTGAATTCGACAACATAGAATTAGGCATATCTCTCGATGGCCCTGCCCAAACGCATGATAAAATAAGAAATAAACCGGGCGTTTTTGAGAAACTTAAAACCGGATTCGACAAGATTCAGTATCACCGCCTGAAACTCGGCAAACCGAAACTCAATGTAAGCCTTATTTTCTCAACGCTTACACCTGACAACCAGTACCAGATACCCCAGCTTATAGATACCGCCCGGTATTTTTCGCCGCATCAGCTGTTCATATCATACCAGACATTTATCTTTCCCGGCATGGACAAAGCCACAAATATTTTAATGCAGAAAGAGCTTAACGCCTCTTATCCCGGTTTAGACGCATTCGTGGCGGATTTATCCAAACTCAATATCGCGCATATAGAAAAACTGACTCAGACCATGAATAACGGCGGGTTCGCGAAAGATTTTCATGTGCAGTTCAATCCGAAACTCCATCCGTCGGAGATAAAAAGTTATTACTGCGACCCGAAATTCACTATGGGCAGAAAAACCTGTTTCCGCCCGTGGTTTATAGCCGAAATCCTGCCTAACGGACAGATGAATTTCTGCCCGGATTATACCGGTTACAGGTTCGGAGATATTACAAAAGACGATTTTTTAAAAATATGGAACGGCGCAGATGCGCGCAAATTCAGAATGCTTCTTAAACAAAAAAAACTGTTTCCGATGTGTTACCGTTGTTGCGGCCTTCTGACGCATCAGCCGAACGCGGTTTTAAGACAGTAGCTTTAAGGAATATGCTGTGAGTACGGTAAAAAAAACTGCTGAGTTGAGTTTGTGTATTTCCTGCGGAGCCTGCAAAGCCGTATGCCCTAAAGGCGCGGTGTCTATGGAACTCAAACGGGGACAGTTTACTCCTGAAATTAATAAAGATACCTGTATAAACTGCGGAATCTGCGCTAATGTTTGCCCTGCACAAGACATACTTCCTGAAAAACTGTTCGCGATGACACCATCGGATATAATTTTTGAGCAGGACAATTATATAGACTGTTTAAACGCATACAGCCTCAATGCCGATATCAGACAAAATTCAACCAGCGGCGGGCTGATTACAGGGTTGCTGTTTGAACTTCTAAAAACCGGCGACTGCGATTGTGTGTTCGTGGTCAATTTTATCAACTTTAATGGAAACCAGGTTTATCTTGAGCCGACCTCTATGATGACCGAAGTTTTTAGCGCCGCAGGCTCAAAATATGTGCCTGTATCCGCACAAAAAGCGATTGAGGCGATACGGAAAAACCCGGATAAAAAGTACGCTTTAGTTGCAACGCCCTGCGTAATGGAAGCGGTAAAAAAATCGCTCACTTTTTATAAGATTGCCGATGGCAACATATTATATTTAGGGTTATTTTGCCATAAAACGCTTAATTTCAATGCTGTAAAATATTATGAACACAAATACCGCCGTATCGGCGAGAAACTGGACAAATTTTCGTACCGCACAAAAGAAAAGTTCGGATGGCCCGGTTACACAAAACTGCGGTTTTCTTCCGGCAGAAAAGTTTTCGTGCATGAGAACGAGCGGATGTTATGCAAAACATTTTTTCAGCTCAACCGGTGTTTATACTGCCTCGACAAACTGAATTCGCAGGCCGATATTTCGTTCGGAGACGGCTATCTGGATTCCTGCAGTGACCCGAAAGGGAGATCGAATATCATTATCCGCACGGAAAAAGGGAAAAAGGTATTTGATAAATACTCGTGGCTGTTTTATTGCGAACCTGTGGACATAAACGAGATAAAAATTCCCCAGAATTTTCATGAGGAACGAAAAGAACGGCTGAAAAACGCCGTGATTTTTGCCCGCGAATCCGGTTTAAATGTTCCCGACACGTTTTCTGAGATAGTTGCTCCTTACGATGAGGAAAAACTTAGCCGGTTGCGCAAATATATTTCGTGGGGCGAGAACAAATCGTTTTTTAAGATCAAGCTCAAATCCGCACTGATGAACCTAAAAGAAAAAAAATCCGTAATATGGTATACGGACACTTTTAAATTCGCGGTTCTTTTTATTATAGGGCTGGTGGTTCATTTCAGGAAAAAAACTGCAAAAAAACCCGATACGCGTGATAACATAATTATTGTGGGCGGCGAACTGTTCAATAAAGGCGCTCAGGCGATGGCGTTTACCACTGTAGATAACCTGCGGCGCAAATTTCCCGGCAAAAGAATCTATCTTTTTTCAAAATCCGATTACGAGCGTCATGAAACCGAAAAAAACCGGTATAATTTCGATATTCTGCCGTGGGACATCTCGCTTCAGGCAAGGATTGTCGCGCCATGGTCAAAATTCATTTTCAGGGACAAAACCTACGCGCATCTTGAAGACCGAATAAAAAACGTAATTGATAACGCTTACTGTATTGCCGATATAAGCGGGTTCGGGTTATCGTCGCAATTCGGGGATACTAAATCGTTTTTTTATATGATGAACATCGTAACCGCGAAAAATTCGGGTGTGGATTTTTACGCTATGCCGCAATCGATGGGACCTTTTGATTATTCCCGGTCGCGGAAATTGTTTTTATACCCTTTTATGTGTATTTACCTCAAGTACCCTAAAAAGATTTATTTGAGAGAAAACGAATCTATTTCTCAGGCATATTATTATACATCCGCCAACCTGTCGAAATCGCCGGATATGGTTCTATTAAACACGTCTTATTTTCTGCTAAATATTTATAAATCAATGCCCCAGTTCAAGGCGTTGATTGCGCCTGCCGATTCGGTAGCGGTAATACCGAGCATGAGGGTTGCTTCGCAGTTTGAACCGGATACTGTTTATAATCTGTATAGAGATATTATTTGCGCTCTTCTTGATGCGAAAAGGAGGGTTTATCTGATTCGTCATTCATTTGAGGATCTGGCTATTTGCAGAAAACTCAAAACCATATTTTTAAATGACGATAAGGTGGTTTACCTGAACGACGATTTCAACTGTATTGAGCTTGAAAAAATTATCGGCCAGTTCGATTTTATTGTCGCGTCAAGGTATCATTCTATAATCCATGCTTATAAAAACGGAATACCGGCGTTTGTAATTGGTTGGGCGGTAAAATATCAGGAACTGTTAGAAACTTTCGGTCAGTCCAGCTACTTTTTCGACGCGCGTAAAAACCCTGATTTGTCATCAATGATCGAATCGCTCAAAAAAATTATCGCGGGGTTTGAGGAAGAGAAGAAAAGGATTATCGGAGTTCTTAATACTGTTGCGTCAACCCGCAGTCCGTTTGATTGTATTCCCGAGGATAACAGAGTTTTGCGCAGGCATAAAGTACCGGTTTAAGCAGAGAAACTGATATTATTCCCGTACTGGGCGAGTTTCGGAAAGAAAAAATCTATTTTGTGAGTGCAAATTCTCTCTATCTACCTACCATTTTCAGATTTGGATGCAGAAAAAGGTTAGTCTAAATCTGAAGAACGGACAATTTGGGATTGCTTAAAAAACCTTTAATTTCTATGTCATCACGAGGAGTTTTGCGAAAACAAAACGACGTGGTAATCTCAAAATCATAAAAGCTGAGATTGCCACAGCTCCTTAGGAGCTTCGCAATGACAACAAAAGAGAATTTTTCAGCGATCCTATGTTGAATAAAAACCGGTTGCTTAATTTTATAACAAACGGCAATTGTATTGAGCATATTAAAATCGCATGCACAACCGAAGTATTTTAAAACGGATGTTCTGCAAATAAAATTTATTTTTTCTTGACTAATTTAAATAAATCGACATAATTTACGAATATAAATTTCTCAAACGAAAATTTGAGGTGCCGAGGTAGCTCAGTCGGTAGAGCAACGGACTGAAAATCCGTGTGTCATCAGTTCGATTCTGATCCTCGGCACCTTTTTTTATTCTCAATCAACCTCGATTTAAAAATCTGGGATTGCTGAAAAACCTTAAATTTCTATGCCATCACGAGGAGTTTTGCGAAAGCAAAACGACGTGGTGATCTCAGAACCATCATAGATTAAGATTGCCACAGCTCCTTAGGAGCTTCGCAATGACAATAAAAAGCACTTTTTCAGCGCTCTCAATCTAATTTTCCAGAATATTTTAGTCTAATATATTGTTTTATTTATGATTTGCGCTTCCGTAAATTTTCCTTTTTTCATTAGCATTTCTCCACTCTGCTCGTATTATAGAAGAAATCACTAAGTTTTGCATGGACCTATTTTTCAAGGGGCATGTCATATGGAATCTATGAAAAATTAAACTTTGAGATTGCTGAAAAACCTTAAATTTCTATGTCATCACGAGGAGTTTTGCGAAAGCAAAACGACGTGGTGATCTCAAAATCATCAGAGCTGAGATTGCCACAGCTCCTTAGGAGCTTCGCAATGACAATAAAAAGCACTTTTTCAGCAATCCTAATTTGTCATTGCGAGGAGCATAGCGACGAAACAATCTTTAAAGGTAATCAAGCTTAGATTGACGCATTTACTTCGTTTGCTCGTAATGACACGAGCGATATAAGATAATTTTTCAGAACTTACTTGTTATCCATTAAACCGAATTTATAAAAATAAAATATATAAATGTTTAATTTATAAAATATAATTTCATAAAAGTGGTGTTCATTATACAGTATTGGTGATCATATAATTACTAAATGACAATCATACTTATTTTGAAGAATGCTATAAGTTAATCTGCCTGAAAACAATAAGAAAATATAACCGATATTATAATAGAAAAATAAATTTATTGTATAAAAATACTTAACATTTATAATAATTGTAGTAAAATTAAGAAAAATGGTAATTTAATTAACAACAGAAGGCGCCTCAGGTATGCCCGGATATACTTTTGACCAGCTTATTGATGTTGCGCAAATCCAGAGGTTGTTGAGCTTATTTTATAAAGCCGAAAATATTTTTTCGGGAATAATATCTCCTGATGGCAAAATTATCGCCGCCGCAGGATGGCAGGATATCTGCACAAAATTCCACAGGGTTCATACGATATCTGCACAGAGATGTGTTTTGAACGATGGCATTTTTAAATCGTTGGCAGGTAAATATAATAAATATTATGAGATTAAATGCGCTAACGGGCTGTATGATATCGCTATACCGATATTAATCGGCAACAGCCATGTAGCTACGTTATTGATCGGCCAGTTTTTTTACGAAGATGAAGGTATCGACAAACAGTTTTTCCTGCGGCAAGCTCAGGAATTCGGATTTGACCAGGTTACGTACATGGAGGCTCTTGAGAAAGTTCCGGTAGTTAACAGGGGAAAAATCAAAGCGGTTGTAGTTTATTTAAATAGTTTCGTGAACTTTTTGTCTATGCTTGCGCAAAAAAATTTAAACCTTATAAACGAAGTCAATGAAAGGAAAAGAGCGGAAGACGCTCTGCGCGAGAAAGAGCAAAGGCTCGAACTGGCTTTGCATGGCGCGAATCTGGGTATGTGGGACTGGAAAATCGATACCGGCGACGTTATTCTTGATTACCGATGGATTGCTATGTTAGGGTATTCGCTTTATGAGATAAAACCTCATTTCAGCACATGGGAATCGCTGATTCATCCCGATGACCTGCAGGATGTAAAATCGGCTATACACGATCATCTTGAAGGAAAATCAAAAACTTTTTTTTCTGAACACAGGCTTAAAACAAAATCAGGTAAATGGAAATGGTTTTTATCGCAAGGCAAAATCGTCGAGTACGGACAAAACTCAAAACCCGTGCGGTTGACCGGCACGATAATGGATATCACCGACCGAAAAAACGCTGAATCCGAGCGGGAAAACCTGATCAGACAGCTTGCTGAAAAAAATGTCGAAATGGAAAGGTACAATTACACCGTTACCCACGACCTCAAAAGCCCGCTGATAACCGTAAAAGAGTTCTTAAAAATTCTGGAAAGAGATATTTCCGCAAACAATAAGGGGAATATCCATTTTTATATAGCGCGCATTAAAAACGCGTGTGAAAAAATGGGCACGATGCTTGACCAACTGCTGGAATTGTCAAAAATCAAACGGATTACCAACCCGTTTGAAGAACTCTCGTTTTGTTCTCTGGTCAGGGAAGTAGTAGATCTTATCAGCGGAGAAATAGCCGGCAAAAACATTAAAATCGATATTGATCCCGATATGCCCAACGTTTACGGCGACAAATCGCGCATTTCATCGCTGATTCAGAACCTGATCGACAACGCTGTGAAGTTTATGGGCGACCAGCCTGAACCGTATATAAAAATCGGATTTTTACCGTCGCATACCTATAAGAATAAAGGCGTTTTTTATGTTCAGGATAACGGGATGGGAATTGAACATTCATTCAAAGAGAAAGTTTTCGGGTTGTTTGAAAAACTCAACCCGCAAATCAAAGGAACAGGGCTCGGACTGGCTCTGGCTAAACGGATTACCGACCTGCACGGCGGAAAAATATGGGCGGAATCGCAGGGAACCGGTAAAGGCGCAATCTTCAAATTCACTCTGCCGCTAAGCGGAAAACAACAATCCAAACCAATCGCCCAGCCTACCCATCACTCGGATAATCTTTTGCAATGAAATAAACTTAGTGTCAATTTGTTGCATGAATATTGCAATATAAAACTTTTGTTGCATATTTGCTTTTGTTTGCTTATTATCTAAATATATAAACAAATCTTTCGGTTTTAGTGTTTTTTCAAAAAAGAAATTAAGATAAATGTTAGGAAGTTCTGAAAAATTATCTTATAGCCCTTGTGTCATTGCGAGCAAACGAAATTTGCGCGGCAATCTAAGCTCGATTAACTTTGAGATTGCTTCGTTGCTCTGCTCCTCGCAATGACAAATTTTACTTTTTCAGAGATTTCGTTATTAAAAAAATAAGACCGCAACGTAACATTTTATTGGAGTTTCTGTCTAATGAATGAAGAACACCATGATAATGAAGAACGGCATGACGAAGATTTAGATATGGTCAACCGGTGCAAAAAAGGGGATGAAAGCGCGTTTGTGGAACTCTATCATAAATATTACAGGAGATTTTATAAATATGCTTATTGGCGTTATTTTTATAACGAATATTGGGCTGAAGAATGCGCAATAAAAGCTATGATAAAAATTGCGATATCGATTGATAAGTTTAAAGGAAAATCAAAGTTTTCCACATGGGCATACCAAATAATCAAAAATGAATGTATAAATACTTTGAATTCTGGCGAATATAAGAGATGGAAAAATATCGATCCTCTCGATTCGATTCACGATCCTAATGATGACAGAAGGCCGAAACAATATCCCGATAATAAACGAAATACTAATGATGACATAGATGAAAATGAGATACGCCGTTTGGTTAAGCTTATATTAGATAAGTTAAAAGAAAAAAACGAGACATACTGGAACCTGATTATTATGTTCTGGTTTGAAGGTCTTTCATATAAAGAAATTGCCGATATACTTAACATAAGTATGGATAAGGTAAAAAGCGGTCTTCACCGGGCAAAAAAAATGCTGTATTATATTCTAAAGGAGATGGGTTTAGATGATATGCCATAAGATTAAAGAATTGTTGTTTGATTACACGGAAGGGATTCTCGATCCGCGCGAATCGGCGCAGGTAGAGAACCACCTTAAGGACTGTCCCGCATGCCGGGCTGAACATAAATCTATACGGAAATTCTATGATGTTCTTGGTTCGGTAAACATTCCCGAACCATCCGACAGGCTGGAAGAGTTCCTTAAATCATTAAAAGAACAGGAAGTTTTAAGCCAAGAACCAATCAAATTAGTTGAAAAACCGTCTAAATTCAAACTGCCGTTAGGTATTCTGGCGGTTGCGGCTTCGGTATTTATCGGAATTTATGTATGGTACGATGTCAACCGGCAAGGGGCATACAAACAGGATGGCACAGAGATTGTAATTACACGAAACGGCGAGACTGAAAAAGGTCAGAAACATGATGAAGCAGGTGAACAAAAAACTGACGATAAACAGGGGATAGCGAAATCTGATGCGCCGGAAACTCCCGAACCGAAAAAGGGTATAGCAAAACTTCCGCCGCCGGTACAGCCGCCGGCTGGAGAAGCTGGCAAGAAACCTCTCGATTCGCCATCGGGTTATTATGAACTTGCCTATGATCTGAAGTTTAATCCGAAACTGCCCGCTACAGCATCAATAGAAGGCACGTCACAGCCGGAGATTCAGAAAATCATAGGGCCCGACGGCAAAATTTATTATGATCAGCCTGACAACACAAATGAGAAAGTTATATCATATACTTCTCTTCAACAGATAGTCATTATGGAGGAGAGAATAAATTCGCTTGTCAAAAAAGAAGGAGGTATAATTGTCGGTACCGAAGGGGACAAAAACACTCATGTTATTGCGCAAATACCGTCCGAAAACTTTGCGGATTTTCTGGAAGGACTCAACAATATAGGCGATGCGAAAAAAATAATCGGTTTCGACGAAATAGAGGCTGAAACCGAACCATCGGATCCGGATAAAAATAAAGACGGGTTTGTAAAGTTAAAAATTAGATTGAACGTATTCAAACCCGAACCCAAAGCCGAATAAAGGTAATCTATTTTTTTATGATTCGCAGGTTGCGGATGACAAATAACACTGCAGTTTTATTTATGGCGATTACGGTTATGATAATCCATATAAACTGTGCCGTGAAACAGCCTGCCAAAATTAAATGCGATTCCGGCAAAAATGAAGCTAAAGCCTTAATATCTTCAATTTGCGGTGATTACGATAATGCGGTAAAAGTTTTGGACGAGGCGATTGCCAAAGATCCTTCCAATATGAATCTCCGGTTAAACAAGGTTTGCGCGCTTATTAAAGCGTGTAAGTTTGAACAGGCTATTGAAGAATGCAATATAATATTGAAACTTGATCCCGCGATGGATACCGTTTATTACTTGAGAGCAGACGCTTATCTGGGGAATAAAGAGTTCGGCAATGCGTTACAAGATTTGGAATATTTGTATCTTTTGAACCCGTCTTCGGCTGAACTTTGTTATAAGAAGGGCGACTGCTATTTTAATCAGAATCAAAAAGATAAAGCCATAGAACAATACACAAAATCCATAGAACTGGATTCCGCTAACCCGCGCGTTTATTTTAATCGCGGGTTGGCACACTTTTATATAAATAAAGCGGATGAAGCGCTGGCTGATTTTTCCAAATCGATCGAGTTGGATAAAAAAAACTATAACGCTTATGTTTTAAGAGGAAAAATTTTCAAAGACCGCAAACAATTCACGAAAGCCGTATCTGACTTTAATTCAGCTATATCCATTAAACCAGATTGGCCTGAAGCATATTATGAACGGGGCAATATCTATTACTACAATCAGGATAACCATAAGGCTTTGGCAGATTTCACAAAATTGATTAAGTTGAATTCGCGGGATTGCAACCTCTATTATAAGAGAGCAAAAATCTATCTCGCTTTAGGGAAAGCCAAACACGCTATCGACGATCTTAGCAGGTTGCTCAAGCTAAACCCTGTTGATTACAAGATATATATTGCCAGAGCAAAACTTTATGAAGAAATACACGATTACCCTAAAGCTATAGACGATTATTCAAGCGCGATAAAAATAAACCCGGATATCTGTGCGAATTATATCGACAGGGCCGAATTGTATATGCGCCTTGAAAAATATTCTCTTGCGGTGCAGGATTATGCGCGGGTAACCGAACTGAAAAAAGACGATGAATCCGCCTATATTTCTATAGGTATTGCGTACTTCCATAATAAACAATATAATTCCGCGCTAAAAAGTTTTGAGTCTGCCGTAAGGATAAATCCAAAAAATCCGGATTCTCATGCATATATCGGCAATATTCTAACGGCAAAAAAAGAGTTTACATCCGCTATTGATTCCTATATAAAATCCATTAGAATAAAACCTTGCCAGCCTGAAGCTTACGCCAAATTGGCTTTTTTATATCATGAAATAGAATTGCCCGACAATGCCGAAAAAGCAATCATGAAAGCGATAGAACTCGACCCGCAAAACCGGAATTACAATTTCTTTCTCGGTTTATTATGCGAAGAAACCGAAGATTATACCCGCGCGCTTGACGAGTATCAAAAATCAGCCGATGATCCTCAATTAGCAGTTAATTCATACCTGCGTATAGCGGGAATTTACGAAAAAACACAAAAATATGGTAGCGCAATAGATAATTATGAAATTTGCCTGCGAAATATTCCTGCCACAGACGCTAACTTATCAGCTCAGATACGAAAAAAGATAAATATCCTCAGACAAAACTCAAAAATATCCGGTGAATTAAGGAAGTTCTGAAAAATTATCCATTAGCGCTTGTGTCATTGCGAGCAAACGATGTTAGCGCGGCAATCTAAACTCGATTAACTTGAGATTGCTTCGTCGTTACGCTTCTCGAATGACGAATTTCCATTTTTAAAAATACGCAACATTCCAGCTTTATATAATAATGAGACTGCTGAAAAAGTCTTTTTTGTTGTCATTGCGAAGCTCCGAAGGAGCTGTGGCAATCACAGCTCTGATGATTTTGAGATCACCACGTCGTTTTGCTTTTGCAAAACTTCTCGTGATGACATAGAAATTTAAGGTTTTTCAGCAATCCCAATAATATGAAACGCGAATTGGGCATTATTCATAAAAAACCGAACTTAACTATTTGTTAAGATTTTCGTTTTATATTTAACGCTATTTATGCCGGATAAGAGTATCACTAATTATCTGTTGTATTTTCTTCTCATAACCTACATGATAAGTTGCTTAATATTAAGTTTGTACAAAAATATTATTCACAAAACAGGGTAACATTTCAGCTTATTTTATTGTCAATATTGGGCACACTCGGATTTAATGGAAAAATTTCGGATAAGTATCTCGTCTTCAAACAAAAAATTTAATAAAAAATGTTTTCAATAACACTGATTAATGTGATATAATTTTGATCATGGGGATAGGGTGCCTTAATAAGGCGCTAACAGCGTTACCGGTTGCTGAAACAATATATATGCCTCAGTTCATTTATTGAGCTGAAAACTTTTGAGTTTGACATAATCGTATTTTAGTTATAGGCATTATATGAAAAAATACCCAGAATTTCACCAACAATATACAGGCCGGTAAAAGAAAATTTCAATGTAGTTCGTTTTCTGTCCAAATACGGTAAACCCGTAGCGAAAATTCTTCTGTTTTTTTATTTATTCACGCTTACCATACCTGTATTCTCGTTTGTCTCGGATATATCGCGCAAAACCAGCACAGAGAGTGATGTTCATTCTTCGGGCCAAGAATCTGCGGATAACATTTCTCCTGAAACAAGCACAATAGTAGCACGCGCTGATAGCGCTTCATTGCCGAATAGCGCCGTATCTTCCGATCCCATAAACATAATCGGCAATTCGGTAACCGGCAATGTATCCGTAAATTTACCTGAAACCGGAACTGATTATGAAGACCTTGAAAAGTTTTTGAGAGAAGCATTTTTAAAAAATAATAAAAAAGTCGTTGATATTATCAAGGAAATGAAAAAGGGCGGTATAAAGAAGGATCCCGGGATAAATCTTTTTGACTACTTGTATAACAAATTATTTAATTTTGAACGGCTTTATATTAAGGGCAATGGTACAATTATAAATCCGCTGACCAGTCAGAAACAGGAACTTCCTAATACCGACCAGAAGAGTAATGAAATTTTTGAAAACTCGGAATTAGACAACGATACCGGCGGACATAACGGACCGCCTCCTACCAGCGGTTATTTGGAAGGAAAATTTGAGCCTCAAAACCATGAAGATTCTAAATTCCCGCTAAAACCGCCTTTTGACATAAAAATTAAACCGTATATACCCGCAGAAAAAGGTGGAGGGAAAAAGAAACCGCCTGAAGAAGAACCTGTTTCTTCGGGAGAGGAAGAAGAAGATAAATTCGACTTTTTGGAACGATGGCCTCGTGATTTTGGCAATATGTTCGGAACCTATATCCCCTCTTACGCCCGCACCGCACCTGCGCCTAGAATAATACCGCCTCCGAGAAAAGAGGACCTTTTATTAACGCTTTGGGATTCAAAAACTTACACTTTTCAAGAATACGTTGAGGATCTTGAGCAAATAAGTACAGAAATAGGAACTATTAATTTTACATATTCTTATGACGAAAATCAGGCTCCGGTGTTGGAAATCGGAGATATTGTGTCCAATATGTTATACATTGGCAACGTGGAATTAGGTAAATTTAGTCAAAGCGGCGGTTTTAATTTAACTAATATAGCATATTTGGGGTATTACCCCGGTTCTTCGGGCGAATATTATCTTGAAGGTGGAAGATTCGACTCATCACAGTTACAGGTTGGCGTTTATGGCGAAGGCGTTTTTACTCAAACAGGCGGCAATAAAAACACCATACCGATGCCAGAAGGCGTATACGCTAACGCGTTGTATCTTGGTGCGGGAAATACGGGTAAAGGCACATATAATTTATACAACGGCTATCTTTGTACAACTGATACTATTGTCGGATACTGCAGAGGAAAAGGAACTTTTAATCAAACCGGTGGAATACATGAAGCGCAATATCTAAATATAGGTTATCATACCTACGATTCTGCTTACATGAATGACTACTTTGACTTCCCTTATGATGACAACACTTACACTTATTATCTCATCGTACACTACATAAACGATATACCCATCGCTTACGGCGTATACAATATGTCCGGCGGCGATCTGTTCACATACGACATAAACCTCGGCGTTGCAGGCGGCAAAGGCGATTTTATCCAGACCGGCGGAGATGTAAAGTCATACGCATGGATGAGTTTCGGGTACAACGGAGGCACAGGGCGTTACTTTCAGGAAAAAGGAAACCTTACAACCAACACGTTCCATCTGGGTATAAATGGCGGTACAGGAGTTTTTAAACAAACCGGCGGAACGCACACCTCAAACCGGATGTATTTCGGATACAACGGCGGAAAAGGGTATTACCGTATCTATGACGGGGCAGATCTTATGACAACAGACATTAATATCGGCGATCTTAACGGATACGGCGAATTCAGCCATCTCGGCGGTAATGTGAGCTCATCATGGATGACCGTCGGTATCGCCGGCGGCGAAGGGTTGTATGTAATGGGCGGCGAGCAGTTTCAGTCTGCCGTAAGGGATTATGTAAAAGATCCCGCTAAAGAATCGTTTATAAACGCTGGGGGCGAAATCAAGGAACTCGATGGTATCGACGCAAATTTAAACGGAGTTGACGTTTATATCGGGCATACCGCAACCGGTTACTTTTTTCAGAATTTTGGTACGGTTTCTATCGATAATCTTCTGCATGTGGGATACAGGGGTACAGGCAAATATTTTCTAAACGGTGGTACTTTAAATACGTTCAGCACAATTGTTGGCGATGAAGGTTATGGCAGATTTGTACAAACCGGAGGCACACACAATATCCGTACACAATGGGGTGAAGGAATCTTGTTTGTGGGCAATTACGGAGGTTATGGCGAATATTTCTTGAGCGGCGGTACACTCGATGCGGATTACGTAGATGTAGCCGTATACAATTCGTTCTGCAATTTTTGGCAGTATGGTGGAAACATTATTACTACAGGTTTAAATGTGGCACAGGGTACAAATTCTTCAGGCGAATTTTTCCTGTTCAGAGGCGGTATTGAAGCTTATGGGGAAAGTATCGGTTCGGGAGTAAACAGTTACGGCGTTTTACACCAGTATAGCGGTGAAAACAATATAAATACCTCTTTAAGGTTAGCGGAAAGCGCAAAGTCATTCGCGCGGTACGATTTGCACGGTGGATCTCTAAATGTGGGCGAAGGCGGAGCCGATATTTACGGCAGAAGAGGAATTGAACTCGGCGTATACGGGGAAGCATATCTGAACCAATACGGCGGACAGATAGACGTTACCGGCGATTTTAAAATAGCATTGAACACCGGCAGTACAGGCACATTCGAAATATCCGGCGGAACAGCCAATATCTGGGGCAATCTCACTTCCGGTTCCGGTTTGAGCAAGTTAATTTACGACGGCGGAGCTCTGAACGTTACCGGTAATATTAATGTAAAAGAACAGTATTTCGGATTTAACAGTACAGCAAGTTTCGCGCAGGATCACGGTACAAACACGAACGATAACTTTTATCTTGGATATGATGCGCAAGGGACTTATGAACTAAAAAATAACGCTGTTTTAAAAACTGAATTCCCCGGCGGAAACAGAGATACGCACCTGATTGATTTCCAAAAAGGAATGCAGTATATCGGATATTTCGGAACCGGCAATTTCAATCAGTCCGGCAACTCATCGAATTCAGTGTTTGAACTGACTTTGGGATACACACCCGGTTCTACTGGCAATTATACCCAAACCGGAAATTCGGTTTTAAACGCTGTCTATGAAGTAATAGGCAGGTACGGAACCGGCAATTTTACGCAGGAAAGCGGATCGAATACGACTCACAGGTTTTATCTCGGGCACGAATCCAATTCAACCGGCAACTACGCTTTGTCTGGCGGGTCTCTCACAGCAGATCTTGAGCTTATCGGCGTTTACGGAACCGGCAATTTTTTCCAGACAGGTGGTACGAATACTACTCCTGCGCTGTCGCTTGCTACAAATACAGGTACAAGCATAGGAACATATACTTTATCCGGCGGAACGCTTAATACTATCCCCGGATCGACAACCGTCGGCGAATACGGAACCGGAACTTTTACTCAGAATAAACTCAATCCCGATATTGATTCTGTTCATAATACAACTACATTGAATGTCGGTTTGAACAATGGTTCTTATGGCACATACAACATGTTCGGTGGAACACTCAGTGCAACAACAGCGAATATCGGTAAAAATGCCGGCAGTACGGGTGTATTCAATCAGTCCGGCGGTGAGTTTATCGTTTCAAGTTTAAATATGGCTTCCACTTCTAATTCATCCGCTGTTTATAATATGAGCGGTGGACTATTAAAAATCACCAAATTGGGATTGGGTATATATGGTTCTGCGGAATTTGTTCAGACAGGCGGTACCAACAGGATATCTAATCTTTTGAATATAGGTTATAATGCAAACTCCAACGGCGCTTACCTTTTGCAATCCGGTTCGCTTTCCGCTCCGGAAATAATTGCAGGAAACTATGGTAACTGCTCGCTGGTTCAAACCGGCGGAGAAATGGATATAACCGGTTCCATAACTCTTGCTAAATACGCCGGCAGTACAGGCACATTTGAAATTTCCGGCGGAACAGCCAATATCGGAGGCAATCTTACTTCCGGTTCCGGTTTGAGCAAATTAATATATGACGGCGGAACATTGAACGTTACAGGCTATATTAATGTAAAAGAACAGTATTTCGGGTTTAATCAAACCGCGAGTTTTACGCAGGATTACTGCACAAACACAGCCACAAACTTATATCTCGGATATAATAGCGGTATAACGGGAGAATATATTCTGGCAAACGGTTGCTACATTTCCGCCGATAAAGAATATATCGGATTTTCAGGAACCGGAAATTTTATCCAAACAAGCGGTATCAATGAAACGCCTTCACTGTCGCTTGCCGTGAATTCAGGTACAAGCATAGGAACATATACCTTATCCGGCGGTAATCTTAATACTAACTTTGGTTCGACAATCGTCGGCGAATACGGAACCGGAATTTTTACTCAGAATAAACTCAATCACGATATTAACTCGATTCATCATACAACTAATCTGACAGTCGGTTTGAACAACGGATCTTACGGCATATACAATCTGGTCGGCGGGACTTTGAATGCTCTGACGACATATATCGGTAAAAATTCGGGCAGTACGGGTATATTCAATCATTCAGGCGGCGAGTTTACTTCAGTCGATATTTATATCGGCAAAGAATCCGGCGCGCAAGGCATATATAACTTAAGCGGAGGCAGTTTTTCCGCCATAACTGAATATATCGGGTATTCTGGTTCGGGAATTTTTAACCAATCGGGTGGAACGAAAACGATTGATAACCTTATTCTCGGCTACAATGATGTTGAAGGCTGTTCCGGAAAATATTTATTATCCGGCGGGACTTTAAATGTTGCTCAGCAAACGTATGTCGGGAAAAGCGGTAGCGCGGAATTCACTCAAACCGGCGGAACAAATACCAGCACAATATTAAATGTCGGTTCCAGTTACAGTATATACGGCGAAAAAGTCGCCCCAGCTCTTTATAATCAGGCTTTAGGAAAACTGGTGGCGTTTGACAACAAACTTTATATTTATGGCGGGTATGCATGGAATTCCACAAGACAGACAAACGGCGCAAATAAAATGGAAGTCTACGATCCTGCTACGGGTATCTGGACAAGGCTTGCCGATGGGCCGGAAACCCGATTCCATTCAGCCAGCTTTATACTTGATAATCAAATATATTTTATTGGCGGACAAAAATATCAGGATAATTTCAGCAGTACAGTATTGCGCTATGATCCTTTGTACAATTCATGGGCAACATTGAAAAATTTCCCTGTCCTTATACATAGTACAAAATCTGCCGTTGTTGACGGGATTGCCTATACTTTATTTGGAACTGTAGGGACAAACTACGGTCGTCCCAATGCAAACCCGTATGTTTATATGTATAATAAAGTTACCGATACATGGACTAATAAATCCACTATTCCTTTGACTTTAAATTGTGCTCCTATCCAGACATATAACGGAGAGATTTTTGTTTTTGGCGGTTATTATGCCGTACAATATGGTCAACCTGCTTTAAACAGAAGAGAAGTGCAGATTTATAATCCTTCCGAAAATACATGGAGATACGGAACACCTTTACCGGAAGATTTTTATACGAGCGGTTACTCTAATGCGAGTTATATTGTTGAATCCGCTATTCGCGGGGATAACATATTTTTGTTTTCAAATATAATGGCAGGATCAACTTTAGAATTAAACCGTTATGTTTATGTATACAATATGGTAAATGATGTATGGGGAAAAGTGGAAATAAGCAATATCAGCCCTGACGGCAAAACTCCTAATTTGTCTTTGGGGTTTGAACAGTTGAATAATTATTTCTATATCTTATATGATTTGTATCCCGGAGCCGCAGGCGATACTGTAAATCAGGTAGGCGTTTGCCGGTATGAACTCAACGACGAAGGGTCAACCGCAGTATATACTCTCAGTAACGGCACATTGAATTCAGATGCGCTGAATATCGGTTATTCATCCACTCAGGGTAACTTTATTCAGACCGGCGGTGAAATGAGTATAGAAGGTAATGTCAATCTCGCGTCTGAAGCCGAGAGCCTTGCGGCATACAAAATTTCCGGCGGAGTAGCCAATATCGGCGGTGATCTGACTTCCGGTTCCGGTTTGAGCACATTAATATACGACGGAGGCGCGCTGAACGTTACCGGTAATATTAATGTAAACGAACAGTTCTATGGATTCGCGCGAACCGCGAGTTTCTCGCAGGATCACGGCACGAATACCGCTAAAAACTTATATCTCGGATATAACAGCAACATCACGGGAACATATACGCTGGCAAACGGCACGCTTTCTGCTGATAAAGAATATATCGGATTTTCAGGAACAGGTATTTTAAACCAAACCGGCGGTACCAATACTGCAACCGATATTATGATAGGCGCAAACGCCGATTCCGCTGGGATTTATTCTATTTCCAACGGCAGTCTTGTTGTTTCTAATCTATATGTCGGGCAACAGGGAACCGGATACCTCAATATATCAAATTCATCGGCATCAATTGTGATTAACCGGAAAATCGAATTCGCAAACAATAGCTATTTCAGCGTCGTACAGGGAAGCTCAATTAACCTTAATGACGCGGGTTTCGATATCCTCTCGACAAATCCGGCAAATTTGCAGGGGCTGAATAACCTTACCCTGAATATTACCGGCGACTGTTCGCTGGAAATCGGCGGAGCGGATATCGGAGCGGATTTATCGGGATTCAACCTCAATTTCGCGTTCGATAAAATCATAATCGGCGCTGTTGACCCGGCGTCGCTTATTCTTATGGATCTTTTCGATAACCAGCCCGGTGTTGCGGGTGCGGAAGCCTTGTATGTCAATAACCTTATTCTTGGAGCGAACGGAACACTTAATCTGAACGGCAAAAAAGTATATTACAAAAACCTGACTAATGATGGAACAATAAATTACGCAGGCGGAGCGCTTGAGGAAGTGCCGGATATCCTTCTTGAATCCGCAATGACAACAGGCGAGCCGGTATCCTACGGTTATAGTCCTTTCTCCGCTGACCCTTCATCAGCCGTGCCTGAACCGTCGGTTATGTATTTGTTTATTTTCGGGGCGGGTTTAGCGTGGTTTATCCGCCGTAAAAAATAATTGGCGGTTATCAAACGGAGTTTACTCGCGCTTTATATTAAAATGAGCCGGAATGCAAAGCATTCCGAAAAAGTTTTTGGTTCTTTTTTCAAAAAGAACAAAGTCTTTTTAGTTTTTATATTGCCGTTTTTGAGATTAAATTCACAAATCTTTTATTTTAAACCGTTTGAGTTAAAATGGGCAGTATATTTACGGTCTATACCTTTTATATGGTCTCTGAGCCAGTCGGTTAAAAAATTCATTACCGAAACGGAAAGAGTCAGGCTTCCGTCCTTAAATTTTTTCTGGAACTCAAGAACTTTTGAGGCAAAATCGTTATGGATTGCTTTGTGTGCGGCGTAATCAGGGTATTTAGTGGAGACCATATATTTTTCTTCATGCTCAAAATGGGTTACGGAATAATTGATCAACTGCTCAATAATGCCTGCCATAACATTTTTTCCTTCGCCTTTCTGCATGGCTTGCTGAAGATCGTTGAGCATCGATATAAGTTTTTTGTGCTGAGTATCGAGTTGCGCAACTCCGACAGAATAACTATCGTTCCATACGAATAATCCCATAATTACCTCCTAATTAGCAGTGCTGATTTTTAGTTGTAATTTTGTTATCGGCAATTTATTGATTATTATAATTTAAGATCGCTGAAAAAGTATTTTTTATTGTCATTGCGAAGCTCCGAAGGAGCTGTGACAATCTTAAGCTATGATGGTTTTGAGATCACCACGTCGTTTTGCTTTCGCAAAACTTCTCGTGATGACATAGAAATTTAAGGTTTTTCAGCAATCCCAATTTTTGTAATTAAACAGCTAAACCAACAGCTAAACCGGCCTTATTTTTTTAAATTTTAGTATCTGGATTTGAAAAAGTCTGGTAACATAATCCGAAAAACAGAAAGAGGACTGATTTGGCTGACTATATAACCGGATTAAATTATATTGAACTCGAAACCCTTATGAAACAATGGGATATTCCGTCTTACAGGGTAAAACAACTTCTCCAATGGGTATATAAACATAATATAATGAGTTATGACGATATCACCAACATGCCGCAGGATATTTTAGGCAGGTTGCGCGAGTCATTCGCGGTTTGTTCGCTGGATATGGCAGATAAACTTGAATCGAAAAAAGAACGAGCCGCAAAATACATTTTTAAAACCAATGACGGCAAAATCACCGAGGGTGTATCTATTCACGAAAACGGTCGGCACACGCTGTGCGTATCTTCGCAGATAGGGTGTCCGTTCAAATGCAGGTTTTGCGCCAGCGGCAAAAACGGTCTGAAACGTAACTTGAAAACGGCGGAAATAGTTGATCAGATAAGGATTATGAGTAAAGACGAAAAAATGACCAACATCGTGTTCATGGGGTCTGGCGAGCCGTTGCTGAATTTTGACAACTTCAGTAAAGCGTATGAGATAATAACCGCAGATTGGGGATTAGCTCTCGGCCAGCGCAAAATTACCGTGTCTACCGCCGGATTTGTGCCGGGAATTGAGAAACTGATTGAATCGAATATGCGTCCGAAACTGGCATTGTCGCTTCACGCTCCATCCAACGAAAAAAGAAACCGGATTATGGCAATCAACAGGAAATACCCCATAGAAAATGTATTGTATACAAGCCGCAAATACGCTGACCAAACCGGCAGAATGATTACTGTCGAATATATCCTTATCCGCGACTTCAACGATACCAGAGACGACGCGAAAATGTTATCCAAACTGTTTAAAGATTATCCCGCAAAAATTAACCTTATTCCATACAATCCCGTAGAAGGTCTCGACTACAGCGCTCCCAAACCGCACGAGACAATTTCGTTTGAACAGATGCTGAAAAGTTTCGGTTTGAATGTAACTATCCGGTTCAGCAAAGGTTCATCTATCATGGCCGCCTGCGGCCAGCTGGGCATAATGAACACGCAATAAACCCATCATTATTCGGCTAACCGGAATTTTTGCAATACAAAATAACCGGCTGAATTTTTCAGATTTTTCAAGAAACCCGGCATCTCGAAAATTTCGCCTGCTGTTGCTATATTTGTTTTGCGGTTTGCTTGGATTCAATCAAAGCGCCCGCAACGGGTTAATTATAATATTTATATCTCCTTACCGCGCAACACTGCATTTTACCAATGCCTTGATTATTTCTACAGTGTGTTATTTTTGTGTCTCAAGTTTTGCATATATCTCAGGTGACAAATGATTATTATATTTCTCAAAAGTGGAATAAAGTCAAGAAAAAGTGGATTCAGGCAATTGTCATATAAGCTCATTATTGTATTCTATAACTAAAAGCGGATTTTTTTTTAGCGGAATAGATTTTAAAGGAAAGGGAAGAAAGATAAATCTGATTTTAACCGGTGAAGTAGAGCTAAAAGTGGAAACAAGTCAAGAAAAAGCGGATTCAGGCAATTGTCATCAGGCAAATTTAGTTGTATTTTATACTATTACAGTAGGAATTAGTGATACCGCATCATAATGAATTGGTCAATAATTAAGTTTTGTGAGATATGTGATCACTAAATGAGGAGGCAAAGTTTTATGGTTATTAAATGTGAGTCTGTCAATCAAAACTATTAAAGGAACCCCAAAGTAGCGAAGAAATATTTTTAATAAGGAGAAACACAATGAAAAATCAATTTAGTAACGATAAATTAAGAAAAAAAACTGATCTTTTTTTTCTGGCAATCATAACGATATTTACATTTTTTTTCGCCATTAACGCTTACGCAAGACTCGATACGGTAGGCCCGATCAATCCGCAGAATAATTTACCGCTTTATTATCAGGATTCAAACGGATTGGCTCTCGAGTTAGGGCTTGACCCGGCATTTAATTTTTTCGATCCGCCGGATCCCGCGAACCCGTTTTCGGTACAGGTAGGGTTTGGTCCTGAAGCGTTTTATTTTCTCGCGGAATCCGCAATAGCTATGAGAAATAACAACGATGCAGTGTTAGTGCTCGCGATAGAAGCTGCATGGGTAACCGAAGAACCTATTGACGGAGACCAGTTTGTGTTTGCGCGTGTCAGAATAAGAATAGACACTCCTGTTGCGGGTACATACACCGTAACTCATCCTTACGGAGTTAAGGTTTACCAGAACGTGCCGGCAGGAAGAAGAGCGATCAATGATACCGTAGATATCGGCAACCCGACGCCTGATTTTGCCGCCGCGGCTCTTCGCGGAGCGATAGGCCCTTTTCTGGTTGCGGTTAATCCGCCGCCTCCGCCCGGGTTTATAGGCGATATAAACATCGAGCAGACAGTTACCGGAAGCCCGTTCAATACCAATTATTTTCGTATTGACGGCCCTCAGGGGTCAAACCTTGACGGTGCGGGAAACGATTTTATCGTATCGCAATTGTTCAGTGTTTCCGGAAAAATATTTACCGGTGAGGTGCCTACTCCTGTACACGTAACCCGTTCTACCTACGAGAGGCTTGGTTCAGATCAGGTAAAAATCGATGTTTTTGCCGATTCTGCGCCTACATCTGCTCTTACTGTTGATATCGGGCTGTTGCCTCCTGTGCAAATGGTAACCGACGGGTTCGGGAATTTTTATTCTCATATTCTTGTCAGGTCAACAGCTTTGCCCGCTACTATATCCGTAACAGCCGATAATTCGCCAAATAATACGCCTACAACAATTATCCGCCCGCTTGTCGATCTTGTAAGTATCACGAGAGCGGATTATAACGCTACCGCTAAAATTCTGGTTGTGGAAGCAAATTCTGGCGATAAAGGGGTTCCGCCGGTACTTACCGTCTCGCAGTTCGGAGATCTGGTAAACGGGTCTTTGACGGTATCAAATGTACTTGCTCCGCCGTATTCTATAACTGTGCTTTCCTCAGCCGGAGGATCGGATATCACCGATACCAAAGTTGTGGAAGGGAACCAGTTCCCGATAGCGGTAAACGATAATGTTACTACCCGTCTGAATACTCAGCTTGTTATAAATGTTCTTTCAAACGATATCGATCCGGGCGACAACGGCCAACTGGATGTGACGTCGGTAACAATATCCGCTCCCCCTAATACTGGTGGAACGGCAACACCCAATCCTGATGGTACTATTACTTATGTGCCCCGTCTTAACTTTATCGGTATAGACCGGTTCAGTTATACGGTAAAAGATGTTGACGGCGCGCAATCGAATAAAGGGCTGGTTACTGTGGTTGTTACAAGATAACGTTTTTTACAAGAGGCAAAATATATGTCACATATATAAAGCGTTAATTTATTAAGTTCGGAGAAATGCTCAATACCCAGTATAATGATAACCAATTAAAGAAGGGGATTAGAATCATGAAATCGAAATTGAAATTATTAATTGTTTTATATTTGTTTTTTGCAGGTTCTGTATTTGCGGATCAGACTCAGCTGAAATGGTCGCAGATGCCGAATTTAACTCCGAATACGATATCGGTATTCGATGTTTACCCGACAATATTGGCTGACGACTGGATTTGCACAAATGGATTGCCCATAACCGATATCCGCTGGTGGGGTTCATACTGGTTTTTCGATGAAGATGTGAGCAGTCCTGTGAATACTCCACAGCATCCCGATGCTTTCATATTTTTTCAGTATTCGGATGTGCCGAATGATCATATGAACGAATTCGGGTACAGTTATCCGGGAGATTTGCTCAATGTTGATCTGGCGTCGTTCGGTGATTATACTGTTACTTATTTTACCACAATCGCACACGATACGTATTTTGAGCATGTATATCAATATGATTTTACTTTAACCTTGCCATGGTCCCAGCAGATGAACGATATTTACTGGCTGGGTATAACCGCTCTTTATTCCGATCCTGAAGTTCTTATGCCATGGAGCTGGCGCGAGGCGGAAACACCGTTTAACGATGCCGCTGTAATTGATTTCGGCGATGATCCGTTATGGATACCGTATGACGGTATTACAAATCTCTCTTTCGAGCTTGCTACGCCGGTGCCGGAACCGGGGGCAATGCTGTTGTTTGGATTCGGTATTTTTAGCTGGTTCTGTAAAAGACTCTCGAGGAAACTGTAAAAAATTCGGACTGTGATATAGCCGTTTAATTTTTTACGATTTTACGATAATACCGGTTCTATCTTAATTTGGCATATAAAAAAGCCTGAATTAAAGATAGGGGGATGGTCTGTTTCAGAATAATGGAAAAAGATGGGATTGCTGAAAAACCTTAAATTTCTATGTCATCACGAGAAGTTTTGCGAAATCAAAACGACGTGGTGATCTCAAAATCATCAGAGCTAAGATTGCCACAGCTCCTTAGGAGCTTCGCAATGACAATAAAAAATACTTTTTCAGCACTCAAGAGATCTAAAAAGTCTTAACAGAACATGAGAGAGAGGTGCGCAATGAGTATATATCGGATGCTCAAAGCGCTTTTGATAAGCGGTTATGCGATATTTTCTCAGTCAATTGGTCTGATCGCAAATAATTCCGAAGCGGCTGAAAACATTTTCAGCAGGGCACAGAGAGTTGTGCGTTATGATGTTTCTGCAATAAGTATAAGTATTCCCATTAACGGTTGGGGCGACCATAACCCGCAGGGAATGATATACGCGCTGAACCATCCTGAAGCCGTACCGAACGTATCACAGCTCAGAGATCCTGAATTTAAACTGTATGATTCAACCGACGAGAGTATACCGAAAAAAATACAGCCTCTGGTTCTCAGAGTAAATGTCGGCGACGTTATTGAGATAAACCTTACAAACGAAACAGACAGAAATGTCGGTATGCAGATTATGGGGCTTGACTATGATCCTGCGTCTTGCGCCGGCGCGTTTGTCGGCAATAATCCCGATACAACCGTAGCGCCGGCAGAAACAAGAACGTTTCATTGGTTTGCGAGGACGTCCGGCGGCTATCTGTTTCGCGACAACTCCAATGTCCAGTGGCCTCAGGATACTATCACCAAAGGGCTTTTCGGAATGGTTATTGTTGAGCCGGCGGGTTCAACATGGCGCGATTCCATTACAGGTAGAAATTTTCTCAAAGCGATACCTCAAAACGGGTTTGAATATTCTGATTTGCTGGTAACAGGCACATCGAACGGAAAACCGGTATATCTCGGAGTCGGAGCAAGCATATTTGCAGATATACATCAGCAGGACGGATCGCCGTTGCCTAAAGGAACTCTTCTTGATGAACGCGTTTCCGGCAACGATTACCGCGATTATGCCATGATATTCCACGATGAGTTTGAGGGTACTCTTGCTCCTGTGTCATGGAACGAAGACGGAACCATAAAAGAATATGGAAAACCTGTGATGCATATGTCGGGGCTTTCAGATTCCACGATGCTTTTTAATTACCGCGCCGATCCTATGCGCAACAGGGAACACGCCATACACAGGCACCGGCATGGAATGACAGTTATTCTTCCAAACGGGCGGGTAATTGCTCCTGAAGACGATTTCGGTAACGGAGGTGTTTTCTTACCGGATAACGCGAGAGAAGGCGATCCGATGTATAAATATTATCCGTATACCGGTGAAGACTCAAGCTTAGATTCGTGGATTATGGGCGATCCGGCAGTGGCTCTTCCAAGAGCGTATTGGGGCGATCCGGTAGTTTTTTATGTGGGCAATGCCGATGCCCATGATTCGCATACGTTTCATCAGCATCTCCAGCGCTGGTTTTACAGTCCAGAAGAAGTTGTCCAATCTAATATGCCTCTTCCGGGAAATCCTCTGCAGAAAAGTACCCGGCTTGACGTTCAGGCAGTGGGCGCCGGAGAAGTATTTAAACTGGTTTACGAACAGGGTGCGGGCGGCCCTCAGGGGTCTGCCGGAGACATGATTTTCCATTGCCACTTATACCCGCATTTTGCCGGCGGGTTATGGTCACTGTTTAGGGTATTTGACAGGTTAAGGATTAATTTTATAGATACTTCAAACCCGAATTCAACATTGCCTGACGGAACTCCACTCCTGTATCCCGACGGTACTCAGGAAGCTGTTCTCCAGCCGTTGCCTGCACGGGTAGCCCTGTACAATACCGCCGATCCTGAAGCGGTAGATAACAGAATGAGTCCTGTGCCGGGTATGCCGAACAGAGTACCTTTAATGCCGGATGCAGACCATCCCGGATTCCCAAATTTTATACCGGGAAAATTCGGGCAGAAAATTCTTCAGCCGCCGAAATTTATTATCGATCCTGAAACGGGTGAACCCACAGGCGACAGAGCCGTACCGACTCAGCTTGAAGTATTTGCAAGTTACGATGGAATTAAACCGGGCGTTATGCTGATAGACCCTGCCGCAGGCCCGAACCATGAAATTGGACAGCCAGGGCGAAAACCCGACAGGATTTATCAGCCTGTGGCAATTCAGGTGCCTTTTGTGCAGAACCAAAAAGGCGGTTTTTTTAATCCCGAACAGAGAGCTTATGTTGAAAAAGAACTCGTAGACGAAATAAAAAACGATTCCTCAAAACTTCAGCCATATTCGTATAGAATGAATGTAGGCGATTGTGTGGAATTGCATGTTACAAACAATATTCAGCCGGACGATAACACCCCTACGCTCGGCGTTGCAGATACGATATTCCATCCGGTTACGAATACACCTGAAATATCGATGCACATGCATTTTATCCGGTTTGACGAACTCGGTTCGAGCGGTACGTCAACGGGCTGGAATTATAATTCGAGTATGCGGTCGGGCGAAACGGGGGTTTACCGCCTGTATGTAGATACCAATTTACGCACGGTTTTCAGTCATGACCATCAATTCGCGAGCTCACATCAGCAGAATGGGTTATGGTCGGCGATGCTTATTGAACCGAAAGGTTCGATATATCTTGATCCGGCTACAGGAGAACCTCTCGGGCCGGTTAGCGAAAATCCTGCGATCAACAGTCTGACAGCTTCTGGCACCAATATTAAAGGCGTTGGAGTTACGGCGGATATAATTGTAAATACACCGACTGGCGATACCGTCGCAGGCATTTCCGGCGGAAGTTACCGGGCATTCAGGGAATTTGTTGTTCATTACAGCGATTTTACGCCTTCTTTTGTTGGCGATTTGTCCAGGCCGTACAATCCTGCGTTTAATAATATGGACTATATGGCTGATCAGGGGATTACTACATTAAACTATCGTGTAGAACCGTTTCAGGCGCGCGTTAATCCCGATGATCCGCAAGCGACACAATTTCAAAAAGAACCGGCTTATGTTTTTAGCTCAAAAATTCACGGCGACCCTGAAACGGCGGTATTCAGGGCATATCCCGGCGATCCGGTAGTGTTTCGCCTTATGGACGGAGCTCATGAAGAACACCATACTTTCGAACTGCATGGGCATCGCTGGCTGTTTCAACCGGGTAACCCTGACAGCTTTTTAACAGATAACCAATCGATGAATATCGGAGAATTCTTTAATTTCGAACCGGTAGGCAATACACGTTTAAACAATATAACAATTAAAGGCGATTCCGCGCTTGGAGCAGGATTGCCGGGAGATTATCTTTTCTGCTCAACGTCAACTGTAAACTTGTGGAACGGGATGTGGGGCATTTTTCGGGTTGAAAATGAAATTAAATCCGATTTAAAACCTTTGCCGGTTAATATCAGCCCGCGCTTTTTTACCAATATCGGACTGCTCGATCAGGTTGTTGATCCTGCTACACCTCCCGCGCCGGTTACGACGGAGATGGCTTTGAGCAATACTCCATGCCCGCCGGATGCTCCCGTGCGCCGTTATGAAATTGTAGCCATGCAGAAATCGGTAACTTATAATTCAAAATTTAACGAACTCGACCCGTTTGGATTGATGTTTGCTCTGGCTGAAGACGAACCCGCGATTAGAGCCGGAGCAAAGGCGCCCGAGCCTCTTATAATTCGAGCGAATAAAGGAGACCGTATAGAAATTACTCTAAAAAACCGTCTTCCAAACCTCACTACTCTTGCTCAAAAAATGCCTGTCAGGCTTCCTGACGGCACGATTTCTAAATCGTCGGTTGATGAGAATACGCTCCAGCATATTGGCGACGCCCAGATGCCGGCAATAGTTGAAGGATTGCCGGAAAACCCGCTTTTTGTTTACGCCAGATGGCCGATGTCAAATCGTGTTAGCCTTCATCCGCATTTGCTAAAAACTGTGCCGGGTTTAGGAATCGGTGCTACCGTCGGTTTTATGCGCGACCAGACAATCGGTCCCGGCGAATCTATCACGTATGTCTGGTATGCCGATACCGAAGTGGGAACTGTTCTTCTTGATAGTTACGGTGATTTACGAAGCCACAGGCATCACGGTTTGTTCGGTGTTTTGGTTGTTGAACCTGAAAATTCCATATATCTGAACCCTGTTACCGGCGCTTTGCTAAAAAGCGGGCGCGAGGCGGTTATTGTTAATTCCGGTACAGGAAAAAAGTACAGGGAATTCGTGCCTGTTTTTATGGACGGTTTAAATCTGAGAAAAGGGTTCTCGCTACTGCTGGATTCGGACGAACCTTTTGAGATGAATGCAGGCGGACATGAAGGGCATCCTATGGAAAATCCCGAAATACCTGTTTTTGCGATACCACGCAATGCTCCGGTTTCGCCTGAATGGGTTCGCGGGCAGGATCTTGAGAGCCAGGGTGAATCTGCAATAAACTATAAAACCGAACGCCTTGTAAACAGAGCGGACTTTCAAAGGGATATGACGGGGTTTATTCTCGAAAACCAGTTCAATCCGCTATCGTTTAGCGTATTTGCTTCTTCAATTCACGGTGATCCGGAAACTCCGGTTTTTGAGTCGTTTGCAGGCGATCCTGTGGTATTTCGTATATCTCGTCCATGCGATTTGTCTAATGTCCAAACTATCGGAATTGATAATCACAGCTGGAAACTGGAACCGAAAGACGCGGACTCTAATATTATTAATGTGCAGGGCGGTATCGGTGTAGGAAAAACCATAGACGCAAAATTAATCGATGGAGCTGGAGGGTTTTTAAAGGCCGCGGGAGATTATCTGTATAACGATAGGAACCATATTGAGCAAAACTGCCATCTTGCGGGCGGTTTGTGGGGATTGTTCAGAGTACATTCTTTCGGCGCGCAGGCACGTATCAGACCGCTTGACACTTTAGAATATATCACAGTTACGACTGCCCTTTTTGCATCCGCTTCAAAAATATGGACTATTCGAGGTACGAATTCCGTTACCGGTACCGGCATAACTATAACCGTAAAACTTAACAGAACCGGAGAAATTATCGCAACCACATCCGTGGACATAAACGGAAACTGGTCGCTAATAATAAGGAATTCGCCTGTATCTGTGTTGCCAGGCGATACAATAAATGTCAAGTCTTCACGAGGAGCAATAGTCGATTATTATAAAGTTACCGTAAGATGACAAATGCGCGTTTCGCTAAATAAACAAGGAGGATAAAATCATGACAAATAAAAACGATACGTTTTCCGGCTGGATACAAGAGAAATCAGCTGAGAAAATGTCAAGACGAAATTTTCTTAAATACGGGTTGGGTGGATTAACTACTCTGGCGATAGGAAGCCATCTATCCTGGCTTACAAAAGAAGAAGAAGTTTACGCCGCTGTGCAGGGACTGCATATCACTATCACGGACGCAGTTAAGGAAATGGTAACGCATAACGCCATAAACAATGCCGAATGTTATTTCTGGGTTTACCAGATGAAAGCCGACGGCGTGGATATTCCCGTAGACTGCCCCGGGCCTATTATTGTCGCCACTACGGGCGATGTGATTAAACTTACCATAACCAATGCTCTCGATGAACCGCATTCATTGTTTATACCCGGCATATTTGACAGCGGACCGATTAATCCCGGAAAATCCGTTGTACGGATAATCGGATTGCGAACAGCGGGAACGTTCTTGTATTATGATAACTTAAACAGCCCCGTAAACAGGGTTATGGGACTGCATGGTGCGCTAATTGTGATGCCAAAAAACCCTGTGCCGGGACACAAATTTACCCCGTATGACAATCCGACTCCTGCGGTACAGAAACTTTACGACGATTTCGGAAGTTCCGATCATTTTCCGGGACTGGCATGGGGCGAAGGCGACCCGTCGACACATACACCTGCGTTTCGCCAATATGTATGGCTTACACATCAGGCAAGCCCCGAATTGTTCAAGGAAGTGGGAAGTTTGCCGACGGGGCATATTTATCCGGCTGGGCAATTTGTAAACGCTTTTACAAAAGACACTTTTGTACCTAACGGTAAAAACCGCCTGCCTCAATTTTTTACCATAAACGGCCAGTCGGGGCATTTCTCCCATGATAACCCGTATATAACCCCTATGGGGCGCGTGGGCGAACCGGTTCTGGTGCGAATTTTAAACGCAGGGTTGTGGACACATTCCATGCATCTGCATGCCAACCACTTTTACGTAACGAGCATAAATAATCATGTCCAGCCTAACTTATTGTGGTTAGATACCTTTAATGTACATCCGCTGGATCATGTGGATTATACCATTCCGTTTCACAGACCGCCGGATATACCCAACCAGAGAGGTATCGGATTTGCCGATCCGCCTCTTACCAGTATAAACGGTACGCCGACATATCCGCCGGCAGAAGAATTTGATCTGTTTTTCCCAAAAATCGGGGAAGATATCGCCCAAGATATACACGGAAACCCTATTGACCTTGCGGTCAGGCAATCGCCTTTGTGCTATCCGATGCACGATCATTCCGAGCCGACGCAAACCGCTCAGGGCGGCAACTATAATTGCGGCCTTATAGCAGGCATATATTTTGTCGGTGATAGAACTATACCCGGCCAGATGGATTTCCCGATGGAAGAAGATTTTGAAATGATGGTTATGAATATCAGGGGTATTAGCTCTACAGTACAGGCGGCTCCGCCTCCTATGCATGGGTTGTATGAAGACCCCGGATATACCGGCGATACCGGAGGTAATCAGGACAATGATAATGACACCGGCGGGCATCACGGCCATTAATAATCTTGATATCCGCGTTTTTATATAGAAAGGAGGAATAATTATGTCGTTCACAAACCCCGCTTTTAGAATATTGCGCCATTCCGTTGAGGGAATGGAAGGAATGCACTGCAAAATGTTTGATCCGCCGAAAGAAAATCCCGATACGCCTGATCTCGTAGCCCCAACCAATCCGGTTCCGGAAGTTATGGCTATGGCAGGATTTCAGGACGAGCCGAGTGAACCGCATACGGTTCAACGGGATTTAATGCACGGCGATGACATTGATACATGGGATGGTAAAAAACTTCTGTTTTTCCTGTTCAGGGATAAAGACAACGATGCTTTAGACGGCAATTATCCCGGAGCAACTATACGAATACCAAGAGGTGCCATTTTTCACAGCGAAACTTCAGGGCATGGACCGCCTCCGCATACCATTCACTGGCACGGTATCGAACCGACTCCAATGAATGACGGGGTAGGCCATTGTTCCGTAGAAATCGGCGACTATACATATCAGTTTCAGCCGAATTTTATAGGAACATATTTTTATCATTGCCACCGCAATACGGTACAGCATTTTGAGTACGGACTGTTCGGTCTGCTTATAGTCGATCCGGCAGACGCTTTCTTTGCAACTCTGGCAAATCCGGCCATACCCATAGGTGCGGGAAGAGATGGCAAACGCAGAACTGCGGCTAATACTTCACTATTCCCGCAGTTTCCCGGATTTAACCCGAACGCTATTGACAGCCCTGACCCGTTAGGCCAATTCTCCGCCGATCCGCACGCAATGACCGTCCCTTACGATATCGAGGCATTCTGGGTACTTGATGACAGGGATTCCGTATGGGCCGATCTGGCGCCGGATGCGAGAGCCACATTCCCGAAACACGGAAATATTCCAGGCGTAAACGATAACTTCCGCACCAATGCCGGCGGCAGTATAGGACCGGATGATTTTTTCGCATTCCATGATTTCAACGCCGACTACTGGTTTGTATCGGGAGTGCCTGTACCGGGATATAAAGGTTCAACCGCTCAAATACCGGCAAACATTGTTATCCCGCCTGAATTTAACAGCGGTGTTTCGGGAACTCAGGTTTCTATTAACGCTAAGGTTGATCAGACAATCCTCATTCGTTGCCTGAACGCGGCTTATAACTGCACTACTATTACGTTTCCCGTAGATGTGGTTATCATTGCATGGGACGGCAGGGCGCTTGGTGTGCCGCCTTTCGGACAGTACAGCGAAGCGACTCTGCTTCCGGCAAATACTCCCATACGTATCAGCACCGCAAGACGGTTTGATGCGCTTATAAGAGTCTCTGAACCGGTAAACGACTTTGCTAAAGTGGAATTCTCCGATACCCGCAGGCTGGCGCCGGGTATTTCTGAAGAAGTATTGATGACAGCATTAATCCCTATTAATATTTCCGAAAATACTCGGCTTTTTAATGTATCCGGTACGGTTACCAATACTTCCGCTGATCCTGTTGCCGGTGTTGCAATGGCTTTAACCGGACCAGTAAACACATCGGTAACTACAAACGCATCCGGTAACTATAGTTTTGCCGGTTTGCCAAACGGCGATTATGTAATCACACCATCGTTTGCGGGTTTTGAGTTCAGTCCGCCTAATCGGAGCATAACCGTTGCCGGCACAAATGTTTCCGGCCAGGATTTTGTAGCTTTACAGATTCCTCCGGGATTTACGGTATCAGGCAAGGTGAGCAATTTGATTGATTCTTCGCCTGTGGCGGGATTGGCAATTACGCTGACCGGTCCTGTAAATGCCTCAACCGTATCCGACAGTTCCGGCGATTACCGTTTTCACGGGCTGGTTAACGGCAGATACGTAATTACGCCGTCAAGTAGCGGTGGATCTTCGATTATACCATTGCGAAGAATGTTGATTATCAACGGCGTTAATGTTAATGGGCAAAACTTTAAAGTGTATTAATAAATATAAACCTGTTTTTTAAAAAAATTGACGTCCGGCTTGAATTAATTTCAAAGCCGGACTCGGTTTTTTAAGGTTTAATACTGATTTGCACTTTATATTATGAGAGCACTGAAAAAGTATTTTTTATTGTCATTGCGAAGCTTCGAAAGAGCTGTGGCAATCTTAAGCTATGATGGTTTTGAGATCACCACGTCGTTTTGCTTTCGCAAAACTCCTCGTGATGACATTCTAATTTAAGCCTTTTTCAGCAATTCCATTATTATAATGAAGTAATAATAAGCCGGAATGCAAAAAATTCCTAAAAAGTTTAAAAAAAACAAAGTTTTTTATCTTTTGTATTTTAAATTCTAAAACGATACGCGAACAGGTATAAAAACAAAAAAGCGTTCAGGGTATTTCGCCTAAACGCTTAATGTTGATATCAAAATAAAAAAAGCCAACGAGCGGAATCGAACCGCTGACCCCATCATTACGAGTGATGTGCTCTACCTGCTGAGCTACGTTGGCTTAGCGGTTTGAAAACCGCTGAATGACTATGATATTCAAGACAAAACAGCCATGTCAATAAAAATCGGCAAATAACGTCTGATAACCGTTTTTTCCTATGCCGGCTTATATTATTTCCCGATACAAAACGATGAAAATATCCTGTCTAAAATATCATCGGATGTGATAGCGCCGGTTATCTCTCCAAAATGGCGCGCGGTATCCTTGAGGTGTTCCACAAAAAATTCTTCGGATATCCCCGCCGATATTGCCTTTTTCGCATTCCGCAACGATGTTAATGCCGCTTTCAGGCATTTGTGCTGGCGAAGGTTTACTGCGAAATCACACCCTTCTTTTTGCCTTATGCTTGAACGGATAAACCGCCCGATAATATCCATTAGCTCAAGGATTCCGTGATGCGTTTTTGCGCTGACAAAACATACCGGTTTATCATAATCGCAGTATGCGGATTTTACGGTATCGGACGATATATCTGTCTTATTTATTACGGCAACTACATTTTTATTTTTTAATCTATCGAGAAATTTCTTATCCGCCAGCGATGGGTTTAATGAACCGTCGATTATGTAAAGCACCATATCCGAAGAAACAACAGATGCCTGTGCCCGCCTGATTCCTTCGCGCTCGACTATGTCTTTGGGTTTTCTGAGCCCGGCAGTATCTCTGAATATGACTTTTACTCCTTCGATGTTGAGCGTTCCCTCAACAATATCTCTTGTGGTACCGTGAATAGGGGTTACGATAGATTTTTCCTCGTCGAATATAGCGTTCATCAAAGATGATTTACCCGCATTAGTTCGCCCTGCAATGGTTATGCGGATTCCATCGCGGATAAGTTTGCCCTGTTTGTAGGATTGCGCCATAACTTTTGTCGAATCGATTATTAAACGCAGTTTCTCTTCAAATTGCTTCTTCTGTATAAAAACAGCGTCTTCGTCTTCAGGAAAATCGATAGAAGCTTCTGTCCATGCAATAATATCAATTAACGAATCTCTGATCTGTTTTACTTTTGCGCTGAATTTGCCGGAAATCATTTTTGCGGCGGTTTTTACTTCTTCCTGCGCGCGCGCGTTTATTATATCCGCAACGGATTCAGCCTGGGTCAGGTCGATTTTGCCGTTTAAAAATGCGCGGCGAGTGAATTCGCCCGGCAGAGCCATCCTTGCTCCTTGCGATAGTATCCTGTCAATAACCATATCCATCAAAACCGGGTTTGCGTGAGTAAAAATCTCTACTGTATCGTCTCCGCAATAACTGTGGGGAGCAGGAAAAAAGGCGAACGTAACCTCATCAATAGCTAAGCCTGATTCGTCACGAATAACTCCGAGATAAATCCTGCGCGGTTCTATTATGTCTGATTTGCGGGAAATGATCTTTTTTGCTATCTCAAACGCTTTTTCACCCGCAATACGAACCATGCCGACGGCGCCGATGCCTTCGGGGGTTGAGATTGCGGTTATGGTATCGTTGTACATGATTAATTAAGCGGTTGCGGGTTCCGGTTTGGTTTTGTTTACATACTGCTGTTGGATAATGCTTAGCACATTGCTGAGAGTCCAGTACAGTACCAGGCCGGACGGAAGGTTATACAGCATAAACGTAAAAATTACGGGCATAAACATCATCATCTTCTGTTGTTGCGGGTCTGCGGTAGACATTTTCTGTTGCCAAAACATTGTTACGCCCATAATAAGAGGAAGTATGTTTATCGGAATAGATGTGCCGCCCCAGAAAATAGTGTATATTTTGTCGGGTTGCGACAAACTGTCCATCCATAAGAAATTGGCGCCTACAAGTTCGTATGCCGATGACAAAACTCTATACAGCGAGAAGAAAATCGGCAGTTGTATCAGCATAGGAAGGCACCCGCCCATTGGATTAACCTTTTCTCGTTTATACAATGCCATCATTTCCTGCTGGAGTTTCTGCTGGTTGTCTTTGTATTGATCGCGCAAAACCGCTATTTTAGGCTGTAATGCCTGCATCTGTTTCATCGACTTGAAACTCTTGTGAGTCAGTGGGTAAAAAAGTATTTTTATCAGAATAGTGATTATTATGATTGCCAGTCCGTAATTTTTAAAAACCGCATAAAGTCCGTTAAGCGATTTTATTAGAATCAGGTTTACCGGCCCTAAAATACCCGAGAAATACATTGCTTTCTCAAAATCCGATTTGTACGGCACAAGATTGGATAAAGTCTGAGGCCCTGTGTAAACGGTGAAATTAACCGAATACTTCTCCCCGGGTTCTATGGATATGGGTTTGGACTGCAGGTATGCGATCACATTTCCTTTTCCGATATACGGTTTTAAATTCAGCATTGCGAATTTAGACGATGGTTTAACTATAAACGCGTAATATTTGTTCTTAAGCGCGCCCCAAACGGTTTCGCCTTCGATATTTTTTATTTTCTTTGCGTCGATTCTTTGAGAGAACAGTTTCCCTTTTTCCACATCTAAAAAAACCGCAGATTCTATATATTCACGTTTGTCTTCAAAAGGCGATTTGTTAATCAGCCCAAGACTAAACTCGATCCCGTTTTCAAAAAAAGTTTTCTCTTTTGCAGTAACCGAGTATTGTACATCAATCTCGAATTTGCCGGGTTTAAGAGTTACTATTTTCTCTTCTGTAAACATTCCGGCGTCTCTTGCAAATAGTATCTGCGAATCCGATAATTTACGCGCGGTGAAAATACCCGATTCTATTTTTTTGCCCGCAAAACCTATTAACATCGGCTGAATATCCGGGTCGATGGGAGATATGAAAGCGTACTTTTGGGGTGCCCTGTCCTTGAGGGTCAATTCTTTTATGCAGGCGCCGGAGTTTGAAAAAACAACTGAAATTTTCTGGTTTTCAAGGACGAATTCTTCTTCGCCGTCAACCGGATTCCATTTAAGTTCTTCCATAGAAGGTTCTTTTCCATCTACTGCGGGAACCTGAGATTCCGCGGTGATAGATGGCGATTTTTGTGCAGGTTCTTCTGTACGGACAGTATCTTGGATTGCCTTTGTTTCTGTCTGGGCAGTTGATTCAGCCTGCGGTTGTGTTTTAAAAGTTTGCAGTTTATGTTTTTCATAATAAGGACGCATTACAAATACTTGATAGAGCAACGCAATGGCTATAGATAAAATAAATGCAGTAAAAACGCGTTTATCCATTAATTTACCTAATTTCGTTTATATTTTTTTTATAAGGTACCGGATCAAATCCGTGCCCTCCCCAAGGATGGCACCGCAGAATCCGCTTAAGAGATATCAGACCGCCTGTGATAATTCCCAGCCTGCCGATAGCTTCAATAGCGTAATTTGAGCACGAAGGCAAATATCTGCACCGGGGAATTTTCCCTGAAAAAATCATCTGATACATTTTAATCAGCATTATTGCTGTAACCGACGGTATTTTTATCAAAAATCCCAATTTCGTTCAATCCTATATTTATTTCATCACGCATACCCCTAAAATCAAGTTCAAACACATTTTTTCGGGGCATGAAAACTATGTCGAATCCGGGTTTGATGTTATATTGGAGTTTGAAGAAAACTTCGTTTAATTGGCGCCTTAACCTGTTTCTGCCTACTGCTCCTGCGATTTTCTTTGTCGCGGTTATGCCTATCCGTGCCGGATTTGAATCGGATCTATCAAATATGAATAAAGTCAGATGTTCAAGAGAATATTTTGCGCCCAACTGATAAACCCGCTGGTATTCCCATTTTTTGTGCAGTTTGAATCCATATCGTTTAACCATCAAACTATATTTATACGGTCAGGCGTTTTCTCCCTTTGGCACGGCGGCGGGATAATACCTTTCTTCCGTCTTTGGTTTCCATTCTCTTCAAAAACCCGTGGTCGCGTTTGCGTTTTAAATTTGAAGGCTGAAACGTCATTTTCATGATAAGTTATCCTCGTTTTATAAAAATAAACTTTCGATTTATGTTAAGTTCACCATAGTGTCGGATATTATATTTGCCAAAAAAAATTCTGTCAATTAAAAAGACAAAAAGGGCTTTTATATTTACTCCAAATGACAGGTTAATTTCAAGATTTTTTTTGCAATACCCTGAAAAAGATAGGATCGCTGAAAAAGTCTTTTTTATTGTCATTGCGAAGCTCCGAAGGAGCTGTGGCAATCTCAGCTCTGATGATTTTGAGATCACCACGTCGTTTTGCTTTCGCAAAACTTCTCGTGATGACATAGAA
>Ga0067045_1027397_pt1 | contig 167536 bp, 161 predicted proteins | sample TerdegcTABiofilm_FD_59184 | JGI IMG/M metagenome (GOLD analysis project Ga0067045, IMG submission 59184) | Combined Assembly of (Gp0054472, Gp0054536) Wastewater bioreactor microbial communities from Singapore -Terephthalate degrading... | reverse complement strand
TTGGCGTAGTCAATGGAAGCGATGATCTGTGAAGACCTCTGCCATGGATTGGTCAATTGCTGTTGGTCGACAGCGGAAAAGATAATGTCGAAAGGCTCGCCGAACCAGCGGAGCATCTCGTCCTGCCACTGTATGGTGAGCGGGGCGGGGCACAAGGATAAGAATGCGCTCAATCGCCTCGCGAAGCTTCAGCTCCTTTACCAGGAGCCCGGCCATGATCGTCTTGCCGGCTCCAGGATCATCCGCCAGCAGAAACCGCAACCTGGGCTGCGGGAGCATCGCCTGGTACACCGCCTCGATCTGATGCGGCAAGGTGCGGATGCCTGAAAGGCTCACGGCAAACTGTTGGTCATGAGCGTAAGCCAATCGAATTCGGGTGGACTCGATTAGAATTCGCAGCTTCTCTGCGTCCACATGAGTTTCTGCTTTGGCTCCGTCAGGCCCCCTTCCGAGGATAGCCACGACCTCTTCGGCGGAGATTACGGCCTCTTCCAATGAGCCGTCGGGAAGACGAACGCGACACTCATAGCCTGCCGAATCATCAGAACCGAGCGGTCGCGCATCTTCCAAAACAACAGGAACATCAAAATGTCCTGGAAGGATTACACGCTGCCCAATCTGAGATACCAGGCGATTATCGCTCATTCCTCACCTACTAAAGGTCAGTCTATAACCCAGGATTATTCCTGCCTTTTCAGCCATTCATCAATGGCGACCTTAAGTAAACGCCCATGACGCCCCACTTTTTGAGAGGGGGATCTTGCCTTCCCGGACGATCTTGTAGAGCGTCGACTTCGGTATTTTCAGGTAGGCGGCCAACTCTTCGATGGTCAGTACGTCTCCCGGCTTTCTAACCATCGGGTAACCTCTCATAATTTATCTCATCCGGGCCATAATGATGTTCCTGTGTATAATTAACGACGATTATTGTCAAGTAATTTTGGTAGCTTGCAGAGCTATTCCGAAATGGAAGCCGCCATATCCTTTATCACGGCATTCCAGTGCATCATCAAGCTTTCTGTATCGATGGTCACATTCCACGGCGGTATCGAAAGGCGGTAGCACCCTGATCCGTCGTTCTCGATGATTCTCCCGTCCTTCTTCAGGGTAAGGCTCCGGAGCTCATTCCTCAGCCGCGAGACGAGCTGCGTCGCACCCATTCCGGGAGTCAGGTCCTCCTTATAAACAGAAAAAACGTGATCGGTATATTAAGGGTTTTTGGGCAGGAGACGAGAAAATGAAATAAAGTCGGCGGGCCATGCGAAAGACTGTATAAGGAAATTGTATAATTAAGCATAGTATGTCGATAAATTGTCGACATACTGGGTCTGGTCGGAAGAATTTTTCAGAGATATTGTGAAAAGGATTGTCCTTCTCTAAGGCTGGGTCAAAAATTGACCCAGATGGTACGATCCCACTTATAGTTTTATGGCTTTGCCGGAGGGTAACCCGGGAACATGGTACTGATTAAAAAAGGGAAGTCGGGTTATATTTTTATAAGGCGGTTCCAAAAGTATCGCTCAACCCTGGCCGGTTCTTTTATGCTCACAAGACGCAAATGTCCCTTTAATGCCTTTCGGGAACACCTCCTTCCGCCGTTGGGGCCGTGTGTCGGATCACCCCAGTCAATGAGCGCCAATCTGTTTCCCTGAAGAATCATGTTATTCACGGTCCAGTCATTATGAGCGGGATCTTGTATGCGCCGGATTGCCTCCCTGATCTTTTCTCTCGATGGGTAAGCACCGTTATACATCAAAAAAGTCACCAAATTTATGCCGGGCTTCCACTCGCAAACCCGCACTGCGGGAACGTGAGGCGGCATCTTTGTAATGGTTTTCATCTGGTAGTTGCTGGTGATTGCATGGTGTCCGTTGCCGCCATCAGGGGAAAGCCAGCAATTCCTCGCCAGGGCCTTTTTCTCTGATTCAATGAAGTAAATTGCCGCCTTCGCATTGGAAGTATGCCGGGGAACCTTCCCCAATATCTTTGCACCCCTCGCAATCAGGTATTCTTCGATTGATTTTCTCAAAGCGTTCTGTTCCGGGCTCGCAAGATTCTCAACCGGAGGCGTTTCTACAATGATGTTATCCCCCATATTCAGGATTGAATCTGCAACTTCTCTCCATCGAGAGCCAAACCAATGAATGATGTTCAAAGCCAGTACAATATCGAAACTTTCACATTCGCTCAGCTTTTGCAGGTCTTCCGGAACCACCTGTTTATTGAGCAGAATTATATTCTCCAGCGAATCATTCAATCTGCAGAGTTGGAGCAGTTGCCTGCCCACCATTGGATATTCCCGGTTCCGCCCCTCGATCATCACACAAACACAGTCATAATCGTGCGCCGCTCCAAATGAATAATAGCCCTGGGCGGCACCGATATCCACTATTGTAAAAGGTCTGCTGTATTTGTTTAAGACCTTTTGAATTATAGAATAACGCGAGACACAGTCATGGTTTTCGCTCGCTTTTTTAAAAGTGACATTGTTTATGATGATGTCCTGATACTGTTCATAACCATATTCTGTAATGTCAATAAAATCCCGGGTTACGCTACGCAACAGAGAAGAAACAGTTTTTAAGAGCGCCACAGGAACCAATCCTTTTTATTAATTTATTGTCACATATGGACCTTCTGCCGAACATCGAAGTTCATTATCCTAAAAAAACAAACGGCCCGATGCATTCAGGCCTTACTGGATGCAGAGGACGGACGATTCTTCATGATGGAATTAGCAAAAAACATACCTCATGGACCTGAATTTCACAAGTATATAATCTCTCATGAATTTTTCTCGATTTAAACTCCACTGCCTTCCCCTATTTATGTATAAAATGTATCCGATTCATTATCCGCCATGGATAGAAATTACCCATGCAACATGGTATCCATAAAGCATCTCGCAAAATATTGACTTTGCTTGCCAGCTCTTCTATTTCCAGCCCCTACTGTCCCAGTATTTGTATTCATGAATCCAGTCTTCCCTGTGCATCTTTACAAGCTCCTGAAAATACTTCCTGTTCCCTTCGATTACTTTTTTCTGTTTCGCGTATATCCGGCTGCTCCCGATATCCTCCACCAGGTTTCTCCCAAGTCCAAAGGCCTTACCGACCGTCTTTTCCAAAGCCCCCGAGCCCTGCCTTATTGATACGCCTGCGCTGCCCGTAATAAATGATCCGAAGTTCAACATGATCTTATTGAGATAACCGGTGACCTGTCGATATTGTCCCGTACCGCCGGAGGTAGCTACATTAACCGTATACTTTCCGGTCAGAAGCTGGCAATGGACTGCGTCCGCCATACGGTCTATAAGAGTCTTCATCTGGGCGGTGACGGACCGGAAGTAATTCGGCGAACCAATGACAAGACCGTCGGCGCTCAAAATATTCCTGTAAAGGGCTTGAAAATCATCCTTTTTTACACACTTACCTTTTCTATAACATATCCCACACGCGTTACAGTATTCGATTTTCAATTTACAGAGGTCGACCAGTTCCGTTCCGGCTCCTCTGGATTCAGCCCCTTCGAGAACGGCTTCAACCAGCTTAAGTGTCGTACTTTCGGATTTCCTCGGGCTGGCATTTATGCCCAGCACTTTCATACTGATCCCCCCAAATCACCAGATGCTGCACGATGTATTTTTTCCCAGGGCAAGCAATTCCTTTTATGCCTTTTGCAGACTGAGCTGGCGGGCTTCGGGACTGATTGTGACAATATCCCTGGTCGCACCCTCAGTACTCTTTTTTGAGAAAGACGCCGGATAATACGCTATCTCTGCGGCACCGGAGGTTCGTGTCATATTACGGGCTTCAGTACTTACAGAGACCGTATCCCTGATCGTACCGGCCAGTTCCATTAAGCCGCTCAGGAAATTGTTTCCCCGGAGCCGGTCATCGACATACCGCAGATTCGTAAGAGGGTAAGTTGCCGGTGATGTGCCCGCTTTATCCGGTCCGACAATAACAGCCATGGATATTCCCCATTGTGATGATGTGGGCCTGAGCGTATGCCGGTTTATGAATAACGTGCACCGAAGAAAAGATTCCGCAGACTAAAAAGAGGAACGATCCTATTTAAATAACCCTGTTCTTTCGAATTCCTCTATATCGCTGTCAGCGTAGCCGAGTTCTCTCAGTACCTCTTTCGTGTGCCCCCCGGTCATGGCCGAGACACCGGCAGTCCTGTATTCGGCCCGCGTATCAGAAAACCTGATCGGATTCGCAAGCTGCCTGACGCTGCCTCCTCCCGGCAGAGGCACCTCCACGATCATTCCCCTTTCTTTCGCGAGGGGGCTGTCGAATGCCTCGGAAAGAGTCAGTACCGGCTCAAAGCAGGCGTCCGTTTTTCCGAATATTTCCAGCCACTCATCACGGTCTTTGCCCTTGATAATATCCCTGACTTCCTGTTTCACCTTCGTAATGTCTTTCGGAGCCACCCCTGCGGGAATCAGATCGGGACGCCCGATCGCATTGCAGAAATTGGAGAAAAACTGCGGCTCCAATCCCCCGAAGCTGATGTATTTTCCATCTCTGGTCTCGTAGTAATCGTAAAGCGATCCGCCATTGAGGAGAATACTCTCCAATGCGGGATTTTTCCCGTCGACGAGGAAGCCCGCTCCGAACATCGCGTTAAAGGCGATCATTCCATCCGTCATGGAGATATCTATATGCTGACCTTTGCCTGTCCTTGTGCGGCTGATTACAGCGGCAAGAATTCCGATCACCGAGTTATTGGAGCCGGAGGCGATATCCGCTATCTGCATGCCCACAAGGCTGGGACCGGATTCCTTCCTGCCAGTGTAGGATGCGATCCCGGAAAGGGCGATATAATTGATGTCATGCCCCGCTCGGTCCGTAAACGGTCCGGTTTGACCGTACCCCGTCAGCGAACAGTAAATCACCGCCGGGTTTATCGCTTTCAGGCTTTCGTAATCCAGCTTGAATTTCGCCATTACACCCGGCCGGAACTGCTCGATGACAATATCGTAATCTTTCAAAAGCCGGTGGACTATTTTTATCGCCCGTTCGTCCTTGAGATTCAAAGTGAGCAATCTCTTGTTGCGTCCCAGTTGCGTCGATGCCGCAGACAGCTTTGTCCCCGGCACTATCGGAGGGAAGAAATCGACAATATCCGGACGCGAGCCCGAGACAATCCTCAATACGTCCGCCCCGAGGTCCGCGAGGCACATCGTGGCAAATGGACCAGGCAGCAAGGTCGTAAAATCCAGTACTTTTAATCCATGAAGGGGGCCCGGCATAACAATTCCTCCTTAGAAGATTTTAGGTTCCACCAAGATCCAGGGATAACGCACTGCTAATACCCTTTTCTGATATTATAAAAAAGATTATTTGTAAATGGGCATTCTCGATTTCACGGCCGCAATCAGGTCACGGATGTTGTCAAAGGCATCCCGCGTCGGCACGGGGGGCCTCCGCACCACAACAACAAGGCACTTCTCAAGGCGCGCCGCTTCCATCTTCCCGGGTACGCCTCCCGCTTCCCCACCGTCCTTGGTGACGAGCACGCCGATCCCGAACCTCCTGATGGCCTTCCTGTTATCTTCCACGGAAAAGGGGCCCCTGCCCGTAATCATGAACTCGTCGCCGATACCGGCGGCACGGCAGGCGTCGATGGATCCCTTCTCCGCGAGGACGCGGGCCACGAGAACGACCCCCGCTCTGCGCGCTTCCCTTGCATAGGGCAGAAGGTTTCTGGAACCCGTGGTCAGCAATACCGCTCGTCCCCGGGAGCAGGCGACCCGGGCCGCCTCTTCATGGCTGTCCGCAAAGACAACATTCTCACCTCCGAAAATACAGGGGGGGCGCATGTACACGAGGCAGGGAATGTTCATTTTCGCGGCGCTCGTGACGGCTGTCTCCCGCGCCAGGCGGGCGTACGGGTGCGTGGCATCGACGATCGCCCGAATGCGATACTGCGCGATAAGCGCCTCCATGTCGCCGCCGTCCAGCGGTCCGGAGCGTTTCCGGACACAGGGGTGATCGATGATGGAGCAGGAAGGAATCCCGGTAGCCGTGGAGACAAGCACCCTGTATCCGGCTCCGACAAGCTCCCGAACGATGGCGGGGGTTTCGCTCGTACCGCCGAGAAGGAGGATCATAGCTTGTAACCCCGGGGGGTGATGAAGCGGCCCTCGACAAACCTCGATGAACGGTTGCCTATAATCACAATGCTCTTCATGGTAATCTCCGTCTCCAGGAAATGAGCGAGATCGGAAAGTACGATATGTTCCTCCGCAGTACCGACGGCGGTGGCGACACCGACAGGGGTCGCGCCGGGGCGGTACTTGAGGAATACGGCCGCGGCTTCTTCAAGCTGTTTCGTCCTCTTTCTGCTTCGCGGGTTATAAAGCGCCGCCACCAGGTCCGCGGAAGCGACGGACTCGATCCTCGCGCGGATCACTTCCCAGGGAACCAGCAGATCGCTCAGACTTATGACGGCATAGTCAAGCATGAGAGGCGCCCCGAACTTCGCCGCCGCGGCGTTCGCCGAGGTCACGCCGGCGATGACTTCAATGGGCACGGCTATGCCTTCGCGAGAAGCGAGTTCCATGGCCAGACCGGCCATGCCGTAGACGCCGGGATCGCCGGAGGAAACAAGCGCTACGATCTCGCCGCGGGCGGCGCGCCTGAGGGCCAGCAGGCAGCGCTCCACCTCCTGCGTCATACCAGAAGAGATACACTCCTTGCCCGCCGTAAGGTCCTCGACAAGAGCCAGATACCCGGTATAGCCCGCAACCACGCCGCTCTGCGCGATGGCCTCCTCTGCCCTTCGCGTGCGGTCTAGGGGGCCTCCCGGTCCGATTCCGACCACAAAAAGCTTTCCTTCGCGATCGCGACCGCGACGCCGTTCAGCACGATTCTTGACAGTACTAATTTTGTCCTCCTCCCCGCCAGCAGAGCGGCCGGTTCTGCCACTGCCGGCAGATTCACTTTTTCCTCGACAAAAGCCGATCTCGCAAAATCTCTCGCGCACGCCAGTATTTCTTCCGAAGCAATGAAGCGGACAGGAATTCCCAGACTGCGGGCCGCTGTAAGCAGCCCTTTCTCACCGGCCTTGACATCGGCGGATGCAAGGTACCGGACATCCTGAAGCGGCACGTCTGCACGCCGGAGCGCCTCGCGGACGGCTTCAATCACGCACTGCGGCTCCACGCCGCGCCGGCACCCGATACCGACGATATACCGTTTCAGCGCCTCAGTCGTGGTCGTGATGACCGGCTCCGCACCGAGAATATTCGCCACAAGGACAGCAAGATCGTTCGCCCCACCTTCATGGCCGCCCAGAAGACTCACCACGAATCTGCCCCCCGCATCGACGACCAGGACAGCTGGGTCCGAGCGCTTGTCTTTCACACGCGGCGAAACGGCCCTCACCGCGACCCCGCAGGGGACGATATAAACAAGCCGATCGTAATCCCCGAAGATTTCCCCGGTGAGGGTCATGATACTTCCGAACCGGGCCGCGTGGAACTTTTCCGCAACGGATTCGTGCAAAAAGATTTCCGCATCTCTCAGCTCTTCCGCCAGTTTTCCGGCGATGACCGCTCCCTCTTCGGAGAGGCTTATCAGGGCGGTTTTCATGGTTTCCTTCCCCTGCGGAATTTGTGGCTGAAGGCGGCATCGTAGAGCCTCGATGCCGGTATGTCCCGCGAGAGCGCACGGCCGGCAAGGATGACCGCGGTCCGGCTGATCCCGGCGCTCTGCGCTTTGTAGGCGATATCCCCCAAAGTCCCTTCGACCTTTTTCTGGTCCGGCCAGGAGGCATGGTAAACGACGGCGGCCGGACAGTCCTCGCCGTAATGTCGGGCCAGAGTTTCCGCTGTTTCCTTTATCCTGTGACCCGAAAGGAATATGCAAAGGGTCGCGTTCGTCCGCGCCAGCTTATCAAGTTCCTGTTCCTTCGGCAGGGGCGTACGGCCAGATGTGCGCGTAAGGATGATCGTCTGGGCCGTCTCCGGAGCGGTCAGCTCAACCAGCAGTTCAGCCGCCGCGGATTGAAAAGCGCTCACACCGGGTACGACCTCATAGCTGATCCCCAGCCGGTCGAGCTCGTTCATCTGCTCGCGGATGGCGCCGTAAATGGAGGGATCTCCGGAATGGAGCCGCACGACATCCACGCCCTTCTGCCGGGCATTGCGAAACACGTTCGTGATCTCCCCGATGGTCATGGAAGCCGAGTCATGTTTTTCCGCATCGGCGGGCACCAGAGACATGACCTCCGGGCTTACGAGCGAGCCGGCATAAACGCATATCCGGCAGGTCCTGAGCAGGCGGTCGGCTTTCACTGTCAGAAGGCCCGGATCGCCGGGGCCCGCTCCCACAAAATATACTTTCATCGGCCCTTCCTCTTTTCGGCATGAACCAGGATGATGGACAGGTATCCTGCTTCCCGTTCCCGGCCACGCAGCTTCCGCAAGTCGGTCTCGACGCGCTGGTTGCTCATGCCCGCGTGCGAAACGAATACGCCGGCATCGATCAGTCCCGCATCTTCAATCATATTCAGGATGTCCGGAAGGCGTTTCCCGATTTTCATCAGGACGACTGTCCCTCCTCTTTTCAAGGCCCGCCTCACATCGCCGGGCTCGCCGGAAGCGGGGACGACGGTCACCGTCTCCCGGGACTCCCCTACGGGAAAATGTGCAAGCGCCGCGGCCGCGCTGATTGCCGTAATGCCGGGGACAGTTACGACCTCTACATCAGGAATCATTGCACGCAGCTGCCGCAAAAGGTAGATATACGTGGAATAGAGGAGCGGATCGCCCAGCGTAAGGAAACACGCGTCTTGCCCGCTCTCGAGGACGGCGGCGATCGCTGCAGCGGATTCTCCCCAATGCCTGGACAGCTCCCCCCGGTCCGACGTCATGGGGAAAAGGAGCTCGTGTATCCTGGAGCCGGCGCCGATATACCGCTCAGCTATGGAGAGGGCAAGGCTCTCCACCGACATCCCGGCCCTGGGCACAAATACGTGCCGGCAGCGCCCCAGTATGCCCGCCCCTTTCACGGTTACGAGTTCAGGGTCTCCGGGACCGACGCCGACTCCGTAAAGAATTCCCCGTTTCACGCGAGCAGTTCCTCCCTGACCAGAAGTACGACAGTCCTCGGCGATGCGGAGCAGGAATCCAGATCAGAGGCATTGATCTCACAAACCGTTTCACCCGGCAGAGTCAAATCCTCGCACAGGAAAATCCTGCGGCCCGATCCCGCGCGGTCCGCAAGCATGGAAATCCAGCGGAAGGACTCATCCCTGCCGGCAAGCACGGCGATCTTATCTTCCTTCTCCAGACCGGAAAAATCGCCCGGAGGGTTCTCGCCGTGGGCATCGATGATCCTGGCACCAAGCCAGTCCAGGCCGATGCGGGCAAAGGCGGTCTGAATAGAGCTGATGCCGGGGATAATTCTGCAGGCCCGGCGGCCGAAACGCGCAATAACCGGCTTCGCCAAACTGCACAGGCCCGGATCGCCCGTGACCAGAACGACGACCCCACCGCGATGGCGCCGCACCTCGATCTCACACAGCACGTCCTCGATATCGGCCCCCGCTTCGATCTTCTCGGCCGCGCAGCCGGGGAAAAGGTCGAGCAGCCGTCGCGCACCCACGAGCACGTTCGCCTGTTCGACTGCGCGCCGGGCAGCGGGCGCAATATAATCCGGGGAACCCGGCCCGCACCCTACAATCGTGATGAAAATGTCCTTGACTTCCATAGTGCCAGATCTCCGCTTCGTCCGACGATAAGGCCTTTCATGTCCACCAGGACCGTCGCCGCAGCCGTCCCGGCGCGTGCGGAAACGGCCCCGCTGATAAGAGACGCCAGCCGGTCTCCGAGCCTGTTCTTTTCATCTCCGGCGAGCGCCGAGAAGAATCCCTCCACTGTGGAAATGCCCGGCGGCACGCGGCCGTAAATCTCGCCCGCCAGGCTCATCAGGAAGGGAAGAGCCGCCGCCGACCTCGAAGAATGCGTATCCCATTGTCCCATGGCCAGCTTCGCCAGTTTTCCCGGGTGCCCCAGGATGAGGATTCCTTCCAGGTCTTCTCTGGCTGCGCTGTCGATCATGAAACCCCATTCGTTTCCGACCTCGAGGATATACCCGTCATCGAGTTGAAAGTGTCTCTCGGCGGCCCGTCTTCCGATGCTGCCGGGCACAAAGACTGGCGCCCGGCAGCCTCCGGCGAGAGCCACATCGAGCAGGCACTTGAGCGATGTCCTCAATGCGGGACAACTGAAGGGACGGACGATCCCCGATGTGCCGAGAATGGAAAGCCCACCCAAAATGCCCAGCCGTGGATTGAAAGTCCTTTCCGCCAGCCTCCGTCCCCCCGGTATCGACAGGACCACTCTCACAGCCCGGTCCGTGACCGAAAAGACCGCTTCCCGGATCATGCGGCGGGGGACGGGGTTGATCGCCGGCTCTCCAGGCGGCACCTGCAGACCGGGTCTGGTTACAATTCCCACGCCCTCTCCCGCTTCGAGCAGGATGTCTTTCCCGTCGGTCCAGGCCGCCACTGCGACAATACGCGCCCCGTTCGTGACGTCCGGGTCGTCCCCCGCGTCCTTGCATACTGCGGCCTCCGCCCGGCCGCCTTCCATCCTCGCATAAAAAACGGGGATGGATACGGTATCTCCGCCGGGCAGGGTGATCCCGACTTCCCGCGGAGCCGACCGCCCCGCAAGAAGCATCACTGCCGCTTTTGCAGCCGCCGCGGCGCACGTTCCTGTTGTAAAACCACTGCGAAGCCTGGTCATGATTCAGAAGATCCCGATCTTCCCGGAGGAGCCGTATTTCTTCCTTTGCTTTCGAACAGCCTGATCATTTCTCTGCGGGCCTCGCCGATCGTGAGGGGAATACTGTCAAAAGGAATGTGGTCCTCGTGCTTCAAACGGTAGATCAATTCCGCGATCTGTGGCATCCGGAGTTTTACCCTGGCCATTTCCTCCGGAGCGGTGAAGACGGACTCCGGCGAGCCCCCCTTTACAATCCTGCCGCTGTTCAGGATATAGAGCCGGTCAAGAAACAGTGGAACCAGATCAACGCTGTGCGTCGCCATCACGATGGTGACCTTCTTGTCCCTGTTCAAGCGGGTAAGCAGGCTCATCATGCGGTATTCCCCTATAGGATCCAATCCGGCCGTAGGCTCGTCGAGGAGCAGTATCTCATGCCCCATCGACAAAAGCCCGGCGATGCAGACCCTCTTTTTTTCCCCGAAGCTCAGATGATGGATGGATTTTTCCGCATATCCCTCCATCTCCACCGCGCAGAGGGCCTCCTTGACGCGGCGAACGACCTCTTTTCCCCTGAACCCCATGTTCGCCGGGCCGAAGGCCACATCCTCGAACACCGTGGGCGCAAAAAGCTGGTCATCCGGGTTCTGGAAGACAACTCCCATCTTCCCGTATATCTGTCGCGAGGACAGGCTCCTGATCTCCGCGCCGTCCAGAAAAACGCTCCCCTGAAAATCCCGGATCAGACCGTCCATGACCTTCAGAAGCGTCGTCTTGCCGGAACCGTTATACCCGAGAATGCCGACGAATTCTCCCGCGCCTATGCGCAGGCGAATGCCGCAAAGGGCTTCCGTACCGTCGAAGTAAGTATGGCTGACATTATCCACAAACAGTCTTGTTATATTTTCCATGCGATCGCCAGGACTGTTATCAATAATAGTGAAACAAACACCTCCGCGATGCTGAGCGGCTTGTACCTGAGCACCGGCATGTTTCCGTCGTAGCCGCGCTGCGTCATCGCCGTCGTGACGGTCTGACTCTGCTCAAATGCCTTGAGGACAAGAGATCCTGCGAGAATACCTGCAGAGTTCAGGCTTCGACGGAACGACGCGTATCCCAGACGGTTTTTCTGAGCATGATAAATAACACCCGCGTCTTCCATGAGAACAAAAATATAGCGGTAAGCATAAAGGAGTATCTCGACGAATCCCTTCGGGACGCGCAGCCATGAGAGCGCCGCTATCAGTTCCGTGAAACGGGTGGAGAAGACCATGGCGGCGACAACCGATACAGCCGCAACTATCCTGCCGCTGATAGCGATACCTTCCATCAACCCGTCCCGATGGCCTTCGACCGCAATGCCCGCAAAACGTATAGAGAACAGGGCCTCCTGTCCGGAAAAGAAAAGTTTTATGAGCACGATCACCGCGACAATCAACAGCGGCTCGGAAAGGCGGGCGATAATGATTCTCCACGGTATCTTCATTGACGCGAACAAAGACAGGCAAAGAAGGATGATGAGCGACTGGAAGGCGAATCCCCGATGGCTAAGGACCATAAACAGAACCGCCGTCGTCACCAGGATTTTCATCCTCGGATCCATCCTTGAAAGCAGGTGATCTTTGACAACGTAGTCGGAAAATTTCATTTTTCTTCGGTTTCACGTTCCTTCGGCGGCCATTTGATCCCCTCGGAAATATCCGCCGGTCCGGCGTTGCTGATATCGGACAGACCGCGCGACTCATCCAGGCGTTTCAAGACAAGATCGACGAGGCAGTCGTCGAAGCCGAGATTCCTGCCCAGGATCAATTTAACCTGCGGGTACTCTGCGGCCTTGCGCCTGAGGAGCTCCGGGATATCCTGAAGCATATGGAGCCCGCAATGAAGGAAATAGGGTATGACGATGACTGTGGTGGCCCCCCGGGCTACGCACCTGTCAAACACCTCGGGAAAGTGGGGCCCCAGCCTGGACATATAGCAGGTCTCCACAATACCCGCCCCGTTCCTTTCGCGCATCCCCGCGGCTACTTTTTCCATGTCCTCTCCCGCCCCGGGTATGCGGCTCCCGTGTCCAAGCAGGATAACAGCCTCGCGGCTCTTTTCTCTCACAGCGAATCTCCTTACCCTGCGCTTAGCGTGCACAGCGCGTGTATCACACTCACCGCCAGGGTGCTTCCCCCCCGCCGCCCCCGCAGGACGATGCAGGGGACATCGAGTGACAGTATCTCTTCCTTGCTCTCCTCTACATGAACGAACCCAACGGGCACGGCGACGACCAGCGCAGGCTGGACGCCATCCTCAATAATCATCCGGTTCAGCTCCAGAAGCGCGACAGGAGCGTTGCCGAATACGGCAATTCCACCGGTGAGAATGGGCTTCGCCTTACGAACGGCGAAGATGGACCGCGGCAGCTCCGCCTCGCCGGCGTCGCGGGCGACATCCTCGTCGGCGATATGGCAGAACACGCTTTGCGGAGAATACCGTACGCATGCCGATCTCAGTCTCGCCAGGGAAAGCCCGGCACGGATCATGCTGGAATCAACGTAGATGGGGCGTCCCGCCCTCAGAGCCTTCACCCCCGCAGGAACGGCATCAGCCGAAAACCGGATATCTTTCATGATGGTGAAATCGCCCGCCGTGTGGATCATCCGGCGCACCACCTCCCATTCATCAGGCCCGAATGAGTGGGGCGGAGCCTCCCTGTCTATGACATCGAAAGACCACGCTTCGATCTGCGGCCCGCTCCGCGGCAAAGCATAGAAATTGTAAATGAACGGCGACCGACCGCCTTTTAGCCCATTTTTATCCCCCATGATCCTCTCCGCAGCAAAGCAGGAATCTATCCACGGCCTCCGGCCGGGAGGCAGGATGCAGATGGACGTAACTCGCCAGCACCCTCCCGCGTTGAAAACCCTCCCTCGTAAAGGCCCCCGAGCGCCTCTTCTTCACGGCATACGCGCGCACCCACCCGGCATCCTCCCCGGGCTCTCCCGCCAGTTCCGAATAATGGAATTCATGTCCTTTCAGGACAGTCCCTCTCTTCCCCCAAAGAGAATCCTCAGTCAATGTAACTTCCGCATACCCGAGCGTCTTTTTCCGGTCCAGCATGCGGGTCCATTGCGGCAGAAGTCCCACCATGGGAAACGCCTTTCCTTCTCTGGTCACGATCCCCTGGGAGAGGTACATAAGACCACCACATTCGGCGTAGACGGGCCTTCCGGAACGGGCAAAGCGGCGGATGCTCTCCACCATGCCACGGTTCGCCGACAGGGATTCAGCGTGTTCCTCCGGATAGCCGCCGCCGAAATAGAGGGCATTGAGATCCGCGGGCAGGCAATCGTCCGCGATGGGCGAAAAGTAGACGATATCCGCGCCCCTTGTGGAAAGCTCATCAAACAGATCCGGATAATAAAAGTGAAACGCCGTATCCCACGCCACACCCACCCGGGCATCCGTACGCGGGGATTCGCCTTTCGAATCCGTAAAAGCCATGGGCGGCGCGCTTTTAGCCAGTTCAAACAGCCGACCAACCGGGACATGCCTTTCGAAGACGTCGGCTAGTCGTTCCAGCTTCGAGGCGGAGAGGTTGCGCCGGTCCGCCGTAACCAGACCCAGGTGCCTGCTGGACAGCCCGGGAAGAGCCCCCCTTTCCACGTATCCCACGAGCGGCGGCAGTGACCGGAATCTCAGCGAATCCGCAAGCCAGGATGCATGGCGCTCCGACCCGCAATGATTCGCGACCACCCCGACGATCTTCACTTCCCGGTCGAAACCGGCATACCCATCCACGAGTGCCGCAATGCTGCCGGCCATGCCGTGAACATTAACAGCCAGCAGGACGGGCGCTTCAAGCCAGGCCGCGATTTCGGCAGTACTCCCCCCCACGGTCACGGCACCGGCGCCGTCGAAGAGACCCATAACTCCTTCGATGACGCAGATATCGGCGCCTGCCGATGCGCGGGCGAAAAGGCGACACACATAATCCCTGCCCATCATCCAGCCGTCCAGGTTATAACAGGGTCTTTCCGAAGCCAGGGCGAGATAGGACGGATCGAGGAAATCCGGTCCCACCTTGAATGCCTGCACCCGCAGGCCCCGCCTTCGCAGGGCCGCGATGAGCGCGATTGTGAGAGATGTCTTCCCTGTCCCGCTCTGGGTTCCGGCGATTATTATTCTTGGACAGCTCAATATTCTATTCCCCTCTGCGCCTTCCAGCCCCGCGCAAGACCGTGTTTCACTTCGTTCATTTCCGTAACCGTATCCGCAAGCGCAATAAGACCGGCAGTTGCGCCGCGGCCGGTCATTATGACGCACAATTCCGGAGGGGTCTTCCGTACTGTATCGATAATATCTTTTTCTTCAAGCAGCCCCCTTGCCGCCGCCGTACAGATCTCATCCAGAATCAGGATATCGCACGACATGCCGCAGATCGCATCGCGGGCAAGAGAGAGCCCCTCTTCGGCTGCAGAGCGGTGCATCCCGAATTCAGGGCTCGACGGATCCGGCACGAAACCGCGTCCCGCCTGAACGATCCTGATCGTCGGTATTCCCCGGGAGCTTTCTATCTCGCCTGTAGAGGAGTCGTTTTTAACAAACTGAATAATCAATGTCCTCATGCCGTGCCCCGACGCGCGCAGGGCCGTGCCAAGCGCGGCAGTCGTCTTCCCCTTCCCTTCACCAGTAAACAGCAGTATGCGCCCGGTCTCCATTCTTTCACCACATCCTGACCATTAAGATCCTGAATCCTGTAAACATCAATACAGCCACGCCGGTGGCCGCGAACATGAGGGCATTGGCCTGCCGGATATGCTCCTTTTTCAGCTCCATGAGCGGTTCTCCCAGGAAAGGCACGTCCTCCGGTTTCCCTTTCCTCTGGAGTGGCCCGCCCAGCCGGATACCCAGAGCGCCTGCCATCGCCGACTCTGACCATGCCGAATTAGGGCTGGGGTGTTTTCTCCCGTCCCGCAGGGCAATGAGCAACGACTGCCTGGCCCTCAACCGCAGGAAAAAGGCGGCTGCGCCGATAAAGAAAACAGCCAGCCTTGCCGGAATGAAATTCAGCACGTCGTCAATTCTGGCCGAGGCCCAGCCGAACTCCATGTAGCGCTCGTTGCGGTAACCGAAGGTGGAATCCAGGGTATTTACCGACTTGTAAATCATCGCCCCCACCGGACCGCCGATTATCGCATAGAAAAGAGGCGCAATGACTCCGTCGACCGTGTTCTCGGCCACGCTTTCCACCGCTGCACGCACTATTGCAGTCTCGTCCAGCAAGCAGGTGTCCCGGCCGACCATCCATGAAACCCGCTGTCTCGCCTCCGCAAGATCCCCTGATTCCAGGGCCCGGTAGACATTACCGCTATGGTCCGCCAGATCTCGCGCGGCCAGGGCGGTATAGATCACCAGCACCGAAACGATATCCCCGGCAAGAGGATGAAAAATTCCGGCGGCGTGTACAAGGCTCCACGTAATTACAGCCGTCGCCGCTATTACCGCCAGAGCCGTCGCAATCCCCGCCAGACGGGGTGCGGCAATGGATCTTCGCAGCAGTCCTTCCAGCATCACGGCGAACCGCCCGATGAATTTCACCGGGTGCGGTATCCATCTGGGGTCTCCTACCGCCAGATCCAGGGTAAGAGCGGCAATGATCTGATATTCGAATTTCATCGGAGGCCCATGATCCGGTAAATCTCCTCGATCCGCAAACTTCTCCGAACGGCGTCGGCCAGACGGTCGAATGCAGGCTCCAGGTCATAGGGCGCGAGAATTCTCCTTACAGGGGCCAGCCCCCGCCGTAGGCGCAGGCGATCGATAAACCACCGCCGGAATTCATCGGCATCAAAGATGCCGTGGAGATACGTCCCCCATATGAGTCCGTCCGCAGAGATTGTTCCAATCACCTCTCCGTCATCCCGGACGACGGCTGGTGAAATTCCGTATCCTTCAGTCCGGCCGTGATGTATTTCGTATCCCCTGATGGGGAGTCCGGATTCCACGTGTCTGGCCGAGACACAGGCCAGGGTCTTCTCCGCAACCAGGGTTGTCGCGACGGGTAGGAGTCCGAGTCCCTCCATTGTCATTGCGGCCGACTCTATTGCGTGCGGATCAGCTATTTTTCCGCCCAGAATCTGAAAGCCGCCGCAGATTCCTATTGTCATTGTCTTTCCCGCACGGGCAAGATCTGCGATCTTCCGTGCCAAACCGTTCCTCTTCAGGTAATCGAGATCTCCTATTACATTCTTGCTGCCAGGAAGAATGATCGCATCGGGATGCCCAATATCTCGTGAATTCCTGACCACACGCAGGCGGACGTCCGGCTCCATCCGCAGAGAATCGAAATCGGTAAAATTCGATATATGCGGCAGATCGACAAGGGCGATATCCACGCAGTCCGCCGCCTGATCGACGTCGGGAGCGGAGCGGCTTTTGAAAGAAACGGAATCTTCTTCGGGGAGCCTCAGATCATGGAGATAGGGCACTACGCCGAAGACGGGCCGCCCTGTATGGAACCGGATGTAATCGACGGCATCCCGAAGGAGGGCTTCTTCTCCTCGAAACCGGTTGATCACGAACCCGAGGACGAGCTTCCGCTCCCATTCGGCCAGGAGCTCCATGGTGCCAGCAAAAGACGCGAAGACTCCCCCCCTGTCTATATCTCCCACGAGCAGAACTGGCGATTGCGCGTGCAGGGCCATTTTCATATTAACGATATCATGGTGCTTCAGATTGATTTCGGCCGGACTGCCGGCGCCCTCCAGGACGAGCACATCGTAATCCCGCGCCAGGGAATCGAACGCCTCTTTCGCCGCTTCAAAGGCCGCAGGCTTGTAACGAATGTATTGCTCCACGTCCATGTTCCCGACGGGCTTCCCCATGACTATCACCTGCGATCCCCTGTCACTGCTCGGCTTCAGCAGAACCGGGTTCATTCGCACGTCAGGATCGACACGGCAGGCCTGGGCCTGAACGACCTGGGCCCGCCCCATCTCGCCTCCTTCCCGGGTGACATACGAATTAAGAGACATGTTCTGCGCCTTGAAGGGAGCCGCGCGGTATCCATCCTGGAGCAAGATGCGGCAGAATGCCGCGGCCATGATGCTCTTTCCCGCATTGGAGCTCGTGCCCTGGAACATGATCACCGGCCGCTTCCGTGCCGGAATTTTAACCGGACAGGCTCCGAGCGCGGATCTGATCGCATCGCAGAGACGGTCGTTTTCATCCTCGGTCCGCACAGCGACACGGAAGAACCTCCGGTCCAGGCCGTCGAAGTTGTCGCACACGCGCACGGCAATGCCTCTCCTGAGCAGCCGCCGCGCCATCTGTCGGGCGTCCGTCGAGCCGCTGTCAATGCGGACAAGAAGAAAATTCGCCTCGCCCGGGTATACCGTGAGCCCGGGGATGGCTTTCAATTTCTCCGCCAGTTCTTCCCGCATCTTCCGAACGTATTTGCGAGTCTCCACCGCGTAGAGACCATCCCGCAGGGCCGCCTCTCCAACGGCCTGTGAAAGGGTGTTGACGGACCAGGGGGGTATGGTGGAGCGCATTTCGCCGATCACGCCCGGCTCACCGATCGCGCAGCCGAGTCTCAGCCCCGGTACGGCGAAGAACTTGGTCAGAGAGCAGAGAACTATTACATTGGGCGGGCGCCTGCGGGTAAGGCTGTCCACACCCTCGATAAAACCGGCAAAGGCCTCGTCGACTACGAAAAAGGTTCCCGGACAGCGCTTTGCCAAGGTCCTCAATTGCTCCGCATCACAAAGCAGGCCGGTCGGATTGTTGGGCTGTCCGATAAAGACCAGTTCGTTTCCGCCGAGAGACCGCTCCAGTAACCGAAGATCAGTAACAAACCCATCCGCCTCTTTCAGAAGAATCTTTTCGACAGCCAGTCCCGCCAGCCCCGCTGCGACGGCGTAATCGGCATAGGCGGGGACGGGAATGACGGCCTTTTTCACCCGGCAGACCCGGGGAATGAGGTAAAGGAGCTCTGTGGAACCGTTTCCGGCCAGGATCTCTTCTTCAGACACCCCGAAATAGTCCGACGCCGCCTTTACCAGGCGGGTGCATTCCGGATCGGGATAATGCACAATATCCGACACGGCGGAGCTGATCACCGGACGCAGCCAGACGGGCGGCCCGAGAGGGTTGATATTAGCGGAAAAATCCAGGATTTCCTCCGCGGGCAGGTTCGCCGCCGCCGCCAACGACCTTATGTTTCCTCCGTGCCTGGATGTCTCCATGGTATCGAGTTCAAGGTTTTAAGTCTTTGCTGCACAGCTTTGCTGCCGGTCTTTAATGAAAAATCCCCGGATCGTTCACATAAACAACCCGGGGATGACGTTTTCCATCCGGCATGTACGCTGCAGTGGCCCCATTACGCGAAGGCCAAAGCAGGCATTTATTCTCAACAGGGCAGGTCTTCTGGCTTCCGGTTCGTTTTACTCGCCCCCCCTTCCCATCCGTCTGCTGCGGACAGTGGCATCGGAGGCTTTCATCCCCGGTTACAGCGGCGCGACCGCGACGGACTTGCACCGTCTTCCCTCCGGCCTCTTCCGGCCACCCGGAGTTGAAAATACAACCAGTATCATTTGATTGTCAAGAATTTCTTTTTCCGGAAGAGCCGCTCTGCAGAAAGCCCCGCGGATCTGCAGCGGGCACTTCAACACACCTCATGTTTCCCGGAGGTACTGAATATCGGAGTAACTTACCTGATTCCCAGGGAATAGCAAGCTATTTCGGGCACATGAATGTTCGAACACAGGGGCTTCAGGTATGCTCGAGTTTTGTCCTCAGGTTCAGAGCACAAGTTTCAGGTCCAGTTTTTTTAAAACTCTGGACTCAGGACCTCTTTTCAACTCCTCGCATCGGGACCAGAAATCCCGTTAAAGTTCTCATCGCAGATGGCGATAATAGAATATGTTACAAGAAGAAGGACAGATAGAAAAAGCGGGTATCAGGGGAAAAAAACAGGCTCAGGGCAAAGGGCCGGAGGAACTGAGCCCGGTATGATGGGAGGACAGATGGGGACCATCAATCTCGAAGATATCCGGACGGGCATGATCCTGGAAAAGGATGTCAGGGACCGAAGCGGCCGCGTCCTGCTGGGAGCCGGCCATACGGTCAGCGAAAAACACCTGCGGATATTCAAGATGTGGGGTGTGACGGAAGCGGACATCCATGATGTCCGCAAGGAGGAGGTAGCGGCTGAAGCCGCTGCCCGGCTGGATCCCATAAAACTTCGCGAAGTGGAAGACCAGGTTCGGGAGCTCTTTCGCCATGCGGACATGCAGCATCCTTTCAATACGGAGCTTTTCCGGCTCCTGACGTTCCGTCTGACCAAGCGCGAGACCAGAAGGAGTGCACCGTGAATCTCAGCCCCGAAGATCTCCTGCAGGGTAATGTACATATTTCATCTCTGCCGATCATTTATATGCGGATCAACGAGGCCGTCAGCAACCCCCGCAGTTCAACCTCGGACATAAGCGCCGTTATCGGCGACGACCCGGGGTTGACTTCGCGGCTTCTTCGGCTCGTCAACAGCGCGTTTTACGGATACCCCACAAAAATCGACACCATCAGCCGCGCGCTCTTCATCGTGGGCACGCAACAGTTGCGTGATCTTGCGCTGGCCACCTCCATTATCAGCATGTTCAAGGGCATATCCAGATCCCTCGTGGATATGGAATCTTTCTGGCGCCACAGCATTGCCTGCGGAATCGCGGCAAAGATACTGGCGACCTACCGCCGGACTGAAACGAATGTCGAGCGCTATTTCGTCGCCGGTACCGTCCACGATATCGGACGCCTTATCATTTACCAGAAGAAGCCGGATTTGGCGCGCAAGGCCTTCATCCAGTGCAGGACCGACGGGGATCTCCTGTACGCGGCGGAGAGGAAAATACTGGGGTTCGACCACGCGGATGTCGGCCGCCTTCTGCTGCAAACATGGAACCTGCCCCCGAGCCTCACGGAAGTCGTGTCCTTTCATCATAACCCGAAAGGCGCCTCATCCTATCCAGTGGAGACCTCCGTAATCCACGTGGCCGACATAATCGCTCATTGCATGCGGCTCGGAAGCAGCGGAGAGCATTATATCCCTCCCCTGAGCGAAAGCGCCTGGGATATCATCGGCCTTCCTACAAGCGTACTTTCGCCCGTCCTGGACCAGCTTGAGAGGGAGTTCACCGACGTGCAACGGCTGATATTCGGAACGACAAATGAATGAGCAGATCAGCGAACTGCAAGAGCGAGTCAAGTACCTCGAAGAGGTGAACAGGTGGACACTGGATGCCCTTGATCTGGCCATCTCTCTCGGGGATTTCCAGAACCGGATCAGCCTTCCGGATCTCGACCAGGATACTATTTTCAATGCCGCCCGCACTCACCTGAAGCGCCTCAGCCCTTTCAAAGCACTGGCATTGTACACGGTCGATGAAAACGATTTGGAATTCAAGCCCGCGGGATGCGAACCGGAGGCGGAACTGGCCGCCATAGAAAAGGAGGTGGATTTTCAAATTTCCGAAGGAGTGTTCGCCTGGGCGCTTTACCAGAACCGCGCCGTCATCGTCCCTTCCAGGTATTTCGGCAGGAAACTCGTGCTGCACACCCTTGTGACCGCATCGCAGGTGATGGGCATGTTCGTCGGGGTCCTTGACGACAGGGATTTCACAATCAACAGCATCCTTTCCAACCTCCTCACGATCATCCTGTTCAATACGGCGCGCGCCCTTGAAAACGCGGCACTCTATAAAAAAATCAACGATCATAACCGCAACCTTGAAGAAACAGTCAGGAGGCGCACGGCGGAGCTGCAGATTGCGCTGGAAGGCGCCCATGTCGCGAATATCGCAAAAAGCCGGTTCCTCGCAAACATGAGCCATGAGATCCGGACCCCCATGAACGGAGTTATCGGTTTTGCGGACCTGATCGCAAAAACAAATCTCGATGAAGAACAATCCGATTACGTGGCAATGATCAAGAGGAGCGGGGAGGCCCTCCTTTCTCTGATCAATGACGTGCTGGATTTTTCAAAAATCGAGGCCCAGAAACTGGAACTCGAGTGCATTGATTTCAATCCCGAACTCATCGCCTATGATGTCTGCGAACTGATACAGCCCAAAATCGCCGACAAGGATGTCTCCGTCTCGTGCCGCATAGGCGACCGTCTGCCCGTTTACGTCAGGGGCGACAAACACCGTTTCCGCCAGGTCCTGTTGAACCTTATCGAAAATGCCGCGAAGTTCACGCCCTCGGGCGAAATAGAGCTCTCCATGGATGCAGAGGAAGACGCCGGCCGGGATGAGATAAAGATCCACTCTTCCATAAGGGACACGGGCATAGGCATTCATGAGAGCAAGCTGAAGGCTATTTTCGAACCCTTCCAGCAGGCCGACGGCTCCTTGACCCGCAAGTACGGCGGCACGGGACTGGGGCTATCAATCTGCAGACAGCTCGCGGGCCTGATGGGAGGAAACGTCTGGGCCGAGAGCGCGCCGGACCAGGGGAGCACGTTTCATTTCACTGCCCTTTTGAAAAGATCGGCCGTGGACCACTCCCGCAAGCTCCTTTACCCGGAACTTGCGGATAAAAAGGCGCTGATCATCGATCACAGCAAGACCCATCTGGACATCCTCTCGCGGATGATATCCGCGGCCGGCATGCGGTCCGCAGCGGTCATGAAAGCGGCGGACGCCGAACCCTGCATCCGGGACGCCGTAGAAAAGAAGGAACCCTTTCAATTCTGCATCATCAACGCTGCCATGCCCGGCCTCAAGATCACCCGGTTTGTAAGAGAAGTGCGCAAAGCGGATCCGGAAGGTCTTTTTCTGATCGCCTTCGGACCCATCATGGGACCAGGCATGCCAAAAGCCAGGAAAACGGGATTTGATCTGTTCCTGAGGACTCCCATCCGTCGCGAAAAGCTGATCCAGAAAATGAAATCGCTCCTGGAAGGACGTCTGAATAAAAAAGAGGCCGATATCAGCGCGCCGCAAACCCGGAAGATGAAGAAAATCCTCCGCATCCTTCTGGCGGAAGACAATCCCGTGAATCAAAGGCTCGTAAAAATCATGCTGGACAAGGCCGGCTGTCACGTCGAGGTGGCGGCTAACGGACGCGAAGCCATTGAGAAATTCCTTGTTGCATTCGATACCTTCGATTTGATATTTATGGACGTCCAGATGCCGGAAATGGACGGGATAAACGCCGCGAAGATCATACGCGAAAAAGGATTCCGGCAGATCCCCATTATCGCCATGACGGCAAGTACTCTGGAAGAAGACCGGCAAAACTGTTTTGAAGCGGGGATGAACGATTATCTGATAAAGCCCGTTCTGCAGGACAGAATGATAGAAATCATCGAGAAGTGGTCGAGGCGGAATTAGACTGATGAAGCTCCGGAGATTGGCCAGCAGGCTTGGACTGGAAGAATCTGAATTTAAGGAAATTCTGAAACTTTTCATCGAAACCAGCAACACGGATTTGAAGAACCTGCGTTGCGCGATTGAGAGCGGTGACGCCCGCAAGGCTTTCGAGGCAAGCCATTCAATAAAGGGTGCGGCCGAGAATCTGGGTTTTCTCGATATTTCCGGGATCGCCCGCGGGATCGAGATGAAAGCCAGGCAGGATATACTGGAGGGCTCGTCCGAGGCGGTCTACCTGTTGAAGCAGAAGATCGAGAAGATCGCGGCCTTTATATGATGGCCTTTGGAAATACCGTTTAGAAGCTTTAGAAACATGGGCTGAAGTCGTAAGGCTGACGGCCGACCTCTGAGTCCGTGGCCTTTTGTCTGCAGCGGACAGGTTGAATCGCCGGTATGGGATCCATCAAGAAGATACTTGTGACGGACAACAACCCCGTCATGCTGACGCTCATGAACAACTTTCTGTCCAAGAACGGATACGAGGTTGTTACGGCGGAAGACGGCCTGAAGGCCCTGGACATTCTGAAGAACTACAAGCCGGATGTAATCTTCGTCGATCTCATCATGCCGAACATCGACGGCGAGAGGCTGTGCCGCATTATACGCGGCATGCCGCAGATGAAGCAGGTCTGTCTGGTCGTCATAAGCGCCCTTGCCGCGGAACAGAAAATCGAATTCGCCCAGTGGGGCGCCAACGCCTGCATCGCCAAAGCCCCCTTCCATAAAATGTCCCCGCGGATCCTGAATCTGCTGAAGAGGATGGATGAGGATTCGGCGGGTCGCGTGGAACAGGGGATTTTCGGTCTCGAAGACATATACCCCAGGGAGATTACGAGGGAGCTGCTGTCCGTAAAGAGGCATCTGGAGGTGATCCTGTCGAGCATTTCCGAAGGTATCCTCGAAATCACGGGGGACGGAAAGATCGTCTACGCCAACCCCGAAGCGCTCGCCATCATCGGGCAATCCGAAGAAAACCTTCTGGCATCCGACGTCCTCAAACTGTTTAAGGAGGAAGACAGGCCAAGGGTACTGCAACTCATAAAAAAACAGTCGAAGCCGTCGCGCCACGTCCTGGAAGAATTTCTCCTTGTGAACGGCAAGGAGATTTCGTTCAGTATCATGCCCATCAAGGATGAAAAGAGCAAGGCCATAATCATCATAAATGACATCAGCATGCGCAAGCGCCTCGAATCCGATCTGCGCCAAGCCCAGAAGCTGGAAGCAATAGGCACCCTGGCGGGGGGGATAGCCCACGACTTCAATAACCTCCTCATGGGGATCCAGGGGCGTACCTCCTTGATGCTCATGAACACGGACGGCAACCACCCTTTTGTCGAACACCTCAAATCCATCGAGGACATGGTCAGGAGCGGTTCGGATCTGACGCGTCAATTGCTGGGTTTCGCAAGAGGCGGAAAATACGAGGCCAAGCCTTCGGACCTGAATGAGATTGTGAAAAAAAGCTCCGAGATGTTCGGCCGCACCAAGAAGGAAGTCAGCTTTCATAAAAAGTACCAGTCAAGAATATGGACAGTTGAGATCGACTGTGGCCAGATAGAGCAAGCATTGCTTAACCTTTATATCAACGCGTGGCAGGCCATGCCAGGAGGGGGAGATCTTTATCTCGAAACGGAAAACGCCTATCTGGATGAAACAGCCGCGAAACTTCACAACGTGAGGCCCGGAAAGTACGTCAAGGTGACCATAACGGACACCGGCGTGGGGATGGATGAAATGACCCGGCAGAGGATATTCGAGCCTTTCTTCACAACTAAGGAGATGGGAAGAGGCACGGGCCTCGGACTCGCCTCTACGTACGGGATCATCAAGGGGCACGGGGGGTTTATCGATGTAAAGAGTGAAAAGGGCCAGGGCACGACCTTCATCATCTTTCTGCCCGTGACCGAAAAGGAGATCTCCAGGGAGAAGAAGGCGACGGAGGAACTCCTCACCGGTCACGAGACCATACTCCTCGTCGATGACGAGGAGGTCATCACGGAAGTCAGCCGTGAAATCCTTGAGACCCTGGGCTATACGGTCATGGTCGCCAGAAGCGGCAGGGAAGCGATTGATATTTACAAGAGCAATAAAGAGAATATTGATCTTGTCATAATGGATATGATCATGCCGCAGATGAGCGGTGGAGAGGCCTTCGAAATCTTAAAGACGATAAATCCCGATGTGAAAGTCATCCTGTCAAGCGGGTACAGCATCAAAGGGCAGGCGGCCAAAATCATGGAACGGGGCTGCCGGGCTTTCCTCCAGAAGCCCTTCAGCATACGAGATCTATCAAAGAAGGTTAGATCGGTCCTTGATGTGACCTATTAAGGGCGAAAGGCGCAATATATCGGAGGGGATTTGATGCTAATCCATCATCCTTAGCCGTTCGGCTCAAACAATAAACGGCGACGACTTCACCCCCAGACTCCCCTTTCTCACCCAGATCTTCACCATGGGGAGCGATTCCCCCGACCTGTCCACAATGCTGTGCATTTCTTCTATCGCTTCGATATCGTTGATATTGAACTCTATATAACAAATCCTACTGCTGAAGGGATTCATGATCAGGATCATACGCTCGTCGCGATAGGGATGCTTCATCGGCGACCCGATGAAATGCTGTACATGAGCGGTGAATACCGGCGGCTTTTTGAGAACTTGCAGTTGAAACCTTTCCGTTTTCCCAAGCGATTTCTTAAGGGTCATTCCTGCCCTCCGAAACGGAACTGGATTCAAAAGAAGTATAGCAAAAAGCACAAAAAATTATCCATCTATTTGTGAAGAGAGACTTAGCGCAAAGGGCTGATGGCTAAAGGCCAAAGGAATGTTCAAACCTCTTGCCTCCAGCCTATCATGAATGCCCGATGCCGACCACTTGAAACATCCTGAAAACAGGCGTTCCTCAAGAACTTTCAGTCCTTTGGCACGAGAATGATCTCGATCCGTCTATTCCTGGCCCTCCCCTCGGAGGTATCGTTTTTCGCAATCGGCTTATATTCGCCGAAAGCAACCGCAGACAGGAGCCCAGGGTCGATACCCTGCTGCTGGAGATACCTGGCGACATTCAAGGCACGGGCGGCCGAAAGCTCCCAATTGGTCGGGTATCTGTGGGCAAGAGCACCCTTAATCCGGATATTGTCCGTATGACCTTCTATGCGTATGGCTTTGTCGCGGACTCCTTTGAGGACATCGACCACTTTCTGTAAAACCGTAAGCCCGTCGGCCTTCACTTCCGCCCTGCCGGAGTCAAAGAGGATGGAATCCACCATGTTCACGGTCAACCTGCCTTTCAATTCCGTTATGGTTACCTGACCCTGGGCGATTTCGGTTTTCATCTTCTCCAGCATCTCTCCGTAAGTCTTGCTGACCTCCTGGATCTTTTCTTCTTTGCTCTTCTGCAGTTCGGCGATTTCCTTCTTCAAGGCGGCGTTGCGGTCTTCAAGATCGGAAATCCTGGCTTTCTGATCTGATATCTTCATGGACAAATCGTCCGCCCTGGCTTTAAGGACCTTGTCAAGCTCGTCGTTGTCTTTTTTCAGTTTGTCATTCTCCGCACTCAGTTCCTTGGTCCGCTGTTCGAGTAAAGCCACTTTTTTGTTTAGATTATCCGCTTCGTCAACCTTTTTCAGATACGTTCCCTGCGTTACCAGGCAGCCCGCCAAACACATGGAAATAAAAACAGCTACTGACGCAAATAAAAGTTTTTTCAACATTCCGGTCCTCCTTTGTGTATTAGGCGTCGGTCTTCTATTTGCTGCATGCCGACTCATGTAACATGTCCCACAGGCTCCCGGCAGTAACAGGCTTCCAGCCGTCAGCCGTGTAATCTCTCTCATAGATCAGTTTGCCATCTTTCCTGTAATATGCGGCATGGATAAAACGCATGGCATTTGCCCGGCAATCGATCTCCATGGAATATTCGACATGGCCAAGGAAACCGGCGCTCTTCCCACGGGCTTTCAGTTCTTTTCTTAACTGCCTGAGAAACTTGCTTTTGGGTGAAGGAGATATTTTGACTGTTGCCTTCAAAGTATCCCCCGGCAGACGCTCCAGACTTTCACGATCCAAAAAAAGGGCATCCCTGTATTTCGTGAACCCGACCAGCTTCCATCTGCTTGGATCGGCGCCGGATGAGAAGGCGGCGGAACCTGTAAAAACGAAGAAAAGAAGGATCACCCATGCCGTTCGAAAAACTGCAGATTGCACTGCATCCGCTTCCTCAAGAAAATTTGACTGTATCTACCTCAGTGAGGCCCGGCTGTCAATTCTCCTGTTGATTTCTTCTCCCTTCACTGTTAGATAATACAATCCGATATGATCCGGCGAGAGGAGCCGGCCGTAGCCCCCCTCGATTCCGCTCCCGGAACATGCAGATCACAGTGAGGCAATCTATGGACGAACAGAAAGGCGAACAGGCGCAAAAACCGTCCACGCCGACGGAGGCGTTCCCGGAGTTTTCTCCGGGAGGAAAAGGCGCAATCCTCACAGCTGCCCTGAAATTCTTGGCCTGGTTCAACCTGATCATCTGTATTTTCGGGTCGATCTGGATTTTCCGGGAATTTGGAGTAAGGTTTGTCTCTGAAGAGGATTTCATATTGAGCTATGCGGAAAAAATCGTGAACCCCGCCGGGGTCGCCTTAAGCTTGGCTGTTTTTCTCCAGGGAATATTCGGTTGTGTACTCTTGCTCGCGATTGCTTCTATCGTGGAAAACCTGATTGCGATCCGGCGAAACCTGGTATCCAAATTATGAGATACGTATTCTATTCACTGCTGCTCCTTTTTTCAGCTGTCGCCGGGTGTGTCCCTCTAAGCAAATACAATGAATTGAAAACAACAAATGCGCAATTGAATCAGGAGATTACCCGGCTCAAGGAGACAAGGGACGCGTTAAACTCCGAAATTGTTGTCCTGAAGCGGAAAAATGAAGCCGTCGACCAAGAGATAAGCAGGCTGAAAAATCTTGCTCAATACTATTTCAAAAAAGGGATGGAATCTTATCAGGAAGAGAATTTTCACGATGCATTGGATTATTTCGAAAAACTGACCGACCGTTATCCGACGGATCCTCTCGCCGAGCCTGCCGGCAATAAAATAGCGGAAATCAAAACACTGTCGAAGACCAATTACAATAAAATTCTGAAGGCGGCGGAAGTGATCAAGGACCTGAAGGCTAAAATAGAATTGATCGACAGGGGAATGGACGAAAATTTTCTGACCGGCTTCGATTTTGAAAAATTGACGCAGAGACGGGAATCCCTCGCGAACGAACTCAAAATACTGGAGGAGATGAATGCTCACATCCTGACGGAAGACGACCCCACGCAATCTCTCAGGTATTACAGGACCACGCATTCCACGTTACAGCAGGTGGGATTCGACAAGAGCTTCCATGTGGAGCTGTACGTAATCCACCATTATTCCGGGAAAAAGGATCTCCGGCTCAGGACCAGATACATCGGAAACAAATGGATCAGTTATGATACGGTCATTTTGCGGTCAGACAACGGCGTGCAGGCGGAGGTTTTCTGCAAGTATCCGGAAAAACTGTCCAGCATGAACGACGACAGGATTTACGAGTGGTCGGACAACGACATCGACGACGACAAGGTCGTCAAGATGGCGAAAGCCCATTCCATAAGTGTCCGCTTCAACGGCGGTTTCCGGTACACCTTCAACCTGAACGACCAACAGTTGCTGGGATTCAAGGATATCATAAGGAAGTACCAGTCGTTGAAGTAAGCCAAAAAGAGCAGGACCATCAACTTTCACCTCTTAAGACCCAGGCTTTAGTGTGCTTCCCCCCAGTTTTTACCCGACGATATCTCCACTTTCAGAGGGACACTCAGTTCCGCAACATTTTCCATTTCATGCCTGATCAATTCCATGACATCCTTCTTCTCATTCAGAGGGACCTCGAACACGAGTTCGTCATGAACCTGCATTATCATGCCTGCCTCCCTCCGCTCGCGGGCAAGCCGCCTGGATATGCGGATCATCGCGACCTTAATCAAGTCCGCGGCCGTCCCCTGGATCGGCGTATTGACGGCGGCCCTCTCGGCGAACTGGCGGACGGCGGCATTGCCGCTGTTGATCTCCGGCACATACCGGCGCCGGTTCAAAAGCGTTGTTACATAACCGTCTTTCCTGGCGTTTTCCAGAATACCGTGGATGTATTTCTTCACGCCCTGAAATTCGCTGAAATAGCGGTCGATATAGTCCCTTGCGAGGGACTGTGTAATCCCGAGTTCTCTGGCGAGTCCGAAAGGACTCATGCCGTACAGTATCCCGAAATTGATTACCTTCGCCTGCCTGCGCATATCCTGCGTTACCATCCCGGGAAGTACTCCGAACACATCCGCGGCGGTCCGAGCATGAATATCTTCATCCGCCCTGAATATCTCGATCAGCGCCCTGTCCCCGGACAAGTGGGCGAGAACGCGCAGTTCGATCTGGGAGTAATCCGCCGAGACGATCTCCATCCCTTCAGGGGCGATGAAGGCCTCTCTGATCCTCTTTCCTTCCGGACCCCTGACCGGAATATTCTGCAGGTTGGGATCACTGCTGGAGAGCCTCCCTGTCGCAGTTACCGTCTGATTGTATGAGGTATGGATCCTTCCGGTCCGGGGGTTGATCATGGCGGGCAGGGCATCGATGTAAGTGGACTTCAGTTTCGCGATGCTGCGGTAAGACAGGATCTCCGCAGGAAGCTCATGATTCTGAGCAAGATTCGCGAGGACGTCCATGTCGGTAGAATAGCCGTTTTTGGTTCTTCTGCCCCGGGAGAGTCCGAGCTTTTCAAAAAGGATACGCTGGAGCTGTTTCGGCGAGTGGATATTGAATCTTTCACCCGCCATCCGGTAGATTTTTTCTTCCGAAGCCGACAGGAGTTGATCGAATTGCTCCGACATCTCTTCCAGGAGTACCCGATCCACAAGGACTCCCCTGGCCTCCATCGAGGCCAGGACCTCGATCAAAGGCAATTCGATTTCGTAGAAGAGGCTCTCGAATCCGCCCTCCCTGATTTTATCCGCGAGCAGGACAGCAAGCTTGAAAACAGCGTCCACTCTTGAACAGGAATAAAGCATCGCCTTTTCGCGGGGGACTTTTTCAAAAGGCGTTTTCTTCACGCCGCCGCCGACCAATTCCTTCAGCGGCGCAAGTTCCCTGTTGAGGTAGTCCCTGGCTATCTCGGTCAGATCATGGCTTCTCTTAGAAGGATTAAGGACATAGGACGCGACCATGACATCAGAGCCGATCCCCTTCATCTCGATGCCGCAACGGGAGAGTACAACAATGGAATTCTTGAGATCATGTCCGTATTTTTTTATCCCGCCGTCGCCGAAAAAGGGACGCAGCCTGTCCAGAATGAAATCGGCTCCGGGATTTCCTGGTGCGGGGTCGTCAGGAGACGGGAAGGGAACGTAAAAAGCCTCTTCCGGCGAAGGGCTCAGCGAAATTCCGACAATGCGGGCGATCATGGGTGTTTCCGAATCCAGCTCCGGGCAAAATGCAAATTCTCCGGCTTCCTTTATTTTTCCGAGGAGGTTTTCGAGTTCATCATGGCTCTCGATTATACCGTACAATCCCCTCAGTTCGTCCCGCATATTCAAATCCCTGATCAGGGAAGAGAATTCCAATTCCTTGAAGATATCCCTGAGGACTTTCTTGTTCGGCCCCGTGTAGCGGGCATCCTCGAGCCGGAAATTCATATCCAGATCGGTCCTCAAGATGATCAGATCGCGGCTCATCCTCGCCTGTTCCGCGTTCTTCTCGAGAGATTCCCTGATGCGGGGGTTTCCGAGCTTCCCGGTGTTCTGCAATACCCCCTCGATAGAGCCGAACTGCCTGATAAGGTTAACCGCGGTCTTCTCGCCGATGCCGGGAACGCCCGGAATGTTGTCAGACGCGTCGCCTGTCAGCCCGAGCACTTCCGCCACCTGTGATGGCTCCACGCCGAAGCGCGCCTTCACGCCCTCGACGTCGTATGTCTTGTCCTTCATGGTATCGATCATGAGGATGTCGCCGGAGATGAGCTGTAGCAGATCCTTGTCGCCCGATACAATGACGACCTTTACACCTTCTGCGGCACACTGCTTGGCGATAGAGGCGATAATATCATCGGCCTCAAGCCCTTCCTGTTCCAGCACGGGCAGGGAAAAACCGCGGATGATTTCCTTGATGTAAGGAATCTGCGGGATCAGCTCGTCCGGCATCCCCGGCCGGTGGGCTTTATACTGCTCATAGGACTCGGAGCGGAATGTGGGTCCCCTGGAATCAAAAACTACGGCTATGTATTGCGGCGCCCATTCGCGGAATAGCTTCATCAGCATATTGGTGAAGCCGTAAATGGCATTGGTGGGAAATCCCCGGGAATTGGACAACCGCTTGATCGCGTAAAACGCCCGGTATATGTAATTACTTCCGTCGATCAGATAGAGAGTCGGTTTATCTTTTTTTTCTTCATCCATGAACTATAATAAGCTTCTCGGCTCCTTTTGCCTTTAGCCTGCCTTATACTTCAAAACTGGCGTTTATCTTGAACGTCCTCACTGCGGGCATACTGAGGATATCGTCAACACCTGTCAATCTCCTGATTTCTTTGATGGTCCTTTCCAGTTCTTCCTCGGACGGCGCCGTCAGCGTAAACCAGATATTATAGTCATTGCTCCTCTGGTAATTGTGGGTCACGCCGGGACAGGCGTTCACCGTTTCCACGAAATCCCTTTTGCGGCTTTCCGGAACCCTCGCCGCGCACAGTGTGCTCGCATATCCCAGTTTTTTCGAATCGAAGACCGCTCCGATTCGGCGGATGATCCCGTCTTTTTTCATTTTGCGTACACGCTCCAGGACTTCGCTTTCGCTTACACCGATCCGGGCGGCGACTGTTTTGAACGGCTCCGCCTCGACCGGAAAGTCCGTCTGGAGCATATTAAGTATTTTTCTATCGAGAGTATCCATGTACCATGCCCAATGCCCAACACCTCACGGCTGACGTCTTGCGCCTGATGCTCGATGTCTCGGTTCCCACACACACAGTGGCTCCTCCTCCAGGTAATCCCCGGTGGCCTCGTATGCGCGCGCCCGGCAGCCGCCGCATACGCGTATGTATTCGCATCGGCCGCACTTTCCCCTGTATTGATTCAGATCGCGCAGGGACTTGAAAACAGGTGACCGCATCCAGATATCGTTAAATCGGTTTTTCATGATCTGCCCGCAATCCACTTCCAGATAGCCGCAGGGCTGGACCTGGCCGGTGTGGGAAATGAAACAGAAAGAACTTCCACCAAGGCACCCCCTGGTCATGGCGTGCAGGGGATGATTCGCTTCCGGATTCCTCGCGCCTCTCCCTTTTTGATGCAAGATGCGGAAGTAATGGGGAGCACAAGTTGCTTTGAGCTGGATAGGACACCGACTGCTCTGCTCATAAAGCCATCCCAGGATCTTCTCATATTCCTCTGGAGATATCTCCTGATCGGCCATTTCGCGACCGCGGCCGGTGGGCACAAGCAGGAATATGTGATACGCCGCCGCTCCCAGTCCCACGGCCAGCGCCAGTATCTTCCTTACCTGCCCGAGGTTGGTTTTTGTCACCGTCGTATTGATCTGGAACTCCATGCCGGCTTTTTTCAAAGCCTCTATACCAGCCATGGCACCCGCGAACGCACCCGGTACGCGGCGGAATTCGTCATGGCTAACGGCATCTGCGCCGTCGATACTGATGCTGACCCGTTTGATTCCGGAGTCTGTCATCCTGCGGGTGACGTCTTCTGTCACCAGAGTCCCGTTGGTCGCCAGGACCATGCGCAGTCCCTTCGCCGTCCCGCGCCCTGCGATTTCAAAAATATCTTCCCGCAGAAGAGGCTCTCCTCCGGTCAGGATGATCACGGGCTTTCCCACTGACGCAATCTCATCTACAAGCTCCAGACACCTGGCCGTACCAAGTTCTCCATGATAAGGTCCGCGCAATGAAGAGGCGCGGCAGTGGATGCAGGCCAGATTGCAGCTCCGCGTTACTTCCCAGGCGACCATGGCGAGTCTCGAGTCCAGAGTCCTTGGTCCTGAATCAGGCACTTTCAATCATCCCCCGACCTATTCCGATAGTTTCGAAAAAAGCTTCCATTTCGATTTTTACACGCCCCGCACCTCAGCGCGCCAGCACGGCCGCTGCTTCCTTGGCGAAGTAAGTGATAATGATATCGGCCCCCGCCCTCTTGATGGATATCAAGGCCTCCATCATGGCCCTCTCGCCGTCCAGCCAGCCGAGATTCGCGGCAGCCTTGATCATGGCGAATTCCCCGCTCACATTATATGCCGCAACGGGCAGTTCGAATTCCTCCCTGGCACGTCTGATGACGTCGAGATACGGAAGGGCCGGCTTTACCATGACGATATCCGCTCCCTCTTCGACATCCAGCGCAATTTCCCGCATAGCCTCGTCGCTGTTGGCAGGATCCATCTGGTAGGCTTTTCTGTCGCCGAACTGCGGAGCGCTTTCTGCGGCCTCCCGGAACGGCCCGTAAAAACACGATGCGTACTTTGCGGAATAAGACATAATAGGCGTCGTCTCAAATCCCTCTTCATCGAGCGCTTCCCGGATCGCACCGACAGCGCCGTCCATCATGCCGGAGGGAGCGATCAAATCCGCGCCGGCCTTCGCCTGAACAACGGCGGTTTCCCCGATGAGCTCCAGCGTGGCATCGTTGTCCACGTCATTGCCCTCAATGATCCCGCAATGCCCGTGATCCGTGTATTCGCAGAAACACAGATCGGTGATGACCAGGATGTCTGGGACCGCGCTCTTGACTTCCCGAACCGCCTGCTGGATGACGCCGTCCGCAGCATAGGCATCAGAGCCAGTTTCGTCCTTGCGGCCGGGAATCCCGAAGAGGAGAACCGCCGGTATATTCATGTCCTTTACGCTCCGGACCTCTTTTACCAGATGGTCGACAGACATCTGAAATTGACCCGGCATGGAGTTGATCGGCTTCTTGAAATCCTTGCCGACCGTGACGAACAGGGGATATACAAGATCGTCCACGGATAAACTCGTCTCCCGGATCATCCTCCTGAAATTTTCATTTTTCCTCAATCTCCGCGGCCGGTATGCAGGGAAATACATGAAAAACCTCCTTTTTAGTTATTAATTCTAAGTCCAGAGTTTAAAGACTTTAGCCCGCAGACTACCTTAAGCCATAATTCTCTCCGGCGCCATCTCTTTATTCCTGACTGCGGACTCTGAACTCAATGCTCGGAACTCCGACCGATCTCACAATCGGTCAAATAGCACGCCGGATCGGAGGCCCAAGGGTCTCCTGTGACGGCCTCCGCCCTTGCACGGAAGTTGCCGGCGCAAATATCAAGCCAGCGGCAGCCGGCGCACCTGCCCTTGATAAGCGACCTTCTGTTTTTCAGTCCCGCCATCAGCTCATTCGAAGTGTCCAGCCATATCTCGCTGAAAGGGCGCTCCCTGACATTGCCGAAAGATACATGCCTCCAGAACTGATCGGGATGCACCTCGCCGTCCCAGCTCACACATCCGATCCCCACACCGGAATTGTTTCCTCTATTCATTTTTAGGAGCTGCAGCACCTCTCCCGCCCTCCGCGGATTCTCCCGCAGGAGGCGCAAGTAGATATAAGGTCCGTCTGCATGGTTGTCCACCGTGAGGATCTCTTTGGGCACATCTCTTTCAAACAGAGATCGGCTCGCGGCCATGATTACATCCATGACACTTCTGGTTTCCTCATGGGAGAGGTCTTCTTCCACGAGCTTTGAGCCGCGGCCGGAATAAACGAGGTGATAAAAACACGCCCTTGGAATATTCTCTCTCTCGATCAGCTCGAAGATTCCCGGAATGTCACGGTAATTCCTTTTATTGATGGTAAAGCGGATGCCGACTTTGATCCCTTCGTCCCGGCAGATGCGGATACCTTTCAGTGTCCTCTCGAATACGCCGACGACTCCCCGGAACCGATCATGCGTCACGCCGATTCCGTCCAGACTGACACCGATATACGAAAGGCCGATTTTTCTGAAAACAGCCGCCGCCTTCTTCGTGATGAGCGTGCCGTTGGTGGAGATGACCACCCGCATCCCGCAGTCCGCCGCAAACTGCGCAAGTTCCGGCAGATCTTTGCGGATCAGCGGCTCACCGCCAGACAGCAGAATGACGGGAGATCCAAAGGACGCCAGATCGGAAATCAGGCGCTTTCCTTCGGCCGTGGTCAATTCATTGCTGTACGGTACGTTTCGCGAATTCGAATAGCAATGTACGCATCGGAGATTGCACCTCCTCGTCACATTCCAGACCACAACTGGCCTCTTGTCTTCCGAGAACTGAAGCAGGTGCGAGGGAAGCTTCGACGATTCTCCACCGTAACGGAGCACATCGGAAGGCTCCACGGTCCCGCAATATAATTTCGAAACACCAATCATCGTTTAAATCCCAAATTCCACTTCGGACATGAATTCTTCCGTTCTCAACTTCTCGGCTTCCTGTAGTATTCTTCCAGCGCCTCCACCATTGCCGGGATCGTATATTGCTCCTGCATGATATCGATCCTCAGCCCGGACTTCAGGGCCTGGGCGGCCGTCACGGGACCGATGCACGCGACCCTCACGGAACCCGGCAGCCGAAAGGAATCTCCCATTATGTTCATGAACTCGATCACGGTGGAAGGACTCGTAAAGGTAATCACGTCCACTTCACCCCGGCGGATAAGCCCATCCAGCTCGCTTTTTCGTCTTCCGGAGCCGACCGTGCGGTAAACCGCCACCACATCCACTTGCGCTCCGAGCTTCGCAAGCTCTTCGGGGAGCACGTCCCTCGCTTTCTCCGCTCTTGGAAGAAGCACTCTCTTGTCGTGCAGATCCCTTTTTCTGAAAGCGGCCACGATCCCTTCCGAAATGTATTCTTCAGGAACGATATCGGCTCGAATGCCGTAGGACCTGATCAGGGAGGCAGTAGCAGGACCTATTGCGCAGATGCCTATCCCTTTGAGGCTCCGGGCGTCCATTTCCTTCTCCATGAGCCTGCTGAAGAAGGCCCTCACGCCGTTGGCGCTGGTGAATACAATCCAGTGATACTTTTCTATCTCCGCCAAGGCGCGATCCAGCCCGCGCCGGCTCTCCACGGGAGCAATGCGTATCGTGGGGAACAGGATCGGCCTTGCCCCTTTCTCACGCAGGAGTTCCGCGAAGTCGCCGGACTGTTCTTCCGTCCTGGTGATGACGATTCCCTTGCCGAAGAGAGGCTTTTTCTCGAACCAGTCGAGTGTGCTCCGCAGATCGACAACCCCGCCCACGACGAGAACGGCCGGCGGCGAAACCCCCTTCTCATCCGCCCTGCGGGCGATATTTTCCAGAGTCCCTGTAACTGTTTCCTGGTCGGAAGTCGTTCCCCACCGGATCAGGGCGGCCGGCGTCCCGGGGTCTTTCCCGCTGGCAATCAGATTGCCCGCTATGCGGGAGAGATTTTTCACGCCCATCAGGAAAACCAGCGTCCCGATGCAGGCGAGGGCCCGCCAATCGATATCGCTTTTCTCCTTGGACGGATCTTCATGGCCGGTCACAAAGGCGACGGTAGAGGTATATTCCCGGTGGGTAAGGGGTATGCCTGCATACGCCGGGGCGGATATCGCCGAAGTCACGCCGGGCACCACCTCGAAGGGAATTCCCAGGCGGGCCAGTATTTCCGCTTCTTCCCCTCCCCTTCCGAAGATGAAGGGATCGCCCCCTTTCAATCTGGCAACCACATTGCCCCGCTCGGCTTCACAAGCGATGAGCCCGTTCAGCTCATCCTGGGAAAGGGTGTGGTCTCCCCCCTTTTTTCCCGCATAGATCAGCCGGGCGCCGCTTCGGGCGTGACGAAGAAGTTCGCCGCTGGCAAGATGATCGTAGATGACGACATCCGCCCTGGACAGGAATGCCGCTCCTTTCAGTGTTATAAGCCCGGGATCACCCGGCCCGGCCCCGATGATGTAAACGATCCCCTTTTTCACTTGAGAATTTCCCTTCCGCCCTTTGCGAGTATCATTTCCGCCAGGGTCTTCCCCAGCTCTTCGCAATCCTCCGGTCGTCCGGAAATTTCATCCCTGATTATCCTGAGCCCGTCGAGACTCCCGATCAGTCCACGCAGATGCATATCCCCTCCATTTATTTCGGCATAGGCGGCAATCGGCAACTGGCACCCCCCTCCGAAAACCTGCAGGAAGGAGCGCTCCGCCATCACGCGGATGAAGCTTTCCTCATGCCGGAGGAAGGAAACGATCCGCCTCGTCCTGGCATCGTCTTTCCTCACTTCAATCGCCAGGGCGCCCTGTCCGATCGCAGGGATCAAGACTTTCGGAGAAATGAACTGGGCCGCCCGATCCATCCAGCCCATCCTGTTCATCCCGGCAGCTGCCACGATAATACCATCCAGGCCGTCAGCGCCTACTTTCCTGATCCTCGTATCCAGGTTGCCCCGGATGGAGACGACTTCCACATAGGGGAACCAGTGCTTTACCTGGATCGCCCGCCTCAACGACCCCGTGCCGATCCGGGCGCCTTCGGGGAGTTCCCCGATTTTCCTGTGGTCCCGCGAGACCAGTACATCCCGCGGGTCCTCCCGCTCGGGCACAACGGCAATTTCAAGGGCTGCAGGAATTTCCGAAGGCACATCCTTCATACTATGGACTGCGATGTCGACATGGTTTTTCAGAAGGGCCTCTTCGATTTCCTTGACAAAAACACCCTTTCCGCCCATTTTCGCCAGAGCGACATCGTGCAGTTTGTCTCCGGTAGTCTTGATCGTTACAGTCTCGAGTCTCAGATCGGGATATCGCGCACTTATTTTCCCGGCGATGATCTGCGTCTGCCTGAGCGCAAGAGCGCTGCCCCGTGTCCCTATTTTCAGTTTATAATTATTATTGTCTTTCACCTGCTGTATCAGCCGCTCAGTCTTTCACTTTAATGCCGGGCTGCGGACTTTTCTATTCCCCATCCAGCTTGAACAATTTCCGCAGCGCCGCTATATAGAGAACCGCGCCGCTGTTCTGACTCGCCTCTTTCAGGCCAGTGATCGGATCATGAAGCACTTTATTCAAAACCGATGAAACAAGCATTCTGACCTTCTCTTTATCGGATTCGCCGAGGCTGTTTATCCAGAAGAGGGATTTTTCAATTTCGCCTTCCATGATATCCTCCATCTTCCTGCGCAGGTCGATGATGGTAGGAACGGCTTCCAGCGAGCTGAACCAATGCGAAAACCTGAGGACTTCCTCGTCAACGATGGCCTCCGCCTTTTCGGCCTCAACAGCGCGGCTCCTTATGTTGCCGTCGACAACGCCCTGCAGGTCATCGATATTATACAGGTACACATTGTCGATTTCACCCGCTGCAGGATCAATATCCCTGGGGACCGCGATATCGATCAAAAAGAGCAGCCTGTTTTTTCTCCTGTAGAGCGCAGCCGCGATCATGTCTTTTGTAATCAGATAGCCGGACGCGCCGGTGGAACTGATCACGATGTCTGCCTCCTGCAGTTTTTCGCCGATCCGCTCCAGCTCGACCGCGGTCCCGTGCAGAAGGCTCGCCAGATCCGATGCACGATCATAAGTCCGGTTGGCGACGATGATTTTTTTCGTCCCGTTCCTGACCAGGTGGCGCGCGGCAAGTTCCGCCATCTCCCCGGCACCGATCAGAAGGATCGCCTTGTTTTTCAGATCCCCGAAAATTTTTTTCGCAAGCTCTACGGCGGCAAAGCTGACCGATACAGCATTATTGGCGATGCCGGTTTCCGTTCTCACCCGCTTGGCCGTACGGAACGCGTGATGGAGCAGCTTGTTCAAGATCACCCCTGATGCCCTCTGGTCAACACAGCGGCGGTATGCCTCTTTTACCTGCCCCAGTATCTGCGGCTCCCCCATGATCATCGAATCAATACTCGATGCAACACGGAACAGGTGCTTCACTGCATCCTGGTCGCGGTAAATATAGAGGCACTTCTCCAGTTGATCCGGGAGAAGGCCGCTGCGCATGAGAATGAATGCCTTGATCCCCAGGGCCGCGGCATCGATATCCGCCGCGCTCGCCAGAACCTCAAAACGGTTGCAGGTAGAAAGGCACATGGCCTCCCGTACCTGCGCAATGGCACGGATATCCGCGAGGGAGCGCAAGTCCCCTCCGCAACCTGCCGAAAGCTGTTCCCTGATTTCCAGGGGCGCTGTTCTGTAATTCATCCCTATGAGAATAAGGTTCATTGTTCCGGGGACACAAGGCTAAGGACAAAGCTAAAAATTTATTATATTTCAGCTCATGCCAAGGCTGAACACCTTTCGCCCTTAGCCTCTCCTATACAAAGCTGTGGCTGGTCGTGAACATGACGTTCACCCCGATCAATGTAAACAATATGACCAGAAAAGCCGCTATGGACAGAAGCGCAGCCTTTCTGCCGCTCCATCCGATTGCGAGCCTCTGGTGCAACAAGACAGCATAAGAAAGCCATGCAATCAATGTAAATACCTGCTTTGGGTCCCAGTTCCAGTGACTGCCCCACACTGTCCCCGCCCATATCGATCCCGCGATAACCCCGAGAGTCAACAGGGGAAACCCGAGCAGCAGGCAAAGATGATTGATCCTGTCCAAATCACCCAGTGAAGGAAGTATCCGGCTGAATCCCGTCATTTTTCTATGCTTGATAAAGGTATCCTGGATAAGGTACACAACCCCCGCGCATCCCGCCAAAGCGAAGAGAGCCTCGCCGATAATGGAAAGGACGATGTGCAACGTGACCAGGCTCCCTTTCAGGACGGAAGGAACCGCAAGGGATGCCCCCAGACCGCCCGCCGCGGCCAACATCAGGAGAAAAGAAACCGGGGCGACGAAGGCTCCGAGCACTTTCGTTTTGGTCTTCGACTGGATGAAAAGATAGATGCCGGATACTGCCCAGGCAAAAAAGGAAAGCGCTTCATGGAGATTCGCCGCCGGATTCAGCCCGGCATCCACCCCCCTGAACAATAGAGAAACTGTATGCAGCAAAAAGGCGGACAGGAAAATCCAGGCCGACAGCCTGGCCGGCAGTACTCTTTTCGCCAAAAGAGAGATCGTGTAACCGGCTGTACTCAGGAAATATGCAAACAGAGCGATTTTAAAAAACAGCAAATCCACTATTCGTACCTTTCCAGATCATCGATATCCTCGCCCGTCAAATCATGGATTCTCTTTTTCAGAGCGCGCCAGTCCCTGTTTCTGATACTCTGGAGAACTTCCGAATAAACGACGGATTCGAATAACTTCCTGTTTTCAGAAGCGGGATAGCCGCGCGATAGGATTTTTTTTCTCAACTCTCCCATAATATCAAGCAGGATCCGGTATTCAGGACCGAATATCCCTTCCATATCCTGCCTCAGTTTCCTGGCAAGGGCAGGGCTCTTACCGCCTGTAGAAACGGCTATCTGCAGGTCTCCCCGCTCGAACAGCGACGGCAGCAGGAAATCGCACCGCACCGGGTCGTCAACGATATTCACCAGAATTCCCTTTTTATGAGCATCGCGGCAAACAGCTTCATTGACCTCCCTGCTGTCCGTAGCCCCGATGACCAGGAAGGCCCCTTCAATATGCGTCTCCCCATAATCCGCCTCGATATGCCGGAGCTTGCCTTCGCGCTTCATGTCCTTGAGACCTTCTGTCAAGTCTTTTCCCGTAACGAACACCTCCGCGCCGGAATCAAGAAGCCTCCTCACTTTTCTTTCCGCTACTTCTCCCCCGCCGACAACAACGCAGCGGCGGCCTCTCAGATCGAGGTAGACCGGGTAGTATTTCACGATCGCTCCTGAATGTAAATTCAAATTAAGTTATCACAAATATTATAAAAATTTCAAGTCCACTTGAAATGTAGATAAAAAAAGGCTATAAAAGACATAAATTTTCCACTGGATCAGGGATCCAGGGCAATTCCCGATTCATCATTAAATGAATGGATGCCGATATGCTGAACAAAATGGAAGATGTGAAGGCCGGTAAAGAGACATGGATTGAAATCGCGATATCGAGTCCCCCCGAGCTCGTCGAGTCTCTCGCGAATTTCATGACTGAACTGGGCTCCGAAGGGATCTATCAGGAAGAGGAAGTCGATCCGAGGGATTTGAGCGAACTGGAGCCCACCATCAGAGAGGAACTGAAGGCATATCTTTCCGCCGCCTCCCCCTGGCAGGATAGTCTCTCGAAACTGAAGGGCTATATCGAAGACTTGTCGGAACTCTTTCCCCACCTGAAGCCGCCGGACTTCACCGTCAAAACGATCTCCGACCCGGACTGGGGTGAACAATGGAAGAAATATTTCAAGCCACTTCGGATACACAAAAACATCGTCATTAAACCGACATGGGAAAGATATACGGCTTCCGGGCGGGATATAGTTATTGAAATCGACCCGGGAATGGCCTTCGGAACCGGACAACATTCGTCCACCAGGATGTGCCTTGAGGCGCTCGAAGATATCCTGCTCAGAGACCGAACGATCAGGAACTGGCGTGTCCTCGACGCAGGGACGGGAACAGGCATTCTCGGCATCTGCTGCGCTAAACTCGGCGCAGCCAAGGTCACTGGAGTCGATATCGATCCTCTCGCTGTCGAAATCGCGCGCAAAAACGTAGTCATCAACCATGTCGGCGACCGGGTCGAAGTCGTAAAACAGGATGTCGGAAAATTCAAGGGAAAATTCGATCTGATCGTAGCCAATCTCAATGCGGAGCCCCTGATCAAACTCCGTTCCCACCTGATCTCCATGATGGAGCCCGGCGCGTATCTCATCATTTCGGGCATCATCGAGCAGAGCACTGATTCGATCGAGAAAAAATTCCTCAAAGACCCGCTTATTACACAGAACATCCTCAGGGACAAGGAGTGGGTGTGTTATGTTCTAAAGAGGAGTCGTATTTGACCGTCCCTCGAATCTATTTCCCTAAAGAACTTGAGAAAGGCCGCATCGAGGAGATCACCGGCACCAACTTAAGATACATCAGGGATATCCTGCGGCTCAGAAAAAATGACACGCTGATCCTTTTCGGCTCCGGCGGGATGGAATATGATGCCGAGATCGTGGATTTCCAGACGAAGAGCATCGTGGTCGGAGTCACCCGCGAAAGGAGGATTCCGCAGGCGGAAATCCGTGTGGTCCTGGCCCAAGCCCTTCCCAAAGGAGACAAAATGGATCTTATAATCCAGAAGGCCGCGGAACTGGGGACGACAGAGGTCATCCCTTTTATTTCGTCAAGATCCATCCCCAAGTTCTCGGATGAAAAGGCCCGCCAACGAGTCGAGAGGTGGCGCAAGATCGCCGTGGAAGCATCCCGGCAATGCGGAAGGGCGGATATTCCGCGCATAGAGGAAATCGTATCCTATGATAATATGCTGAACGGCTCCGACAAAGGCGGCCTGCGGCTCATATTCTGGGAGGCCGAGGCGGGCAGAGGAATAAAAGAAATACTGCGGGACGAGAAATACGGGGCCGTCCGCGACTTCTTTATTGCGGTAGGGCCCGAGGGAGGATTCTCCGGAGAGGAAGTAGCCCGGGCGGAGCGCTCCGGGTTTCTTTCCACCGGCCTGGGGAGGCAGATTCTTAGAGTGGAAACTGCGTCTCTCGCGATCCTTTCCATACTGCAGTACGAGCGGGGCATTCTGGGTTCCGTGAAGGGTACCGAGGAGGCATGATGGGCAGAGATCGCCGCAAGCACTACGGAGGGTTCTGGCGCAGAGTGCTGGCATTCGGCGTGGATAACCTGGTACTCCATCTTGCCGCCGTTCTGACGCTCATATTTCTGGCGGCCGTCGCCCCGGTCGCCGGATGGCAGGACTATACAGGCGACGCTCTGGCTGAAATCCCGTCTTTAACACTGCGGATACTTGCCTCTTACTTTGCCATGCTCACCGCCATGTACTTTTTCTATTTCATTTACTTCCATGGCACAACCGGGCAGACTCTGGGGAAAAAGATATTCGGCCTCAAGGTCATCCGGGCGGGGGGAGAGCCGATGACACTCGGCGTCAGCTTTTTGCGGTGGGTCGGGTACATTGTATCGGGGTTTGCGGCCCATCTGGGTTTCTTATGGATAATTTTTGATGGAAAAAAACAGGGCTGGCATGATAAAATAGCCCATACTTATGTGGTAAATATCAGAAAATACAATGCAAGCCGGGCCGATATTCCATACAAAAATACCTTGACAAATGAGGGTATATTATATAGGTAGGGCGGCGATAAAATAAGCATTGGGTTTCCGGTATCCGGCTCTATGCCAATGCTTGATAATTCAGCCAGGTTAATTTAAAAAACCTGACCGTATTTTTTCTTTCCGGGTCGGTAGCTCAGTCGGTAGAGCATCGGACTGAAAATCCGAGTGTCGGCAGTTCAATTCTGCCCTGACCCACCATAAAATCAAGGGGTTAGCCAACGGTGGTTAATCCCTTTTCTTTATTTGTGACCAAATTGTGACTTTAACTCTCCCCAAAAACTGGACAGGGCAATAAGGTGCATGTTAGCCTGCCGATATCAGATGGAGGTACGGCATGACACGAAACATGTGGTCTGTTCCGTATATTCGTTATCCTTAAAAGGTTTTCTCTGAGTGGGTTTTCATCTTTTCTTCATTCTTATTTAAAAACTATCAGAAGATATCCCAGAAAACCTTATATCCAATTTCCTGTGGGAAGGTCACCTGTCGAAAGTAAAAACCGACGTTTCGCTATCTTCCCCGTTTAACCCCTAGTAGCGACCGCTGCGGGTCGACGATCCGATAGGCCACCAATTTAACTTGATCATTCACCAGGAACCACGCCAGCGCATAGCCCCAGATCACCAGCGTCCATTTCCACCCGATAGGCACCATGAGCCATCCGTAAACGGCTGCCAGCGTGGCCAGCACTTTCGTGACGATCGCCGACCAGAGCAACACCGGGGCGGGCCAGTTGGACCAGAAAGGCCCGCGTGTTCGCGTCACGAAGATAGTCAAATGGCCAGCCACCGCCAGCTTCAGGAACATGAATGTTTGCAAAAGGTCGCGGCTGAGATGAAACTCGCGCTCGCCGAGGTAGAACAAAACATGCTTTTCCAGTTTAGTAAGCTTTTCATATTTTGAGCGAAAAAGCTTTTCTGCTGTTTCGAGCACTTTCGGATCCACAATGCTATCTTTGAACGGCGGTCTAAGAACGCGGCCCAATGGCCGTGTCCCATCATTGCCCGTCGATTTTACCACTCTGGATAACGAATATGCATTTCAAACCCCTGAGCGTCAAAGATCGAATGTTCGGAATGCAAGGTATTTGGGGTAGTCGATCGCAAATGACCCGTCACCGGTCATGCTTACCATATGGCCCCTCGATTGAAGAAGCTTGACGATCTCCGGTACTTGTCTTCAGGATATATCTTAGCGAAGCCGTCTATCTCTTCAATCATCTTTGCCTGCCGGGCCTCATCTATCATTCTGAACTCATCCATTCGGATAATCCGGTGACCGATGGATACCCGGCGGGCTATTTCCCTGGCTATGGCGATATTATCACCGGTAAGCATCATCGGCTTCACTCCCAGCTCTTTTGCTCCCGCTTTCATCTTCTTGAGAATTCACTTTATGTTGCACAGCGCTTTCACATTCTTGATTTTCTCAGGAAGGTCATAACTGCGAGCCACCTCCACGCGGTTCGTTTCCGGCGTCCCGCCGGCGCAAATGGCGCTCGCCACGAGGTAGCCGCCGAAGCGTGATGCTGTCAGATCCTGAATAAAGTAAAGCAGCTTCAACCGGTCTTCCGTGGGGATATCGCTCCTCCCTTTGAGATATTTCTCGATGTACTTTCTCGTCTCCTCGTTCTTGTATTCCGTCTCACCCGGCATGGTCGTGACGACCCCGCCGGCAATCTCCTGGAGGGTGCCGAGAAACTCGATGAACTTGAGGCGCGAGTGGTAAAGCCCGGCATTGGAAATGGACACGTCCGGAATCGGGATGCCGCTCGCATGCATGACGCAATTGGCCACGGCGCCGAGGGCACAGCCCCAGCCGATTTCCGAAGATATCATCATGTCGTTGATTTTGCTCCGGATGTGGCCGGCTCGGCCGACGCCGTTGTAATCGGCGATGAGGGCCGCCGCCCCGGCAATGATATCCGTCCTGGCTGAAGTGCACGCTCCCTTGCATATCCGCACATAAGGGGAAAAATAGCGGATCAGGTTTTCTGTAAATTCCCATTCCCCGCACATGAAGACCCGCTCCCAGGGAACGAAAACATGATCGAAGACAGAGAGGCACTCGACGAATCCGATATGAGAGCTGGCCGGGCTTTCCATATCCTTCGGTTCCAGCGGACCCGGAGCCGGTCTCGTAATGAATTTGAGCCCCCTCGTGTCCACCGGAACGGCAAAGGACAGGGCATAGTCTTTATCAGCTTCCTGAAGCAAGCCCGAGGGACACACAAAAATGTAGTGGGTGATCGGGGCGTCGGAGGTGTGCATTTTAGCGCCGTTCACAATTATTCCATCCTTGTTCTGGTCGACCACCCGCAGATAAAGATCCGGGTCCGCCTGTTGGCTCGGCGGTAGTGACCGATCTCCCTTTGGGTCCATCACACCCATGCAGTAGCGGAGGTCCTTCACCTGCAGTTCCCGGAAAAAGCCCTGAAGCCGCCTGTGATAGTCCGTGCCCTTCGCCTGGTCAATATCGTACGTGACCGCCCACAGGACATTCAGGCCCGTGATCATGCACATGGAGCAAAAATGGCGGGCGTTGTTTTTCTTCAGCGTCTCGATGACCTTCCGGACTTCTTCAGGGGTCCGGCGCAAATGGGTCCAGAAGCTCACTTTTTCATCTACAATGGGCGACCAGAAAACAAAATCCTTCTCCTTCTCCGGATCATTCGCCCAATCGTAGAACTTGCACATCTCTTCGAGAGAAATCCGAAAATATTTATTAGTTGTAACGTGGTCGATCCTTTCACCCCCGATGTAGACCTCGGGATTCATTTTTTTCAGGCTTTCCAGATATTCTTTGCTCGTTTTTATTCCCATAGATTATCTCCTTTTTCCTTTTATTCTTTTGACGTGTTTTGTTTTTCTCTTCGTTCCAGTTCCCCGGCATACCAGTCCCTCAACGACCGGAGCAGATGAATGGCTGTCCGGTATGAAAACTCGCCATCCTTGTCTGCTTTCTCTTTAACCGTTTTCTCCATGGCTTCTAAATTATCGATCTGCTCCTGCAGAGAGCAGATTTCCTTTTTAAATTCAATGATCACTTGTTCCCGGGTAAGATGCCGGAAGAAGAGAACACGAACGAGAAAATCAAGCACATAATCGAAAGGTTGCGGTGGAGCCGTGATTCGCTGAATGAAATATTCCCTCCCGGCTTCCGTGATCGAGTATACATTCTTATTGGGTCGCCCAGTCTGGATCACAACTTCCTTTTTAACAAAACCTCTCTCTTCGAATTTTCTGAGGGTGGGATAGATTTGATTAAGGCTGATGTTGTAATTGAGCATCATCTTCCCGGCAATTTCTTGCATACGATAGCCTGTTTTCGGTCCCGACAAAAGATAACCGAGGGTCATTAGTTCAAAGTCCATGATGACCTCCAAATTTTTTATTATTTTATATTATAGTATTGTTGTTAATAATATATTTAATTATATGTGCGTCAACATTTTTGTAACTTTTCTTCGCTAAAATGGCCAACTGGATTATCGATCGGAATTAAGTGGAATTGAAAAGAGATTGATTCGAAAAACTTCAACATCAATAAGTTGATCAGTGGTGATATATATAATTTTTAGTGTCCCCTTCGGGGATGGTGGAAACCCCTTGCCTTTAGGCGAAGCGAAGTTTTAATTGTCGCGAAGCGACTTGTCATTCCGGCCCACGAGCCGGAATCCGGGAAAATGGACCATTAAGGTTCTGGATACCGGATCAAGTCCGGTATGACGAAGCAGTTGATTGAAATGTGGCTCCCGCCGTGGGAGAATCCCACGGGCATTGAGACCAGTCAAAGAAAGGAGCCACGATAGTTTCAACTAAAAAATTGACATCTCCATACGTTCCGTCTATTTAAATGATGAAAATGGATGAGGTGCCTCAAAGAATGAGGAAAGCAAAGATGACCAAGCGCGACGATAACGAAGGCAGGTTTCGAGAAAGTAACGTGCTTCTTCAAACTCTGACAGAGCGTTCCCTTGCCGGTATTTATGTGGTGCAGGACGGGAAGTTCCATACAATCAATCCCAATGCTGCCGCTTATGCCGGCTATACGCCGGAGGAACTCATCGGAAAGAAAGCAAGCTTCATCCTTCACCCGGACGATGTGAAGGAAGCGAGGGAAAATGCCCGGAAGATGCTCCAGGGTCAGAGAGTGACTCCTCATGAATTCAGAATCATCACAAAAACAGGAGAAGTCCGCTGGATCATGGAAACTGTGACGAGCATTACCCATGAAGGAAGACGCGCCATCCTGGGCAATTCCATGGACATCACCGAGTATAAGTTGGCCGAAGAGGCCCTCAGGGAATCGAGAAGGCGTTTCGGAGATCTTATCGAATTCTTGCCCGACGCAACTTTTGCCATTGACATTGAAGGGAAATTGATTGCCTGGAACCGTGCGGCGGAAGAACTCACGGGAGTCAAAGCCAAGGACATACTAGGAAAGAGAGATTATGAATACGCATTGCCATACTGGAAGAAAAGAAGGCCCATGTCTATTAATCTGGTCCTGAAGTCGAACAAACATTATGAAAAGACCTACACTATCTTTAATAGGGAAAGAAACCTCGTCATTGTTGAGGTGACTGTTCCAGGCATCCAAGTTGCCGGGAGAAACGCCTATTTGTGGGGGAAGGCCAGTCCTCTATACGACAGTAAAGGAAATGTTATTGGGGCCATCGAGGTCATACGAGACATCACAAAAAGAAAGCTGGCAGAGGAAGCCATCATAAAACGAGAACGCGAGCTGGCCATCAAGTCCCACGAGCTGGAAGAATTGAACACGGCATTGAAGGTCCTGCTGAATCAGCGTGAGAGGGACAAAACAGATCTTGAAGAAAGACTTCTGGTCACAGTGAAGGAACTTGTTTTGCCTTACGTGGAAGAATTAAAGAAAAAGCGGATGGATGATCAGGGTATGGCAGCTGTTAACATTCTCGAAACGAATTTGAGAAACATTCTATCACCCTTTACCCATAGACTGTCGTCAAAATACTCAAGCCTGACAAGCAGAGAGGTGCGGATCGCAGATTTGATAAAGGAGGGAAAATCATCGAAAGAAATTGCTAATCTTCTTAACGTAACACCCAGCGCCATTAATATTTACAGGTATCGTATCAGGAAAAAGTTAGGTATGAACAACAAAGATAACCTGCGAACGTATCTTTCCTCACTGGCCTGACGTCATCTTCGTCAAAAGATATCTCCCTAAAATATCCCTTCCAACTTCCATCAGAAAAGAATCATATATACAAAATGTGTATATATATTATTGATAACAATTAATATTGCCGATTTGTCTTTGTGGTTGTATTGAGACCCAAAAAGATCTTTTGAAAGGAGGTGATAGAAAAAACATATATCTTGGAAGGGGGATATTTGGGAACGCAATGGCGCTTGAAAAAACAAAGGAGGGAAAGATATGGCTGAAGACTCAAAAGTCATGACAATGAAAGAAGCCATCTCAAAATTCGTGCAGGACGGCATGACGCTGTACATCAGCGCTGTCTGGGCGAATCACGCCGCAGCGGCAGCACATGAAATCATCCGGCAAGGAAAAAAGGAGCTTACCTTAATTGAGAGCTCTCCCGGCGAGATATTCGACCAGATGATCGGAGCCGGCTGCGTGAAAAGGCTTATTCTTTCATGGTCTGCGAACGAGGCATTCGGAGGAGGCTATCGCTTTCGTAGAGCCGTGGAAAAGGGTTTGATCGAAGTGGAGGATTACTCGAATTTCGGTCTGACGGCAAAGTTAATGGCGGGAGCCATGGGCATTCCTTTCATGCCCATCATGTCCCAGAAGGGTTCATCCATTAATGAAATTAAAACGTTCCTTGGCGAAAACAAGCTGAAGCACATGGAGTGCCCTTTCACGGGGCAGAAGGTCACGCTTATTTCGGGCATTAATCCCGATGTTTCTATCATTCACTGTCAGCGTGCTGATACTGAGGGCAACGTACAGACATGGGGTTCGCTCTTTTCGGCGAAGTGGGGAACACTTGCTGGCAAGACCGTCATCGCCAGTGTTGAGGAGATTGTTGATACAGATACCATCAGACGCAACCCGGAATTGACACTTGTTCCCGGCTTCCGGGTTGCCGCCGTGGTTCAAGAACCGTGGGGCGCACACCCCGGTCATCTATTTGGTTATCATGACGATGACCGCTGGTTCCGGTACATGTACGCAAACTTCTTTTGCGACGACGAAAAGAAGTTCAAGCAGTTCATGGATGAGTGGGTCTACGGCGTGGAAGATCGGGCTGGCTACATCGCCCATTACATCCAAAAATATGGGTATAAGCGCCTGATGCGGTTGAAACCAAAGCCCTTTTACAGTGACCCGATCAACTATGGGACATACCCCTTTGACACGATGCACATGGATATTTAGGAGGTGAAGACATGACTGCTCAATATGCCTCAAATTATACACTTCCGGAGTTAATGATCACAGCGTGCGCCAGGGAAATAAAAGATGGCGAAAGGGTTCTTATCGGTGTGGGCCTTCCTCTTTTGGGCGCCATGTTGGCCAAGAGAACTCATGCACCAAACTGTAAAATGGCCTACGAGACAGGATCCTTTGACTCGGCACCGTCCAGGACGCCTTTCAGCGTAGTCGACCCGGATTTGGTGCCGAGAGCGATTTTCGCCGGCCAGCTTTCGGACATCATGGCCCTATTTCTACAGAGGGGTTTCGTGGACATCGGCTTCGTAGGCGGAGCACAGGTTGATAAATACGGCAATTTGAATTCGACTTGCTTCGGTGATTACTTCAAGCCGAGCGTCAGATTTCCAGGCAGCGGCGGAGCACATGACTTTGGTGTTTTTGCCCGAAGAAGCCTGATCGTCATGCTCCACGAGAAAAGGCGTTTTGTGGAGAAATGTGATTATATTACTACACCCGGCTATCTAAACGGCGGAAACAGCCGATACGAAGAAGGCTTGCCCGAAGGGACAGGACCACAGGCCGTCGTTTCTTCAAGAGGTGTCTTCAGATTCAGTCCGGAAACGAAGGAAATGTATCTGGATACGTATCACCCGGGGGTAACGGTGGAATCCATCAAAGAAAATGTAAGCTGGGATCTTAAAATCTCTCCCATTGTCAGAGAAACGGAACCCCCGACGGAAGAACAGGTGCGCATTATCAGGGAACTCGATCCGGAGGGATTTTTCTTGCGAAGGGGAGACTTTAATAAAAAAATTAAGGCGCAAGCCGAGAGTATGGGGTGGCTCTGAAGAAGATGATCACAAACTTAAGTTTTCACGGAAGGAGGCAGGACCCGCCACGACCCTGCCTCTTCTCTTGATGTTAAACGCGGACCCTTTTTTGAGCCTTTGACATTCGTGAAGCTTACGGCAATAATAGCATTGGAGATGATTGCACATGAAAGTCATTGATTTTCATATTCACATCGGGACGCAGGAGCAGTTTCTGCCGTGGGTCATGGAGTTTTTCAAGAAGAGCAATCCCTACTACGCAGAGAATTTTGCTGAAAAAATTACGCCGGAGGAAGCTATTGCCTTTTTCAAATCTAACAATGTAGACAAATCCGTTATCCTCGCAGAATACGCCCCTAAGGCATCGGCAATGGTGACAAATGAATATGTATCCCATTTCTGCAAAGGGCACGAAGAGCTGATACCCTTCGGTTGCATAAATTTCGAGGACAAAACGCCTTATGAGGAACAGGCAAGATACGCGGTAGAGAAACTCGACATGAAGGGCTTCAAGCTGCTCCCTTCGTATCAGCATTTCGATCCCGGCGACCGGGCGCTGTTTCCTTTTTATGAGTACGTGCAATCTCTCGGAGCGCCCATAATGTTTCACACGGGTACTTCCATATTTCACGGTACTCGCATCCGGTATGCAGACCCGTTGCTGCTCGATGAGGTTGCTGATGAATTTCCCAATCTCAACATCATAATGGAACACGGGGGAAGAACCTTCTGGTACGATAGAGCTCAATGGCTCATTACTAAATACAGAAACATGCATATTGGAATCGCCGGAATTGCGACGAAGCATCTGCCAAAATTCTTCCCAAGGCTTGAACAGTATAGGGACCGATTCGTTTTTGGCAGCGACTGGCCGGGGGTAGCAGGCATAAATGGATTGATAGAGAGGGTGTACACCCTTCCTTACAGCACTGAAACGAAGGAAATGATCCTCTACAAAAATGCGGAGAGGCTGTTACGTCAAGCTAAATAAAACTGAGTAATGGACGCTTATATTTGAATCCGAGTGACAACTATTGTTCTGATTTTTTGATCCCGAAGAGGGGCAATAGCGATCCAGTTGGGCAGGTTCAAGCCCCGGCTCCGTCAGAGACGGTGCAAGCTAACTCGGGCACCCACTCGGCGATATTGATCAAAAAAAGAACAAAGAGAATATCGATCCAATAGCGACGACATAAAGGATGTCTACTTTGCGGATAAGGGCCGCGAGGGCTGCGATTCCCAGAAGAAGTTTCAACGCATCCCATGGGACGGCGATTGAAAACCTGATCGCGACATACAAAATGAGTCCCAGGAATGAAGCGAGAATACCATCTGTTGCCCTTGCGAAATACCTGGTGGACTTAACGCGATCGAAAAACGGCGCAACGCAAATCAGTATCAGGAAGGAAGGTGTAAATACGGCAAGGGTCGCTATCAGGGCGCCGGATAAACCATCGCGCAGATATCCAACAAAGGTCGCCGTTATCACAATGGGGCCGGGTGTGATCTGGCCGAGAGCAATCCCATCCATGAATGTCCGGTAACCCATCCACGCTTTGACGTTGACTATTTTCTGAAGCATCAGCGGAACCGATGCGAAACCGCCGCCAAACGCGAAAAGGTCAATCTGCATCATGATTGTTGTCAGATCAAAGAGCCCGTCATCTGTGAAATAAAGCACCGCGAGGCAAGCGGCCAAGAGCAAGAAAAGAATCAGCACCTGCCTTCCGTATGCTTTCTTTGTTTTGCTTTCATCAATTTTTCCCGATGCAGCAGGGGCAGTGCCCTGAACGAATACAATCCCCGCCACAGCGGCGATTATGATGACAATGAAGGGACTGATCCCTATCCAGAAAAGAAAGGGCAAAGGCTATATTCATAATGCTCTTGATCATGCCTCTGCCGAAGGAGTAGACCGCATTGACAATGATGGCGATGACAATCACCTGAAGACCGTTGAATAATGAAACTGCTGTTGGGAGGCTCTTGTAATTGATGTACAATACAGAAAGGACCAACATAATGACGAAGGCGGGCAATCCAAACCCCACATAGGATGCCAGTGCACCGGTGATGCCATTCGACCTGAGCCCGACATAGGCGGCTACCTGCATGGCCGTAGCACCCGGTAACGACTGGCAGAGGGCCACACCGTTTCTGAATTCAGATTCATCCAGCCACTGCCGGCGGTTGACAGCGATCTGCCGGATGTAGGCCACCATCACGGGACCGCCAAAGGCGGTCATACCAAGCCGCAGAAAAGCTAAGAAGAGATCTTTGACGCCGGTATTGCTGCCCAATATGCACGTCCATCATTGTTATTTTTCATGCCGCTAAACGCTTTTTCGGGCAAAATCTCACGCAACCCCTTTCCTTCAATGTTCATCAAGGAATTCGTGGGTAAGGCAGCCAAATCTCCGTCAGGACATGTCGCCTACAAGTATACTCATCCTCAAACAGAAGAAAGTCGAAATGAAGACCGCATATTTCGAGAGACTCGGCAATCTCATAATCCAGGTGAGGGGGCCTGTATAAGTAATCTCTCCGCTCGGGCCCTCTGATGAGTGAAGCAAGAAGTGGAAGGCTGAAGGGCTAAAGGTTTGAATAATTCCTTTAGCCTTTGCCTGTCTTTAGTGCAGGATATGCCCGATCCTGCTCCATCTTACGCTATGGTCTTCACCGTTCCATGACCAGTAAATAATAAAGGCCTTGCCCATAACGTCCTTGAGATCCACCGCACCCCAGAACCTGCTGTCGTAACTCTGATCCCTGTTGTCTCCCATGACAAAGATCGTCCCCTCGGGGACCCGGATCGGCCCGAAATTATCCCTGGGCTGCATGGAACCGGGGTAGACCACCTGATCCGCGTAAACACCGTGACTGTCCTTATAGGGCTTCCCGTTGACGAACAGCTCCTTGTTTTTTATCTCCACAGTATCGCCGCCGACTCCGATCACCCTTTTGATAAAGTCTTTCGATCGATCCTGAGGAAAGATAAATACAACAATATCTCCTCTCTTGGGGTCGCTGATCGGAATCAATGTCGACCTGACGAACGGAACCTTTACGCCGTAAATAAACTTATTCACCAGGATATGATCCCCCACCTGTAAAGTTGGTTTCATCGAACCAGACGGTATCTTGAAAGCCTGGACGACAAAGGTCCTGATGAAAAACGCGATCAGAATGGCTATGATGATAGCCTCTGCATATTCTTTGATTTTGGATGTTTTTTGTTTCATTTACTCCCATCCCGCACACATTATGAATAAATCGCCGCAAGAACGATAATTACCATGATCAGGGCAAAAAAGCTCTTTGCAAAAAGCCCTGTTATCCTTCCCAGCAGCGCTCCGTAACTCGCCCTCGCAGCCGGTTTAAGGCTCTTCTGACGGATCAGCTCGACAAGCAATATGCCTGTAAAGGCGCCCAAGAGGGCCCCGACCAGCGTACCCAGTCCCAGCAGCAGCGGGGTCATCAGAGCCGCTCCGATGAGCGCTCCGATGATCGAAACCGTTATTCCTTCCCTGGATGCCCCGAATCTGGCTGCCCCAGTCACGTTCAACAGAAATTCCAGTGTTTCCGCCAGAACCGAAATAACAATCAGGCACAGGATGATCTTGAAGCCGATCGTCTGAAACCCGGTAATAAAGGAATAGACAACCGCGGCTGTCAGTATGATCAAGGTCCCCGGCAGACCGAACAAGGTTGAAAAAAGTCCCAGGAACAAAATCAGAATGAATGCTGTCAAGCCCGCAATTTCAAGAGGGGTCAAGCCGGCTTCTCCCTTTTCCTTCTTGACGTTCTGAAGGATTCCCAGACCAGAACAAGCGGACTGGCTATGAATATGGACGAGTACGTTCCGAATACGACTCCTATAAGAAGCGTAAAGGCAAAATCATGGATCACTTCTCCCCCGAAGAAGAAGAGGGCCACCAGGACAAGCACAACCGTCAGCGAGGTCAGCAGGGTCCGGCTGAGCGTCTGGTTGATGCTCGAATTGATGATATCCCTGAGGCCCTGTTTCGTGCTCTTTTTCATATTCTCTCGAATGCGGTCGAACACAACGACAGTATCGTTTATCGAATATCCGACAATGGTCAGGAGCGCGGCAATGATTGTTAGGGTGAATTCCTTGCCCAGCAGCGTGAAGACTCCGGCCGTGACGATGACGTCGTGGACAAGGGCGATGATCCCACCGAGCGCGAACCGGAATTCATATCTCCATGCGATATAAATCAACATTCCGAGATTGGCGAAAATAAGGGCCATCAGTCCTTTCCTGGCAAGATCCCTGCCCGCTTTCGGGCCGACGACTTCCGCCTTTCTCACCTCAAATGCCCCTTTCCCGAAGGCGGATGTCATAACCTCTTCGATCCTTTCCGTAAGCCCTTTAAGGTCCTGGGTGATGATTTCCGTCCTCAGCAGGAATTCGTGACTTTCCTTCGAACCGACCTGCTGAATAACGCTGTTCTCGAGGTTGATTTCCTTCAGCGCGCCCCTTATTTTGTCGACTGTCGTCGCCTGGTTGAACTGGATCTGAAGTGATATGCCGCCGGCGAAATCGATGCCGAGGTTCAGTCCGTGAAAAATAAGAAAAAGGAGACTGGCAATCGTCAGAATGATGGAGATGGAGAAAAACACCTTCATTTTGCCGACAAAATCAAGATTGATTCCAGGTTTGACTAATTCCATTTATTCCCTCGTAAATAGGTGAAGAGCTGAAGGAAAAAATCATAAAGTTTTCCCTTTTGCCCTTGCCTTTAGCCTTCAGCTGTTTTCATATGCTGATCTTTTTTATCTTCCTGTTCCAGATGAAATAATCAAAAATGATCTTTGTAACAAAGACAGCAGTAAAAATACTGTATACCAGTCCGATACTCAGCGTTACCGCGAATCCTTTCACGGCCCCTGTCCCGAACTGGAAGAGAAAAAGGGCCGCTATCAGGGTCGTGACATGAGTATCCAGAATCGTTATAAACACCTTATTATACCCGGCATCGACAGCCGCGCGGGGCGTCTTGCCTGTGCGCAGTTCCTCCCTCGTCCTCTCGAAAATGAGGACATTGGCATCCACCGCCATACCGATCGTCAGGACAATACCGGCAAGACCGGGCAGCGTAAGTGTCGCCTTGAAAATGGCCAGAGTACCGAGCGTCAGGATAACATTCAGGAAAAGCGCAAAGTTAGCGATAATGCCGGAATACTTGTAATAGACGACCATAAATACGACAACAAGCGAAAACCCGATGATGATTGAGCGTATACCCTTTTCTATCGAGTCCTGTCCCATCGAGGGACCTACAGTGACCTGCTCCAGAATCCTCACCGGAGCAGGCAGCGCACCGGCCCGTAAAACGATCGCAAGGTCGCGGGCCTCCTCCATCGTGAAGTTTCCTGTTATCTGAGCGTCCCCTCCCGATATCCTCTCCTGGATCACGGGGGCGGAATAAACGACATTGTCCAGGATAATGGCCAGTCTTTTCTTTACATTCTCACCGGTGATCCGGTCGAAATCTCTGGCCCCCTGCGAATTGAACTTAATGCCCACGTAAGGCTCGCCAAAGCGGTCGCTTATTCTCACCTCCGCCTTTTCGATGGCCGCTCCCGTCAAAAGAGTCCTGTTCTTCAGCAGATAGGGCACTCTGAGCCGCTTTCCGGTGCCCCCCTCCTCACGAGAGCCATAAAGGATTTCATCACCGGGAGGAACACTCCCCCGAAGCGCATCTTCCACGCTGTGCTCGTCATCCACGAGTTTGAATTCAAGCAGGGCCGTCCGTCCGATCAGATTAACCGCCCTTTTTGGATCCTTGATTCCCGGCAATTGAATGAAAATGCGGTCCTCACCTTGAGGAACTATCTCCGGTTCAGTGACGCCGAATTGATCAATCCTGTTTCGAATGGTCTCAAGACTCTGCTCCACGGCCGATTTCCTGATCTGCTCGGCCCTCTTGTCTTTCAATTTCAATATGGCCTTTTCCCGCTCCTGCGAAATCTCCGTCGACTTGATTTCCAGATCGGGAAAGCTCTCCTGGAGGACTTTTGCCAGTCCCTCCCCTGCTTCTTTACTTGCAAGCTCTATGGAAACAGCGTCATTTCCAGCCTTTTCAAGATTCCTGAACCGGATTTTCTTTTCCATCAGAACATCCCGGAGTTCGCTCGCCTGCCTGTCCAGTGTATTCTCAACGGCCTTGCCGGTTTCGACTTCCAGCACAAGGTGCATCCCCCCCTGGAGATCAAGCCCGAGGTGGATTTTATCTTTCGGTAGATAGTTCCTGAATTCGGCAGGCATATTGGAAACCAGAGTAGGTAAAAGAAAAACCGTCGCTACAGCGACCACTATAGCCGTGATAATGACCCTGATCCTGATTCCTCTGAACATTGAATAAAGCCCTTCTTTCCGCTTCGAAATAATTCTTGTTTGAGCAACTATTCCTCTTTTTCCGCCTTCTGGGCGACTGCAGATATATGCCCTCTGGAGACTTTAACCCTTACTTTATCCGCAATTTCAAGAGTAACAACCGAGTCTGTAAGCCCTGTAACCTTGCCGTACAGTCCGCCAGCCGTCACGACTGTGTCGCCGTGCTTTATATTACTCAACATCTCCTTTAGTTCTTTTTGCTTTTTCTGCTGCGGCCTTATCAAGAGAAAGTAAAATATCAGGAATACTACGGCCATCATGACAATAAACTGCATGTCGCCTCCCGGGGTTCCCCCTCCTGCGCCTCCCATGGCATAAGCAAAATCCATATAATGATTATCCTCCTTCCTTAGGGAATAGAAAATACAGCTTAGGGCTAACGGCTAAAAGAAAAAAAATCAACGCTGTATCTTACCTTTTGCCTCGAGTTCATAGCCCTTTGCATCATTCCAACCGATCCTCTTCATAATTGAAGTTTTTTTTAAAATCACGGAAGTAACCGCCCTGGATGGATTCCCTGATTCTTTCCATAAGCCGCATATAATATCTCACATTGTGAATGGTATTCAACATGAGCGCCAGGATCTCCCGGGACATGAATAAGTGCCTCAGATAGGCCCGCGAATAATTCCTGCATGTATAGCAATCGCATGCAGGGTCGAGGGGTGATCCGTCCTCACGGTAAATGGCGTTTTTTATAACAACCTTTCCGTTATTTGTAAATAATAATCCATTTCTCGCACACCGGGTCGGAATGACGCAGTCGAACATGTCCATGCCGCAATCAACGCAAGCCACGATGTCCGCCGGAGTGCCGACGCCCATGAGATAGCGCGGCATTTCACCGGGAAGCCGCGGCCCGCAGTCAGCCACTATTTCCATCATCTTCTCCGCCGGCTCACCCACACTCAGCCCACCCAGCGCATAACCGTCGAATCCGATGCCGGTTATTTCTTCTACAGCCTGTCTTCTCAACCGGAGAAAGATACTCCCCTGGATAATTCCGAAAAGCGCCTGCCACTGATTCTTCTTCGCCCTTTTTGATCTCTCGGCCCATCTTGCAGTCAAGTTCAAGGATCTTTCCGCGTAACCGAAATCAACGGGATAGGGAGTGCACTCATCCAGGCACATCATGATGTCGGAGCCGAGCGCTTCCTGTATTCCTACGGCCGCTTCCGGGCTCAGAAAGTGGTGCGAACCATCTATATGCGATTGAAAAGAGACGCCTCGATCGGTGATCTTTCTCAGCGCTCCCAGGCTGTAAACCTGATAACCGCCGCTGTCCGTCAATATCGGCCCCTGCCAGTGCATGAACTTATGCAATCCGCCCAGACCGGCAATCAACTCATGGCCGGGTCTGAGGTAAAGATGATAGGTGTTGCCGAGAACTATGCCGACGCCCAGCTCCTTCAGCATCTCCGGCATCATCGCCTTTACCGACCCCTGCGTGCCGACCGGCATGAAGACGGGCGTAAGGACTTCGCCATGAGCCGTCGATATCTTCCCCAGCCGCGCCCGGGAGTTGTCGTCCTTTTTCAATACCTCGAATTTAAACATAATTTTACGGATAAAAGCTATTTTTGATGGTCTCGTAAAAAGTCGAGTTCAGCACAGGCTTGTCATGCTGGGCCTGTCGAAGCACGGATTTCAATAACTTCTGGACATCCTTCAACAAGCTCGGGATGACATCTTCTTTCGCCTCTCACCTTAGCCCTTCGCTTTTTGCCCCTGGTCTTTCGCTCCTTACAGGATCAGCATACAATCACCATAGCTATAGAACCGGTACTTCTCCTCAGCAGCCCGCCGGTAGGCCGATCTGATCAGCTCTCTCCCCGCGAACGCGCAAACAAGCAGAAACAGGGATGATTTAGGAAGGTGAAAATTGGTGACGAGCCCACCGACTCTTTTAAACCGGTATCCGGGGTAAATGTAAAGCCCTGTGAATCCGCAACGGGGTTCCACCCTGCCGCTGTCATCCGACGCTGTTTCTACCACCCTTGTCGAGGTCGTGCCGACGGCAATGACCCGGGAGGCCCTGTTAATCGCTTCGGCAGCTTCCTTACTGATCTCGAAGAACTCCTCCTCCATGCGGTGCTCTTCCACGAACTCGGCTTCTATGGGGAGAAATGTGCCGTATCCCACGTGCAGCGTTACTGGCACTATTTCTATTGCGCCCGACTTGAGGGCGGCCATCATATCCTCAGTAAAATGAAGGCCCGCTGTGGGCGCCGCGACGGACCCGGGAACCTTCGCATAGACTGTCTGGTAGCGGTCCAAGTCCTGTCTCGATGCTGCCTGAATTCTGCTCCTCTTGATGTAGGGAGGCAGAGGAGCCGTCCCGCACCTGTCCAGAAAATCTTCGAAGTCTTTCTCCACACGGAATTCGAGAATCCATTTCCTGTCCGACAACCTCTCCAAAATCTTTGCCTGAGAGCCGTCTTCAAAAAAAATATCCAATCCAATACGCGCTCTTCTGCCCGGTTTTAACAAGACCTCCCAGCACCGGCCTTCCCTCTTCGAAAGAAGCAGTATCTCAATATTGCCGCCAGTGAGCTTTCTGCCCGTCAGTTTTGCGGGGATCACTTTGGTGTCGTTTACGACAAGAACATCCCCGGCTTTCAGATTCTCCGCCAGATTATAAAAAAAATCGTCCTCGATGGAGGACCTGTCGCGATCTACGATCATCATTCGCGCGCGGTCACGTCTTTCACACGGGCTTTGCGCTATCAGACGGCTGTCCAGAGGATAGTCGAACTCGTCCAGCCGCATTTTACGGCTCTGATCATGCGCCTTGGAACCGGACCCCTCAGATAATATTCTCGAATGATTCCCCATGCCGTATTCGAAAAACTTCATCTCGTCCCGAAATAGACGAGAATCATACCGACAACGATCGCCGCAAACCCGAATCCCCTCAAAACCGGTTCGGGTGTTTCATATATCTTCATCAGAACGGTTTTTACTTTACCAGGAAGAGCAAAATAAGGAATACCTTCCAGTACCAGGACAAGCCCCAGGGCACAGAGAAACAATTTCATGACGGACATGCCCCTTTCGATTCATTCCAGAGGCGATCCATCTCTTCAAGTGAGACCCCGCCGGGCTTTTTCCCCTCATCTCTGAGTTTTTTTTCAATATATTCAAATCGATAAATGAATTTATTAATAGAAGACCTCAGAGCTTCTTCAGCCTGAATTCCCACAAACCTGCCGAGATTGACCATGGACAGCAGAAGATCTCCTACTTCGTCCCTCAAACCCTCCTTCTGCCCGGACTTCATGGCCTCTCTGAATTCCGCAAGCTCTTCGTCGATTTTACTCAGGATTCCCCCAATATCCGGCCAGTCAAAGCCTACCTTTGCAGCCTCCTCCGTCACTTTCTGCGCTCGCATCAATGCCGGAAACGAAGCAGGAATTCTGTTGAATCGCCCCCCTCCATCTCCCTTTCCTTCCACTTCGCTTTTGATCCTCTCCCAGTTCGACTTTACTTCCTGAATGTCAATAGCTTTGCGTTTGCCGAATACGTGGTCGTGTCTCCTGATCATCTTGGCGGAGATGCATTCAATCACGTCGCAAATATCGAATTCGCCGGCTTCTTCGCAAATCCTTGCAATGAAAAGTATCTGAAAGAGAAGATCACCCAGTTCCTCCTCCAGGGCTTTTGCAGAACCTCCATGAACGGCGTCGATTACCTCGTAGGCCTCCTCGAGCAAGTATCTTCCGACATCCTCCTTCGTCTGCCGGATATCCCAGGGGCAGCCGTCTTCGGGGGACCTCAACCTCCTCACGATTTCCAACAATTTCAAAAAAGCCAATAACGGCCTGTTCGCGGATTGCGAACATTCTGGTTCCTTATTCATAAAGTCTTCTCCCATCCGGGTCCGGATGCAAGGCCCGTTATGCGGCGCCATCCAGATCCGATCACAACCGCGCAGCTTTGCCGGCCAAAGGACCGTACAATAAAGAAGCTTAGAAGATGAGGGGCTAGAAAATGAGAAGTACTTTTGAACTCCTTCAAGACAACCTGCTAATCTTTGGAGGTCAGGGTCCTAAGAAAGATGCTGACGCCCTTGCGGATCGCGATCAGGTTTCCGATGGTCTTTAACAAAGGCGTTCCAATACCGGGGCTGATGGTACTCTCGATAAAGTCGGTCATTCTGTGAATCCTGTCGAGGGCAATGGAAAGGCCCTCCAATTTATCGCGCAGAATATGCGATGTGGCCGCCAGATTAGCCGTAATTCCCTGAAAATCGGAAAGTATATCGGGCAGCTTCTGATTCAGGACATGCAGGGTTTCTTCCAGATGCCGGACCGTTTTCAGGATTTTCAGGACATATACGACAAAAAAAACGGCAAACAGAAGAAAAGATAGACTGATAATTGTCATGCTGACTTCCAGACTCATCGGATCGCCTCTCAAGCAGGTCAACTTTTCTGTTTTTCTTTTTCTTCCTTGAATGCCTCCACGCCGGCCTCCACGGCCCTTTTCAGGCGGCTCTTGCTGTCTTCGACCGCGCTTTTCCCCTGTTCAGCAAACCCTTCCAGTTTTTCCTGGACTTCCTCGGCCTTCTTTTTCGTTTCCGCCTGAATTGCTTTTATATGCTGAACGAGATTTTCATAAGCTTTTTTACTCTTCTCCAGACTTTTTTCATATTCCTCTTTTGCTTTGGTGAGAAACTCATCCGCCTTTTTCGCAATGTCGTCACGGGTTTCTTTCCCGCTCTTGGGTGCGAAAAGTATCCCCACAGCCGCACCCAGCAGTCCACCGATGATAATCCCTTTCAGGAGATCCATCCTGTTTTCTTTAGACATGAGTTTCTACCTCCTTTTCTGTATCCGGATTAAGATAAAAAAGAACCGGGATCCGCTTCAGATGCCTCTGTTCTTGCTGCGAATTGCTAAAAATATTCGTTATATATAAACGGGAAGTTCTATTTTGTCAAGGTAATAAAAGGAAAGCTCACAGCCTGCCTTCCTCTCTCAACCTGGTAATTGCAGAGAGGATTTTGGGCATCGCTTCCACAGCCGCCTGCTCTCCTTCGAGGATCGCTTCGTGTCTCTTGGAGAAATCTCCCGATTTGATCTGATCGGTCTTTGGCTTGATCACGATATCAGCCCGGGAAAGCTGGTATGAAGCGATTTTGGAATACATGACATCGACCGATCTCAGAATTGTCTCGATCGTGCCCTGAGGCTGGTTACTATCCACCGGCGAAGTTATATCCACTGCTATGATCAGATCGGCCCCGTACTTTTTTGCTGCATCCACGGCTACCGGGCTGACCAGCCCGCCGTCCACATAGGATTTGTTCATGATGCGGACCGGCTGGAATACACCCGGGATAGAGCAACTTGCCCGCACTGCAGCGCCGGTGTTTCCAGTGCCGAAAACAACCTCTTCGCCACTTGCAATATCGGTCGCCACTGCATAAAACCGAATTCTCAGCTGCTCCATGGGCGTATTTCGCAACAACCTGTTGACATAGGATTCCAGCTTTTCCCCCTTGATAAAACCATTGTCCGGAACGGTGAAATCGACTATATCCCCTTTCTCAAGTGAAAACGCCATCTTCTGCAACTGATATGCGCTGAATCCGTAAGAATAAAGACTACCCACAAAGCTCCCGACGCTGGTGCCGACCACCATGTGGACAGGCACCTTATTGGCCTCGAGCACTTTCAGAACACCTATGTGAGCAAAACCTTTGGAAGCTCCCGCCCCCAGAACCAGAGCGACTTTTGCCGGCCTTGGCCTGGTAGGAATATCCTTAGGCGCACAGGAAATCGATATCCATGCCGCAATTACGAGAAAAAAAACAAATAAGCAAAGATTCCTTTTCATATTGCCAAAAAAGACCCGGCAACTTCTAAAAAAACAACCGAGCATCAGTTGAGATGCTCGGTTGTTTATGCCCTTCATGATATTTTTACAATTACTTCTTGGGAGCCTCTGCCGGTTTTGCAGGAGCCGCCGGAGCTGCTTTTTCAGGAGCTGCTGGCGCTTTCTCAGGAGCTGCTGGCGCACCTGGTGCCGGAGCTGGAGCCGGAGCTGGCGCTGGTGCCGGAGCTTCAGGCTTCTTCGGCTCTTCAGCCTTCTTGCAGCCAAACGTAAAGGTAAACGCCACGACGAGCATCAACGAGCAAATCAAAGCCAATGCCTTCTTCATTTACAATTCACCTCCTTTTCAAGTGCTTTCTTAAAATTGTTCGGAAGCTAAAATAAAAATCCCTTCTTGTCAAGAAATATTTTTCCCCGATCTGATGTACAAACGTTTACAAATGCTTAAGAATAAAAAGAAAGGCATGTGACATCCTTCAACCTCCGGTCTAAACGACGCCCCGTTCTGCTCGCCAAAAACCTCCCTGGAACTCTCTTATTGAGGGGCCGGCACGCTCCTGAACGCTTGACATGCAAACCTGTTTTAGGCTACATTCCGCCCCGGTTTTTATGGTCTGTTGAAGTATGATCCCCTGTCCGCTGCAGCGGATTTTGCTTCCAAAGATAAAGAATGAAATTAAAACAAGCGCTTTTCAACAAATCCATCAAAACACCGAATTGAGAAAGGGGCGAGTGAATGAGCGACGAATTAATCAAGAAGAGAACCCAGGAGACGGCCGCCAAACTTTTCGGCAAAGGAATAAAAATGGATCCTCCTTATCTGATGTGGAGGGAATTCGATAAAGACCTGGCCAATGAATTTTCGAAATTCATCACCGGAAATCTATATTCCCGAACGGTTTTGACATTGCCGGAGCGCCAAATGGCGGCATGTGCCATGCTTGCGGCGCTGAGGGCCGGGGGCGAGCTGAAACTCCATGTCAATGCGGCCCTCAATGTCGGCTGCGATCCCCGGAAATTGGCCGAGATCTTTTTCCAGGTAGCGACTTATGCAGGCATGCCCGCCGTAAACGAAGCCCTCGAAATCTATCGCGAAGTCCTGAAAGAGCGTGGCGAATGGCCGATAAAATAAGGATCAAGGCTCGCCTTGCACCTTATTTTTCACACAAATGTGTCACCATGGCCGGAAAAGACTGGTGCATGAGCGACTCGAATTCAAGACTGATCTGGATAACCCGGTCCAGATCAATTCCGGTTTCTATATTCATGGCGTGAAGCATGGAAACAGTATCCTCTGTGGCAATATTGCCTTTTGCACCGGCAATAAAAGGGCAGCCTCCCAATCCGCCGAGCGATGTGTCGAAAATACGTATTCCCGATTCCAGGGCGGCGTAAAGATTTGCCAGGCCTCTGCCTCTTGTATTATGCAGATGAAGTGATATCTCCTGCTTTACAGACCGCTGAGCCAAATCCAGCAATTCCTTTACCTGCCTTGGGTTCGCCATCCCTGAGGAATCTGCGAGGCATATTTCGTCCGGATCGCAGGCCGCAAACGCGCACGCCAACTCCATAACCTTCTTAGCCTGGATTGCGCCCTCGTAAGCGCATCCGAACACGTTCATTACCCCCGCTCTTACCCCCATTCCCTCTGATTTTGCTTTGCGGACGAGGAGCATGGCCTCTTCCTTCGCCTTGTAAACGGGCTTATTGCTGTTTTTCATGCTGTGGGTTTCGCTGGCTGATACGAAGATACCCACATGAGGCACCCTGCAGCGGATGGCCCTGTCCAGACCAGCCTCACTCAGAATCAGTGCCGAATATGTGACCCCTTCTTTGCGCTCGATTCTGTCCCACAGTTCTTCCGCGTCGGCCATCTGAGGAACAAGCCTCGGATTTACGAAGGACGATACTTCGATCCGCTTGACCCCGCAAGATGTGAGCCGGTCTATTATTTTCAATTTCAGATCGGTTGAAACAATCTCTTTTTCATTCTGTATTCCGTCTCTCAGGACTACCTCATGTATATCGACAGACGGGGGCAATGCTATGTTCATTTCCGGTTCCTTTCAGAGTTATATGCGCCGCGATATTAAATTAAAAACAGGCATCTGTCAAACTTCTCTCCAGTCCGCCGCGGGCGGACGAGTTTGCGGTTGCATGTGGAGGCTGGACCTTGGCTTCCTCCCTATTGATAGAACAGACTATTTTTGATAACCTGAAAGGCCATTTTATGCCACCAGAGATTTTCCGGAGCGGAAATGAAGCGATTTGGTAACTTGGTCTTTATACCGGGTTTGAACGAAGGTCGTTATCCGTACTGTAATTCCCTTTTCGTTGACGACGGGGAAAAGGCTATTATCGACCCGGGATCAAATGAAGAGATATTAAAGGAACTCAGCCGGAACACGGGCATGCTCCTCAACACCCATTACCATGAGGACCATTTTACATATAATTACCTTTTCCCCCACGCCCGGCTCCATGTTCATGCGAATGAGGCTTGCTGCTACGAATCGGTCCGCAATATCCTCGATTTTTACGGCCTGCTTGGTGGAAAATATGAAAAGGACTGGCTTGATTTATTCCTCGGCCGTTTCAATTACAGGGAGAGGAAGCCCGAAAGGAAACTCGCGGACGGGGAAATACTGCAGGTGGGTAACACCACGATCGAGGTCATACATACACCTGGGCACAGTCCGGGACACTGCAGCTTCTGGTTCCCTGAAGAGCAGGTCCTCTTCCTTGGCGACCTCGATATGACGCGGTTCGGCCCCTGGTACGGCGACAGGGTGTCGGATATCGATCAGACCATAGAATCCGTTCGTAAACTCATGAGAATCCCGGCGCGCACTTTTATTTCGGCTCACGAAACCGGCGTTATTGAAGGAGATATTGCCGCCATGGCAGAGGCTTACCTGGATATCATTTCGCTGCGGGAGGAAAACCTTCTAAAATCTCTTCGCCGCCCCGGAACGCTCAATGACATTGTGAACCGATGGGTAATTTACAGGAAACCCCGTGAACCGCTGCATTTCTTCGAGTTCGGCGAGGAGGCTCTGGTCAAGAAACATCTGGAGCGTCTCCTGCGGCAAAAAAAAGTCGTCCTTGAAGAGGGAATATACCGCCTGATGTAATATTTGCAGAATCGTGCTATATTGCCATCCCTGTTCCAAAACAGGCTCCGTGTTCCTGGAGATTACTTTCTATTTACAGAAAACAGGGAGAAGATATCATGACGCCTGTCGATGAGGCCTTCTTGAAAGAATATCAGAGGAGATTTGAGCAGAAAATGAAAGAAAACGAGATCACTGTGCTGGAATACTGGAAGGAACGCCTGGACAAGTTGATCTCTATGAGGCCGGACGGTATTGCATCTCTTCAGCTCGAGATGAAGAAACTCTCGGCGATGATGGAGAACAGGATCAGCAAGTTAAAGAAAGGTTAAAATGGAAGATATCGTTAATTTCCTATTCGAAGTGGGAATGCTGAAAAAAACGCCCAGGACGGGTTTTCAATTCCTCGGGTCCGGCCACGAAACAGTTGCAGAGCATATCCTGAGGACGATGTTTATCGGCTATACCCTGTCCAAGCTGGAAGAAGGCGTTGATGAATTGAAGGTGCTGAAAATGTGCCTTGTTCATGATCTTGCCGAGGCAAGGACAGGGGATATGAATTATGTCAATAAAAAATATGTAACTGTTAATGAGGCAAAAGCAATCGAGGAACTCACTTCTACTCTTTTTTTCGGCGAGGATATCAAGCGCTCCATCAAGGAATTCAACGAGAAGAAGACAAGAGAATCTCTCATCGCGCATGATGCCGATCAGCTTGCCCTGATTTTCCAGTTAAAGGAATATGGAGATCTGGGCAATAAATACAGTAAGGAGTGGATCGAATTCGCTACCAAGCGCCTCTGCACGGAAACGGCCAGGGAAATGGCCGACAGGATCGTGGTCACTGACTCTACAGATTGGTGGTTTAAAGACAAAAGCGACTGGTGGGTCAATGGAAACTCCAAATAGAGAAAACGGATTGAAGGTGCTTTTTATTTCCACGCTTTTATTGGTTTACGCGGCCGGCTGCGCCAACGAGAAGGCCGCGAATATTCACCTGAATATGGGATTGGCGTATCTCGAATCCAGGCAGTATTCGTCTGCCTTGAAGGAGCTGATGGACGCTGAAAAAGAGAACCCCCAGGATCCCAGAATACATTATTATCTCGGCATCACCTACCATGCGAAAAATCTCCCCGACGAGGCCATCAGGGAACTGAAGAAGGCGGTCGAGATAAAGACCGATTATTCGGAAGCATACAATTACATGGGCATGGTTTACGACGGCATGGGGCGGTATGATCTGGCCATACAATCATTTAAAAACGCCCTTTCCAATATTCTTTATGAAACCCCTTCCTACGCCATGAACAACATGGCCTGGAGCTATTTTAAAAAAGGGGATTATGATTCGGCCCTGCTCCAATTCAGCGAGGCCCTGAAGCATGAACCGAATATGATGAATCACGCGGCCCTGGAAAAAAATATCGGCGTTGTCCTTTACAGGAAATCCAATCCGAATTCGGCAGTAATGCATTTGAAAAGATCTCTGGAGATAGCCCCCGATTTCGTGGAGGCGCGATACTGGCTGGGCAAGTGCTATCTCCTGAATAAAGATAGGAAATCCGCAATCAGCGAATTCAATGCTGTTATCAAGGCTGCTCCTGATTCCGAATTCGCTTTAAGAGCCAGGAGCGAACTCGATTCCATGTCCGCCGCGGCGGAACCGGAAAAAAAGACCCGGAAAAGAAGAAGATAATAAAATCAAAGGGGAAGCCGCGGTATGTCTACAAAAAAGAAAAGAAAAACCGACGACATTAAGGCAAAAAGAAGAAAAAAGAATACCCGGTTTTTCTTCCTTTTTCTCATTGTCGCGGTGTTCATCGGTTCCTTCGTCTTCCTTTTTTTCACTCTGTCGGATTTTGTGGACTTCTCTCCTTCAGGCAAGTCCTCCTCGGCAAAGAAAAAAGAGAAAATGAAAGTCGTACTGTACTTTTCTGATGCCAATGAACGATTTCTGGTAGCAGAAAAAAGGCTGATCCCAAAATCATCGGATACCGCCGAACAGGCTGAAGAATTGATCAAGGCTCTCATTGATGGCCCCAGGACCGACTTGGTAAGGACCTTACCGGAGGGCACAAAACTCAAGGGCGTCCGAATGGAAAACGCAACAGCACGCGTGGATTTCGACGGCAGCCTTATTGAGCAGCACCCCGGCGGAAGCACAAGTGAAGTGGCCACGATTTACTCCCTGGTGAATTCACTCACCGCGAACTTTCCCGATATCAAGAGCGTAAAAATCACCGTGGATGGGAAAGATATAGAGACGCTGAAAGGACACATCGACACCAGGCAGCCTATTTTCCCTGATAAAGAGATGATCGCCCAGGGTACCGCGCCGCAATGACAACCGTAAGGCGAAAGGAAAACAGTTCTGAGTTAAGAGCTCTGAGTCCAGAGTTTTTTGAAAAAACAACCGTTGGGTAAAATTAGCGTAGAGTGAACCTGACGTCTGATGCCCGAAGCCCTGACAGGATGTTGAAAAACACCTGCTTTACGGGTTGTTCAAAATACAGGCTAAGGGCGCAGGGCTAATGGCTAAAGGAAAAAAAGATGCGATCCATACGCTGTATTTTCGCCCTTAGCCCAGAGCGAAGCTGTGCGATGAGCGTTTTTCATTCTGCTTAAGAAGCCGATGGAGAATATAATGGCTTCCAAATCAAGACTATCCAGGACAAGAAATATCGGAATCGTCGCCCATATCGATGCCGGAAAGACGACCGTCACGGAGAGGATCCTCTTTTATACAGGAAAGACCCACAGGATGGGAGAGGTTCATGACGGAGAGGCTGTCATGGACTGGATGCCCCAGGAGCAGGAGAGGGGGATCACGATCACGTCGGCGGTCACCACCTGCACCTGGAAGAATCACGAGATAAACATCATCGATACGCCGGGTCACGTCGATTTTACTATCGAAGTTGAGAGGAGCCTCAGAGTACTGGACGGGGCGGTTGTAGTGTTCAGCGCGGTGGAAGGCGTGGAGCCGCAATCCGAGACAGTATGGCATCAGGCGGATAAATACGGCGTACCCAAAATCGCTTTCATAAACAAGATGGACCGGATCGGCGCCGATTACTTCGGCACTATCCGCATAATGGAAGAACGATTCAATTCCATTCCCCTGCCTATCCAGATTCCCTGGGGACAAGGAGAAAATTTTAAGGGCATTGTCGATCTGATAAAACAAAAGCTGATCGTCTGGGATGAGGGCAGTCTGGGCCTCACCTATTCCGAGTCCGCTATTCCGCAGGACATCCTCTCCGATGCCGGAGAATTCCGGGAAAAAATGGTGGAAACTCTGGCCGACATGGATGATGAAATAGCCGATAAATATCTTGTGGGGCAGTCTCTTGCCTCGGGCGAGCTCATCAATGCCATCCGGAACTCGACCATATCCCTGAAAATCGTCCCCGTTATGTGCGGCGCCTCCCTGCGCAATAAGGGCATCCAGCCTGTCCTGGATGCCATAGTTAATTTTCTCCCTTCCCCGGAAGACCTCCCTCCGATCAGCGGAATCAACCCCTTGACCGGAAAAGAAGAGAAACGCCCCAACTCCGATAAAGCCCCTCTGGCGGGTCTTGCCTTTAAAGTCATGATGGATGAGGGAAGGAAAATGACCTACCTGAGAATCTACTCGGGTAAATTGAAGACCGGCGAAGAGGTTTACAATGCGGGCAGAGGGAAGAAGGAGAAGATAGCCCGGCTTTTGAAGATGCACGCGAACAAAAGGGAAAGGGTCAGTGAGACGGGCGCGGGAAACATTGTCGCCGTTATGGGCCTGAAAGAAACTTCCACGGGAGACACCATCTGCGACGAAGAACACCCGATCGTCCTTGAGCCCATCGAGTTTCAGGAGCCGGTGATCACCCAGGCCATAGAAGCCAAGACCCCGGCTGACCAGGAGAAATTATCGGAAGCCCTGGCCAAGCTCATGGAAGAAGATCCGACGATCAAGGCGAAATACAATGAAGAAACGGCGCAGACCGTGATCTCCGGAATGGGTGAGCTACATCTGGAGATACTGATCGACAGGCTAACACGAGAATTCAATGTACGCGTCAATGTCGGAAAACCCAAGGTCGTTTACAGGGAGACTATCGAGAAGACAGTCGAGGTCGAAAAGAGATTCGAAAAAGAACTCGGGGAAAGAAAACACTTCGGCCACGTGCGGTTGCGGTTGGATCCGAAGACAAGGGGGGAGGGAATTGAAATTGTAGACAAACTCGGCAACGACCTCGTCCCGGCGGAATATCATCCTGCCATTGAGGAGGGCATCCGTGAAGCCACCCTGAGCGGCGTCCTTTCCGGCTATCCCGTCGTGGATGTCAGGATCACAGTAAACGGCGGATCTTACAAAGAAGGCGAGGCATCGGAAATGGGGTACAAGATAGCCTCAGCAACTGCTTTCAAGGATGGATGCATGAACGCGGGCCCGATCCTTCTTGAACCCGTCATGAAAGTCAATATCATCACGCCGAGCGAATTCATGGGCGAGGTTATCGGCGATATCAACGCCCGGCACGGGGAAATCCAGAATATCAGCCATAAAGGTCATATTAGCGAGATTATCGCCAAGGTCCCCCTTGAAAGGATGTTCGGCTACTCCACTGATCTGCGGTCCGCCACACAGGGAAGGGCCACCTTCTCCATGCAGTTCCTGCAATACGATAAAAAAGCGTAGAGTCGAAACTCGAAACCTGATGCCTCCCTACTTACTATCCGCCCTTCTCTCCTTTCCCCTTTCGCCCTTAGCCCTTTTATATTATTGAAAATTGTTATCTCTCCTGCTATAACCGGCATGAATCTGTCCGGATGGAAACGCCCTTGCAGAAAATCAGGATCATCATAAAAAAGCTGAGGAAGGAGCATTTCTTCCTCATCGCTCCCCTTACTCTCAGTGTCATTCTGATCAGCTCTGTCGCCGTCTACTTATTCGAACACGATACCACGGACTCTTCAATAAAAACCGTATGGGATGGAATCTGGTGGGCTTTTGTCACTATATGCACGGTTGGCTACGGAGACAAGTTCCCTGTCTCCAATGGGGGCAAAATTATAGGAATCCTCCTGATGATTTCCGGTATCGGTCTCCTCTCGATGCTAACAGCCACTGTCGCTTCTGTCCTCGTGGAGCAAAAAATCAAGGAAGGAAAAGGGTTGGAAACAATAAAAGCAAGTAACCATACCGTAATCTGCGGCTGGAACGGCAATTCAGAAGAAGTCCTGTCGGGAATCATCCAGCAGGATCCCGCCAGGGATGATTTAGTGGTCCTGATCAACGAGCTTCCCGCCGACGAATTCGATTCATTGAGGCTAAGATACGAAAAACACAACATGATATTTCTCAGGGGAAATTTCGTCCACGAGGAAGTACTCCTCAGGGCCTGCGTTCATCAGGCAAAATACGTTCTCCTCATGGCCGACCTTTCAGGAAACCATCCAAAAGACCGCATCGACGACCGCACGATTTTAGCGGCCCTGACTGTAAAATCCATCGCCCCGAAGGTGAAGACAATCGCCGAATTGCTGGATCCGGAAAACAAAACTCATCTCAAACGGGCCAATGTAGATGAAATTATCGTCAGGGGCGAACACGTGGGATATATTCTCGCGAGCGCAATCGGCTCGCCCGGAATGCCACGTGTCTTTTCAACCATGCTCTCCCTGGAGAACCCGAACAAACTCAAGAGAGTAAGAATCCCCCCCCGATTCATCGGAAATACAGTGGAGGAATTATCAAAATATTACAGAACAAAATACCATGCCGTTCTCATAGGACTGCTAAAAGAGAAGAAGACTGTGAGAGTCGAGGACATACTCTCCGATGACTCGTCCGCGATTGATGTATTTATCAGGAAGAAGCTGCAGGAATCGAAAAGAGACTTTCTTCGCAAAGAGGAGCAAATCCAGGTCATCCTGAATCCCGGCGATGACCTCAAAATCACGGAGGAGGACCACGCCGTCATCCTCACCGGGGCCGGTACACGAGAGGCGTAGCGTCCACCCGCCGGCAAGGATATGTGTACCTATGGAAGAAACCCTGACTATATTGAAAAACACGCCACTCTTCAGGGACCTGACGGACCTTCAGGCCAGGAAAATCCTGGAAATCTCCAGGGAAATTACCTTCTCCCGCAATGAAACGATCATGGAAGAGGGTAAAACCGGTGATTCCATGTATATCATCATCAAAGGCTCCGTCGAGGTTATCAGGAATCTGACTCTGGATGAAAACGACGCTGGAGAAAAAGGTAAAAACAAAGTATTGACGAAATTGAGTTCGGAAAATCATGCCCTGTTCGGTGAGATCGGCCTTCTTGAGGAAAGCAGGAGAACGGCTACCGTCAGGGCGCTGACTGATTGTACTTTGCGTGAAATAAAAAAAGGCGCTTTCCTGGCACTCGCCGAAAGCGATCATGAACTCGGCTACCGCGTCCTCACAAATCTCGCGCATCTCGTGAGCTCCAGACTGAGGAAAGCAGATGATGACATTGTCAAGCTGGCCACGGTCTTAAGCATGGTATTACAGGAATAGGCTGTTTATGGCTTTCGAACCAAAGCAGGAAAGAGGATCATCGTCCAGATCGATATCCTCATTTACAATCGACAAAGACAAGCTCATCAAGAGTATGTTCCGCATCAGCACATTTCTGACAGCGCCGTCTCACATGGATCAACTTTCCCAAACGCTCTTCATGGATGAATTCCCGTTTGGCGACTTCCAGGCGAATCCACCCTCTTCCCTTGCCGACATCATGATCAAAATATTGGACGAAGTTGTCGATTCGCTCGGATTCGACAGGGGAATCATCTGTCTCCTTGACGAGTCAAAGGAAAATCTGATTACAAAAGTGGCCAAGAATTACGACCCGGAAGAAACGGACAGGGCTTTTTCCTTTGCCCTGAACCTGAAAAAACACGACTGTTTCGAAACGAGAGTGGCCAAGACCGGACAGTATCTTGTCCTTGAGGATTCAGAGACGGACCCGAGGCTGACGGAAACAGATTGGAAGATAACTCAGTTCTACAAGAGAGGTTCCACCTTCTACGCTCCGCTAAACATTGAAGACGAAGTCATAGGCATAATCGCGGTCTGGACGAAAGCGAAGACGCGATTTTCTCCCGAAGAGATCGAGATTCTCCTCACCTATGCCAACCAGGTCAGCATCGTTATCTATCTGACCCGGCTGTTCGAAAATAAAAGGGATAAGTTCCAGCAGTTGCTGATATTGCAGAAAGCTGTATCCGAACTGAATTCCAATTACGTCCTCGATCAAATCCATGAGATTCTGTCGCGATACGCCCTGAAGTTGAGCCATGCCGAAAAGGCGCTCATCTACTTTCTTGATGTCGAAAACAACAGATGCCTGATCCACGACGGCGAGAATGTCTGGGTGGACAATAATAATGAATACATCGGAAGAATCGAGCAGTCGATCATCAAAAGAGCGCTGGAAACGAACGTCATCACCGTCAAACCCTTCTCTTCCGAGCAATCCGCATCATCCAGGCCGTTGTTCGCCGGCTGCCTCTCGGAGATGGCAATCCCCTTCAAAATAAGAGACAAATTCAAAGGAGCTCTTTATCTCGGTAAGGGAGAAGGGATCTATTCGCAGGATCAGATCAACGCGCTCGATATCCTGACCAAGAATGCGGCAACCTCCTACGACAATGCCATCATGTATTCGATGCTGTCCCTGGAAGCACAGTCTCTTAAGTCCGAGGTCGAAAAACTGAAAGAGCGTGAAGACATGCTGCTCGGTTTCCAGGACATCCTCGGCAAATCCGAACAGATGAGGAATATTTTCCGGATAATTCAGGAAGTGGCGAAACACGACACCAATATCCTCATCCAGGGGGAAAGCGGTACCGGCAAGGAATTGATCGCCCGCGCGATCCACAGGCAAAGCAGCAGAAATGTGAAACGGTTTGTGGAGGTGAACTGCGCTGCAATTCCGGGTACACTTCTGGAGAGCGAGCTGTTCGGATACGAAGCCGGTGCTTTCACGGATGCCAAAAAGAAAAAAATAGGCCTGCTCGAATATGCGAGTGGAGGCACACTTCTCCTCGACGAGATAGGCGATATGAGCCTTCCGCTTCAGGCCAAGTTCCTCAGGATGCTCGAAAACGGCTATATCAGAAGACTTGGCGGAAACGAAAATATCCCCGTTGATGTGCGGTTTATTTTCTCGACCAACAAAGACCTCACGCGGATGGTCGCGGAAGCCTCGTTCAGAGAGGACCTCTTTTACAGGATAAGAGTTGTACCGATCATGATCCCTCCCCTGCGGGAGCGTGCAGATGACATCCTGCTCCTCGCGAGGCATTACGTCAGGGAATTCAACAAGAAATTCAATAAGAAAGTCATGGGCTTCAGCAAGGAAGCGGAGAAGATACTGAAACAATACCCCTGGCCGGGCAATGTCCGGGAGCTCAAGAATATCATCGAACGTATAATGATTATGCAGCATCTGGGGAAATTGATCACGCCGGCTGACCTGCCGGCCGAGATTAAAATCAAAGACTTGCCCGATCTGAAGATGGATATTGAATCGTTTGCTCAATTCCCCAAAGACGGAATGGATTACAAATTGACAGTAGAGCAAATTACGAACGAGATTAAGAGAAAAATTATTTTCCGGGCATTGAAAAAAGGGAACGGGAAAAAAGCGGCTGCCGCCCGCTTTCTCGGCATCTCCAGATATACTTTTATTCGTGAATTGAAAAAACTCGGCAGATTCGAGAACTGAATTCTCTCAAAAGCGTGCACATTGCGCACAAAGTGTTTGCTATTCGCACATATCACCCTTCTTAGACTTGAAAAAGGTCTTTCCAAAGTGCCATGATGTGCGATAAGTGCACGCATTTTCCCCCTTCTGATTTCCCCTCCTGCTGTCTATTCTGTTTTCCTGAAATCACTTGCTTGTGTAACTGTAAGTTATTTCGATATTTTTTATTGAAATAATCTTTTTTAAGATATCCCGGATATGGTACGCATATTGCTGTGTATGAAAGACGAGATCTTTGAATAGGGAAAACGCCTTCAAAATATTTTCCAGTGTGATGAAATTAAGGGGAGGACAGCTATTCAGAGATCTCAAATTTAAAATTCAATAGATTGAATGGACGAGGGAATTAAAAAAAAACGTAAAGATAACAAGAAAAGAACCGCAAGCAAAGGGAATCCCGGAACTGATTTTTTCGTATCACAAAACTCAAAGGAAACGGACGACAAAGGTAACAAGGTAGAACAAAAAGACGAAAAAGACGTGAAGATTGCGAATAAAAGCTTGTCTTTTTTCGTAGTGGATCCCGAGGGTAAAAAATAGACTGTAAATTACTTTACCTCTCAATGTGTTTTCGGTGGATGGTTTTCGTCCCTCCTTTCCATCCACCGACCCTCTTACGATAATCTGGGAGAAAAGACTCCCGGTTCATATATGCAGGTGGATGGGAGACGAGCCTGTTTTCCATCCACCTTTTTTAAATAAACTCAATTTTCTTCGGTAAAAATCCAAATCCTTACACTATGAAGGAAAGATTTTTTTCTCCAGCTGGAAGACTCGTCCGGAATTTTATTGACGGGTTGTCCTTTTATCGCGGACGCGTGCCGATTTTCGCCTTTTAATTCTGTTCACCGCATCCCTCTTCCCAAACAAATGCGGTGCACATTGCCTCTTTTTTGAAAGATTTTGATTTATTTTTTGTGAAAATACAATTATGATAATTCGTTTTTTATTTCAATTCACATCAAGGCCGGTTCTAACCCGTTTCTTAAAAGCAAGAGGAGGTAAATCATGGTTGAGGAAAAGAAGGAAAAGTTGACGAGGGCCGAAAGGCTCGCCAGAGAGAGAGAAACGAATTTCAAACACTGGGAAGCGGAGGATGCGATTCTATTCAAGCATCGCGAAGAAGCCTATAATATCGGCGGCGAAGAGCAGATACAGCGTCTGGCCAAACAGGGCAAAAAGCCCATGCGCGAATTGATTAAGATGCTTATCGATCCCGGAACTGAATTTTATGAATTGGGACTGGATGCCGGCTATAATATAGGCAAAATAAAACTCTACGGTGGTGAGATTTATGAATCCGAGAAACGCGGGCATATTCCCGGCGGAGGACTTGTAACCGGCGTAGGCGTGGTCCATGGAAAAGACTGCATGATCTTCGCCAATGAAAACCGCTATGCCGCGGGAACCTATTTCCCCATCACCTTAAAGAAACACATGAGAGCGCAGGCGATTGCCGAACGTCTGCGTCTTCCCTGCATTTACATCGCCGATTCCGGGGGGATCAATCTTCCTCTGCAGTTGGGCTGCTTTGCCGACGACGGCCATTTCGGGAGCATGTTCTACAACATGTGCCGCATGTCAGCGATGGGAATCAAGCAGTACACGTTGTCCACCGGCGGAAACACTGCGGGCGGCGCGTACATCGTCTACCTGGCTTCTGAGTCCATCATGATCGAGAGGCTGGCCTTCGCCTTCCTGGCCGGCCCCCCCATGGTCAAGTCGGCTATCGGCGAAACAGTTTCTGCGGAAGACCTCGGCGGGGCGTACGTACACACCCAGCACTCGGGCGGATGCGACCATTTTGTGAGGACTCAGGAAGAGGGCATCAAGAAACTGCGCGACATCATCGAATTTGAGCCGAGCCAGTCTCTTTACTGTGAAAAAAGGAAACCTGCGGAGCCGAAATTCGATTACAAAGAGATGATGCGCATGACACCGGCGAATACGTACAATGCCATCAACATCAAAGAAACGCTGAAGTGTCTGGCCGACGACAGCTACTTCCATGAATACAAGCCCACTTACGGCCTCTATCGCGGCGAAACGATCGTGGCCGGCAAGATGTGGATGAAGGGCATGCCCGTCGGCGTTATTGCTTCCAACGGAAACGGTGTCATTTACATCGAAGCGGCAAGGAAAGCCACGGAATGGATGATCCGCTGCGGCAATTCCAACCTGCCCGTTCTCTTCCTCCAGGGATCGCCCGGCTACATGGTGGGTAAATCCGAAGAGTGGGGAGGCATCGGGAAATACGGTTCCGACATGGTTCGCACCTGCAGCGTCCTCAACGTGCCGAAAATCCAGTACGTCATCGGACCCGATCACGGGGCCGCCAACTACGGGATGTGCGGAAGGGCATTCAAGCCGGTATTCTGCTTTACCAATATGAGAGGGCGGACGACTGTCATGTCGGGCGAAACAGCGGGCTTCATCGTCGAAACCGTTCGCAGGAAGAACATCATTGACAAGGGCGGCACGGTAAACGAGGAAGAAATGGCCAAATTCCGCCAGATGATGAGAGATCGTTACGACGCCGAAGGCCATCCTTTCCTGACCGGCTCGCTTCTGTTCCATGACGGCGTGATTGCATTCAGCGAGGCGCGGGATAAACTCTCCAGGGCGCTGGAGCTCTGCTACCGCGTACCGGCGGCGAAGACCGATTGGGGCGATCTGAAGGTTTAATTCGAAAGGAGGAAAAGATATGTCGGATATACTGTTACAGGAAAGGACGGAAGACGGCATTCTTGTGTTGACGTTGAACCGGCCCGACGCTATGAACTGCTTCAATTTCGATCTGCTGGCTGTTCTGAGCGACGTCATACGCGAATGCAATTTCGACATGAGCCTGCGGTGCATCATCATCACCGGATCCAAGTCCGGAGACGACCCGAAAAAATGGTCTTTCTCGACAGGGGCGGACCTCAAGGAAAGAAGGACCCTGACCCAGGATCAGGTCCGCCGGTTCATTTTTACAATCCGCAATACCTTTACTGCCGTGGAGCAGGTTCGAGTCCCCGTAATCGCCGCCATTAACGGTTTTGCGTTCGGCGGAGGAACAGAACTCGCCCTGGCCTGCGACCTTAGGATTGCATCCAGCAACGTGGTCATGGGATTGACCGAGACAAGCCTTGCCATCATCCCCGGCGCGGGCGGAACGCAGCGGCTCCCCAGAATCATCGGCGTGGCAAAGGCGAAGGAATTGATTTTCACCGCAAGAAGAATCGATGCGAAAACGGCATACGATATCGGACTTGTCAACAAAGTCGTCGAGCCGGATCAGTTGATGAATGCCGCCATGGATCTGGCCCGCGAGATTGCCAAGAACGGCCCGATCGGCGTCGCCCAGGCGAAGTTTGCCATAAATTACGGTTCTGAAGCATCCATCGGCGTGGCGCTGCCGCTCGAGTCCAAGGCTTACGAAGTCACCATCCCGACGAAGGACCGCCTGGAAGCACTGGCTGCATTCGCTGAAAAACGAAAACCCGTTTTCAAGGGTGAGTAGAAAGAAAGGCAGTAAGTAGAAAAAACATCATTTAAGGGAGGAGTTTTTTATGACAGAGTACGACCTTTGGAAAATCTTTCCAAGAATGCCGAAGAAAGTAACCCTGGGCGATATTACTGTGCGCGACGGGTTCCAGCATGAGGAAAAATTCATTTCCACGGCTGCCAAAATCTTCTATGCTCAGGAGATGATCCTCGCCGGCGCCAGGGAAATCGAGGTGACCAACCTTGGTAGCCCGGAAGGTATCCCGCAGTTCCGGGACGCCGAGCAGGTATTGACAGCCCTTCGCAGCGACGCGTTCAAGAAGCGCTGCGAGCGGGCCGGAGTCAAATACGATGAGATTGTCATGACCGCCGTCACCATCAGGGAGCCGGCCGTGGACCGCGCCATTGAATTAAAGAAAAAGGGCGTCGGTCCGGACCGCATCCTCATGATGGTTTCCACCGATCCTGAACATCATTTCGCCAATTCCGGGACAACTCTTTCCATCTACTGGAAAGAGGCCGAAAGATGCATCAAGAAAGCGCGCGATGTCGGCATTAAAATGTGCGGAACCGTCAGCACGATATGGGGAAGCCCGATCACGGGAGCAACCAAGCTGGAAGACGCCGTGGAATTTACGAAACGCTGGTTCTCCATAGGGGCGCACGATATAGAACATGCTGATCACGACGGTTCGGCATCAGCGGCCCAAGTCTACCGTTATTTCTCCATGATCCTTGATGCCATGCCCAATCCGGAGGCCCATCTGTGCCATCTCCACGAGACGAAGCGCGTCGCCTCGGCCTCGGTCCTGGCAGCGCTTCAGGCCGGCATCACCAGATTTGAGGGCACGCTCGGCGGTCTGGGCGGACAGCCGGCGAACTTCCTGGACGATTGCCCGGTCAGGGGAACCGGCGAGTATTACTATAAAGATCCGAGATATGTCGGTCTGATCACTTTCGAAGACCTGCTTGTAATGATCGACGAGCTGGGGATTGAACACGGCTATGATGTGGACCGCGTCCTCTGGCTGGGAGCAAAGATGGAAAAAACAATCGGCCGCAGGCTTCGCTCGGAAGCCGTCTATAACGGCCGAACGCTGAAGGAAGGGCATCCGGAATTCGGACGTCCCGGCCTCAGCAAACTGATACAGAAAGTGGGAGAAAAGCCCGGACAGAAAGTTCCGGTCGACTGGCCTGAAAAAGCGGTCCTGCCGGAAAAATGGGGACCCTACGCGTGGAAATAACAGGGCCGGATATTGTATAGCCGGGGGGATTTCCCCCCGGCGCATATTCATGCAATAATCCTGTTTATTAATATTAATGAAGAAGGAGGTAATTAAATGAGCGTTAATATTGTTGCTCCCATGCCCGGGACTATTTCAGAAATCTTGGTCGAAGTGGGGGATCAAGTAAAGGCGGATGAGGAACTGATCATTCTGGAAGCGATGAAAATGGAAAACCCGATTTGCGCTCCCGCGAATGGAAAAGTTGCTGAAATCAAAGTCGCAGAGGAGGACAAGGTTGACACGAATCAGGTATTGATTGTCCTTGAATGATCTTCAGGATCGCATGCGCGTATCAGCCTTGAAAAGAAGGATACCAAACTTATCTACTGGAAAATAAAGGGAGGAGAGACACATGAATTTTGAATTTTCCGAAGAACAAAGGATGTTGGAAGACAGCGTGTATAGATGGGCCACAACCTGGCTCGAGCCGCAGATGGAACATGCATATGAAGTCGACGAGATGCCCCCCACCCTGTTTAAGGAGCTCGGCAATCTCGGCGTGAACGGAATCGTATTCGAGGAAAAATACGGCGGAGCCGGACTGGGCTATGTGGAGACCCTGCTCGTTTATGAGACCATTGCAAGGGTGAGCAACGCCCTCTCCATGACAGTAGGCGCAAGCCAGACGCTGTGCTTCGATAATTTCAGGAGAAATGCCCCTGAAAAACTGAAGCTGGAAATTCTTCCCAAGTCCTGTTCCGGTGAATATATCGGCTGTCTCGGTATCACCGAGCCCAACGCCGGCTCGGACGCCATGAGCATGGCGACAAGAGCCGTAAAAAAAGGCGACAAGTACATTATCAACGGGAGCAAGATATTTATCACGAATGGACCGGTGGCGGATTTCATGCTTTTCTATGCCAAGACGGACCCGGAAAAAGGCCCCCACGGTATTTCAACATTCTTCTTCTATCCGAAGAAACAAAAGGGATTCTCTGTGGAAAAGATCAAGAAATGGGGCATGAGGACATCCCCCACCGGGTTGATCACTTTTGACGATATGGAACTGCCGGAAGAGAATCTTATCGGCGGATTGAACAAGGGTGTGGCTGTACTGACGAGCGGCCTGTGCACCGAGAGAATAACCCTGAGCGGCTGCACACTCGGCTCCCAGAGATCATGTCTCGAGCTCAGTCTCAAGTATGCGAAGGAAAGAGTTCAGTTCGGGAAACCCATCGCATCCTTCCAGTCTATCCAGGAGAAACTGGCCAATATGTACACCGGATATCTCTCTTCCAAGTGGATGGCTTACAGCGCTGCCGCTTACTGCGACTCGCTGGACAATAAAGTGGGCGGGAAAGGAACCGACCTTGACCGAATGGCTGCAGCTGCCCTTCTTTACTGCGGCGAGATGGGCACGAAGATTGGCCTCGACGCCATCCAGATTCACGGCGGATACGGCTACTGCACGGAATACGCGGTAACCCGTCACTTCCTGGATCAGAAACTGTGGGAGATCGGCGCCGGTACATCCGAAATCAGGAGAATGATCATCGCCAGAGAGCTGATGAGAGATGATTTCAAGAGCGGCAGATAAACCATAATTCACGAAATATACTGTGCAAAAAAGGCCGGGTATCCGGCCTTTTTTGCAACGATCCAAATTGACTTTGCCCCCCGGTTTAAGTAAAATCGCAATCCTCAATAAATCCAATAAATCACGGACAGGATCGCAAATTGAGAGCAAGAGCGATAGCCCTTTTCTCGGGTGGACTGGACAGTATTCTTGCCGTCCAAGTCGTCCGGGAGCAGAATATAGATGTACTGGGCATCACATTCATAACTCCGTTCTTCGGGGCTCGCAAGGCGCAGGCCGCGGCGAAGGCCATCTGTCTGGACCACCTGGTTATTGATATCACTGACGAGCATCTTGCCATGCTGAGGTCGCCGCGCTACGGCTTCGGACGCAATATGAACCCGTGTATCGACTGCCATACGCTGATGCTTCGTACGGCCGGCATTAAGATGAAAGAAATTGGAGCGGATTTTCTTTTCACGGGGGAAGTCCTTGGCCAGAGACCCATGTCACAGACCAGACAGTCGCTTCACATCGTCGCCAAAAACTCCGGCTTCGGCGATTATGTCCTGAGGCCGCTGAGCGCGCGCCTCCTGCCGGAAACTTTTCCTGAAAGGGAGGGTATGATCGACCGGAACAGGTTACTGGATATCCGTGGCAGAGGCAGAAAGCGCCAGATGGAGATGGCCCGGTATTACGGGATTTCGGGCTACAGCAATCCCGCTGGAGGATGCCTCCTCACGGATCCCATGTTCTCCAGGAGGCTGAGGGACCTTTTCGAGCATTCCCCGGATTTCGGAAAAAGAGATATTGAGCTTCTGAAAGTCGGACGACATTTGCGAATCGACGGAAAGACCAAGATCATTGTAGGCAAAAACCGGAGGGACAATTCGGCCATTCAGGACCTGATCGAAAAGGGGGACGTCATCCTTAATGCTCGCGACTTCCCGGGACCCCTCGTCCTTATCCCGCACGGTTGTGACCAGGCGTCCATTGATACAGCCGCGGCCGTCTGCGCCCATTATTGCGACGCACCGGACGAAATGGAAGCAACCGTTCAATTCAAGACAGAAAGTGAATCCGGGGTTATTAAAGTCAAAGCAGCCGAAAGGGAAAAAATCGAGGGTTTTATGATCTGAATTCTCCTGCGGTTTTTTTCAACAGTCGGGCACCTATCCCTGGTGTTGCTTGCGCAGCAGATCCTCCACTGTCTTTACGGGATTGAACGTATCTATCGGTATTTCCACAAATACCGTATTCCAGTCCGCCATGGAGCCATTCCAGAGTCCGGGGTATTCAAGGGCCTTTATCTCACGTCCGTCCACCGATTTTTTCGTGATAAAAAAAGCCCTGCGATCCACGTAATTCTGCAGGTTGAACTTCTCCCCTCGATCATTCCTGACCCCGCAGACCAGGTCCACCGGATTAAAATGGGTTGCCGACATCCAGATTTCTTTCTGCCGCTCCGATTCGAGGTTCACCTGGGCTTCCTCTACAATCTGCATGGATTGAGTCCCGTCAGGCTCGTCCACCCAGAAAGGACCTCCGCCAGGCTCACCTTCGTTTTTCACCATTCCGCAAACGCGAAGCGGCCGGTTCAATTTTTGAATAATAAGCGTCTTTTTTGCCTCTTCGCTTGCGTCATGGAATCCCGCCGGGAACATCACATTGAGGTCCTGCCTGCAGAAGCGGACAATCTCGTCCATTTCCCGAGAATCGGCTTTTCCGGAGGAAAGCCGCCTGAGGCGGTCGAATATGGCGTCCTGAAGCCTGATCAAAATCCCTCCCAGTATCTTCTTGAAAACGATCGCCGGTATTTTCAGGGGGTCCGGGGCCACATTATCTATGTTCTTGATTTGAATGATGTCACCGTCGATGGAATTCAGATTTTCCAGGAGGGCTCCGTGGCCACCCGGCCTGAATACGAATCTCCCCTTATGATTGCGGAAAGGCACGTTTTCCATGTCAACGGCTATTGTATTGGTGGACAGAGCCTGGACGGAAATCTGAATATCGAACAGGACGCCGTACTTTTCTTCGTAGTGCCTGACAATCCGCTTCAGGTATTGCTTTAGCAATCTCTTGTGCTCCTGTGACACGGTGATATGAAGGCGGCAGATGCCCCTCGCGTCGCGCACGCAAAGGGCCGCCTCAACAAGATGCTCCTCCAGAGGCGTGCGGTTTCCGTCAGGATATTTATGAAATTTCAGAAGGGCCTTGGGAAGATTGGAATAATTGAGTCCCCTCGGAGTAAGAATGAATTCCAGAATCTCAGCGCATTTCCCCCTCTTGATGAATTCATCGAGGTCGACCCGCTTCCGATGCATCGTTTCTTCCAGGTCAGGGTAAAAAGCATATTGAGGAAGGCTCTTCAGAAATCTGTCTTTGAAACCGGCATGCTCATCACAGTTCCCCCTGTTATGGTAGCGGCTCCATTCCTGGAACATGCGGCTTGCGGCACCGGAGGCTGGAACAAATTTCAGCATCCGCCCCTTGTCGGCTTCACGGTCATAAATCCGGATCAGCTCTTCCCTTTCGCTTCCAGGCACAACCATTATACCGTCGTTTATAGTACATGGACGGTTCAGGCGGTAAAAAAACGTCCCCTTCTCAAAAATTCTGATCTGCGTTTCGACCTGATTGACACTCACTCCCTGGGTGTCGATATATTCAATGTCTGCGGCTGAAAAATAATAAGGCATTTTTACCGGACCTCAGAAACAGAGTTCCTGTTGCACTCTGGATTCGGGACTCTGAACCCGGAACTGTTTTTCACCGCCTTGAGTCCCTGGCTTCGCCATGATCTTTAATTTATAACAAAAAAGAGAGATAATAAAAAGAATTACGTCAGGCGATCTTCATTCCGCAATGCTGTAGAATTGATCCGCATCGCGTACCGAAGAAAGATATAAGCTGAACGCAGACAATGGAAGCCGGTTACACTCTATTACGAAGGCGCTCATTTACACGTGCAATATAATCCAGAGTTTCCCTCGGAAATCTGCCGGTGCTCTTTTCGAGATTCCCCATGCCCCAGTTATATGCTGCCAGCGCCAGTTCCGTATCTCCATGGTACCTGTTCAGGAGCGACTTGAGATACCGGGTACCGGCCATGATATTCTCTTCTGGATCATAGGCGTCTTTCACCCCCAGTTCCCTGGCGGTATCGGGCATGAGCTGCATGAGACCGATGGCTCCTTTGGAGGAAGTCGCGCCTGGATTGAAATTGCTTTCTGTTTCTATAACCGCTCTTATAAGTCCGGGATCGACATCGAACCTTCTCGCCGCCTTTTCGATCAAGACATCGAACCCGCCCGATACACCGGCTGTCCTGCCGGATTTCTGATAGGATGCATGGATATTTGACACTGGATGGGGCTTCTCTTGAATCGCATTCTCATACAAGGAAAACAATCGCAGGAGAACGGCGTCGCCGGAGTTCCGGTGTTGCGTGCCTTCGCCCGTTGTCGCCTGGATCAGGCGATTGTTCATCTGCACCCTGATCATTTGCAGGAGTTGCAGTAATTTCTCCTGATTTAAAGAGGTTGCGTCGTTTTCAGCAGGCGGTTTCGCCAGGGCATGTTCCAGAAGCTTCTTGAATGAACCGCCCTTTTCGTAATCGCTTCTTGTATCCTCGAGAAGACGATCAGCCTTTATTCCGCCCTTGCCGGAAATACAGACTTTCATAGAAAGTTCCCTCTGACATGAACTACGTTTCAAAAGAAACAAATTTCATGCCATTTTTTCATCAGGCGGCAGGCAGAGTCGTCTCGCCTCCCAGGACGCTCCAGACACGATCGCCGTGGAATTCACAAACCTGACCATCTTCATACCTGATGACCCCCCGCTCATCCAGATCTTTCAGGATCATCTCGATGTCGACGCGATCCTTTCCCGTATAATTTGCCAGATCCGCGACCGGGTCCCGGTGTCCTCCGAGAGGCCACTTCCTGAAAAAATAAAGGATAGATATCAGCCTGATCCAATCCCGCGTCAGCCCTTCAAGTTTCTCATTGGTATTCTTGATCCTGCGGGAAAACTCCTGAAGCATGATATACGAAACATCTTCACTGCGATTGAGCAGATTATGGAAGATGGCCGCATCAATGACAGCGATCTCGCTGTCGGTTACCGCCTTCACTGTAGCGGTCCGCGGCGCATCGATCAGAGCCGCTATTTCTCCGAAATATTGGCCGGGACCCATTTCGGCGAGGATTTTCTTGAACTGCCCCGATCCCTTCTCCACGGAAACTTTCCCCAGCAGTATGTAATACATTTCCCTGCCCCTGTCCCCTTCCTTGAAAATGCACTCTCCGCTGCGGTACACTCTTCCGAATTTACGGAACAGCCGTTCATCTCTGACAAGCTCCCCCTTTCGCGCCCGCTGGAACGCCTTCTCGATCAGAATGAGACTTCGTCTCTGATAGGACGAGATCAGCTCGGCGCAGAACAGAAGTATCAGGGCCAGGTAAAATACCCATATGACGAGGATGACCACCGTCTGCAGGGAGCCGTAAATCACATCGTAACTGGTATAATTGGATACGTACCAGGTGAAAATATGCTTTGCGACCTCCATCAGAGCGGAAAAAATAGCGCCGCCGGCCAGGGCATTCCCCCACGTCACTTTCCCCACGGGAATCACCTTGTATATGACCGTAAAGAAAACGACCATAACCAGATAGGGGATTACATACGTGAAAAGGATTCCGTGAACGAGCGCCATCGCCAGCCAGCCCGCTTCCGCCACCAGCGGATATCTTTTTACGATGGTCGCGATGTAGGTGAACGCGACGCTGATCAAGCCGACAGACCATCCCATGGGAATCATGGCAATGGCAAGCAATTTAGAGACAAAATAGTTTCTGCTCTCTCTGGTCCTGAATATAAGGTCGAATGATGTCTCGACGCAGTTGAAAATCAATGAGGACGACCAGATCAGAGTAATCATTCCGACCCAGCCCAGTACCTGCTTCTTTTGCTCAATCCGTCCCAGTTGATTCAGCAGCTCTCCCGAAAAATAAGGATGGATTTCCTGGATCATTCGGGCCAGTTCGCTTTCCATATCGGGATTGGAGCCGAATACAATGCCAGCAGCCCACAAGGTCAGGATAAAGAAAGGTATCGCTGAAAGAATAGTGTAAAGGCTGATCGCCGCGGCCTGGTTCGCATCTCCGTTTATCTGGTAATTTTTTGCTGCATCGGAAATGATGTCCCGTAAGGTGGCCATCCACAGGCGCATGTCTTTCAGGTGAAGCGGATAACGGAATTTCTGAAGTATTTGTCCGGGCATGTGAAATGGTTTCCCTGTGATAGGCTAAGGGCAAAAGGCAAGTGACGAAAGGTTTGAACATTGCTTTTAGCCTTGCGCCTTTAGCCACATAACCATAAGCCGGGCACCTGCAGCCTGCTCTTATGAACACAATGCGAATCTTATAGGGAATAAAATCACCCTCTGTCAAGGCAAATCGGTTCCCATGCACAAGAGTTTTCTGAGAAAAAATTCCCAATCCCCGAATGCAGCGATAGTGGATGACGGGATAATACTATGTTAGCGTTAAGAAATATTTTTGCGACGCTCCACTGGCGGCATCGCTGGATTTGAGAAATCCCTGACTTATGCTATATGAAAGATGAATATCGAAGTCCGGATCAGCAATTTGGAGCGACTCCTGTATATTTTAAATCGGATTGCGCACTTTTTGAGAAAGCCGATAAGCGCGGTCAGTGGCTTTTTTGCGGCCGGCCGCAGCAGATCGCTGGAAGAGGATGCGGGCATGTTCTGGAATATGAGCAGATATGATGATAGAGTACAGGACTACTCGCATTGGGCCGGAGCCGGCAGATGGAACCACCAGAGATGGCTGCAATACGGTGAATCGAATTTCCGGTTGATTCTTGCCTATCTTCTGGAATACGGGGGCAGGGATTTCCTCGATGAGCTCCACCTCAAGACCGCTCTCGAATGGGGCTGCGGCGGCGGCGCCAATGTAAGAGCCCTCTGCGACCGCTTCCGGAGCGTGTACGGCGTTGATATAGCCCAGGCGACTCTTGATGAATGCGAAAGACAGATGAAGAATTACGGTTTCCGGAATTTCAGAAAAATATTATTTAAATCAGAATATCCCGAATCGGTGTTGGAAAAAATCGCGGCGGACTCCGTTGATTTCATTCTCTCCCTCGCAGTTTTTCAACATTTTCCATCAAAGGATTATACCCGGAGGGTTCTTGCCGTCATCCGGAAATTGATGAAAAAGGGCGGAAAAGCCATCATACAGGTGAGATATTTCGACGGCTCGGACAAATACAGGCAGAAATGCGACGATTATGCAAGAAATGTCATCACCATGACCTCGTTTGCACCCGGCGAGTTCAAATACATCCTGGACGAATGCGGCCTGAAATCCCTGTATTCCGAGCGGGATCCCCAGGGAGACCGCGATTGCCATGAATATTTTGTACTCGAAAAGCAATAAGAGGAAGGGATGATTCATATAAACTGTCAAGTTCATGTCCCGCCCGTTCGCTTGACAAAACGAGGTGGATACTGTAAAAAATTCAACATTCTGGGAAGATTCAATAAAATAACCGCCCTTCCGTCGCCTTGGGGCGAGAGCGGAGAAGCCAGGGGCTGAAAAAGGTATAATGACCAAGGATTTTTTCAATCTCTATTCGCACGGATTCATCAGGGCCGCCGTCTGCCTCCCGCGGGTCAGGGTCGCCGATATCTCTTTCAATGCCGCCCAGATCATACAACAGGCGGCAGAGGCCGAAAAAAATGCAGCCATTCTGGCCATATTCCCGGAACTCGGACTTTCCGCATATTCCAACGAAGATCTTTTTCACCAGGATACTCTTTTGTCGGGCGTCAGAAAGGGTCTCGAAAATCTTATCAATGAATCACGGAACCTGAATCTTATCATGGTTGTCGGCGCGCCTCTTCAAGTGGATTCTCTTCTTTTCAACTGCGGAGTCGTCATCTACCGCGGAAAGATACTCGGAGCTGCCGTCAAAACCTACGTCCCGAATTACAGGGAATTTTACGAAGGACGCCAGTTCCGCGGCTCTGAAGAAGCGATATCAAAGGTTATCGACCTGTGCAGCCAGGAACAGATCCCATTCGGGCCGGATTTGATATTCAATGTCAGAAATATAGAAAATTTCAATATTTATATCGAAATCTGCGAGGATGTATGGGTCCCCGTGCCGCCGTCCAGCTTCGCGTCCATGGCTGGAGCCACGGTAGTGGGAAATCTCTCGGCCTCCAACATCACCATCGGCAAGTCCGAATACCGTCACAGTCTTGCATCCAACCAGTCGGCCAGGTGCGTATGCGCCTATTTATATGTCGCCGCCGGTCCCGGCGAGTCGACGACTGACCTAGCATGGGACGGACAGGCGATGATATACGAAAACGGGAACCTGGTATCAGAATCGCGCAGATTCTCCATTGAGCCGCAAATCATCTATGCGGATATCGATCTCGACCGCCTCGCCCAGGACAGAATGCGGCTGACCAGTTTCGGACAGAATGCCAGGACGCACCGGGACAGAGTCTCGAGTTTCCGCAAGATTCCGGTTACCGTGGATATCCCGGGCGGCCGTCTTCTGCCCGCGCGCGAATTCGCGAGGTTTCCATATATACCTTCCGAAACGGCTAAGCGCGACCAGCGCTGCTATGAAGCATACAATATCCAGGTACAAGGACTAGCTAAGAGGCTGCAATCGTCCGGAATCGAGAATGTAGTGGTCGGAGTTTCGGGGGGGCTCGATTCCACTCACGCATTAATCGTGTCCGCGAGAACGATGGACCTCATCGGGCGGCCGAGATCCAATGTCAAGGCCTATACAATGCCTGGTTTTGCGACAACCGACAAAACGTACATGAACGCCGTCTCCCTGATGGAAGCCCTCGGAGTGGAAGCCAATGAAATAGATATACGACCGGCCTGCATGCAAATGTTCAGGGATATCGGCCATCCGTTCGCGGAAGGGAAAGAAGTTTACGATATCGCCTTTGAAAACGTCCAGGCAGGGGAAAGGACCTCGCATCTGTTCAGGATCGCCAATCTGAGAAACGGCCTGGTTGTGGGGACCGGCGACTTGAGTGAACTCGCTCTGGGCTGGTGCACTTACGGAGTAGGCGACCACATGTCTCATTACAATGTCAACGTGAGCGTCCCCAAGACACTGATCCAATATCTGATCAGGTGGGTCGCCGATTCCGTGATATTCGATGAAAACACATCCCGAATACTTCGCGATATTCTGGAGACAGAAATCAGCCCGGAACTGGTGCCTTACCGGGACGGCAACCTTCAGAAAACGGAATCCGTCATCGGCCCTTACGAGCTGCTCGATTTTTTTACTTTCTACACGGTCCGGTTCGGGTATCTTCCGACCAAGATAGGTTTCATGGCCTATTGCGCGTGGAGGGACAAGAACACCGGTACGTGGCCCGACATACCTGAGCACAAGAGGAACCGGTATACCATCGGAGAGATCAAGCACTGGCTCGAGGAATTCCTTTTCCGCTTTTTCAAAACCACGCAATACAAGAGATCTTGTATCCCGAATGGTCCCAAAATCGGATCCGGCGGTTCACTTTCACCGCGGGGCGATTACAGAGCTCCCTCGGACAGCGAACCCGCGATCTGGCTGGCAAGCGTAAAAACCATTCCTGAAAGGGATGATTGAGCATGAAGAGATCGGCTTTTAAAAATCTTGAGGCAACGGAACTCTATTGCCCGAAATGCAAAAGAGCGGTGCCCGTCAGGAAGAGGCTACTGCTGGTTCTGCAAAACGGGGATAAATACGATTACACATGTGTCTTCTGCGGCACATCTGTGGGGGACAAGCTGGTAGTGAACAGGGATAATCTTCGGATTATAAGATAATCCTGAGTCCGGAGTTTTTTGGAAGCCCTGGAGGGGATGATTTCTTAAAAAAACCGAACTGTCATCCTGAGCTGTTTGTTCTGAGTTTGCTGAAGAATCCTCTTTCTCCTTGCCTTTAAGCCTATAGTTTGAAAAAAAAGAGAGCCATGGCCCTCCATGGCTCTCTCTATTCTTACTAGAGACCTACCTTCCGATCACGTAACGGTAGGGGTCGATCTGCTCCCTCAAAATCTGCAATTCATGCTTTGTCGGCGGTTTATTCTCCACAATCTTTTTTGCCTTGAGAAGCTCGAACCCGCAGTTTTCCTGAACAGTCTTCTCGGAATAACCTGGATTGATCGCTATTATTCTCATCCTCTTTGATTGCGGCTCAAAGTCCATGACCGCCATATTCGTGATGATCTTGTAAGGACCGGCACCAACGGGAAGACCCGATTTTGCCCTGGAATCACCGCCTTCAAGCCATCCAGGGGTCGTAATGAACTGCACTTTTTCAACAAACCTCTTTGAATCCTGAGGAGTCATTACGATCATTCTCCAGCAGAAGGATGCCAGATCGTTCGCGCCGCCGCTGCCGGGGAAACGGACTTTCGGTTTCTGGTGGTCGGCACCTATGCGAGTTGAATTCAGATTGCCGTACATATCTATTTGGGCTCCTCCAAGGAAGGTGTAGTCCACCATGCCCCTGCAGCACGTCTCCATGATCTCGCACATTCCGCTCGCCATAAGCGCTTTCCAGGTCGTCCTGGAGTCACCGACGGAAATGGGCATTTCAGGAATCAGGGGGACAGCCCCACCCGCCTCGAACATGATCACGAGATTGGGGGCTGTTGTTTTCTGGGCAAGCATCGCCGCCGCATTCGGGGCTCCGGTTCCGACAACAATAGACGCCCCGTCTTCCAGTTCTCTTGCTGCCGTGCATATCATCAATTCCATTACATTGTAATCTGCCATGTTTTCTGTCCTCCTTCCTATGCCCTGGCGCCTATGAACATCAATTCTTTCTGTCGCAGCATCTGCATTTTGTGCATGCCGCCGTTTTTCTCGATATATTCGAAATGGTCCTTGCAACTGTAAATGTTCTTGTCCAGGAATTTCTTGAACTCTTCGGGATCTTCTTCCACCTTGAGCCATTCCCTCAGATGTTCCTCATCGGAGAAATATTCTCCGTACATGTTGCCGGGATAGCTTCCAAACGGGACTTCGCATACAGCGTCGACACACCAGAAGGGAATTACCGTGTAGCTGGGATCTCTGCGGATCTCTTCATTCGAGATCAGCCGTTCACAGGTTATTATCAAGTGCTTTGATGCCCTCGCCACATCGAAATCGGAAACAGTGATGCCTCTTACACGGCAGTTCCCGTAAATATCCGCCTCATGGACATGAATGGCCGATACATCGGGGTAGATAGCCGGCATGGCCGCGTATTTTGTTCCGGTAAAGGGGCACTCGATAATCTTCGCCCCGCTCATTTTGAAAGTATCGGTTCCCATGATGTTTCTTGAGGGATAAAATGATACTCCCGCCGCTGCCGCCTTAAAGCGAACGGACAAACTGTAATTCGTCCACTCCGAAACCTCAACTTTCCCGCTTTCCATATACCTCCTGGCGTTCGGAGACAGACCACGAGCCTCAAGGCCGACAATATAAGCGATATCCAGTTTATTGAATACCTCTCCGGCGCAGAGAATCTGAAAATCGTGGGTCGACGTGTGCCCCGCAAAACCCATGTTCTTTCTTCCCTGTCTCACTATTTCGTGGCATACGGCAGCGGGGATCCTGTTGGCGCCGAACCCGCCGATGCACAGGTATTCTCCGTCATGAACGAATTTTTCCACGGCCTCTTTAACGGTCATCACTTTACTTACCATTTTACGACTTTTTTTCCGGAAAAAGGCCCTCGCCTTATCCGCATCCGGATCTGTGAAGATCTTGCCGACTCCTTGTGCAATTACGTTCACTGAACCTTACCTCCTTCCATTTAATAGATACTCATTTCCTGACGTAACCCCGACATTCCTCAACTGAATTCTATTCTCAATCGAGGAGGGCCGTTCATCTTTCCAAATTGCGATTTATTAACATATTCGATGTTTTCCATCAACAAAAATAAAGTACAGCCGGATAGCACCGCCGTTTCAGATATCATTTCCGCCCTGTTTTTTGCGCTTGAACGCATCCTTCAATTTCCGCCCGAGCCCGCCGATACCTCCTTTCTCTTCTTCACTCTCATAAACGATACTCGATCCTCGTCCGCCGTCCCCTCCTTCAAGGTAATCTCCTAAAAGTCCACGGCTGTGGGCGTCCTCATGGCAGTATACGCAAAGATTTTCCCAATTGCTCCCATCCGGCGGATTATTATGATGATTTCCATCTTTATGGTGGACCGTCAAGAGATGCCTGTTCGAGGAGTCGAATTCCCTGGCGCAGCGAGCGCAGATCAGTCCATGAATGGCGAGGGACCTTTCTCGGTAATCCCCGCCGGGTGGCCGCCTGCTTCCTTCTTTTATATCTTTGACTGCCTCTTCGGCGGACTTATTCTGCAATTTCCTGTCCCTGACGACGAATGTGCGGATACGCCCGCCTTTTTTACCGAAAGAAATCCTGGTCAATTGAGCCCTCCTTGGACCGGCACATTATGGAATCGCGGCAAAAAAAATTCAATCTCAAAATAGGGAAACGTATTTTTATTCGCCTCCGGCAGCTTTCGATTCGATTGAATGAATTTTTAACAATTTTGTGTTTTTTTCTCTATTAAAAATTTCAAATTTGTATTGACAGAAACAGTGGTTAATGTTAGGTGCCGTAGGCAATAAGTTACCGTTTACCCACATGGAAGCATTATTTTTCCCCTCCGAAAAGATCGAAAGAAAGATCCTTTTGATCCTGAAAATCCTGCGCGACAGCAGCGGGCCGATCGGCGCCCGCCTTATTGCCAGGCGCATGTATGAAACGGGAGTGAAATTGAGCGAAAGGGCCGTCCGCTATCATCTCAAATTGATGGATGAAAGGGGTTTGACGCGGCTTGCGGGCAGGCGTGACGGAAGGCTGATCAGTAGGAAAGGTATCGAGGAACTGGACAATGCTATGGTCCGCGACAAACTGGGGCTTGCTATTTCTCGTATTGAAATACTGGCTTTCCGCACGACCTTCGACCCGGTTCTGCGCGAGGGTCTGGTTCCGGTTAACATTTCCCTCATTCCACGAGAGCGATTCCGAAAAGCATTATCTATCATGAGGCCCGCCTTCGACGCCGGGCTTGCCGTGAGCAACCTTGTGGCCGTGGCCCCTTCGGGCGGCCGCCTGGGCGATGTGACGGTCCCGGAGGGAATGATGGGCCTCGCGACGGTCTGCAGCATTATTATCAACGGTGTACTTCTTAAAAAAGGCGTCCCCATGGATTCGAAATTCGGCGGGATACTGCAAGTGAGAGACAGAAAACCCCTGCGCTTTGTCGAACTGATCTACTATTCAGGCTCGTCCCTCGACCCCTCCGAAGCGTTCATAAGGGCAAAAATGACATCCGTCGGGAAGGTAGTGGAGACAGGCGAAGGGAAAATCCTGTCGAACTTCCGCGAAGTGCCCGCCCTCTGCCGTACCCTGCTCCAGAACACGCTGTCAAGCCTGAACGAAGCCGGTATCGGGGGCGTACTCTCCGTGGGAGAAGTGAGTGAACCGATTTGCCAGATACCGGTGGATGTGAACAAGGTGGGGGTAATTCTTTTGGGAGGGCTGAATCCTGTCTGCTGTGTCCAGGAAGCGGGGATTGAGGTGGAGAACCGGGCCATGTCCTCTGTCATGGAATACAAGAAATTGGTCAGGTTTTCAGAGCTGAAAAATGCAGGTCTCTGATCCTGCTGATGCTTTTTCGCTATTTTCCAAAAATAGACGAAATAAATTTAACATCTTAGGAGGAAATAGATGAATCTCAGACAACCCAATGCAAATGAGGCCACAGGAACCTTTAATCGCTCGAAAAATGTTGCTCCCATGTCCGGTATATGCACGCGATGCGTGGATGGGTGCCGGGGAGGATGTGAAATCTGGTTATCTTCTTTCAGGGGTCGCGAGGTCCTCTATCCGATAGGCTTCGGTGAAATGACCGCCGGAGCGGATAAGAACTATCCCGTGGATTACTCCCACCTGAGTATTCAGGGTTATGCAGTCGGCGCCAAGGGCCTGCCAAAGGGAGTGGAGCCGGGACCGGATACCGCCGTTTTCCCCGCCGTCAATACGGAAACCGAATACGGATGGAGCAGAAAAGTAAAAATGCGGGTGCCGATCTTTACGGGGGCACTCGGCTCCACGGAAATCGCAAGAAAGAACTGGGAGCATTTTGCAGTCGGCGCGGCGATATCCGGAATCACGATTGTCTGCGGCGAAAATGTCTGCGGCATTGACCCGGGACTCGAACTCGACGGCAAGGGAAAGATCGTAAAATCTCCTGAAATGGACCGCCGTATAGAGTTGTATAAGAGATATCATGAGGGGTACGGCGAAATACTGGTGCAAATGAATGTCGAGGACACCAGGTTCGGTGTCGCCGAGTACGTCCTGAACAAGCACAAACTTGAGACAATCGAGCTCAAGTGGGGTCAGGGCGCCAAGAATATCGGCGGCGAGATCAAGGTCAAGACTCTCGAAAGAGCGCTTGAACTGAAGAAGCGGGGATATATAGTCCTTCCGGATCCGACTCTCCCGGAGATACAAGCCGCCTTCAAGGACGGCGCGATCAAGGAATTCGAAAGACATTCCCGTCTGGGATTTGTCACTAGGGAGGGTTTTCTGAAAGAGGTCCAGAGGCTCCGGAAGGTGGGATTCAAAAGGATCACCCTGAAGACCGGCGCCTACTCAGCCGTGGAGCTGGCAATGGCCTTGAGATTCTGCTCCGAGGCAAAGATCGACCTCCTTACGATAGACGGAGCCCCGGGCGGAACAGGAATGAGCCCGTGGCCAATGATGTCGGAATGGGGGATCCCGTCATTCTACCTTCATTCGCTCACCCATAAGTTCTGTGAGGTGCTCAAAAAGAAGGGCATCCGGGTCCCGGATATAGCGCTGGCCGGCGGATTCTCGAGCGAAGACGGCGTATTCAAGGCCCTGGCGATGGGAAGCCCTTATGTGAAGGCGGTCTGTATGGGCAGGGCTCTGATGATCCCCGGATTTGTCGGGAAGAATATCGGCGAGTGGCTCAAGAACAAGGATCTTCCGAAGACAGTGTCAAGATACGGCCAGAGCGTGGAAGAAATATTCGTCTGTTACGAGGAGCTCAAAAAGAAATACGGAAACGAGATGAGCAATATTCCGATGGGCGCTATCGGCATATACACCTACAGCCAGAAATTCAGGACAGGATTGCAGCAGTTGATGGCGGGGAGCAGGAATTTCAACCTGTCTACGGTTAGCCGCAAAGATGTCATGGCTCTGACAGAAGACGCCGCAAAAGTATCCGGATTACCTTATGTAATGGACGCTTATCTTAAAGACGCGATGAAGATACTGAAGTAACAGGGATACTACATACCGCACGGTAAAAAGGGGAGCTTTGGGGCTCCCCTTTTCTTGGTTTCCATCATGACGTTATATTTACATGAGCGACTGAAGATATGTCGTTAAGTTAATATCACTGTTCGTAATCTTCAATTTCCTGCGGATATTTTCACGTTGTCTGTGTACAGTCGCCGCCGAAACACCCCGGAGTCGGGCGATTTCCTTGGTCCTCAATCCGTTGCGAATCATGTTGCATACATTTACTTCCGTCGGCGTAAGGCTTTGAAAATGTTTCACTGCCCTGCTGATGAAAGGGGATGTGATCTCTTCCAGATTGGTCCTGAGTATATCTATATATGTCCGCTGGCTTTTCGGCAATTCAAGCGCAAGTGTATGCAGAATGGGCATGATTATCTTCTCGATGTTCATCTGCATGTCTTTATATATGCGTTGTTTTTCCTCTTCAAACTTGGCAAGGACCGTTCGCAGGGCTGCATTCGCCTCCTGCAGCGCCGTTCTCTCCAGACTTAACTGCTTGTTGATTTCCTGCAATTCCCTCTCAGCGGCAATTCGAACGGCGATAGAGCCGATCCTCTGAGCAACTTCATCCAGCAGGACCCTCTCTTCTTTCAAAAAAGGCCCCTCGTCACAGGCGGGCTTCTCTTCGAGGTAAAATATCGCCACTTCTCCTACGGGTTCGTTGTAAGTCAATATCCGCGACGCCTGACGCCATCTGGTCACCTTGAATTCTTTGCTCTTGTATGTCTTTTCCTCGAATACGATCCTCGCGCAGGCTATCTCCGGAAACTGCCATGACAAAGGCAGAAAATCAACCAGACATCTCAGAAAATCATCCATGGAATTGTAGTAGCGTTCTGCCAGACGGGCTATTCCATACAAACAGTTCAATTCTTTTATCCTCTCCCGAAGGGCTATCTCGATCTTCTCGGGATCCATTCCGCCGTATTGCGGTATCCGCCAGAGAAAAGACAGCCATTCCTTGGGGTTGAATAATTCCGGGAGATCTCTCTTCAGGGATTTCAGAGGCATGTCGGGCATGAGAAAACAACCTCCAGTGCCTATATTCTATAGGCACTATGTATGCAGAAAAATAACAACTCAATGCCTATTTAACATAGGTATTCTATATGTATTCTAATTGTATTTACACATATCAAGCACTTAGTAATAAAGCAACATAAAATAACAAAGATGGAGGTCCTGATTGAATATGAGCACGCTTGATCCCATCCTTAAAGGGCGGCGAAGCCAGCCGCATCAATTGATAGAAGTCCTGCAGGATGTGCAGGAGACCCATGGTTATATTTCCGAGGAGGCCATGAAAACAGTGGCGAAAGAACTGGGAGTTCCTGTCATTGAGGTCCTCCGTGTGGCCAGTTTCTACAAGGCATTCTCACTCCAGCCGAGAGGCAAAAACGTGATTACGATCTGTACAGGCACTGCCTGCCACGTAAGGGGCTCCAATCTCCTGATCGACCAGGTCAAAGGACAGCTCAAGATCAAACCCGGAGAAACGACAAAGGACGGACTTTTTACGGTTGAATGCGTGAACTGTGTAGGAGCGTGCGCGCTCGGACCTGTTGTTGTCCAGAACGGGTCTTACAATCATCATGTCACCCCCGGAAAGCTTCGGAAAATAATCGAAAAATCGAGGGGGACCAGGAAGGAGGAGGCTGCAAATGCCAAGACTCAGAAAATCCGGTGAGCTAAAGGCGCTGCAAAGAGAGCTTCAGGAAAAAAACAGAAATTTTCGGTCAACGATCGTCATCTGCGGCGGCACCGGCTGCCAAGCATCAAAATCACCCGAAGTAATAGCAGCAATAAGAAAAGAAATCGCCAGGCAGGGGCTGGACAAGGATATTCTGGTGCGGTCAACAGGCTGCCACGGATTCTGTGAGCAGGGTCCTATAATGGTATTCGAGCCTGGAAACCTCTTTTACTGTCACGTTTCGCCGGAAGACGCTGCAGCCATCGTTGAAAAAACAGTAATAAAGGGCGAAATTATTGAAGAGCTCCTCTATACCGACCCGGTATCCGGTTTAAAGGTCGCCAAAGAAGAAGACATACCTTTCTACAGTTCTCAGGACCGGTTTCTGCTCTCTTACAGCAAAAAAGTAGATCCCTGTTCTATCGAGGACTATATAGCCATTGGGGGTTATTCGGCGATAGAAAGGGCTTTGTCGGAAATCGATCCTGAAACAGTAATATCCGAAATAAGCGCCGCTGGCTTGCGGGGGCGCGGCGGCGCAGGTTTTCCCACCGGCCGCAAATGGGCGGAAGCAAGGGAAGTTCCGGGAGATGAGAAATATGTTATCTGCAATGCCGACGAAGGGGATCCGGGCGCTTACATGGACCGATGTCTCCTTGAAGCAAACCCGCACCTGGTGCTGGAGGGGATGATGATCGGAGCTTGGGCTGTAGGTGCGAGCCAGGGTTATATATACGTCCGCAAGGAATATCCGCTCGCTGTAAAGCATGCCAGAATCGCAGTGCAGCAGGCCAGAGAAATGGGCCTTCTTGGAGAAAATATTCTGGGCTCGTCTTTTTCATTTGATGTGGAAATAGCCCGCGGAGGAGGAGCTTTCGTCTGCGGGGAATCCACGGCCCTTATGGCTTCTATAGAGGGTAAGGTGGGGGAACCCCGTCCCAAGGACGTTCACACCGTCAAGGAAGGTCTCTGGAACAAACCGACTGTACTGAACAATGTCGAGACATGGGCCAATGTGCCTTCCATTATCATGAACGGTTCCAGCTGGTTCGCATCAAAAGGAACGAAGGGGAGCAAGGGAACGAAAATTTTTGCCCTGACGGGACAGGTCAAGAATACCGGGCTTGTCGAGGTTGCCATGGGTACAACGCTTCGCTCTATCGTATTCGACATAGGCGGCGGGCCCAAAAACGGCAAGGCGATAAAGGCCGTTCAGACCGGCGGCCCTTCCGGCGGTTGTCTTCCCGTAAGTAAATTCGATCAGCCCGTCGACTTCGATTCACTTACCGATGCAGGCTCCATGATGGGATCGGGGGGCATGGTCGTAATGGATGAGGGGACCTGCATGGTGGATGTGGCTAAGTATTTTCTCAGTTTCCTCCAGGACGAGTCCTGCGGCAAATGTGTACCCTGCCGGATCGGGGTCGACCGGATGCTCGAGATAGTCACGGATATAACGGAAGGACGCGGCCGCCCGGAGCAGTTGAGTCTTCTTAAGGAACTGGCGGAAACGGTAAGCGAGACCTCTTTATGCGGACTGGGAAAGACCGCCTCGAACCCGGTCCTCTCGACCTTGAGATATTTCCAAGAAGAGTACGCAGCGCATGTAAATCATAAATCATGTCCCGCGGGCGTATGTAAGGCGCTTATAAACTACACGATCCGCCCCGAAAAATGCAGCGGATGCGGCCTGTGCCTGAAAGCATGTCCACACGAGGCCATAACAGGTGAGAAAAAGAAGGCCCATTACATAAAACCGCAGGAATGCATGAAATGCGGCATATGCGTTTCGGAATGTAAATTCGAAGCCATTACCGTCAATTAAAGAGGTGAGATATGCAGCAGTATGTGACATTATCGATCGACGGAGTTCCGGTACGCGCCCCCAAGGGGAGCAGTGTCCTGGATGCGGCCTTGAACCACGGAATCTGTATTCCACACCTTTGCCACGTCCCCACCCTGTCGGATACGGGAGCATGCAGGCTTTGTATCGTGGAGCATGTAAGAAACGGCTGGGGCAAGGTAACGGCCTCCTGTACCCTCACGGTGCAGGAAGGCATGGTGATCCTCAGCAATTCAGAAAAAGTAAAAAAACTGCGGCGCAATATCGCCGAACTCCTGGTGGCCCAGGCGCCTAATTCAAGGGCTGTTCAGGACATAGCCGTCCGCTGCGGAGTCAAGGAAGTCCGCTACCCGTTCAGGAACGAAAACTGTATCCAGTGCGGCCGCTGTGTTCGTTACTGCAAGGAGATTTGGAGAGCGGATGCGATCGGGTTCCTGGGACGAGGGAAAAACCGCCGCGTGGATTTTCCGTTCGGAGTGAAGCCGGAGTTCTGCAAAAACTGCGGCTCGTGCACGCTGTACTGCCCGATGTCCGTAACCCCGTGCGAGGGGCCCATGAAAAGAGGCCAGGAAAGGCTCTGCGGAAAATGCGAATCCCAGCTCTCGCTGGCTGAAAATGTTCCCGGCGCTTGCGTAAGATGCGAACTGGGCAAAGGCTTTCAGTGCGCAAGGCATACCGCCTAAACAAAAAAGCAGTAGATAAAAGAAGAAAGGCAGTCCGCTGGTAATCGGGCTGCCTTTTTATTTCAAGTCCCAAAACCCAAATCCTGAACTGTGGTACTTTTTTAAGTTGTTCCCGAAATTTACAAATCGAAATTTATCAGCTCTAATACTCAAACGTTGAATCTGAACAAAACAATATCTCCATCCTGAATGATATAATCTTTACCCTCTGAACGTATGAGGCCCTTCTCCCTTGCCCTCTGCAGGTCCCCTGATTTCATAAAATCCTCATAATGAAGAACTTCCGCCCTGATAAATCCTCTTTCCATATCGGAGTGAATCTTGCCCGCAGCGGCAGGTGCCCTGGTCCCCTTCTTTATCGTCCAGGCACGCAGCTCGGGACCTGCTGTAGTATAGAACGTGATGAGGTCAAGTATCTCGTACCCCGCCTTGACGAGCTTTTCCAGGCCAGACTCCTCAAGCCCCATGTCCTCGAGAAATGCCTTCCTCTCTTCTTCCGGAAGTTCAGCTATCTCCGATTCGAGATCGCCGCAAATGGCTATGCATTTCGATCCCTCGGCCGCGGCATAATCCTCTACTCTTTTCAGGCAGGCGCCGTTTCCCCTCAGCTCTTTTTCGCTTACGTTGGCCGCATAGACCACTTTCTTGAACGTGAGGAGTCCCATCACCCTGATCAGATCCATCCCTTCCTGATCCAGGCTTAAATTCCTCGCAGGTATTCCCCGGTTTACAGATGATTTTACTCTCCGGCAGATCTCGATCTCCCTTGTCGCCGATTTATCCCCGGCCCTGGCCTGTCTCTGCAGTTTCTCAATCCTTCTTTCAATTGTCTCAATATCCGCCAGAAGCAATTCTGTGTTTACGATCTCGATATCGCTGACTGGATCTATATCTGCGCTCACATGGACTACATCAGGATTTTCAAAGCACCTTACAACATGAACCAGCGCCTCCACATCCCGTATGTGGCCCAGGAATTTATTCCCAAGCCCCTCACCCTTGCTCGCCCCTTTCACAAGTCCCGCGATGTCGAAAAACTCCATCGACGTATATGTTTTTTTGGGAGGATTGATGATGCTCGCGATCCTATCCAGCCGCTCATCCGGAACGCGCACTATACCCACATTCGGATCAATTGTACAGAATGGATAATTCGCGACCTGAGCTCCCGCCGCGGTGAGCGCGTTGAATATGGTGGATTTCCCGACATTGGGAAGACCTATTATGCCGCACCTGAAACCCATCTATGCACTCTCCGTTATTATTATAGCCCACCTTACTATCAAATTATCCCAGCAAAGTAAATCTCGGGAACTTGGGCGATTAGGCACTTTTTTCAGGGCCGCCGGGGGTTTTGTATATTCCACGTCTTCAAACATATCTGCATGCTCATGTCTTCCCTCCTTTTTTCCTGCCGGAGAGCCTCATCGCTCTGCAGAGTGACTCCAGGGCAGCAGTTCTTCAGACGACCTTCCGGAGTTTCTGGGAAAAATTTTTCAGCAGGAAACGATTCCGGAAGTATCTGAAATAACGAGGCGCGCAGAGGTACAAACCCCGCAAACTCAAGCTGGGTAAGGTTTGTAGCTCATTTTGTTATTGACTTCTTCCACCGCGCACGATAAGAGCGAACCCGAGTTTTCAGATCGGAATATTCTTTAAGCATGATTTTCAGCCAGTTTTTCCCCAGGTTCAAGCGTACTTCAGTTTTTATAAAAACCTATCGGATCTCCATAGGCGCAATACTCATCCTGGCCTTCGCAGTCGCCGGGCTCAACGCGATCGAACCCCTGATTCTTAAATACCTGTTTGATGAGATCGAGGGCAATAAGGTCGTGAAATCCCTTATTGCCGGACTTTCCGCCCTGCTGGTTCTTTTCGCCGTACGAGAAGGCGCCGGCGCCTTCTCGAATTACCTCACATGGCGGACAAGGCTGGGTATACACTACCTGCTCCTCGAGGCCACCGTCGGCAGACTCCAGAAACTTCCGGTAAGCTTCCATAAAGTGGAAACTGTCGGCGGCATAATGACCCGGCTCGACAGGGGAATACAGGGATTCCTCGGAGCCGTAAGCGAAATCGCATTCAATGCCATTCCAGCGGTAATTTATCTCATAATTTCGCTTTACATTATGTTCCGCCTGAATCTCATCCTCACCCTGGTTGTCCTCATATTCACCCCCTTGCCCATCCTGATAACCGCGATTGCTTCCCGCGAATACGTAAGGAGGGAAAGGACCCTCATGGACCGCTGGATGAAAATCTACTCCCGTTTCAATGAGGTGCTTTGCGCAATAGTGACAGTAAAGAGCTTCGCAATGGAAGATGCGGAAAAAAATCGTTTTCTAAGGGATGTCAAGGAAGCCAACCGCATTGTCGTCAAAGGCGTGGGAATAGATACCGGAGTCGGAGCCGTCCAGAACCTCATAGTTGCCCTGGCCAGAATTGCCTCCATCGCGGCCGGAGGAATTCTCATAATGCAGGGGCAAATCACTATAGGGACCCTTATAGCATTTCTCGGTTACCTCGGGGGGCTCTTCGGCCCCGTGCAGGGTATCAGCAATATCCTGAAGACCATACGGACCGCATCCGTCTCACTGGAGTCTATACTTTCCATACTCGATGCCCCGGACCATCTTCAGGATCGGCCCGACGCGAAGGAAATAAAAACCCTCACCGGCGCCGTCCGCTTCGAGAATGTCCGCTTCTCTTACGATCCTAAGCAGCGGCCCATCTTGAACGGCATCAACATAACCGTCAAGCCGGGAGAGATGGTGGCGCTTGTGGGACCGAGCGGAGCGGGAAAATCCACACTTATGGCACTCCTTCAGCGGCTGTATGATCCAACCGAAGGTGTTATCCGTGTGGACGGCATCGACATCAAAGATATAAAACAGCATTCCTTGAGAAAGCAGATCGGAGTCGTTCTGCAGGATGCGCTTCTGTTCAACGACACCGTCCGGAACAATATCGCTTATGGAAAACCGCATGCCGCAATGGATGAAATCATCCGGGTCGCCAAGATCGCCAATGCACACGAATTCATCATGCGCCTGCCGCAGAATTACAATACAGTGCTTGGCGAACGGGGAGACCGTCTGTCTGCTGGAGAAAAACAGAGAATAGCTATCGCGCGAGCCCTTTTAAAGAACCCGCCCATACTTATCCTCGATGAGGCAACTTCCGCCCTGGATGCCAGGACAGAAGCGCTTGTCCAGGAGGCCCTGCATAATCTTACAGCGGGGCGGACCACTTTCATAATAGCCCACCGATTAAGCACGGTTGTATCGGCCGGCCGCATCCTGGTAATGAAAGACGGACGGATTATTGAGGAAGGAAAACATTCGAAGCTCATGTCCCGCAGAGGTTATTACGCCTCCCTGGTCCAGCAGCAGATCCGCGGTCTGCTTCTTGCTGAGACGGAGTATCTTTCCGCCTCCGACCGGCTGTTACATTAACTGGCACTCGATGTTGGACATCAGCATTATAGTCTCGCTCAGGTATATTGATCCATCTCTCCCCTCTGACAATTAAGATATCTTTCCCGGGTTTTCATCTCCATCATCCTTTTCCCGAACCGGTCAGGCATTTCGAACTTTAAAATCAGATTATCCCTGATATCCATGGCAGTGTGGTTTGTTCTATTTAAGTTATGGGCCTTTGGAGGCGTTCATGAAAAGAAGAAAGGGATATTTTCTTGCTCTAGCCTGTATGTTTATTCTCCCGTATATTTCATACCTGCCCTCAGACTGTAACGCGGGGTCGGACCTCAATGCCGCCGGAAGGAGCCCCGTGGCCGTTTTCAGCGCTAGCCTGCAGCTTCACCTTGCCCTGCCGCCCTCCGCTCATGAGGAAAAAGAAAACAACGAGCCCCAGGAACAAACGGAAACACAGGAAACGCCGCCTGAAGAAGAGTCGCCTCCTCAAATCGAGATCACCCCGGAAAGACAGCAGCTTATAGGCTCAAAGTCCGGCATGACTTGATCCGCCGCCTGTCATTTACCTTGTATCAGTGAGCATAAACCGATACAAATATACCGGAAGGTGAACTTGCGTTGCGACTGAAAGGCGCTTTTTCCACTGTCTGTCAAGCACATTGGCTCCGGCAGCCTCGAAAAAAGTTGAATTCTTTCTATGTTGCTGATAATATCAAATTTGGAGGTGATCGAAAATGTTTGGAATAGGAATGCCGGAGTTAATCATCATATTGGTTATAGCACTGATCATCTTCGGGCCTGGCAGACTCCCGGAGATGGGTAACGCCATCGGCAAGGCCATCAAGGGCTTCAAGAAGGCCATTAACGAACCGGAAAATAAAGAGGACGGCAAAGCCGATTCTCGAAAACAATAAAAAAATAAACAGGCATGGACAAGCCGGGGCATGTCGCCACTGTTCCATCCAGACATGCCCCTATTTTTGTGATTTTTCCCCGGGCAGGCGTGTCATAAAACAGGATCTTTCAATGGACAACGAAAAAGGACACAGGAAACCCGATCCCGAAGATATCGCCGGAGGGCAGGCTGTCCTGGAAGGCGTCATGATGCGGCATGGAAATAAAATTGCCGTGGCTGTCAGAAAGCCCGACAGGGAAATCGTGGTCCGGGAACAGTATCATGTACCGCTGGCCAAACGGAACAGATTTCTCGGCTGGATGTTTATCCGTGGATTCGTCACGCTGATCGAAATGATGGTCATAGGCGTAAAAAATATCCTGCTCTCATCTGAATTCGCCTTGAACGAGGGCGAGAAAAAACCACAGGGATGGGAAATAGCAACATCTCTTATCATGGGATTCGGGGGTGGCTTATTTCTCTTTATTATTATCCCTGCTTACTTCTTTACGGTCTTGAAGGACTCCATATCCAACGTATTCCTCCTGAACGTAGTGGAGGGCTGCATCCGCCTGGGTGTCTTCCTCTGTTTTTTAAGTGCGACCCTGCTGATGGAAGACATGCGACGGGTGTTCATGTATCACGGGGCCGAACATAAGACAGTATTTGCCTGGGAGGAAGGGCAGGAATTGACCCTGGAGAATATCAGGAAATATTCCACCCGTCATCCCCGCTGCGGTACGAGTTTTATTCTGGTTGTCATGATCGTCTCCATTCTGGTATTCTCATTGCTCGGCAGGCCTGATTTCCTGCACAGAGTATTTTACAAACTTTCGCTTCTCCCGGTTGTTTCCGGAATTTCATACGAGGTCATCCGGTTTACCGGAAAACATAGAGACTGGAAATGGGTGCAAATCCTGAGCTGGCCGGGATTGCTCCTGCAGCGGATTACGACGAGGGAACCCGCCGACGATCAGATTGAAGTGGCAGTGGCCGCGATGAAGAAAGTAATATGATCCGCAGCCATGTCGAGATTGCCGCCGGAATCCGCCCCTATGGGAGAATTCAATGTCGTTTAACAATTCTATCGCCGCCGCCCGAACCGTCAGGTGCAGGCGGATATCAGCCCTTTTTGTCTTGTGTGCTGTGGCGGGACTTGTACTGTCTTGTTTTTCGATCCCGGCCGGCCATGCCGATGAACAGTGGAGATCGCTGGGTTCCGGCATTGAATACGGCCTCTTGCGGATAACCCCTCCCCCTGAGGCGGGAGAAAGCACGATTCACGTCGTCCGCGTGGACCCTGCAAGAGCCAGATTGAAACTTCTCCTCTCCTCCGAATACGGCGGAATATCACGAAGCGCGGGCCGGTGGTGCGAGGATTTCAAACTGGTTGCGGCAATCAACGCGGGAATGTACCGGAAGGATATGTCAACCAATGTCGGATACCTCAAGAACCGCTCGCATTTACAGAACAAGCACTGGGCCAGCAGGTACAAGTCCGCGCTTGTCTTTGACCCCAAGAGAGCCGGTCTGCCCCAAGCGGTGGTAGTCGACCTCGACGAGGCGAACGCGATGAAACAAGTCGAGAACTATCATTGCGTGGTTCAGAATCTGCGTCTGATGAAGGGAAACGGAGTGAATGTATGGGACGGATCCGAAAGCAAGTGGAGTGAAGCCGCGGTCGGCATGGACGGGGAAGGACGTATTCTCTTTTTATTCTGCCAATCCCCGTTCAACATGAAACGGTTCAACGCGGCGGTCAAATCTTCCGGTCTGGGAGTGGTTCGGATGATGCACGTGGAAGGCGGGTCAACCGCGAGTCTATCGATCAGGACAAAGGATATCTCTCTTGACCTTGCCGGAAGTCACGAAGAGAAAGTCCGGGACGACGGCGGAAATAACGGCCAATGGCCGATTCCCAATGTCATCGGAGTCAAGGAGCGTTAGAAGATTCCTCGAAAATGCTTATCCGATCAGGTTCGCTGCAAGCGTTTTTCTCCGAACATCTTTTCCCCCATTCGTACTCTATCGCGTACTTCATGCAGCGCGAGAAGACATTGAAATCGAAATCCGGACATTCCACTATCTCACGTGCCTTTAGGCCCCCCACTCCAGGATATCGCTCCGCATCCCTCTGATATTTGCCTTTTCCACCGCCCCTCTTTTTAAATAATGGATTTTGACCGAAAATCGTGATAGCAGGAGCGGCATAAAAGACATGGATGCGAAATTGTTAAAGGACTTCTACACGGCGCTTATCGTCGAAGGGGGCGCACTGCGCGGCATCTTCTCCACGGGGGTACTGGATGCTTTTCTGGAAGCGCGATTCAATCCCTTTGATTTTTATATCGGCGTTTCCTCAGGTGCATCCAATCTCGCCGCATACCTGGCCGAAATGAGAGGGCGCAATCACAGGATATATACAGATTATTCACTGCGGCCGGAGTTTATCAGTTTCGCCAGGTTCTTCCGCGGGGGGCATCTGCTGGACCTCGACTGGCTATGGGATATAACCATACGGGAAATCCGTCTCGATCTTTCCGTCATCTATTCGAGGGGAAAACCCTTTATAGTCGTCATGACGGATGTGCAGACAGGGGAGGCGATTTACAGGCCCACCTGCGCTCAGGACATCGAGCATGTCCTCAAAGCCTCCAGCGCCGTTCCACTCTTTTACCGGGATTACCCCATAGTTGACGGCCATCCCATGACGGACGGCGGAGTAGCGGATGCAATACCCGTGAGCGAGGCGATCCGCCGGGGGGCCCGGCATATCATGGTCATTCGATCACGCCCCCGGGAATACGTTAAACGCCGCGGACCTTCCGATTTCCTCCTGCAGTGGTACCTGAGACGGACCCCCTTACTTCGAATGGCGATTAGAGGGCGCGTAAATCGCTACAACGAAGCCATTGCGCTCATCCGCAAACCCCCGGACGGCGTTTCGATAATTGAAATCTGTCCGCCCAAGAATTTCCGTGTCTCACGGCTGAGCCAGAACCTCGCAATCCTTGAAGAAGGTTACGAGCAGGGGCGCACAGCCGCCGCCGAAGCCATGGCCCGCTGGCAGGCATTGAAGAAGTCGTCTCCTTTCTGAAATAACCATGCTCGCCGGATTCGCATGTCCCGAATGTTTAATGATCTTTTAATCGGACTGTAATCATTCTGTAACATTTAAATATTAAGTAAATTTCCCATGTACGCGCCGGATGTCCGGCCCTGTACTCAGATTATCATGTCGGATCTGCTTTGGACCATGGATAATTATTCTCCAGCCTTCGTCATCCTCATAATATTCACCGCTCTCTCCTTTGATTTCATCAACGGCTTTCACGATGCAGCCAACTCGATAGCAACAGTCGTTTCGACCCGCGTGCTGAAACCTCACCAGGCGGTCCTCATGGCTGCCTTCTTCAATTGCATCGCCGGACTTTTCATCAGCGTTCAAGTGGCGAAGACGATCGGTACAGGCATTATCGACCCCTCGGTCGTCGACAACACTCTGATTCTGTCGACCCTGGGAGGAGCCATCATCTGGAATTTGATCACTTGGTGGATGGGCCTGCCCAGCAGTTCTTCGCATGCCCTGATAGGAGGTCTGATCGGAGCGGGCATAATGAAAGGGGGGACCGAAGTACTCGTCTGGGAAGGGATTATAAAGACGACGTTTTTTATTTTTCTGTCACCGGCTATTGGATTGGCTCTCGGTCTTTTCATGATGATTCTGGTCATGAATATAACGCAGCGCAGCGAAAGCCAGGTCAGCCGGACAAATCAAATATTCAAGAGGCTTCAGCTTTTCTCGGCTGCAATTTACAGTACGAGCCACGGAATGAACGATGCCCAGAAAACCATGGGAATCATAGCCCTCGTCCTCTTCAGCAGCGGATACTTAGGGCCGACATTCTATATACCCTACTGGGTGGAAATTATCTGCTATCTGGTCATTGGGGCGGGGACCATGGCCGGCGGCTGGAGAATCGTCAAGACCATGGGCACGAAAATAACGAAACTGGAACCAGTCGGCGGATTCTGCGCGGAAACCGCGGCGGCGAGCGCTATTATCGGCGCATCCCTGGCCGGCATACCCGTAAGCACAACGCATACGATTACCGGGGCCATCATGGGAGTGGGTTCCGCGCGGAGGCTTACGGCTGTGAGATGGTGGATCGCGGGAAACATCGTTTGGGCGTGGGTTTTGACCATACCGGTATCTGCGGCCGTTTCCATGGCCCTTTATTTTTTATGGACCAGGGTTGTTTAAATATAGTTACGAACAACTTCATTCGGATGATTAAAAACTCGTTTACATATTAAACCAGGGGTCACCCTTTTCTGATCTTATCATTTGTACGACAGGATGCGCCGTAGCGCCATAATCAACCGGTTTTTGATTAGCCCCCGCTGAATACTTTGAAGTCATATATTTTTGCATCTCGCCGGCCATATGCCCCGCCGCCGCATTTTTCCCCATCCCCTTTGAACTGTTCCATGTTTCATGGAGCTTCTGGTTTATTTCCGCGGCCATCAAGTCTGTCGTCCGCTGATCCGACGACCGCCCTGAAACCCCTGTCGAAGCATTCCCCGAAATCACCCCTAATCCGCCCTTCACGGAAACCCCGGCGGAAATCAAAGAGGAATTTTCGCCTGTCCCCGTTCTCCCTTCGTAAGGCGAAAGATCATGGGCCAGTTTACTCGATATCGCCGCGAACGCCGCCTCGCGTTCCTGGTCGGTGCGCGCATTCACGATAGGGCTGAAGAGCTCCGGCGTCCCCCTGAGGGCCATCTGGAGGCTGTCTCCCACTTCCAGCGTCCCGTGATCGATCGTGGTGGTCTTTATCTGTTCAGTCACGTCTTTTACGCCTCTCCAGCTGCGGTAGCCGACCTCGCTGGTGTGGAGAGCATATGCCTGCTCACGATAGCCGCGTAAGGCCGAAATGAATCCAAACCTGCCGCCGGCAGCATCAAATCCCGCATCGACCATATCACTGCTTCTGGCGTTGAAACCTTTGTAACCCTGGGCCTGCATGTGTTTATTGAGGTTAGCGGCCATTTTGTCGTTGAGAGAGAACCGAAGCCGCCCATGTGTCTGTTCAGCAAATTTGAGAAATGCGGCATCGGAGGAATCACTCATTAATACACCCGCCATTTTTCTCACAGCCTGATATTTTGCCACCTGGTCGAGCGATTGGGCCGTAAGAGAACTGCGATAGGCCGGATCTCCAGCGCCCTTGAGAGAATCCAGTCTTGCAAGCGTGGAAAGGGCATCCATGTGGGCTATGTACTGTCCCGCGCTTTCCGCCGTATAACCATCATTCATCATATCATGGAGCTTCTGGGCGCCCTGTACATTATGAAAATCCGCTGCCGCCTTATACGCCATCGATATATCGCCGCCAAAGTGATCCTTCGCGAGTCGACCCATTGTCGAATCATAAGATTTGAGGTCCTGGTAATTCTTCATCGTACTGATTTTTTCCATAGAGATCATGAAATCGCCGAGGGAGCCTCTGAATCCTGTTGCTTGCATCGTGTTTCGCATACCATCTATTTGAGCAAATGTCCTCGCCGGACTCAGAGAACCAAGGTCCCGGGCAGCTCTCATTATATTGCTTTGAGTGGCTCCGCCTTCCATGTGCGCTGCCCGATCGGAAACCGCCTGCAGAAATCCCGCTTCCTGGCCGCCGTAGATCGCCCCGCTCCGGCCCCATTGGTCCACGGACATCTGTCCGTATTTTTCTGTGCCCGCGATGATTTCAGATGTTTTCTGGTGCGCCATGGCATCCTGCAATTGCTGGGCTCCTCCTGCATGGTCCATAGCCCCAAAGCCGCCTGCTATATCGGCCCCCTCGCGCGCCGTCATAAGTGAAGCGCGTTTGGAAAAACTGTACTTTCCGGCATTGGCGATCGTGGGTATACTTTTAAGCAACTTTTGGTATTCATCGGATACATGCTCAGGCTCTATCGACTTCATTGCGGCCTGTCCGGCGGCTGCCTGGAGTGAACCAGTAACATTGCCTGCCATCATCGCGAGCGCGTGGCCTCCGAATTTTACGACTATGCCCGTGATTACGGTCGCAAGCATAATGCCGGCGGTCTGCAACTGACCAAAGATGGCCAACCCCTTCTCGGCCGCCCCGGGGGTATTCATGATAGCTGCAAACCCGAGCTTCTGCTGCCTTATGCCTTCAAAAGCCTGCACTGCATAATCGGTTGCGATCCCGTGAATTATGGCATCGGTTATCCCCCAGCAAGTCAGCCATACAAAAAAGCCGATCATTACCGAAAGCGCCTTGATACCCACACCCGTAGGCACGAGAAGCGCCATGAACGGGATAAGCCCGACAGCTACTGCCGTAAAGACTCCGCGCATAACCGGGAGCCATTCCCGCGCCACAAGCCCCATTGCGATACCCCCGGCCTGGAGGTTCTGCGCCGCGAACGTCTTAAGAGGCGTATCCGGATTAGCATCAACCAGAGCTTCGTTCAGCTTCTGTGCCATACCGTACTGGCGCAGAACCCATTCCGGCGCTGCTACGCTTATAGCCCCCTGGTAAATCACATTTGACACATAATCCGTCAGGATTTTCCTGCAGCTCTGAAGCTCATTTGCATTGTAGGGATTATAACCGGCCCTCGAACAGACGTCGCTCACCGCATCAGTAAAACTGGATTGATCCATCAGCCCGTTTGCCAGATTGATCCATGAATCCGTGCATGATACCGGCTGCCCGTTCTTGTTTGCAGAATCATACCAGAGGGTGAAGATCGCCGGGCTCGCCGCCTCCTGGAATTGATCGATAAAATTGGTGCTGTTGCTTTTGATATCGTCCATGCTGAGATTGGTGCCTGGCCTGTTGAACTCAAAGAACAGGCAGTCTTTTATATATCTCTTCAGTGATTGCTCAAAAAATGCGTCCTTGATTTTTACGGATCCTGTCGTCGCCTGCAGGATCGACTTGAAACCGATTCCCGAGGCTGAATACTGGTAAGCAGAGGGATCGCTGGATGTGTGTACGATATCCACAATTCCTCGCTCCACCCTGTTCAGTATACCGGCTACGGCGACCAGGCCGTCAGGGATTCCCGCCACCGCCTGAAACCTGTTCAATGTCGGGTCATAGACAGTCAGCTGTCCCTTGTGAGAAATGAGCGCGATGTATATCAATATCCCCACCCCGATCGGCGCCATCCAACCAAGGGCGGAGCCTTTGCCTCCTCTGAGGAGGTTGAAATATGCCGTCCCGCCCCCCAGCACAATGGCGAGGACTATTACCGAGAAGAAAAGCGCCTGGTATCCGCCATCGCTGAATATGAGAGCTATTTTCTGAAAGGCCGTGGAAACGGCAAGAAAACCACCGTAAGTGTAGTACTCCATATTGAGGGCGAACGCATCCCGGGCGATGAAAATACTGCCCAGAACAGATAACGTGAAAACGGTTCTTCGTGTTCGCATGATCGCCCTGGAACTGAATTATGATTGCGTTGCTACTACGATCGCCAGACCCGGGTTGAATCGTCGCGACAGGTCCTGCTCCGCCATCTTCTGAAATTCCTGTATTTTTCCTGCAAAATTGTAATGCTGAAGGAGTTCGTGGATGGAAGCAGTGTACATGGGCCACAGATTTTTCGACGACTCATCGAGTTTCTTTTTCAGGTCTGAAATGAAGTCCTGAGCATCGGAAAATATGACTGCCTGGCACTGGTGCGGTCCGGCGCCCTCCTTTACCCCCCTTGACGTGTTCGAAATAGTCTTCTCGGCCGCCTCGACGTAATTTCTTGCCATGCTGTCCATGTCGGCTATCATCCGAATTGCCAGGGCCTTCGCCATGAGGTCGGACAATGAGGATAAAAGAGTGCTCTCCTGCCCTGTCAGTACCGCAACTTTGATGATCGGGTGAACTTCTATAGGCAGGGAGGCCATGAAAGCGGCATCCTCATCAGACAGGAGTGTCCTATCTTTCATGCTCTTCACCACTCGGGTAAGCCGGTCATTTACATACTTGACGAGGTTGGCTTTTTCGTCCGGCTGCTTAACACATTTTTCCTCCGCTGTTCCCCCCACCGGCCTGACATAAACATTGCCCTTCAGGAAATCTTCCATCGACATGGTGTTATTCTCCGGGCAGGGCCGCATTCTTCCAATAACAAGGCTGCCATCCGCCTCACTTATGAGCGCATCCCCATATTTGCCCGCGAGCATGTTTATGAAAGCTACGGACGATATCCCCATCTTGTTGCTGAGGTTCGTCATCATGGAACCCGGCCGGAAAACGTCCTTGAGGGCGTCCGGACACCCTTCGGTCATTTTAGCCGGTGTCGCATCGGAAGAGGGTTTTCCTCCGGAGGCGCTGATGAGGCCCGAACTGGCGGCATACAGGTCCTTGATGCCCGATTTGGTCAGAAACTCGTTTTGGGCGTCTCCGAGATCTTTTTTCAGTTTTTCATTCGTCAACAGCGGCGTCGCCGCGTAAGCTACCAAAGCCTTCCCGGCCTGACATTCATCAAGCTGAAGACTATTAAGGGCGTTCACCATTCCCTCCAGGGATTTGAGGGTCTCAGATCCCTCCGGCCAGAGGGCCTTGAGCGCGATATCGAAAGCGAAAGCGGGCGCGACCTGCATGATCCTCTGCAGCTTGGTCACCAGGTAATCGAAATTCAGGAAGCTCAGTCCCCCCAGAAAAATGTCGATGCCGCCGCAGCCGCCTTTGAGTCTCGGCCTTTCAATGGTAGTCAAATAATCCGATTGATTCTGCCAGCGGGCGCTGAATCCTCCAGCGGTGATGTAGCCGCGGTCCCTCCCCTTCTCGTATCCGGGCGCTGTGCTCTGGCGCTGGTCGATCCAGTCGTCCACCCAGCCCGCATATATGGCAACCGGCAAAACCGATGCCAGGACGATAATCAAGACCAGGATGATCAAGCGGTGCTTCCTGCTTTTCATGTTATTACCTCCCTTTTTCAGACAATCTTCCCGGCGTCACCACCGCGGGAGCGCCTTAACGTCCAGGGGTCCTCCCCTCTGGTAATCATACACGTTGAAATCCTCGGGCGTGGTCTCCTCTTTCAGGTACCTTATGCCCCGGTACAGGTTGGTCTCGATCTCGCTGACCGAGGCCACGCCCTGGGAAACCAAGAGATGGCGGTCATCATCCTTGCGGACGAGAAAGATCGCGGGGGTGGTATGGATATCGAGAAATTCCGCCAGACCTGCGTTTTCCCTTATGTTGATTTTCTTGACCTGCCAGTCGTACTTTTCCACGAAGAACCGCAGTATCTTTTCCTGTTCCAGGCAGAACTCGCATCCCGGCTGGAAGAAATAGAGAAGAGCAAAATCCTCTTTCTCACTCGAGATCTTTTCCTTGACCTCCTTCATCTGGGTTCGGATAAGTGCGCCTCCCCCCGGGACCGAGTTCGGGTAGAAATTGGCGATATTGAGACCGGGGTTTTTCTGCAAAACTTCGGCTGCAACGGCCGCGAACCGCAGGGCCCTGCGGCGGGAAATATCCTGGACGAGCAGGTATTCCTTCACACTCTCCTCGGTCGACTCCATCAATGCCTTGTTGAGAAATTCCGTCTGAAGTTCCTTGAAGTCGTCCGGATGCATCCTCATCAGCTCTTCCGGTCGGTAATCACTGATCCTTGGCATTTTCCTCGCCTTCTGCGCAGGATCCTCTTCGCCCCCTTGCGGCGCCTTTTCGGGCTCCTTCTGGTACCACCACCATCCCTTCCTCGAAGAGTCGTTGTACTGCGGCGCGCTGCCGGACGCGGCGGGGGAATCCTCCCCGGTCGCATATACAGCCGGAGACAGGAGAAGAAGGCAGACAAAAAAAACTAGCCGCCTAAAAAAGAGCGTGAACTTTTGCATGGATATCTCCGACACTGACAAACCCGAAATACCTGGAATCGCAGCTGTCGTTGTGGTCGCCCGTGACAAAAACATATCCCGCCGGCACCTTGCCGTTATATTCGAACTGCTCCAGGGGATCGCCGGAAGAGCTCCGTTCTCTGGCCGTTCCGATGAAACGGCCGTTGCAGAAATAGCTTCTGCCGTCCTGCCTGAGGTCCTGTCCCTCGAGACAGGAGACCCGCTTTATGACAAGAGGGACGTCTTCAACGGGGCCGAGCTTTTTTCTGAAGAGTTCTCTCAGGGTCTGGTTCCTCTCGAGCACCCGGCTCATGCTGAACATCACGTAGTCACCGTTCTCCACGCCGGCCGAGGGATTTCGATCGGTGATCAGGAAAACCCGTTTCTCGAGCGAAGGCGTCAGCGTCACGGCAAACCTGGACGGAATCATGGCGCCCGCGGCGAGCAGAGCAACCATGAAGATAACGACATTGAGGCTGATTTTTTTCGCCAAAGGCTCATGGTCACGGTTCAATCAGCTTCACCCCTTTAAGGACCGCATCTGCCCGCAGGACGATATTGTTGTCGCCGAGCGAGTTGAGCTTATTCTCGAATTTATCCATGCTGGCCTTGAACTGTTCCTCTGTAATCTTTCCGTTCAGAAACAACACTTTCTGTGCGGAAACATACCCGATGACGTCCATGGCGACGATTTTCGGCGCAAAACAGCAGTGATAGGTAAAGACGGCCGCCGCAGACACGACAAGGCTCACGGCAAGGGCTATAAGAACTGTGCCGGCCCGGCCACGGGGCCTCTCTTTCACGGCCCCGGTTTGGGGGGCGACTTCCCGGATAGCTTCGGTTTCTTCCGCCTTCCGGGGCGCCTGATCCTCTTTTAATTCCTCGTTGTTCATTATTTGCTCTCCCTTTCAGACCATTTGGCCTTCCTAATACAATATACGTCGGGACATATCATTGCGGGCCTATGTTGCTGAAAATATTGTGTTAAAAAAGAGGGCGGGACGAAAATAGAGGCGCTCCAACCACCTTGAAAAAGCGCTCCGCCCGTCCCGCCGCCCCAAGTTGCCCTCAATTCCTATTGAGAATGCCCGATTTTTTTCAGCAGCCGCTCCAGAAACCCGCTTTTAGCCTCCCTGTTCAGGCTCTCAAGGGCATATTCGACCGAGACGTCACCGGAGACGGACACGAAGTCGTCTGCCTTTGCATTGTATTTCGTGCCTTCCCCCATCATCGGGTCGCGGATGGTCAGCCCTCTGGCATATACGAAAGTCGGGACCTCCCCGATTTTATAACTTCGGAAAAGAAGAGGATCGATCTGGACGTTTACCCTGTACATTTCGCACTGCGTCGACTCGTGGCCGCACGTCTGGTCTCTTTTCATTATTCCGGTTATGAAATCAATGGTAGGCATCATGTGCGTCATGCCCCCGACAAACCCCCTGAGCACTACCGTGATCCCTGGATCTCCGAGCTTGTCGAGAGAAGCCATGTAGTTTCTCAGGGTGCTTTCAGGGACCGAGGATGAGATGAAGACGTACACCCTTTCGGATCCCGGCTCCCCCGATGCAGGCTGGAACCCCCCGGGGGCCGTGGCATTCGGGTAGTAATCTTTCAGCACTTCAGGAAAAACACCGGAAAGCTGCCTTTCCCTTTCTGCATCGATCCTTTCCTGGAATTCGTTGGACCTGCGGTAATCCGCCATGGTTTGGGCTCTCTGCTGCGCTTCGGCCCGGTAAGGATTATCAGGGACCGCAATCTTTTTCGAATAAGACTCGGCGGAGCGCCGGGCCCTGTCAACCGCGGCCATATCAAACTCCCTCATCGGCGTTTGCCAGCCGTTGCCGTCGGCGCCCACGACCGTATTGACCCAGGGCCTGCCGTCCACATAAACCTGGACCCGTTCCGTGTCGTCCGGAACATCGACGGCGATGTCCGATATGCCCTGGGCGCAATGTTTTTCGGACGATTTCACGTATACGCGGTTCCCCTCAACCCTATCGAGTCGGCAACACTGGTTGGGCACTTTCACCTGGACCTTCAAGGCATAAACATGGGGGACGAACAGCGCCGTCAGAATCATGGAAAACAAGAAAATTGTACGGAACAGATAAACCATAGGTATTTCCTTTACCAATCCAGTTCGGGACCGGCCGTGCCGCTCGTATCCCACAGGGCGCTGTTGCCGGCGCTGCTTCCCGAGGCGTTCCCGCCGCTGCCGGATCCCCCCAGGCCGATCGCGAAGGCGCAGCACGATCTCCTCCGGAACTGCTGCCAAGCGAAGTTGTCGCCGTAAAACGGGGGATTCTTTCCCGTTGCCCACATCATGTCACTGCGGCCGAAAGGATGGCACCACACGTCCCGGACAGGTTTTGCGACATGATGCCTGAAATTGTGCTTGATCCAGATGGGGGTGTGCACGCAGCCGCAGACATTGACGGCCGTGTCGCAGGCCAGGCCCTGCCTCGCCATAAGAAACTGGGTGCGTGCCGCGATGCCCTCGTGCGCCATGAGCATGACGGAGTTATTTTTAAAACCGGTAAGTGGGTAGACATTGCCGGCTGAGGCCGTGCACCAGAAAAGAGGGCTTATAGAGAATCCAGCATTCGACGAGACCGAGTCCGCGATGCACGCCATCCCGGCGACAGGGTTGGCGAAGAGGAGCGCCTCCGGCGCAATGACCATGGAGAGCAGCGAGTTCGTCCACCTCGGGTCCACCTCGGTAATATAGGCGAGGTCAAACCCGCTGTGCTCGACGCATGCCACGTCCGTGGCGATTTCCATTATCGCCCACCAGGGCGCGATCATGTAATGCGAATGCGCAAAAGTCTCGCCCGCCTGGTCGTGCTTTTTGGCGGTGGCCTTGGTCGCCCCGGACTGGAAACCGGTTGGATTGCCCATACCTATCCCGACCGACGGAAAGCAGTAAGGAGTTGAAACGGTTTCGACGATACGAGCCGGCTCCCAGAAGCTTATCGGGATCCCGATCTTGAAAAAGGGCGGGTTTATCGCCGGGCAGACGCATATCGGCATCTGGGCCGCGTCGGGATAGTTGTTTTCATACGGCCCCGGGAAGACCTGGATCCCCGCTATACTGAACGGGAATATACATTGCCAGCAGACATCCGTGACCGGGTTCATCGGCACGCCTTGCGGGCACACGGCAAGAGCATTATCCGCGGTTCCGGCGCAGAGGAGAGCCAGGACAACCAGGCAAATAGCCCGTCTTTTCCGGTTACCTGACTGCATATTCCGAAACCTCCATGAACAGGCCTTTCTGGACAATTACGCATGGAGCCGCCTCGATCTGGAGCCGCGAGGCCGTCTCCTGGTCCAGGTAATAGACCGGCCGGCCAAGCTCCTTTGCGAGTCCGTAATAAGATCCGTCGGACAGGAGCAGCATCGTGCGGATATCGCCGAGAAGACCCGAATCTTTCAGCCACTTGACCTGGTTACTGTCGCTTTCGTCGATAACGACCAGTATATCCGGGAAGAAGATGTACTCGAGAGGATTGAAGGTGTATCCCCTGGGGTAAAGGATCCCGCCCTTGCCGTCCGGTATATCGTAGGGAAGCGTGTACGAAACATCCACATTCCGAACCCTGTCCTTCAGGGCGGCCGGAAGCTTTTTGATGTTCCGGGGACGATAGCCGAGGATCTTCTTCCTCCATTTTTCTTTGTCGAAGACCCTGTCCCAATCCACGGATTTGGCCCTGTGCTCAAGCTCGGCGAGCGCATCCGGCTCCGCTATCCTGTAAACCGTCCCGAAATTTCCGAGCCTGTGCCCCGCCGCGAAGACGGCGGGCGTGAAAAGGGCAGCGATGAACAGCACCAATACCTTCTTCATGGCCCCGTTACCTGGTGTTTTGGTAAAAATTCTGAATGTTCCCGCCCATGTCGGTTATGATGGACTGCTGCGCCCTGGTGACGATATCGCCGAAGTACTCGCTCAGATCAATCTGGCTGAAGTCGAGCATCTGGAATTCTTCGGCCGTAAAGCCGCGGCAATCCGGGCTTTCCGCGCTGCCGAAACCAGCGGGGAATTTCTTGAGCTGCCCCCTCCCCTGCTCCTGGATGATGCGACCCAGCTTTGAGTTGAAACAGCAATAAACGTTCGCTTTCTGCACGCAGCCGATAAGGGGCCACTTTTCCTTGCAGTAATCGCCGAGGTAGTGGCAGACGCCCGCGGCGACCAGCCCCATGGTTTTTTGATCCTGCTCGCCGCATACCTCCTTGATGGGACCGAACGCACCCTCGCTCGTATCGCAGCAGTTGAAGAAATTGGTACTCCGTCCCCCCGTCCTGCACTCGCTTGCCTGACCGTTGAAAATAAGGACCTGGCCCTCGCACTCTCCGGTGCTCTCGTTGATTTTCCCGTCATTGTGGTAACTCGAAAGGTCAATCTGGTTCTGCTGTGTCGGCATTGAAGTCATCATAAAGCACTGAATATCGGTACACTGTTTTATCCCGGAGACCGGGTTGGTAATGCACGCATATTGCTCGCCATAGGGGCAGTTCTGGACTCCTCCCGTGCATTTGTCCTGGTCGGGATCGTAATTGCCCTCGAAGCACAGAGGCGCCGCGGCGCACTGCTTTGTGGTCTGGTCGTAAGTGTACGTGTTCGGGCAGTCGTATGCGGCTTCGGATACGCACAGATCGAGCGACGAAGAGTACGTGCCCGGCTCCGGGCAGGGGGGAGTCGCCTCGCAACGGTCATCCGCCGGCTTGAACGTATAGGATGCGGGGCACAGGTCCTGCCCGGGCACTGAGCACATGGCGAGGACCGTGTCGTAAGCGCCCTCGTCGCAGACCGGCTCCGGAACCATCCGGCAGAAACCGGAAGCATTATCCCAGCCGTACCCGGCCGGGCAGTCATTGATGTATGCGAGCTCGCACCTGTCCCTGTCGCCTACGAAGGTTCCGCCCGAATCGCACGCCGGGTCTTTCTCGCAGATGTCAAGGGCGGCGTTGTAGACAAAACCCGGGGGGCATTTGGAGGTATCTATGTGTATCTCGCAAAGGTTTGTCCCGGCATTCAATATGGCGCCCGAAGGGCACGTCACGACCTGCTTGCAATAATCGATAATCGCATCATAAATGAAATCCGCGATCGCGCAGCCATGGACCGGCTCGATTTCGCATTTATCCCTGTCCGCGCTATAGGCGAAGCCGAACGCGCAGAGCGGGCCTTTCTCGCAGATGTCAAGAGCGGCGTTGTAAACGAATCCGGAACCAGGGCATTTTGATGTATCCAGTATGACTTCGCACAGGTCGGTGACAGGATTGAGAGACGCTCCTGACGGGCAGGAGACGGCCTGGGTGCAGTAGTCTATAGCGGCCTCGTATGCGAATCCCGGAAGATCGCAACTATGGAAGGAGGCTTTTTCGCATTTGTCGCGCGCCGCCGAATAACTGAAACCCGCGCTGCAGTCAGGATCCTTCTCACAGATATCCCTTGCCGCGTTATACGTGAATCCCCCGGGCGGACACATTGCGCTGACAAACAGAATTTCGCAGAGATCCGCGGCGCCGTTCAGTGATCCGCCCTCCGGGCACGTGACCGCCTGAACGCAGAAGTCAAGAGCCGCGCTGTACACGAAGCCGGCCAGAGCGCACGTGTGCGTCGGGTTCTCCACGCAGAGATCCCTGCCGGCGTCATAGGTGTAATGTGCGGGACAGTTGTTTATGCGGGCGGCGTGGCATTGGTCATTGGCGCCGTTGTATGTGCCGGGCGCCGGGCAGGCAGGCGCCGCCTCGCATCTGTTGCGGCCCGCAACATAGGAGTATTCGGCGGCGTTGCAGACCGGGAAAGAAGATGCCTGGCACATGTCGCGGGCGCCGCTCAGCGTCCCCCCCGAAGGGCAGCTGACGGCCGCCTGGCATACGCCGTTGTCTGCATCCCATGCATACCCTGCAGGACAGTTCGGCGTCCCGGAAGCGACGCAGTAATCATAGCCGCCGTTGAGCGATCCTCCCGCGGGGCAACCCGGCGCGTAATCGCAGGTCGAGCCGGAGAGCTGCCAGGGGGCGCCCCAGCAGTAATAGGTGGGTCCCGTACAGGCGACGGTCCGGCTGCAGTTGGCGGCGCACGTGCCGGAGTCGCCATACTCAGAGCCGGTCAACGAGCAGGTCCAGTAGTAAACATATGTATTATTATAATAAATTCTATAATGAGCGGTGGCGCATCCCTCGATCCAATCGATATGGTCCCAGTACCCCCAAAGACCCTCTCCCCCGGCAGGGCAAAAGGTCATTATGGGGCAAGTCACAGGAGTGTAGCTCGTATTCCAACAGAAGTTACCTGGCCCACTCCCGCAGCCCGAATCCCCTGTCGCATACTGATAGCAATACGCCGTGGAAGAAACACGCGAATGCTGGCTGCAAGTTCCGGACTGTACACAGTTTGCGGCGCATGTGCCGTAATCACCGTAATTTCCCCCGAGCGGGCATGAATAGTAATATGATGCCGAAGCAGTGCAGGCGTCCCAGCTTCCGTTATAGCTCCCGCCCGACGGACACGATGGAGACGCGATGCACAGGGACCACGGCGCATACCAGTTGTAGCCCGCGGGGCAACCCCAGCTCGATGGCGAGGTTTCGCAGCGGTCGCGGGCGGCATTGTAAGACCCCGGCGCCGGACACGGCGGGGCAATTTCGCAAGTCCCCCTCGCCGGCACGTAAACATATCCGCCCGGGCAGCCGTTTGTGTACCCAACGTAGCAGACGTCATTAGCCGTATCGAGTGTCCCGCCGGAGCTGCAAGTTGAAGCGGCGTAGCAGAGGGACTGCCCCGCGTCATAGCTGTAACCGTCCGCACACGTGTACCAGGCCGCGCCCTCGCACAGGTGGGTACCCGGAACGAACACTCCGCCGGCATCGCACGAATGCCCCGCCGTTTCCTCGCAGGTATCCGCGGCGACGGAATAGCTGCTTCCTGCGGGGCACAAAGGCGCTTGTTCGCATTTATCCGTAAGCGGGTTGTATGTATAGGCGCCCGGGCACAATGTAGAGGCCTCGACGCGGCACTTGTCTATAGCGGCGTCGAAAGTTCCGGCAATACAGATCGGGTCGAGCTGACACTGGTGGACAATGGCGTTGAAATCGCCCCCGTCGGGGCAGGAATGGGTGGGCGGTTCCACACAGGTATCGTTTACGGGCGAATAGTCGCTGCCCGCAGGGCAGGAAGGGGTTATTTCGCATCGGTCGGTGGGACCGTTGAATGTGAAGCCTGCGAGACAAAGGGTGTATGCCTCTATCCTGCATTTATCGATTGCGCCGTCGAAGACGCCGAGGTCGCATCCGGGATCCATCTGGCATTTATGGGGCGCGGGGTTGAAAGCGCCGCCCCGAAGGCAGGAGTGAGTGGGGTCGGACAGGCACATCGCGATGCCCGCGGAATAGCTGCTTCCCGCGGGGCACGGCGGCTCGATCTGGCAATTGTCGTCGGCCCCGTTCCATGCAAAGCCTGCGGGACACAATGTTGCCGCCTCGATCCTGCACTTGTCTATGGTCCCGTCAAATGCGCCAAGAGAGCAGACCGGGGAAGCCTGACAGATGAGCCTTACGGGATCATAGCTGTAGCCGGCGGCTGAACAGACAGGGGTCGATACTGTCTGGCACGCGAGGGCCCCGCTGTTGTAGATCCCGCCTTCCGGGCATTCCACTCTTTTCAGGCACGCATCGTAGCCGGCATAATAAACGAATCCCGAGGGGCATGAATCTGTGTCTATCGACTTGACGCATATATGCAGGTCCGTGTCCATCTGGCCGCCGGCGGGGCATTGGGTGTTCACGATGCAGGTATCGAGGACGCTGTCGTAATTATAGCCGGCAGGGCAGGTTATAACGGGCAGGACCTCGCATACGTCCCTTACAGGGTTAAGGGTGCCGCCGAACCCGCCCGACGAGCCCGCAGCGCAGATATCGACTGCCCTGTGGTAATTGGCGATACAGCCCATGAGAGGCGTGCAGGGCAGGTTGCTCGAACATTTGCCGGCCGAGCAGGGATATTCTCCAAGGGGACACACGGCCTGGATACCGTTGAAATATATCGGCGCGCCCGGGTCGTTTCGGGAGTTGCAGACGGCGCCGTCGCCGGAGCAGCTGTCGCCGGCGTAATGGTAAAGGTAAAGGGCGTTGCCCACGGCGGTCCCGCTGACGATATCGCCATGGTTGTTATACGTCGCCACCTGGAGGGTCTCGCCGCCCGAAGCGGCTCCTCCGGAGATCACAATGCGGGTGTCGCCCGCGCACCCCTGCAGGCGGGCGCAGCCGGAGTTGTCGCAAAAATAGCCCCAGAGCTCCGTCCCCCCATTCGCGGGGACTATGTGGGTAAGCATCTGGTGCGTGCCGTCGCACGGATTGGTCTGTATCGCCCCCGAAAATGTGAAAGACGTCCCGGAAAAGCAGGTGGACCCGAGCGTAGCTCCCGTCCTGCTTTTAAAAACGAGACAGTTGCCCGATGAAACAACCGTGACAAGGGCTGATGCGCCGCTTCCCGCGGCGGTAAAGGAGCCCGTCCCCGCAGTCGCGACGGATTCATTCGAGCAATCGGCGCTCTGCCGGCACGCCGCATTGCAATCAGTCGCCAGGGCGTAGGTGGTTGCGGTATTCGGGCAGCGGTATGCCGTGGCGACCTGGTTCGTTTCGCATCTCGCCCGGGCTTCCACGTACACGCCTCCCGGAGGACAGTCGGTCCCGTCGTTCGGGCAGTATGCCTCGGACTGCCCGCTCAAGCAGTCCTTGGCCCCGAGAGGACAGTACTCCTGCCCGTCAACATTCGTGCAGTTCACGATCTCACCCGAATTTATATCGACGAAACCGTCCCCGTTCAGGTCCCTGGAGCAGACCCGCTGTCCCGGCTGAATCTGCCCGCCCATGCTTTCGTCAAAGCAGGAATTCGGCGAGCACCGGTAGGCGTTCCCCACGTTCACGCAGCTGAATTGCCTTCCCAGGGGACACGAGTACTCGACCCCCTGCATCCTGATCTCGCCGGCGGCAAAGGCCGAGCACCCCGCCGCCCCACATGCGGCTCCCGTGAAGGCGATCGTGTCATTGGCCGCGGAGACCTCGAGAAAACCATCGGAAGAGCCCGCTGATCCTGAAAAAGCAGCCCCGCTCACCGTGATAGACCCCACGAGAGTCTCGGAACAGTTCAGGAGATCCTTGCAGCCGTAAATGTCGATGCGGTTCCCGCTGCCGATGAACCGGCTTATCTTTTCCGCCTGTGCCGCGCCCGTCACGGTCCCCAGGGAGAAGGAGATTCTTCCCGCCGTGTCCTCGCCGCAGGAGGTCGCCGTGCACTTCCAGCCCGAAAAGGAGACCGTGTTCGTGGCCGAGGAGGCTGTAACCCGTGTGAATCCGCTTTTCCCCAGGATGGAACCGGGGGGAAGTGTCGCGCTCCCATTAACAACATAGACCCCGGCGTTGCAGTCGATCGCATCGAGAGGGCAAAGGGGCGGAGTGGTGTTCGAGCATTCAAAGTGTTCCGTGATTTGATCTATAACCCCGTCGTGGTTGAGGTCCTTGACGCATACTGCTGATTGTGCCGGCAACAGGAAAAACGCGGGTAGAACCAGGGCGATTGAGGCTCTGAGCGCCAGCCCTAGTATTTTTGACCCGTTGTGCATATAATATCCTTTCCCGCGTCATCTACAACGGACATGACTGTTGCCGCCTCGGCAAAGTCGTTCATGCACTGGCAGTCTTTCAGTATTTCTTCCCCCGGCCCGGCAGGACAGACGCCGTTTTCGCACCGGTGATAAAGAAACTCGTGGGATACGTTATCTTTCTGGTAGTTGGTCCTCACCCCTGAGACTCCCGCCTGGGTATCGAGTTTTCTCCTTCGCGTGCGGCAGGCGTCCTCGCAGGGCTTCGGGGCCATTGCGCTTTTCATGGACAGATCCAGGCTCATATCCATGGTGGACCAGGCACCCGTATCCGATTTGGTGATATCTCTGAAACGATACTGCCCCGTTGAAGGGCTCCCGGCGATCGAGCCCACTACGGCGTCCGCTCTCGCCTTCGCATCAGTAAAATCGTATCGTTTGGCTGATTTACAGTAATACGTCCGCTCCTTCACCCACCAGTCCCGGCAGACATTGTGGTCGAAATTGCCCGTGAAAGTCTTGCAGGTGGCGACGGGCAGCACTCTGGTGGGGGAATAATTTCGGTAGGTATAGACGTCGTCGACACGCTCCTCCCGGATCTTACAGGACGCATCGGCTTCCATCGCGGAGCATCCGTCGGCGACGCTTTCCTGGACCTCGTCTTTTTTATCGGGCGGTTTGGAGCAGGCCTCGCCCGCGATCGGCGTTGCGCCTTCGTAGTGGCTGCAGTCTATCGAGCCTGCCGGGGTCGTGTAATAGAGCCCCTGGACAAATCTCGCATCTCTGCTCGGGCAGGGCGGAAATGTTACGGCCTGATACTCCGCCGTGTATATAATGTGTTGCACGCCGCCGCAGGTGTAAATGATTCGCGCGTTCTTAACGATGCCGCCCTGGGGATCGCCGCACAAACCGTTTCCTATCCCGTACGTGTCCCCGCCCTCAGGCGAGATAGGCAATCCGAAATAGCAATAACCGCCTCCACCGCCGGTGGAAAACGTTCTGGGCGTATAATCATTGGCCGGTATGATGCAGAGTTGCGTGCCGCTGTCGTAGCTGCCGTCGTCAGGGCAGGTGAAGCTCTTCAGAATATTTATGGAGCGGGTGATCCTGCACGATCGCAAGTCTCCCGCGGTTTCGCTCATCGCGGGGGAGTTGATCATGAGGCTGTAGAGGCTTCCGGGATCCCCTGACTGGGATACAACCTCGGATTCAGCGGCGCCGAGAAGAGCCGCATCGCTCTGGGGATCGTAAAATTTAGACGGCGATGTCCCGGAAGGAGCCGTGCCGCTCCTGGCGCACTTTTTTACGTCCTGCCCGTAATAGGTGATGAGGGTCGAGTCGATCTTCGCGTCCGCTACGGCGTAACGCCTGGTCCTCGCTTGGATCGCGCCGACGATTCCGCCTCCCAGGTCACGAAGCACGACATCGAGATTCTGCCAGACGAGCCCGCTTCCGCAGGCGGTATTTATGCAGTAGCAGCCACCAAGCGCCGTAACCCCGACCTCATTTAGAAGCAGCTGACCGGAATCACTCAATCCCCATTTATAATAGCGGCAGTTATCCCATGTCCCGGTGTCGCAGGTGATGACGCCGTTTCCACATATGCCGGAAACAGGAAAAGGAAGCTGGGTGACAAAATCCACGTTGCCGTCGAGGTCTATATCCTGGCTGATGCGGACGAGCTGGAGATCACCGCTCCCCCCGGGCTGGACGAATACTTCCAGGAACCTGGAAGACGAGGGGCACGAAAGCTGACCCTTGAAGGAACTCGCCCCGTCGAGCGTCTTCATAAGGGTGTTTTCCGAGGTGACCGGATCCGATATGTTGCTTTTGAACGAGTCCGTCGAACCGAATTTTTCCACCCCCAGGTTGCCCATATCGCTTCCCGCGGACTTCGCATGGTCAATTTCGCTTTGCGCCGGCAGGCAAACGGGCAGAAGCACAAAGAGAAAAACAACAAGTCCTGTGATTTTCATATAGTCATCCCGGATTTGCGCCGCCGCTCCTGTATTTGCGCATCATTTCCAGGATCGCGCCCTTGTAGTCCAGGCCCTGCTCTTCGATTATCCTGTCGATTTCGGAAACTTCGCCCGGGTCGGACGTATAGAGGTAATAAGAGAACGGATCAACGATGAGCCTGGCCGGTCCTTGCCCGTAGGGAGTATCGAGAAATATCTCCGAGTACTTCGGAATAGCCTTGCGTATGGACTTGAGAAGTTCCATCCCGAAGTTCCCGTAATCTATAAGGTTCTCGCTCTTCGCCCTGTCAAAATCGGACGACTCCAGGTATATCTTGAAAGCGGAGTTGGCCATGATGACACTCCCCACGCTCCCGAACTGTTTCAGATCGTTTATGCTCTGGGTTATGACAGTGAAGCTCCCGTTGTACTTTCTCGCCCGGCGATAGCCTTCTTCGATGACGTCCTTCTGCGCGCTTCCTTCCTTGATGAATTGCCAGCTCTCGTCGAAGACCACGAGTTTCATGCGGCTGCGGTCGGAGAGGTACAGGTTTTTCGTGACAGCATCGATTACGAGAAGCATGACCACCTTGAAGAGCTCGGGCTGCGGTTTCAGAGACTCAAGCTCGAGGACGACGAACTCGTCATCGGCGATATTGAAATTGGATCTGCGGTTGAACCACTTTCCATATGAGTGGCCCGACGTGAATTCGGTCAGGTTGAAAGCAAGCGTCTGCGCAGTGTCCCTGAAGAAACTGCTCGTGTTTCCGTTCCCGAATTCTCCGGTGGCGTACTCCGGGAAACTCGCGAGATACCTGTACACGGTATCTACAGTTGCATCCGTACCTTCCTGGCTCCACGCCCAGCGCACCGCCGCCTTGATGAGGGACATCGCAGTCTCCGCTATGTCGGCGGGGATGATGTCCGTCGATGAGAAGCACATCGTGACAATGACCCCGACAACGGCCCGGAGCTGAAAATCCACGTCTTCCATGTCGACGAACGTGAAGGGATTGAGGCAGATGTTGGATCTGGCGTGGAAATCGAGGTATTTTGCGTTGAAAAGCCCCGACATTTTCCGATATGAGCCGCCGATATCGATGACCCTGATCATTGCATTGGCCGCGTAGTAGTTGTAAATGATGTTATTGATCGTAAAACTCTTTCCGGAGCCGGAAGCGGCGGCGATAAAGGCATTGTAATTACCCACTCCCTTGCCGAAAAAATCGATGCCGATCGGCTGACCCTTCCGGCCCACGAAGAGAAGCTGAGGCGGACCGCCGCCGGCGAAATCCGCCTGGACGGGCAAGGTCAGCGCCACGGCATCGCCGGGAGCCGTGAAGTCGCGCTCGAGATTATCGATGTTTTCACCGTCCGCAAAGTAAAGGCCGAAAGGCATCGACGCAATGAAAAGCGGGGGCAGGATCCCCTTGTCCTCCTGCATGACATAACCCTTCGCCTCCCACATCCTCTTGATCCTTGCTATGCTCTCGGCGGCGAGCTTCTCGTCTTCGCTCCATACCCACATGGTCGGGATGATCCTTACAAAGGGAACCCCCTTTTCGATGTCGTCGACCGCTCTCATGTACTCGTCTTTCTTGCGCATGAGCGAAGGGGCGAATGAACCGGCGTACTGCTGCTGAAGAACGAGATTGCATTTCATGTGGAGCTTCATCTTGAGGTTCTGGAAGACTATGTTGAGACTGTAGAGAAAAGGCGTCAGGATCTGGTTAGCATCGGATGTTACCCCCCAGACTCCGCCGAAGAGCTCATTGGTCTGGAACGCGTCCACTTCTTTGGGATAGTTCTTCACGGTCGTGCAACGGAAATAACGCTTCCCCATCTTTATGTGCGACATGGTTTTGGTAATCACGGTATCCGAGAAGATGACCTGCCGGTTGATAGGAATGCCTTCGTTATAATGACCGTTGTTGCCTGACGGCCTGTCGTTGAACACCTTCCGCATCCAGTCCACGAGCCCTTCAGGGATCAGGGCCTCCGGTTGCAGCCGCGCGCCTTTCAGAATTTCATTCACGTTCGAATAGATGTCGAGGAGGTTGATATCGGAGCCGTTGTCATTTTTCGGGGGCATCTTGAGGCAGACGAAGAGTCGAAAATCCCTGATAGGCATCCTCTGCAGGATGTCGAGACCGTTCACTCCGTCGAGGAGGAATCGCGAAAAGCGCTCCGCGGCCTCTTTCACGACGGGCAGGTTTCTCGTCTTGCTGTTTTTGTACTGCTCTATACAATCCTCTATGTACTTGTCCGCATAAAGGATGAACTGCATGATGGAGCCGTTCGGGATCCCGATCCGGAAGAGCCCTTCGAGTGTCTTTATGGTCTGTTCGCCGGCAAACGCAAGGGGGGAACACTCCCAGATAAATCCGACGGTATCATCTATATTGTGATAGGCCCTGGTGTCAGGATCGTATGCGATCCAGGGAAGGCTCGGGGAGAGTTTGTCCCGCCTTGTCATTTCATTGATCTCCAGGCGGGAAATATCCCGGTCTTTTCCAAAAAGGAGGTTTAAAAGACTTTTCAGCATTCCAGAATTTTCCGCAGCCGGTTTGGACCCCTCTGTCCCGGCCGATACGGTATTCGTTGTTTCCGTCATTATTTATTCCTCCTGCTCGACGAGATAATCCCCGATTACCCACCTGGGTTCATCGGCCATGATGAAAACGTAACGCATCATGTATAGCTCGTTTAAGTCACCCTTGTACGGAAGCATGAGTACCCGCATGACCCTGGGGGGAGCCAGGAGCGGGGTATTGGGCTTTTTCAGGAGACCCGCAAGTTTCCTGTTTACTTCCCTCTGGTACATTGTCTCGGAATTTCCCGTATCGGCGGAAGAGCCGTTGCGGCTGAGGGATGACTCTTTCTTTTTGTCCATGGATTGTCTGTAGGCGCTTTCCACCTGGACGCACTGACCCCTGTCGTAACTGGGACAGGCAAATTCGTCGCCGTACGGATTCATCGCCTTTCCGATCGATCCGCATCCGTAAATACCGAAAAGGCAGATCGCCAGGGACGCACATACTGTTAAAGGGATCCCTCTCATCTCTGTTTCCCTCCCGTATTGATTTCCTTTATGTTGAGCTCAGTCCCTTCGGAAACCACGAGCGTGACGTCACGAACAGCCCCGACCTCCACGACCGGCATGGTCTGCCTCGCAAGGTCAAGATAAAACTTCTGAAGTTCCTTGGATGCCTGGGAAAGTCCCTCTCCAAGACCCGCCTGCGCGGTCTTGCCCGTATCAATGCTCTGTGTCGTGCCGAGCGGGCTTACCGCAACCGTCTGGGACTGTGCCTTGAACGCGTCGCCGATGCCGCCGAAGAAACCCGCCAGGAGCGAGCGCGCAATAACCGATCCCATCTTGGATATGACTTCTCCCCGAAGCCCGATTTTTCCATCCGTATCGACGACGAAGCCTTTAAGCTCCTGGTCTATTACGGACGTACCTTTTCTCGAGAGGCATGAAAGGTTTTTAATCCGCAGATGCGCCCTTTCATCGGCAAGGCTCCCGTAGCCATCGCTGATCACAAAACAGCCTTTGAGATTGGCCCGGACTTTATTGGGAAGGAAAGCGAGATCTTTAATACGCAATAAAACCGGTACAGGGTTTGACTTTCCGCCCTCTACCGTCGGGGCATCGAGCCCCGATAACATAGTCGCCGCCATGAAAGAAGGTGGAAGATATACCGAGTTCTTTTTGCTTTTTTTTTCCGCGTCGCGGTCTTTCGACTCGAGGATGTTCTTGTTGGTGGCTATTTCAATTCCGCCCACGGTCTCCCTGGTGTCATCCTCGATTTTTCCCTTCTGCTCCGAAAAACCCGGCGCACCCGGTGACGAGACAGCCTGGCTCGGAGGAGGGGGGACGGGAATCGGAGGCACCACCGGCCTTGCGGCGGACACGGTCTTAACAACACTTGCAGGCGTGCCAGCAGCTGCCTGTGCCTGAGGTTTTGTGGGGCCGGTTTTCAGTGTTTCCCGGGCTTGCAAAGCCGGAGCCCCCGGTGTTGCGGAAGCCCTGGACTGTTCGCCTTCCATCAACTCGAGTCTTTTTTTCACTTCCTCGAAATCCTTTACGTACTTATCGATCTTCCTCTGTCCTTCAAGGTAAGCGGATTTCTCGAGCTGGTGCTCGTCTATCTTGATTTCTTTTTTCTGGACCTGTTGTTGAGCCGGCTGTGGACCTCCCTGTCGCGTCTTGGCGACGTAGCCCCCCAACCCGAGGGCAATACCGGCAGCAACCAGCAGGAAGATAACAAGAAATGATTTCCGTTTCGGTGCAAGGTCATTCCAGAATCCCCCCAACGCACGTTTAAGGAAGCTCATTTTGTCTTTCCTTTCCGCTGTTGCTTCAACATCTCCTTAGCGTCGGCCGAAGCCCCCTTGGAGGAAACAGGATCGGTCTGCCCGGAAGCGGCCTTGGATGGTGAAGTTGCGCTTTCTGTGCTCTTGAAGTCATGGTCGATCCTGATGGCCGGCTCCGATGCCGCCGTATTGCGTTCCTTGATCATCTCGCAGATGAAGAGCCGCACATTTTCGCCCTTGTTGAGAATCATCTTATCGAGAGATACAGCCAGAGTGTCTTTAGTAAGGGGCAATTTAAGAAAATCTTTCTCATCCAGTTCTATCCGGACCACACGGGAACTCTCCCGAATGCCGAGGATGAATTCCTTGAGCTGCAGCCCTTCGCCATCGGCAACCACCGTACGGTTAAGATATATGGTTATATCTTTGAAAATGCCCTCAATCGGCACGCGGTTCGTCTGGACATTGAAGCTTTCCGGGATCTCGCCGGTGTATACAGCCCTGATCATCGCAAGCATCTTTTTCTCTGTGGACATTCCGCTGAAAAAGGACTGGTTCTTCTTGATCCTGTCCCCATCCCCGGATGACAGCCGGATGGTCTGTGCCGGAATACGGTCAGGTACCGCAATGATGTTGTAAGTCGCATCGCCGCATACGATGAACATCTCCGACGCTTCGGGTGAGAAATAGCTTTTTCTACCCTGCTTCAAATGCTTGAATTTCAGGAATGCATCCTTGCCCGCGAACGATACTGTCATCCCCTTATCCCTGGAGAAGACGACATCCCGGATATCGCCGCTGCTACAGGTTATCCGGTTTACATCGTTGTCGCTGACGCGGACAGCGGTAGGTGCTTCCGGCATAACTATCGAGGGCTTGCTCGCGCTCTCGACTACTCGCTGCACGTCCGGAAATTTCTGCCGGCCTCCATCGAAATCAGCCTTCTCCATTTTATAATCATTTATATCACGGGGTTGTTCGAGCCCGGGCAAAGCCGTGTCCCTGCGTGAGCAGTTTTCTGCATTCGCACCGCATCCGCGTGCTGTAACATGCGGTCTTTCAGCCTCTCCTCTTTTCTTGATGCTCTCAAGCACCGCCTGCTGTGCTTTGATATCGTCAAGAAACTTACCGGTCTCATTCGTCGGAGACGATTTCCTGGTTTGCGAGGACGGGGAGGAGGCTGCCGCCGGCGGCTTCTGCTCATCGGCAACCGCGACGGCGGCAGTAAGTAACAGGAGGACGCCTGTCAGAGTTTCAATAAAGACGTGTTTCCTGTCCATCATCTTCCTGTGCTCCCGTTCCCATCGCCTGTTTCAGAAACGGAAAGTATGGAGAACTTGCCGTTGTTGATCTTGTATTCTATGAGATAGGTCTTGGCGAGATCCTCCACCTTGCGGTCGTCTATATAAAGCCTGCGCACACCAAAGACTTCGACCCGCTTTTTTACGGTATCGATAGAGACACGATCTATATAAAAAGACGAATTCGAACGTGTCTCGATGACATTTTCCGCCAGATTGTAGAAGGTGGTCTTGCCGGCCGCATAAGCCTCGGGAGCGAAAAGCGTGAGGAGTTCCTCGAATTGTCGTTTCACAGTGGCCGGTGTATAGTTAAATGCCAGCCCTGACACATAGCGGGAAAACGCCATAACATAGTTTTTGTCGAGATAGTCCCCCCGGATCTCCGCCTTCACATCAAGACCAGGAGGCACAATGATCACTCGCTGGTAGTTAAGGGACCGCTGGATCATCACAGTATTGAAGAGCACGACTATACCGATAACGGTCACCACGAATCTCAGAAGCCTGTTTTCAGCCTGGACATCGGCTTTTTTGTTGAGAAAGATTTTGAAATTCATTTGCTCGCCTTTATTCAATGAAAGTGTCCTCGAAATAGCTCGGGTAACCCTCAAGCTTGATGAGCCCCGCAAAGTAGAGCACGTGCCGGAAGAAACCGCGGGGGAAGCGTTTCTTCAGCCGTCCGTAGTACCAAGGCCCCACGATGACCATCATCCACATGTACCAGCCTCCATAGATCAGAGCAAAAGTGAAAGCGGCGATCATGATTCCCATGTCGTCCGGCTCAAACCAGAGGACCTGGATAGGCGCAGCGAGGTATTGGGGAAACGGCCTATGCATACGCCTCCATCTAAAACAGGAGGCCCAGGCTTGTGACAATCGCATCCGCCTTGAGCAAGGCTGCGCCTCCGAGGAGTGCGGGAATGGCCCCTCCGATATTCTGCCGGATCGCGAGACTTGCCCCGTACGCTACAGCCCCGAGGCCGGCAACAAACCCGATGGGACCCTTTAATATAGAATTGACCGACAGGTCATAGATGTCATAGGCAAAGCTGCCGGCGGCAGGGGCGCCGATCGCGAAAGCATCCCTTGCGGCAAGAAAAATTGTGACAACAGCCGGAATAACAATCAACCAGGGACGAATGCACAAGTCTCTCATTGCATGATCTCCTCTTGTGATAAATTATTTCAACAGCTCGTCCATCATCCGGAAATTCGCACCGGCAACATATTTACCATCAATCCAGAATACCGGTGTGCCGTTGATCCCGATTTTATTGGCCGCATTCGCGTGTGCGACCAGCATGTCCATGGCCCGGGAAGGAATAATTTGTTTACTCATATCCTCCTTGTCCAGTTTGCCCGACATGACGTCGTAATAGGCTTTGGCCTTGTCGGAAGCCGCCAGTATATACTTGCTCTTTTCTTCCGCCCTGGGATGCAGTGCCGGCATCGGCCTTAGAAAGACGTATTTCGTGACGTCTTTCCCCTTGAGATACTCAGCGGCTCTACGGCAGTGAGGGCAATCGGGGTCAGTAAACTCGATCACTTTGTGCCTCCCGTTACCGATCACAAGCGCAGACTCGAGCGGTATCTGGCTGAATTTCGAAGCCTGTATGGAATCCTTTTTCTCCTGAGTGAGAGATTTCATATTCTTGTCAATAAGGTCCCCGAAAAGAATCATGTCGGCTCCGGGAAAGTAATAGAACACCAGAAACCCGCCCCGTCCCGTCATCTCGTAGACGCCCTCGATGGGAGTCTTTGCGGCGGACTGCGCCCTGATGCCGGGAAAAGACGCACTGAATTTCTGCAGCACCTCCTTTTCAGCGGATACTGACACTGCCTGGACCGCGGACGCCGGGATCCGGTCTTTTTTCGCTTTGTTCGGCGGCGCAGGAAAGCCGGACGCAGCAACAATCAACGCGAAAAATACAATAACAGGTGCAATAAAAAATCTTCTTTTCATTTAACCGTCTCCTTTTCGTATATCTTTGTAAACCGCAGTGGCAGCCGGATCTGCACGACCGGAGTGACCGTGATTTTCTCCGGCGCCTTTCTTCGAGGACAATTTCCGCAAATGATGAATCCCCTGCCTTCGCCGGCGGATTCCACCACCTGGCCGTATTCGTATAGAATATCAGCCGGCCGGACCTCGGTAGCAAGGCAGGTGGATGCGGCAAGAATCAAACCTAGAGGAACACTGATTGCTGATTTCACTTGTAGGGCCTCGTATCGAGTAATTTCATTACAGCTTCCCTTCCGTCGTTTAAGGCCTTCTGGATTCTTTCCTGCAGTAGGCCTTCATTGTAACCGCTCCAGAGTAACCAGAGGCAGAGCAACATAATCAGAATGAATATACTCTTGATGATATGGAAATGGAGAAATCCCTTTGAACTGTTAAGTCTCGTGTGGAGGCGAGAAGGGTGCATGGTCTCCTCCGTTCAATACTTAATATCAGGAGCCGTTAAAAAAATGTTTAATTCGGTGATTTATGTGAGGAAAAAGGACAGTCGACGAAAGGTAAACCGGTGGAAATTAAAATGTTCGACTGGAGAGAGCCGCCGGACCCTTGAACATTTCGGGGGCAGGCTCCCGGCTTTTCACTTCGAGAGGAAATCCAGGACCAGCCTGTTGAATTCCTCCGGTTTTTCGAAGTTCGGCATATGACCGCACTCCTCAATGATGTGGAGCTCGGAGCCGGGGATCTTTTCGAGGGCGGTAAAGGCGTGCTTGAGCGGGAGCACCGCATCCTGCCTTCCCCATATGATCAGAGTGGGGGCTTTTATCCGGTGGAGATTCGACAGGATATAGGACAGTGCCTGCTTATTCACCCCGAAAATGTTGCACATCGACCTCAAGACCTTCAGCAGGGCCTTCCGGGCGCCGGGGAGTGAAAAGAGCTCGTAATACAGTTCCGTAAAGGCTCCCTTCAGAATCGCGGGATTCAACACGGCTGGCTTGAAGAAAAGATAGACTTCTCTTTTGCTCGGTTTTGTCAGGACTTCGCCGACCAGGGGGAGGGACATGATCCTCATGGACAGGGGAAGTTCCCGACCGAGCCCCGCACTGTCCACGAGGACGAGCTTCTCGATTTTTTCAGGATGGTGGAGCGCATAATGCAGGCAGATCCCGCCCCCCATTGAAAGGCCTACGAGCGTCACCTTTTCAATGTTCACAGCGGCCAGGAATCCATCCACAAAACGGGTAAAAAAAGAAGAGTCGTAGGGACCAACCGGCTTATCGGACCGCCCGAAACCCGGCAGGTCCACGGCGTACACGCGATGCCCTCCCGCGGAGAGTGCCTGTATATTTCGCTCCCATATTTCTACTGACGCGCCGAACCCGTGAATGAGCGCAACCGCCCTTCCCCGGTTTCCCGCCTGCTGATAGCGGATCCTGAGCGGACCTACAAGGACGTATCTGTCTTCCGGTCTTTCAGGCATGAGCTTCCCGAGCCATTGTCAGAATTCCGATTTTCCAGTACTCGCCGGCAGAAAAATGTAAAAAACCGTGCCGACGCCCACTTCGGATTCGACTGTAATCAGGCCGTCATGATTTTTTATAATAGAGGAGGAGATCGCCAGGCCCAGTCCCATCCCCTTTCCTTTTTCCGCGGTCTTGGTCGTAAAGTACGGGTCAAAAATCCTGGAGAGGTTTTCCCTGGGGATACCGGGTCCCCGGTCCCGTATGGAGATCCTTACATAATTTCCTTTCGGCAGGGACAATCCCTCTTTGACGCCAATCGCAATGTTGCAGGCCTCCAGATCAATCTCCCCCCCGCCGGGCATGGCCTCTCTCGCATTCACGATTATACTCTGAATGACATGCTTAAGCTGCTTTGTGTCGACATTAACCATCCAGAGGTCGCCGGCAATGGAAAAGCGGCATCGGATTTCGGACCCGCTCAGGGCCTCTTCCACAGATTCCCGCAGGAGAGGGGCAATGGATACCACTTTCCGCAACGGGTATCCGCCCTTCGCAAAAGTGATAAGGCGGTGAGCCAGCTCCTTGGCCTGCAGACCCGCTTTTTCCGCGATCGCCAGCCCTTCCTCCAGGAGCTTGTCTTCGTCGGTGGCCGACAGTCTTGCAAGAAAAATATTCCTCAAAATGGCCGACAGCAGGTTGTCGAAATCACGTGCCACACCCCCGGCGAATGTGCCGAGCGACTCGAACTTCCTGATCCTGATGAGTTCATCCTCGGCACGCACCCGCTCTGTGATGTCTTCAAGTGTCTCGATCGCGCCGACCATTTCCCCGCGTGAATCCCGGATGGCAGCCGCCGTAAAGCGAAGCCATTTCCCTGCCTCTCCGAGCTCCGGGAAAAAATCGGTCGCCTCGTACGCCTCTTCAATCAAAACCGACTTGCTCCCCTTACCTGAATACCACTCGCGGACCGTGTCAAACGCCTCATCCACGATGAGATCGGCCATGCAGGGCCTTTCCGACCGGTAGAATGCCCTCCAGTGCTGATTCGTGCCAACTACGTCCTCGGCTTTAATTTTACTGAGCTCTTCGAGGGCCCTGTTCCAGTAAAGCACCCGATGATCACTGCCGATGACGAACGCCGGTATCGGGGAGCCCTGAATGATGCTCTCCAGCCGCCGTTCGCTTTCTTTGAGCGCATCCTCGGCCCGCTTTCTTCCCGCTTCCTGGGCCTCCAGTTCGCGTACCCTGTCCTCAAGGGCCTCCAGTTCACGGATCAGTTCTGCTTTTGTCCTGTCCTGCCTTTTCATCTCCGCCTGCGATCCCAAAAAGCAAAATCCCGTCTCGTTTATTGCAGACGGGATCTGAAATCGTCCTGGCCATGGCGCCCGACCGAATATTAGCACGTTGCTGGAAAAACGCTCATCGCCCAGATGCAGGCGATGGCTAAAGATTCCGGGCGAAAGACAAGCAGCTGGTCCGCGCCTCTTTCACCTTTGGTCTTCAGCAATTATACGCGAGTTCATTTAATAATTCAAGCGATTCCCTCTTGAACCCGAGCTATATGTCAAGGGAGCGGTGTCAACATAATTGTTTTTCGCATACTTTCGAGGCTCAATATCGTTTGTACTGTCTTGTGCTTTATGATAACTTTTATTTATGTACCCGAAAAAGAGCATCCGCCTATGCCCTCATCTTTGCATCTGGAATCGCGTACCAGGCAAGACGGGCTTTGCCGTAAATTGAATGCGGCGACGCTATTGAACGGACATGAATGCCCCTGAAAGCAAATTTGTAACAGTCAACCGTCTGAAACTACACTACCTGGAGTGGAACGAGTGTGAAGAGCCGGCCATGATCCTGCTTCACGGGATCGGCGATAACGGCTATATCTGGGAGCATTTCGCCCGGATGTCGGCAGATTATTTTCGCATCATCGCGCCGGATCAGCGAGGACACGGCAGAAGCGAATGGGCCATCCCTCCCGCTTACTGCTGCGACGATTATGTGAGCGACATTTCCGCGCTGATAGACACTCTCAAACTGAACCGCCTGATACTCATGGGGCATTCCATGGGGGCCCTGCACGCAACGCGTTACGCATCTCTGCATCCCGAAAAAATCGCCGCTCTGATCCATGTCGATATCGAACCCTGCCCGCCGGCATGGAATAAAAAGTACCTGGCCAATCTTTACGAATCTCTTCCGGATACTTATGAATCGGTTGAAGAATACATTGAACAGGCCCGGATAAACAGTCCTTTTGCCGATAGGGAGACGCTGTTGGCCGTCGCCCTGCGCTCTCTTGACAGGGGAGTGGACGGAAAATTCCGGCGTCAGTACGACAGGGAGGTCCTCCGCTGTTTCGATGCTTATGACCTGCGTCCTGATTTGAGAAATATACGTTGCCCTTCGCTCATCGTGCGCGGGCGGCAGAGCCGGGTCATGAGCAGAGAGAAAGCCAGAGAAATGAGCCTTGAGATTCCGAACGGGCGATTAGCCGAGATACCGGAAGCAGCGCATCCAGTGCATACGGACAATCCCCGCGGATTTGGGCGGGCCGTTCTCGATTTCCTCAGCGGGATAAGTCTGATCGCCCGGCGTACTTCTGGCGACGAATTTCAGAAGAACCAGGATCTGTCCAGGAGGTAAGTCCATGAAAGACTCTAATCCGCAGTTGATGTACCGCAGCAGGATCTTCGAAGTCTATGAAGAAGATGTTTCCATGCCGGACGGACGGGTGGTGCGGCAAAGCCGCATAGAACACAAGCCGACCATTGCGGTAGTACCCGTGGATCCCGCGGGCAGGATAATCCTTATCCGGCAGTACCGCTCGGCGGTCAGGCAATACCTGCTCGAGATACCCGCGGGCACTCTGGACAAGGCGGACGAATCCATCGAACAATGTGTCCAGCGGGAACTGGCGGAAGAAACCGGTTTCAAATCCGGGCGGCTCGTCAAACTCTACGAAGGATATCTTGTACCCGGGTACTGTGATGAATATATGCACTTCTATCTGGCTCTCGATCTCTTCGAGGAAAAGCTCCCCTCGGATGAGGACGAATTCATTGAGACGGTTTTCACGACAGTCGAAGAAGCGCTCTCCATGATCAGGGACGGATCCATCAAGGACAGTAAAACCGCGCTTGGAATCCTTCTGGCATCAGGGTACCTGAACGGAAAGCAGGCAATCCGACAGACGGAGTCGTCATGGCGGAAGTGAAGCAATTCCGCTACGCCGCGGACAATCTAGGGTATCTTATTTACAGCGCCAGCCAGGCTGTCGTCGTCGATGGAGGTGCTTTCCGGGATATTCTTTCTTTTATCCGGTCCCGCAACCTTGATCTCCTGTGGATTTCCAACACGCACTCCCATGCAGACCATATGGTCGGCAACCGCGCCCTCCTGGAAAACTCCAATGCCCGCTATCTGAGCTACTTCGACCTGCTTGATATGCGGCTCCTGGAGCTCAACGGAAGCAGCATCACCGTTTACCGTACCCCGGGTCACACAGTCGATTCCGTCTGCTTTCGCACAGGCCGTTTCCTCCTGACCGGCGACACCCTTTTCAACGGTACTGTAGGGAATTGTTTTTCAGGCGATCTGAAGATCTTTTTCCATTCCGTCAAAAGGATCATGACCCTGCCCGGGGATACCGTGATTTACGCGGGGCACGATTATGTCCGCGATTCCATGAAATTCGCCCGCAGGCTCGATCCGGACAACCCGGATATCGATTCGTTCATGAAGAAATATGAACCCGGCCACGTGCTTTCGACCCTGGATGATGAGTTCAGGATCAATCCCTATCTGCGCTTCAATGAGGAAAGAATCGTATCCTTGTTGAAAAAAAGGGGACTGCCCGTGGACACGGAATGGGACCGCTGGAAATCCCTGATGAGTATCGAGTAATATTGTCACTGGACGCCGGTCGCCGAAAGCATCCGCGGAAATCCGGGGCGAAAGTTTTTTCAACAACCGTCGATGGACATGGGGACTCTCGAGGATATTTCCTTGAACCCGAGCTTACGGTAGAGATCATCCGAATCCTTGACGGCTATCAGGCCGATCCACGATATCCCGTCTTCCTCGAGGCGTTTCATGATGAGTTTTACGATCCGGGTTGCGATCCCCTTCCTTCTGAAGGATTCCTTCACTATGACGTCCTGAATGTAGGCGTCACTGGCCCTGTCGCTGATCGCCCTGCCCATCCCGACGATCTCTTCCTCTTTTATGGCGACGACAAAGCAGTGGCTTCCCGAAACGATCCGGCGGGCCCTGCCAGGAATACTATCGTCTTCATCCGTCCACCACCCCGCAGCCCGGTAAAGCGTCTCTATCTGCCCGATCTGTCCGGGATCCGGCCTCACCACAAAAAGGTATTTCACTTTTTCTTCGTGCTCTCTATGCGAGGCCATCAGCCTTGCACCTGCCCGGCATGTTTTCTGTTGTTCTGATCATAGGATGGAGATACAGGCATGTCAATCCAGAATTCGAAGTCCAGGTCTTTTTGAGCATTGAGATTTTGATATTGGCATTTGTTTCGAATTTAAAGTTTCGTGCTCAAAATTTTGCTATGGCGACGGCTGCCAGCGCGACTGATACGATCAATTTGATCAGTACGCCTGGGAATAACCCGCTGAACATATCTGCGGCGTGTTTTTCGAAAAGATTCGGTTCATTGCCGGGTTGCCTGACACCAGCCTCCTTTGATCCCGCATGCCACACCAGAAATCCCGTTGCCGCGCCGGCAAGAACCGTCCCGGCCAGAAAGCCGATGGTAATTCCGGGGCCGGCAAGAAAACCTGCTGCAAACAGGATCAGCAAAATCATGATGAAAGGCAGGTATATCCTTTTCCATGAGGGGCCGGTTTTAAGAAATGACGAGAACATCAGGTAAGCAGCGGCCATACCTAAGATAAGCCCCGCCATACCCGGAAGAATGTCCGGTGATCCCCGGAAGCCTTCTTTAAGAGTCGCAGCATAAGCAGCGCATCCCGCCGAAGCGGCAAAGATCGAGGAGGTCAGGACATATCCCCGCCCCGGATCCGGCGACCTGCGACTGTGTATCATCCCGCGCAGATAGGATTCTCCCTGTCCACCACCACTGCCGGGTTTTCTGAAAAAACGACCTGCAATGTTGAGAGCGGCCGACACAGATAAAGTTCCGCTGATCCCCAGAGCCGCGAGAGCTACTCCGTAGAGACCTGCAAATATGTGAGACATCCAGATCGCGGTCGCCGTGAAAACAGCCGGCAGTATTACTCCCTCCGCTCGTGAAAACAGATACTCAGCCTTACCCACTCTCTCGGGGCTGCTGTAATAATCAATGAGTAATCCCGTCAGAAGAGGAATCACAGCACCCAGCGAGACTGCCCAGAAGGGTCCCGACCTGTCCAGCATCCCGGCTTCGGCAAGATCATCTGAAGAAAATACCGCCATGTTCTTCCTGACCAGCAGAAATGCGACTGCAATGAATATCCCGGCTGAGATCCACCTGCTCCAATGCGCCTTTTCTTTTGAGAACAGGATAACGGCGATCCCAGCCAGCGAGGCGAGATAACCCGCCACAACAAAAAGAACAGGCAACTCCTGCCATTCCGCATAACCGCCTCCGGTAACCGATCCTGCGATCATCGCCGAGGTGAATGACAGAATGAATGAAACCAGAAGATCCGTATTTGCTAGGGACACTGCGGTCGCCAGAAGAGCGGGGGTGCTTTTCCCTCGCATTCTCTCTGAACGTCCGGCCGCGATAACACAGAAAAACAGAACCAGGGCGCCCCCCACGGAGAAGCTTCCCATAGCAGCGGAATTATCCACCGCGGAAAACTGGAAGAGAAGACCGGCCACTGTCAGGACCAAACCGGGCGGAAGGAGGCCCGCCGCGGAGCCGGCATAGCGGGCCAGGCCCCATGCCCCGCCGCGGTAATCTCCGCCGGGTAAAACGGAAATGCCTCCGATCAGCAGGCAGGCAATGCGGAAGGCAAGGTATACGGAAGCGATCGCCGCGGCAACGCCGATTACGAATACAAAGGAGGGGATAAGGGAATCCAGGACAAAAAAAGGGGTAATGAAAGCGACGGCGGCCGCGAAGAAAAAAGGCAGCTCCCTTTTAGCCGCCCGGACGATTTCTTCCCGGCCCGCTTTCGACTCAGCCGGACCCCGGCCGATATATGAAAGATGACGAAGAGGAATACTCAGGATAGACGATGCCGTGATTCCGGCGAATCCAATGATGCTCGCATATATGCCCAGGAATTCCATCAATCCCGATCCGTTTTCCCTTCATGACCGCTGTTTCTCACGTTGAATTTATTCATCGCCTTTTGTATCTGCGAGGAAACGAGCATCCCGACCGCTTCACACGCCCGTTCGACCTGCCGCGCGACCAGCGGAATATCTTCCTTCGAAAAACTCTCCAGTACATAGGACTCGACCATTTCTTTCATCAGCGGCTTCCCGATGCCCATCCTTACTCGATGAAACTCCCGGGAACCGAGATGCTCCATTATCGAGAGCAGCCCTTTGTGTCCGCCCGCGCCACCTCCGGTCTTGACCCGCACTACCCACGGTTCCAGATCGAGATCATCATGCACAATGATCAGATCATGTATGTCCCCTTTATAATAGCTCAGAATGTCCCGTGCAGAGATCCCGCTCAGATTCATGAATGTCAGGGGCTTGACAAGCAGGGCGGCAATCCCCTCGATGAATCCCTCTCCGACAAGGGCGTTGAATTTCTTCCGGTTGACGGGAATCCCGTGAATCCCGGACAGTTCGTCAACGACCATAAAGCCCAGATTATGTCTGGTCAATCTGTATACGGCTCCCGGATTGCCCAGCCCGATGACGATTTTCATGTCGATCCCAGTCTATAATTTACCTTCGACAAGTTCAGCGACAGCATAGGCTCAATTTCTCACCTTTTTGGCTTCTGGCTCCTTGCCCTTTCTTCCTCGCCCTTAGCCCTTATAACAAAAAGCCCCGCTTTTCTCGAAGAAGAAACGGGGCTTCTCTGAAATAGAGCATATTCCTTTTTCCATGAGGGCTTGGCTACCCGGCCTTGTAAATCCAAACGTTGCTTAGCTTTCTTCCTCCTTGCCTTTAGCGGTAATCACTTCCGGCTCCTTTTTCTCCTCTTCACCGGCTCCCTCCTCGACCGCCGGTGCTGCTTCGAGAACTGTCTTGGCGGATACGGCTGCCACGGCGATATCCCCTGCGTCCAGAATTTCAATGCCTTCCGGAAGATGGATATCGCTGACCTTGACGGAATCTCCGATATTCAGGCCGCTCACATCCAGTTCTACATATTCCGGAATGGCGGAGGGCAGGCCGGCGATCTTCAATTCCCTTTTCAGATGGTGCAACTCGCCGCCATCGGCGAGACCGGCGGGAACGCCGGTCAGGTGAATGGGCAATTCCAGAATCAGTTTATGATCCATGCGGATTTCGTAAAAATCCGCATGGTAAAGACTCCTGCTAACGGGACTCGTCTGGAGTTCCTTTATCATCGCTAATTTCTCTACACTGCTTTTGCCGTCCTCGATCTTAAGTTTGATGAAAACGCTCTCTTTTCTCTCCCTTAACAGCTTGATCAATTCGGCTGTATTGACCGAAAGTGGAGTAGCTTCCGCACCGGCTCCATAAAATACGGCCGGCGTCCATCCTTGCACCCGCAGCCTCCTCGACGGCCCTTTCCCTGATTCTCTTCGGACGCGGGCATTCAATTCCATTGCTTCCATTTTATATGTTCCTCCTGAGATGATGGGCTCAGGGCTTCTTTTTTGAAGTTAAGCGGTCAGTTTCCTTTCCAGCGCCTGATGCCTTGCCCTTTAGCCTTTAGCCTCATATAAACAGCGAGCTCACCGAATCATTGTAATATATCCTTCTGACCGCCTCGCTTAAATGCCCGGCGACCGAAAGGACCTTGATGCGATCGCATGATTTCGCCTTTTCATGCAGGGGGATCGTATCGGTCACAATCACTTCCTTGATGTTGGATGCATTGATCCTGTCAATGGCAGGACCGGAAAGGATCGGATGCGTACAGCAGACCGAAATCTCCGTCGCCCCCGCTTCGGCGAGCGCCTCCGCCCCCTGGACGACCGTACCCGCCGTATCGATCATGTCATCGAGAATGATCACCCTCTTGTCTTTGACGTTTCCGATGATATTCATGACCTGGGATTCATTGGGACCTTCGCGCCTCTTGTCTATGATTGCAAGGGTCGCACCAAGCCTTTTCCCAAAGGCCCTTGCCCTTTCCACGCCTCCTGTATCCGGAGAGACAATGACCGTATTTTCCGAATATATCTTCCTCACGTACTCCAGCAATACGGGTGTCGCGAAGAGATTGTCGACCGGAATGTTGAAAAAACCCTGGATTTGGCCAGCATGGAGGTCGATCGAGAGGACGCGGCTCGCTCCCGCCGCCGTGATAAGGTCGGCCACCAATTTCGCGGTAATGGGCGCCCTGGGCGCGACTTTTCTATCCTGCCTCGCATAGCCGTAGTAAGGTATGACAGCCGTAATGCGGTCTGCGGACGCCCGCTTCATGGCGTCCATCATGATCAGCAGTTCCATGCAGTTATTATTCACGGGGGGACACGTGGATTGGATGATGAATACGTCCATGCCGCGCACATTTTCATTGATCTCGACCCTGGTCTCGCCATCGCTGAAAGTGGCTACATTGGCCTTGCCGAGTGCAATACCGAGTATGCCGCAGATCTTCGCCGCCAGTTCTGTATTCGAGTTTCCTGAAAAAATCCTCATTCTTTCGAGCATGTCGACACCTTCATCAAGATCGGTTTATAAATGGCTGGGGCGGGAGGATTCGAACCTCCGGATGCAAGAACCAAAATCTTGTGTCTTACCACTTGACGACGCCCCATTATGAGCGGATATCCCGCGTATTGCCGGATTATTCAAGTGAATGTGCGGTAAATACGGATAAGTCTTCCCGGCGGCTTAATGCCCTGTGTGCCTTTTCCGCGTCTTGCCGCCCGGCGAATACTCCGAAGACAGTCGGCCCGCTGCCCGACATCAGGGAGCCGAGGGCGCCATTCTCGATCAAAAGCCCCTTCAATTCCTTCAATGCCGGGTGAAGACTAAGGGTGACTCTTTCGAGATCATTCCAGAGTCTCCCGGCAATATCCTCAAGTGAGAAAAACTTTGGGATGTTAAACTGGATCATCTCTTTTGTCAATCCTAAATTAAGATTTTCATAGACCATTTTTGTGGAGATCTCGAATCCGGGATTGACCAGGACAAACCACATCGGCGGAATCTTTCCCGCGGGTTCCAGCCGGTCGCCTATTCCGAAAGCCCAGGCTGCGTTGCCGAAAATAAAAAACGGGACATCCGCCCCGATAGTCGCGCCGATTTCGATCAAATCATGGGGACTTAGATTAAAGCGAAACAGCTCGTTCAGGCTGACCAGGGTGGTGGCCGCATTCGAGCTCCCCCCTCCAAGCCCGGCCGCGACCGGTATCCTCTTCTTGATCACAATCTCGATCCCGGGGGATTCCGACACACGGGAGAACAACGCCCGGGCCGCCCGGTAAACTATATTCCTCTCGTCTTCCGGAAGCGAACTATCCGGGCATGTCACCTTGATCCCGGTGCCTGTGGGAATGAACAAAATCTCGTCATAAAGACTTATTTTCTGCATCAGGGTCGCCAGGTCATGGTAACCGTCTTGCCTCTTGCCCAGCACATGAAGCAGGAGATTGACCTTGGCCGGCGACTTCCTCACTATCATTGCCTGTCTTTTTCCTTTACGTACCTCATCCTCAATTCATAGAGGATCCCGTCCATCAGTTTCTTTTCGTCCTCGTTGAGGTTCCCCCGGGTCTTTTCCTGGATCATTCCCAGTATGTCGATCGTCTGTTTCGCCGCAGCCAGGTTACGTTCCGCCTTCTTGGAAACCGGGTCCGGGAAGTCCCCGAAATGATACATCGCCGAGGTGCTCAGCGAAACGACAAAATTAGAGAAATTGACCTCGGGAAAGTACTGCTCTTCTTTCTGCCTCTTTTCGCCTGCGGCCTCTTTCTTTTCTTCACGTTTTTCGCCGGCCTCGGCTCCGCGGTCTTCTCTGCGGACTTCGCCCGTCTCGCTGAAAGTACGTTTATCCTTTACGACAAAACCTTTCCCTTTGATTTCTTCCGCCATGGGGATACTCCTCTGAAAAAAATAGCTTCGGGCTTGTGATGATCTCGTAAAAAGTCCGCGTTGTCACTCTGAGCCTGTCAAATAGCCGCCGGGAATATAACTCATTGATATTACAGCATGCTTCGACAAAATCGGCATGACAACATACACTAATCCTGACGTTTTTACGAGATTATCGTTTGTAGAATTTTAAAACAGGCCTTTTTCACAACCCGCTATTCACTGGAATGCCGACTGTTTGCCGGTTCGTTCTTATATTTCCTGAGATATTGAAGAACACGTTTGACGTAGTTCCGGGTCTCCTGATAAGGGGGAATCCTGTTATTGTATTTCGCCACCGACGCCTCGCCCGCGTTATAAGCGGCCAGAGCCAGCGGAAGGTCGCCTTTGAATTGCGCCAGCAGGTATTTAAGATGCCGGACCCCTCCTTCGATATTACTCCAGGGATCGAAGGAATCATCAACTCGGTACGAATAGGCAGTCCCCGGCATCAACTGCATAAGTCCCATCGCGCCCTTGCGCGATACGGCCCGGTGGTCGAAATCCGATTCCGCCTTAATCACAGCCTTGATCAGGGCGTAATCCATATTGTGCAAATCCGCCGCTTTTATGATGAGGGGATCATAATCCGGATAATTTGCCCGCGACGAACGGGCATGGCCCGGACGGCCCTGCTTTGCCTCCCTCAACCACAATTTGAACTTGCGGTCCATCGGTACATTCGTGAGGTGGATAACCCCTTCCTCATCAACATACCTGTAGATATCCGCAGACAAACGGCCGGGCAGTACGATGACCGCGGTTGAAAGAAATATGAACAAAATAAGATGAACTCGATTCATTTATCCGGTTTCAAAGATATTTCTCCGGTATTCAGAAAGATCCTTCGAGACTCAGGATTGACTGCGGCCGGCCATCTTTCGCAATCTGGCGATCCTCTCCTCAATGGGTGGATGAGTGCTGAAAAGATTGGCCAGGGATCTTGCCGACAGGGGATTCACGATGAACATATGCGCAGTCGAAGGATTGGCATCCATGGGGATAGCCTGGGAGGCGCGGGAGAGTTTTTCAAGGGCGCTGGCAAGGCCGAAAGGCTTGCCCGAGATATGCGCGCCCCCCTCGTCTGCCAGATATTCACGCGACCGGGAAATAGCCATCTGGATAATCATGGCCGCAATGGGCGCCAGAATAGCCATCACGATCAGGCCGATTCCGCCCCCCCTGTCTTCCTCATCGCGTCCCCCGAATCCGAATATCGCCGACCACTTGGCCATGTTTGCAAGCATGACAACGGCCCCGGCAAGGGTCGCGGCTACTGAGCTGATCAGGATGTCTCTGTCTTTGATGTGGGTCAGTTCGTGGGCGATAACTCCTTCCAGCTCATCGCGGTTGAGAATACGCATAATGCTGTCTGTTACTGCTACGACCGCATGATTTTCGTCGCGGCCTGTTGCAAAGGCGTTCGGGCTTTCGGACGGTATCACGTATACTTTAGGCATGGGCAGGCCGGCTCTTAAAGCCAGGTTCCTTACAATACTGTACAGCTCCGGATAATCGCGCTCCGAAACCTCGCTGGCCTGGTACATTTTTAGAACAATTTTATCAGAAAACCAATAACTTGCGAAATTCATAACTGCCGCAAAGATAAATGCGATGACGACACCCTGCTTGCCTCCGAAATAACCCCCGATCAGCATGAGGAGTCCCGTCAATATACCCAGCAGCAGCCCCGTCTTTATAGTATTCATAATCCAGCTTCCTCCATATAATATTATCGAACTCGAAAAGCCAAAACTCAAATATTATCTCTATTTTCCTTCCGGAATGTCACTTCCCCCTTTTCATTCACATCCACAACAATGTGATCTCCTTCCGTAAACGTCCCTTCCAGTATCTTCACGGCCAGATTGTCCTGGACGATCTTCTGAAGGGACCTTCTCAGTGGTCTTGCTCCGTAAGTAGGACTATAACCCACTTTAGCAATATACTGCTTTGCCCTTTCTGTCAATTCCAGTGTCATCCTCCTCTCGGCAAGTCTCTCGGCGAGAAGGCCGATCTGGATGTTGATAATCTTGTCAATATCGCTGATGGTCAGCGACCGGAATATGATGATATCGTCAATCCTGTTCAGAAACTCAGGTTTGAACATCGATCTCAGGGCATCAAGCGTTCTGATCCGCCTTTCTTCCTCGCTCAACGCGAAATCATGGATCCACTCTCCTCCGATATTGGAAGTCATGATCACGATGGTATTTTTAAAATTGACAGTGCGCCCGTGGCCGTCCGTCAGCCGGCCGTCCTCCAGAATCTGCAAAAGGATATTGAACACATCTGCATGGGCCTTTTCGATCTCGTCGAAGAGCAGAACTGAATACGGCTTTCTCCTCACTGCTTCGGTGAGAAAGCCTCCTTCCTCATAACCGACGTATCCGGGAGGCGCTCCGATCAAACGGGCCACAGAATGCTTCTCCATGTACTCCGACATGTCGATGCGGATCATGGCCTGTTCATCGTTGAACATGAATTCCGCCAGCGCCCTGGCCAGTTCCGTCTTTCCGACGCCGGTAGGCCCCATAAAGATGAAAGAGCCTATCGGACGGTTCGGGTCCTGAAGGCCCGACCGGGCTCTTCTGAGCGCGTTGGAAACGGCGTGGATCGCTTCGTCCTGTCCGATGATCCTCTTCTTCAATCTCTCTTCCATGTGGATCAGCTTTTCCACGTCGCTTTCCATCATGCGGGACAGGGGGATCCCTGTCCACTTGGAGACTACTTCGGCGACATCCTCCGCCTCCACTTCTTCTTTGAGCATCTTCTTGTCTTTCTGGATCTCCGCCAGTCTTGCATGTTCATTTTCCAGTTCCCTGTTCAGATCCACCAGTTTTCCATAGCGGATTTCGGCGGCCTTTGCCAGATTGCCTTCACGCTGGGCATTCAACTCCTCTGTCTTATATTCCTCGATCCTGCTCTTGATCGCCTGTATCTGCTTGATCACTTCTTTCTCATTGGTCCAGTGGAGCATCATCCGGTCCTTCGACTCTCTTAACTCGGCAAGCTCCTTGTTTATTTTTTCCAGTCTCTCCCTGGATATTTTATCGGTATCGTTTTTCAGGGACTGCCGTTCGATTTCAAGCTGGATGATTTTTCTGTCGATGACGTCGATTTCAGCGGGCAGGCTGTCCAGTTCGATCCTTAGCCGCGAAGCCGACTCGTCGATCAGATCCACTGCCTTGTCCGGCAGAAAACGGTCGCTGATATACCGGTTGGAGAGAGTCGCCGCCGCAATGATCGCGGAATCCTTTATCCTCACGCCGTGATGGATCTCATAGCGCTCTTTCAATCCTCTCAAAATAGCGATGGTATCTTCGACGCTCGGCTCTCTTACCATGATCGGCTGAAACCTTCTTTCGAGGGCTGCATCCTTTTCGATGTACTTCCGGTATTCGTTCAGTGTCGTGGCTCCCACGCACCGCAATTCCCCCCTGGCAAGGGCCGGCTTCAGCATATTGGAAGCGTCGACAGCGCCTTCTGCAGCCCCGGCACCCACCACTGTGTGGATTTCATCAATGAAAAGAATGATCTCACCCTGGGCATCCGTGATTTCCTTGAGGACGGCCTTCAGCCTGTCTTCGAATTCGCCGCGGTATTTGGCGCCTGCGATCAACGAGCCCATGTCGAGACCGATCACCCTCTTGTTTTTTAAACTCTCGGGAACATCACCGTTTACAATCCTCTGTGCGAGGCCCTCAACAATAGCCGTTTTGCCGACCCCCGGCTCGCCGATGAGTACGGGGTTGTTCTTTGTTCTCCTCGAAAGGACCTGCACGATCCTCCTGATCTCTTCATTGCGGCCGATAACCGGATCAAAAAAACCTTTGCGGGCAAGCTCATTGAAATCACGCGCATACCGTTTCAATGCCTGGTATTTCTCTTCCGGATTGGGATCAGTCACCCTCTGGCTTCCCCGGATATCCACAAGCACTTTGAAAATATTGTCTTTCGTGGCGCCGATCTGCCTCAGGAGTTGTGGCGCAAGGCCCTGTTTTTCATCTGAAATCGCAATCAGAATATGCTCGACACTGACATATTCGTCTGAAAGACGGGCCGCTTCCGCCGAGGCATTGTCAAGCACCTGTTTCAATCTCTGGGTGATATATATCTGCCCGGGCATGCCGCTTCCCATGACTTTCGGGGTTCTATTCAGGAAGCTCTCCAGCTCGCGTTCGATATGCCGTTGATCAGCTCCGAGCTTTTGGAGAATCGAGCCCACTATCCCCTCAGGCTGGCGCATAAGGGCCAAAAGAACATGCTCTACATCTATCCCCTGATGACCGTAAGTTTCGGCCAGCCTCTGAGCGTCGTTCAATGCCTCCTGAACTTTTAAAGTAAATTTTTCAAATCTCATCCTATCCCCCTTATTCAACGGGTTTTTCAATACTAACGATAATTCTACCTTTCTTGAATACCCGTACCGTTCCTGTTGATTCGGAAACGACGACGGCGACGGCATCGGTTACAGCCGTAATCCCGGCAGCCGCCAGATGCCTGCTGCCCAGTCCCTTTGGAAAATCTTTGCTTTCCAGGGCCGCACTGATGTGGCTCCCCGCCGTCATCAAAACGCCGTTACTCTTGATTATAAAAGCGCCGTCCAGCGCGGAAAATTCTTTAATAGTATCTTTCAGCGCGGGATTGAGTATATTCTTCTCTTCTTCCTGGTATCCCGCAAAAGGATTGATAATGATCTGTCTCGAGTACTGAAGCACCCTTTCGTGATCTCCCAGAATAAATATGGTCCCGACGGAACGGCCTTCCCTCCCCTGCGAGCCCAGTTCAAGGGCAATATTGAGCACCGCTTCGAATACCTCCGGCTGGAGCCCTTCAAAAATGCTGGTAATATACTCTGAGGTCAGTATCTCGAACTCCCGGCCGACATCTATGATCATGATGCTGTCCACGTAGCCGAATTTTGGAATACCCGTGAGACAAACGACTTTATCCCCTTTTTTGAGAAGACCCATGGCAATTCCCTTGGTAATGGCTATCTTTATCTGCCCCACACGGGTCAATTTCAAATTGGGAATCTTGAGGATGGAACTGCTCTTCACCAGGTCTTCCGGGATTTCCTTATCCCCTCTCGTTACCAGGATCGTCTGGGCGGATGATTTCCCTTCATTCACTATGCCGGGGTTCTGGTCGACGTCGATCCAGTACATAACGGCTTTGGCCCCGATTTCGTCCCCTATTCTATATGCAAAATCCACAATCAACCGGCTCAGCATTGCCGTCATTTGCCCCCCAGGAGTTTTTGATCGTACCTTTTTTATTTTATCCGATCCCTCGCTCATTGCCTTAAGTTAAGCACAAAGTCCGCTTCTGTCAAGTAATGCAACCGCAGGGGATTATTTGTTTTTAAACCGCCTTGACGATTCCGGGAAAAGTCGCTAATATGTATTAAATTTGTGGATCACAGGAGAAAGAAATGAAACACGACCAGCTCATCGCCACCAGCGCCCTGGATTTGTACATGGCGCAAATCAACTCATTCCCGATTCTATCCGCAGAGGAAGAATTCGAGCTGGCGGTCCGCTTTCAGAAATTCAATTCCATGGAAGCGGCCGAAAAGCTGGTAACCTCAAATCTCCGGTTCGTCGTCAAGATCGCCCACGAATACCGAAACTACGGGGTAAAGCTAATTGATCTCATTCAGGAAGGTAACATCGGCCTCATGCATGCCGTCAAGAAGTTCAACCCCTACAAGGGATACCGGCTTATTTCCTATGCAGTCTGGTGGATCAGGGCTTATATACAGAATTTTATCATAAAATCCTGGAGCCTTGTCAAGATCGGAACAACTCAGGCGCAGAGGAAGTTGTTTTTCAAACTCAACCAGACCCGGAAAAAACTACAGAATCTCTCGTCCAGGAATCCCGAATTCGCCGAGATCGCCGAATCGCTTAATGTCAAGGAATCGGAGATAGAGGAAATGGATATCCGGATGAGCAACCGCGATCTCTCCCTGGATGCAAGCATTGATGATGAAGGGGAATCCGCTTATATCGATCAGTTGATGTATCAGGGGGAAAACCAGGAGGATGCGCTGATCAAGAAAGAGGAAACCTCGCTCGTAAGAATGAATATAGCGGGGGCGCTTTCGAAGCTGAACGAGAGAGAGCGCTATATTGTCATCCACAGGATCATGGCCGACGAGCCGCAAACTCTTCAGGAGATCGGTGACCGCTTTAAAATCACCCGGGAGCGGGCAAGACAGATAGAAAAGGATGCGATCAAAAAAATGCGGGAGGCCATCATCTACCTGGGGAAGGAACCGAAACTGCTGCCTGCGGCATCCTCTTCATAGTACACCCGAAAAAAATAAGATATTCTCTTCTGGAAAGCAATCAACACCCCGATTTCGTCATGACCTGATTTTCTCGGATTCCTATCTTCGCTCGGACTGCACCGCGAGATTATCGAACCGGGTGAATTTTTCCTGAAAGACAACCTTCACGGTTCCAACCGGACCGTTTCTTTGCTTGCCGATTATGATCTCCGCGAATCCCCTTTCCGGATTATCTTCCGACTTGTTATAAACCTCATCCCGATATAGAAAGAGGATCACGTCCGCGTCCTGCTCGATCGCACCCGATTCCCTCAAATCGGCCATTTGAGGACGCCGATTTGTCCGGTCCTCCACTTTCCGGTTGAGCTGAGAAAGGGCTACGACAGGGATATTCAATTCTTTCGCCAGGGCCTTCAAGGATCGACTGATTTCGGAGATTTCCTGCTCTCTGTTATCTCTTGGATCCGTCCCCCGCATTAACTGCAAGTAATCGAGAATTATGAGCCCCAATCCGCTTTCGGCTTTCAGCCTCCTCGCTTTGGCTTTCATTTCAAGGACGGTGATGGCCGGTGTGTCATCGATGAAAATCATGGTCTCGGAGAGGCTTCCTGCGGCTGTCGTCAGTTTCGGCCAGTCTGTTTCTCCCAGAAAGCCCTTGCGGATCCTCTGGGAATCCACCCTCGCCTCCGATGAAAGCATACGCAGGGCAATCTGTTCTTTCGCCATTTCAAGAGAAAAGATGGCCACCGGTATCCCTTCCTGGATGGCGGCATGCTGAGCTATGTTGAGGGCGAACGCCGTCTTTCCCATGCTCGGCCTGCCTGCAATGACAATCAGATCGGAATTCTGGAGGCCGGAAGTGTATTCATCGAGTTTTTCGAAACCGGTGGGTACGCCGGTGATCAGGTCTTTTTTCTCGTAGAGCCTCTCGATAGTCTTGAAGCTCTCCTTTATGATCTCCCGCATGGTGAAGAAAGAGGGCTTGATCTTATTCTGGGATATATCGAAAATGGCTTGCTCAGCCTCATCCAGAACATTGTCGATATCAGCTCCGGCGCTGTAACTCTTGTTCAATATTTCCGTCGCCGTTCCGATCAGACTGCGCAATATGGATTTCTGTTTGACGATTCTGGAATAAAAGGCGATGTTGGCGGCGGACGGCACTGCGTCGACAAGGGAAGCCAGGTAGGCCACGCCTCCCACCGCGTCGAGATGATTACGGCTCTTCAGGATATCACTGAGGGTTATAAGATCACTCGGCTCGTTTCTTTCCGAAAGCTCCAGGATTGCCGAAAAGATTTTACGGTGCGCCTCGCTGTAGAAATCATTCACGGAGAGGATTTCCAGGACGTTATTGATGGCGCGATTATCAAGCAGAATGCCGCCCAGCACTGATTGCTCTGCTTCGAGATTCTGCGGCGGCAACTTCAACAGGGAGGGATCGATATCTTTCACTGGGGAAAAACCTGCACTTACTGAAAGAGTTCCCGTGATCTTTCAGGCGAAAACTCACGTGGAAACGTCTACTGCTCTTCAGCCACTCTGACAACAAGACTGGCCGTGATCCCGGGATATAATTTCACTCTGACGGGAAACTCCCCTATACTTTTTATGGGCTCGTCAAGAATAATATTTTTTCTGCTGATTTCCACGCCCATCTCCTGCATGGCCTTTTCTATATCCTTCGCCGAAACGGAACCGAAAAGCTTATTCTGTTCCCCAATCTTCCGATATATTGTACAGGTGATGTTCGCGAATTTCTCCAGCATCGATTCGGCGTTCTTTTTTTCCTTTTCGGCCCGCTTCGCGATAACCTGCTTTTCATGCTCAAGAGCGCGGATGTTCTTGCTGCTTGCGGGGACGGCCAGATCCCTGGGTATCAAATAATTTCTTGCGTAGCCGTCCGATACTTTAATGACGTCCCCCATCTTGCCGAGGGCTTCGATGTTTTGTTTCAGGATAACTTCCATACACATGGCCTCCAGTTAATATGCTGAAAAAAGCAGAGGGTTGCTTTCTTCAATGGGGCTCTCTTCCCTGCACGGGCAGCTTGACCCCCCTGTTCAATTTTCTGAAATCTATCCAGATATCGAAAAAACCCAGACAGATGACGAGCAGAGCCAGAATATGCTGGGCGAAAATCAAAAAATAGAACATGCCCCTCAATAAGACGGGAACCCCCTTCTTCTTGAAAAAGAAGTTAATGATCGAAAGCCCCTGGAACAGGTAAATAAACAGAAAAACAATCAGCATATTCAATCCCGATATCTTGAAACGATCTATCGGGACTAGGATCATCGCTCCGGCAGCGATGACAAACCATACGAACTTATCAGGTATCTTCCACGACGTCAGGTCTCCGAAATCCGAGAAGGGCAGCTTGCGGAATTCAAACAGGATCTTCGCCGCCATCACGTTCAGCCACGCAAGGAATATCATGGAAACGATCATAAGAGCAGGAAAAACATGATAAATGAACTTCGAGATCTGCCCCGCGTTATTCTTGATCAGGCTGACCTGCTCCTGGGAAACACCTGCCTGGGAATACGCCTGGATGAGCCCGTTGACCCCCCCCGATACATACTTCTCTATCAAGGTCCATGGATCCTCGTTCATCCTCAGGCTGTAAGAAGAAAGAAATGCCAGCGCTATCAGCGTGAGGACCACAATAGAAAGTAAGATGATCTTGTCGATCGCGTACTTCTTCCTGAACATTTCGGAAAGAACGATCCCGAAAGAGCCCCATACGATCAGAAAAGCGATATTGAATCCCGAACCGATCACTGCCATGAACGAGATGACCACCAGGAGCGCGAGCGCAAAGACGACCAGGCCCTGCATTCTGCCGGACTTTGAATAATAAATGACTGGCAGCGGAGCAAACATACCGATCACAAAACCCAGATCAGGGATCAGGGAAGCGGCAAGGAATACGGCAGACGAGACGACGACCCCGGCGGCCAATTCCTTATAGAGATGCGGATCTCGATCCTCTCCCCGTATCCAATCACGCAAATCGTCAATCAGCATCCTACCATCAACTTTCGGTCACTACAAAAGGCAGCAGCGCGATAGCTCTTGCCCGCTTGATCGCAACAGTCAATTCACGCTGGTGATTGGCACAGTTTCCCGTGATTCTCCTGGGAATTATCTTTCCCTTCTCGGAGACAAAATATCTCAAAGAACCCGGATCCTTATACTCAATCTTCATATTGGAATCCGTACAGAATCTACAGACTTTCCTGCGGTGAAAAACTCTTCTTTCTTGTCTTGAATCCGTTCTGGTCGCCGCCATCTTACATTTCCCTCGCTTTTTCTTCTTCAGTCTTTTTTCCTTCCTCTGAAGACTTTCTTCGAGTCACTCTCTTTTTCGCCGGCTCCTGCTTTTCGGCTGCACCTTCTGCAACCTCCTCCTTCTGCTGCCGGGCGGGCTCGGGCTTGCCCTCTTCCGTTTTCTCCTCCTTCTCTTCTCTGACTCCCGCCATTTCCTTTTCAAGCTCTTTCATATCCACATGATCTGATTTCTTGATCGTCAGGAATCTCAGGATTTTATCATCGAATTTGAATATCCTCTCCAGTTCGTTGACAACGACGGCATCACCCGCAAAATCCAGGAGAACATAAAATCCCTTTAACTGCTTTTTAATTCGATAGGCGAGCTTTCTCGTGCCCCATTTTTCGGCCTTGATCGGAATACCTTTTTGATCCACGATAACGGCCTTGTAACGTTCGATCAGGGCATCGATTTCATCTTTGGGTAAATCGGACAGGGCTATAAATACAACTTCGTATCTTTTCAAGTCAAACCTCCTCTCGGCTCTAAATCCCAGACATTTCGCCTGGATAAGGAGTCCTTTTATTTGAAAGAGCATTTTATATACCATGCGGAAACGGAAATCAAGTGATTTCCGGTTTCGATGAAGGCATGGGTTCATGGCGAGCCCTTCGACAGGCGACAAAGTGTAACCCCCTTTAGCCTTTTACATCATAAATCCCCCCTCGCCTCCTTTGTCCTGGTAGAACACTCTGTCCTTCCCCTGTGATTTGGCAATATACATACTTTCATCCGCCCTCCTCAGAAAAGACACCAGATCCTCCTTGGGGCAATAGGAGGCAACACCGATGCTGACAGTCAAATGCGTTTTTTCATCCATCAGGGGGGAGAAATTTTCCATTTTGAAGCCCTCCCTGATCCGCTCCGCGACATGGACGGCCTCTTCGCTCTCTGTTTCCGGCAGAATAATGGTAAACTCCTCACCACCGTACCGATAAGCGGAATCCACCTGCCGGATGTATCTGGTTATGACTTCTGCCGCCCGCTTGAGGACCTTGTCCCCTTCATAGTGCCCGTATTGGTCATTCAGCGCCTTGAAGTTATCGATATCGAGCATCAGCAGGGAAAGGGGACAATGATACCGGTTTACTCTCTCGATCTCCATCCTCAGCCGATCGTAGAAATGCCTCAGATTATGAAGCCCGGTCAAGGCGTCCGTGATGCTCAACTCCATGTACCTTTTTTCACTCTCTTCCAGTTTCTTTTCCGCGATTTTCCGTTCGGTGATATCTCTTACGTAACCGACGATCCCGATGATTTCGCCCTGAGGATTGCGCCACGGCTCGTAAAAGGCGTCGAAATAGCGCTCGCTGCCCTGGATGCCGAAGTGTGTTTCCACCCGGGCGCGCTCCCCGGTTTGAATGACCTTTCGTTTGATTTGCGCCAGCCGGTCCGCTTCCTGCGGCGGGAAGAAATCGAAATCCGTCCTGCCCAGAATCTCTTTCCGGCCTCCGGGCATCTGAATATCCGTAAACCAAACATATCTCAGGTCCCGGTCCTGCTGAAAGAACTGATCAGGGGAGTTTTCGAAGACAAGACGCAGGCGGTTTTCGCTTTCGCGCAGCGCGTCCTCGGCCTTTTTACGATCCGTTATGTCGCGTGCAATCGACAGGGCGGATTCAACGGAGCCGTCACTGGCGAATTCGGGAACGATCCGGACATGGTAGTATTTCCTCACACGAAAGACGGGGTACTCGAATTCGGTCGTTTCCTGCCGGCCCGTTTCAAATACTCTCTCAAGAAACTCCCGCCAGTAGCGGAGCACCCCCGTCGGCCATTTGATCTCATCGAGCTTCTTGCCGATGAATGTCTCGCCGGAGATCCCGCTTTCCCGTATCAGGGCCGGATTGATATACAAAAACCGCATCTGACGGTCGATCCTGGCGATAAGGTCAGGAGTGTTCTCGGCAAGAGTTCTGAATTCTTTTTCACGACACACACCCGCAAAGGCGCATTCCTTTATGGAGATACGTTCCTTTTCCAGCAATCGCCTGACCTCGCCAGAGAGACTCTCCGTAAACATCCTGATTTCATTGATCAGGATGGAGAGCTCCGATATCGACTGTTCAACCGCGGCGGCATGTCCCGGGCTTGCGCCGCTGCATTGCAGTAATTCTTTCAGACGCTGAAAGACGGCTTCGACTTTGTCAAAAACGCTGCGGTTCATTTAGCCTCTCTGTAAAGGCTATTCGTGTCAGGCGAAGAGCCAGGAGCGAAAAACAAAGAGTCATATTTTTTAGTTTCGCCGCATGGAGAGTAGATGTCCATGCATGAATTCCTCATTTACGGGCGTCCATTCAGCTTAGGAAGGGATCGGGAAAAGTATGAGACCGAAAGGGAATCAGGAGATTTGTGAAAGATTAGGGTATTCTTCTTCGATCCAGTTTATAGCAGCTTTCCCTGAATTTCTTCGCGAATTTTTTCATTTCCGAAGCTGCTTCCGTCAATTCGCCGTAGTGGTTGTAATTTTTCGCGGCCGTATCCGTCACTCCGATGGAGAGTGTCATGAAGGGGAAGATCCTCGACGTCCCCTGCCGGTCGTTGGATTCAATATATCCTTTCATCCGGTCCTCGCCGTCATAGAGAGTGGGAATAATCCTGTCGAAAGCCCCGATGATTTCCCTGCATGTATCTTCCACCAGATCCACGTCCATGATGAACACGAAATCATCCCCGCCGATATGCCCGATGAAGCTCTTTTGCGGCTGCTTGCTCTTCACTATATTCATGATGAGACGCCCGGTGATTTTGATGACATCATCCCCCCGGCTGAAACCATACTTGTCATTGTACGGCTTGAAATAATCGATGTCGGCATACGCGAAAGCGAAGACATCCCCCCGTTCCAGGCGATCCTGAATCTGCCTGAAGATAGAGATATTGCCGGGGAGCCTGGTCAGGGGATTTACCTCAACGTTTCTTTCCGATCTGAGGATGGCCAGATTGACCCGCGGCAGGATCTCTTTTTCGAGATCCTTCTTCCAGACATAATCCTCGATCAAGAGAGACTCCAGGTCCGCCGCCGTGAAGCCGTCGGGGATCAAGGCCAGTACCGGCAGCCTGCTGAACATGGGTTCTTCTTTCAGGTACTCCAAAATACTGATCGTACCCGGATCGTTTTGCGCGATATCCAGAATAATCAAATTCGGAAGGGAGTTGTAGATATAATCCAGGGCCGATTGTAAATTGCTGAAAATGGCGGTCTTGTACGCTCCCTTCAAAATCCGGTCCGAGATGTCGGACAGAACGATATCGCCGGAAACGAGGATTACCGTTTTCATGTGTCCAGCCAGGGCTCCTCCGAGGATTCGATGGAATCTTCCAGCCCCCTCAGGATTTCTTTGATATCGTCTTGCGAAAACCTTAGAAGTTCGAATGCCGCAGGATCCACGGCCGCAACGGTATCATCGCCCGCAAATCCAAGCCCCCGCGCATGCACGAGAACATCGGAAAAATGGACAATCGCGGTCTCCAGGGACGCGCTCTTCGACAGATTCGGGCAATGGTGATATTCGATCATGTCGACCAGGCCGCGCGGAAACCGCCATTTCTGCGCCAACCATGCCCCTACCGCTGCATGCGCTTCAGGGAAAGCCGTCTTTTCCGCCTCGACGATCGGGATTCCCCTGGTCTGCGCGGTATTCATGGCGCTCTCGTATTCCGCAGGAAATTCCAGGGCCAGAATGACTTTTCCGATATCATGAAGAAGCGCCCCTACCGATACCTCTTCGGGCTCCTTGAGCCCCTTCTTCTGAGCGATCAATCTCGCCGTCACCGCACAGCCGAGAGAATGCTCGCGCAGGCCGAGCATCGCTTTCTGCATGACCTCAAAAACCGATATCCCGAGCAGCAATCCCTTGACGACGTTCAATCCCAGGAGCATGATGGCGTGGGTGACCGACGAAATCCTCCCTGGAAAGCCGTAAACAGCCGAGTTCACCATTTTCAGGACCTTGGTCGTCAAAGAGGGATCATTGGAAACGAAATGGGATATTTCGCTGAGAGATACTTTGGGGTTTTCGATGATTGCGGACAGATGCTTCAGAACGCCCGGTATAGTAGGAAGCGTGTTGATATTTTCAACCCTGCTGCGGAGAACCTGCACATCCATTCTTATCGGTACATCTCCTCTATATGCTCCTGGACGCTTCTCTTTATCAAGCCCATGTAAGGTTTATTTTCAACATTCCTGAATCGCCTGTCCAGCTGCTCCAGCATCTCCTCTTTCGGAACAGCCGGCTCGACCGGCGCGTCAACATGAATGCTTTCGATTTCCATATCCTGTATACGTCTGATCCATGTCTCCGAAAGCTCCGTCCCTTCCGCGAGCAGCGTCATGCCGCTCTTATTCAGAACCGGTTTCAAGAGCCTCATCCCCGGCTCCAGCTTATCAACGGATATTCTGGCCATAATCACTCCCTCAGGGCCTTTCGCCCCTGGCCTTGTCATGGAGGGCGATGAGAGATTCGAACTCTCGACCACTGGTTCCGGAGACCAGTGCTCTATCCCCTGAGCTAATCGCCCCTCTTATTCTGCATTCCATACTATTTATTGAAAGAATCTTCAACATGAATAACAGGATGAAGGAAACACAGTCCTTCGCCTGCTTCTTCCCCCGTTGCCCGACAGGCTCATCTATGAAGCTTTACGTCTCTTGCCCGTCACCCTCACTGTTTCCAGCGACAGTTGCGATACGATACAGATGACCGGCTGGCTCCTGTTCATGCTGTAAAGATGGAGGCCGCGTACCTCGTTCCGTATCAGGTCTTCGGCCTGCAGGACGGCATATTCTATGCCGTATTTTTCCATATCATCGGTCCGTTCTTTTAAGTCCGCCATCTTTTGCCGCAGCTTTTCCGGTATTTTGATTACGCCCAGAGACATAATCCGCGGGATCTGTTTCACATTCAGGACCGGAAAGACGCCAGGTATGATGGGAGCGCTTATGCCGATGCCCGCGGCCAGGTCTCTGAACCGGTAGAAATCCTGATTATCGAAAAAGAGCTGCGTAATAATGAAATCAGCGCCGGCATCCACCTTTCTCTTTAGATTTTCAATATCGTGTTTCAGGCTCAGGGCCTCCACATGCCCCTCAGGATATCCGGCGACACCGACACAGAAATCCCCTCTCGATTTTATGAATTCGACAAGCTCGCTGGCATAACCGAATCCCCCGGGGGTCTTCGTGAACTTATTCTCACCTTTCGGCGGATCGCCCCTCAATGCAAGAATGTTCTCTATTTTTTCTTTTTTGAAGTCTTCGAGAATCGCTGCAATATCATCTCTCGTTGATCCCACGCAGGTCAGATGGGCGAGGACTTCCTCCCCGTAGTGATTCTTTACTTTCGATGCTATTTCCAGGGACATATCGCGCGTTGTCCCTCCCGCGCCGTATGTCACTGAAATGAAATCCGGCTCGAGTTGCCCCAGTTCCCGGATGGTCTTGTACAGGGCTTCCAGATTCCCGTCCCTGACGGGCGGAAACACCTCGAAAGAAAGCGTAAGTTTTTTTTGTCGTAAAAGATCGCAAATCATAATTCCAGAACCCTTTCTATAGCAGTGATGAAAATCTCACGCAATCGCCTTGATTGTCAACTGATTTTATGACGCAGTTGTATTATTCTCCCGAATCTGTTAATGAACATCTACTTTGCCGTCAGACCGGAGCAAGATGTCCAGACCTTATAAGATCGTCATCCCCGCGATCCTGCTATATCTTTTTTTCCCGTCCGCCGATGCATTCGGACTCACGGACATTCTGAATATCCGACATTGGGCCGCACCCGATCACACCAGGATCGTTATCGACACCAGCGAGGACGCGGATATCACTGTATCGAAGATCCCCGGGAAAGTATCCATTCTGTTCAAAAATACCCAGTTCCCTGAAACCGTTCCCTCAGAAAGGATATTGAACAAGCCTGGAATATCGAAGATCGTCATGTCACCTCACGGCGCTGAGGGCGTGAATATCGATCTCGTGCTTTCCGACAGCGCGGAGGCCTATATTTTCAAGTTGAAAGAATTCCAGGACAAGCCGTTCAGGGTGGTGATCGATCTCAAGCTGCCGGATATTGAGAAAAAGGAGAGCGAGGAGAGGCGGCGGTTCAAGATATCCGCAAAAGATAAAATCATCGTCATCGATGCCGGGCACGGCGGAGAAGACCCCGGAGCCATCGGCCTGAAAAGGACGATGGAAAAAGACGTCGTCCTGCGGATCGCCAAGAGACTGGAATACATCCTGAACAAGAAAAAGGGATATCGGGCTTTCCTCACCAGAAGGGGCGATTATTACCCGTCTTTCAGAAAAAGGTTGCAGATAGCGAGGGAATACGGGGCGGACCTCTTCATAAGCATCCATGCCGATGCATCAAGGAACAGGAAGGTCAGGGGAAGCTCCGTATATTGCCTCTCTACGACCGGAGCCAGCAGCGAAGCCGCAAGACTTCTGGCCAGGCAGGAAAACCTCGCCGACATTATCGGCGGCTCCGAGAACGAACAGAACAGTGATGAATCCGACCCGATCATTCTCCACATGGTCCAGACCGAAACCATGAACATGTCGAAGACCTTCGGCTCCACGATAATAAAGCACATGAAGCAGATCAATCCGATCAAATTCAAGAGGATACAGGAAGCCCCTTTCATGGTTCTCAAGCTCCCTCACGTCCCTTCGGTATTGATCGAAACGGCCTACATTTCGAATCCCAGAGAGGAGATGCTCCTGCGCTCCCCGGTCTTTCAGAATAAAATCGCCTTGTCCATCTCCGCAGCTATCCAGGAATTCCTGCGCGATCCCGAGCCCGATAACGACCTGATCCATATCGTCATGGAGGAGGAAAAAGAAGAGGCGCGCAGCGCCTCCCGGCAGGAGGCGCCCGCCAGAGCCCTGCCGCGCATGATCGTGTATACGGTGAAAAAGGGTGATACGCTCAAAAAAATCGCCTCCAGGTACAATACCAGAGAAGATATCCTTCTCAGCCTGAACAACATGAAAAAGGGGCAACGCCTGCAGGTCAATAGAAAACTGAAGATCTATGCGCCCCCCGAAGGTGAGATGCAATCGGCGGAGATATCCCCCCCTGCGCCCGCCGCCGCGGCGCCCCGGCCGGCATTCTACATTGTCAAAAAAGGGGACACCCTGGAGAAGATCGCCCGTAAACACCGGGTTGCACTTGCCCGCCTGATCTGCGCCAACGGGATAAAATCGAAAGGGCCTCTCTACGTCGGACGGAAATTGACGATCCCCGGACCCGCGGAGAAATCGGGAGAATCCGCTCCGGGAGCCCCCGCACCCAGGGCGAAAAAGACCACGCTCTACACTGTAAAGAAAGGGGATACGCTCGATAAGATCGCCCGGAAACACAACACGACCATCGCCGCCCTGCTGAAGGCGAACAGGATGAAGATGAAAGATCCTCTTTATGTAAATCGGAAACTGGTGATACCTGAAAAATAGAACCTGGAGCAAGCCGTTCCGTACCTGGATGCCGGGCACTCCTCTCAGGTGTTGCATTTTGGATCGATTGCCTCTATTTTTTCAAAAAGACGTATGTCTGCGGAAAGGGTTCAGGAATGGACGATAAAGCCTTCAGAGTTATTTTTTACGCCGCCCTGGTCTCCATCGCGGTTCTTTTTCTCTATGTTTTAAGCCCGTTCTTTTATCCCATTTTCTGGGCGGGGGTGATTGCAAGCATTTTCAGGCCCCTGTTCAACAAGCTCAACAAAAGAAAGGCGCGCCCCAACCTCAATTCTCTCATAACTCTGGCCGTGGTCGTACTGATCCTTATTCTGCCCCTGGCCGTCACCGGAAGTCTCCTGCTCAAGGAATCCATTCAGATATACAATAATTTTGCCAGGCAGAAAGCCGGGTACCAGGAGAATATCCAGGGCCTGATCGACAGGATCCAGCACAACCGCTGGATCCAGAAGCTGAATATCAATGAGCGATCATGGGCGGACAAACTGTCCCAGGCGGCAGAATCCATTGTGACGTACATCCTGGGATCGCTCAAAAACTGGACCCAGAATTTCCTCGTTTTCCTGATTATGTTCGTCATCATGCTTTATACATTGTTCTACTTTATCAGAGACGGCGATAAGATTCTCGAAGTGCTCATCTCCTCCTCTCCCCTGGGAAAGGACAAGACCAGGTTACTCCTCGACGAATTCGTCTCGACCGCCAAAGCCACACTGAGAGGGACCTTGATTCTTGGGGGCGTCCAGGGTTTGCTGGGAGGGATTCTCTTCTGGATTGTGGGGATCGAGGCTGCCCTGATCTGGGGCCTCATCATGGTCGTCGCTTCCATTCTGCCCACCGGAAGCGGGATCGTCTGGGCGCCGGCCGGCATCCTCATGCTGCTTACGGGCCACGTCTGGGAAGGGGTGACGATCCTGGTCGTCGGCGCGCTGGTTATTGGAATCGTGGACAATCTCCTCCGTCCTCTGGTTGTCGGCAAAGAAATAGGAATGCATCCTGTATTGATTTTCCTCTCCACAATGGGCGGATTGGTGCTGTTCGGATTTTCAGGATTCGTCATCGGACCGGTGATTACCTCAATGCTCCTGGCCCTCTGGGATATATACACCGACTTGAACGGCCCAATTACTCCTTGACTATTTCAGGGTTTTCTGGAATTTTTCATTCCCGAATGCTTAATCACTTTATGAAATTCCGGGAAACAAGGATGGACAATGAGTTTTTTTCGCGACAGGGTCGATTTGATGACGGGCTACGAACCCGGGGAGCAGCCGATTCCGGGGGCAAAGGTCATCAAACTCAACACAAATGAGAACCCCTATCCTCCCTCTCCGCTGGCAGTCAACGCCCTCCGGAACATGGATATCGAGGCGCTGCGCCTTTACCCGGACCCGTTTTCCGGGGCCGTGCGCAAAGCTGTAAGCGGGATTTTGAATGTTGCTGAAGACCGGATCATCGTCGGCAACGGCAGCGATGATCTCCTTGCCATGATTATCCGGGCCTGCTGCGGACCGGGCAGACCCGCAGTCTATCCCATGCCCACGTATGTCCTTTACAGAACCCTTGCCCAGATCCAGGAGGCGGATGTAATAGAAATCCCCTTCGATGACGATTACCGGCTTCCCTTTGAGGAACTCGTTGAAGCGCAGGGAGCAGTGACTATCATCGCCTCACCCAACAGTCCTTCAGGCACGGTTACGCCCGCCCCGGTCCTCGATGAACTGGCGTCAAAGCTGTCCGGCGTTCTCGTCATCGATGAAGCCTATACCGATTTTGCAGAGGAAAACGCCCTCGAACTCGCCGCAAAGCACGAGAATGTGATCATCCTGAGGACGCTTTCCAAAGGATATTCGCTGGCGGGGATACGGGTGGGCTTCGGTGTCGCCTGCCCTGCGCTCATGGAGGGGCTCTTCAAAGTAAAAGACAGCTATAATGTATCCGCAATGGGGTGCGCAATCGCGGCCGCGGCCATCAGCGATCAGGATTATAAGAAAGCCAATGCCGAAAAGGTGAAGCGTTCAAGGGAAAAGCTCGCCTCCGCACTTGTCGGACTCGGCTTTCGGATATGGCCATCGCAGGCTAATTTCCTGCTCGCCCGGCCGCCGGACGGAAACGCCGAATACATCTACAAGTATTTGAAATCCAAGGGCATTCTCGTCCGCTATTTCAAGCAACCCCGGCTTGAAGACAAGCTGCGCATAAGCATAGGAACTGATGAACAGAATTTCATTCTCGTCAGGACTATATCCGGATTGCTCGGGTAACCGCTTTGCGGATCAGGATATCAATAGAGAAGAACCGGTATGGTGATTTTATCGGCACATTATGACACGGTCTCCAGACGAAGGAGGGGATGAAATGGAGCATGAAAGACCTTTAGAAGACTATACCGTCAAGGAACTCCGCACAATGGCGCTGGAAATGGGAGGAATTGTCGGCGTAAGCGCCATGAAGAAGGAGGAACTGCTCTCCGCCATCAAAAAGGCGCGGGGAATTCCCGAAAAAGAGATCAGGGAAAAACCGATACCAAGCATATTGGAATTAAAGAAAGAGATCAGGTCGCTCAAGCAGGCAAGAGAGGACCTGAGGCGCCAGGGCGAAGACAGGCAGAAGCTGTGGCGGCTGAGAAAAAGGATCGGCCGCCTGAAGAAAATGACCCGCCGCTTGGCGGCCAGGAAGTAGATATGTAATCGCGTGTCAATCTATGGCTGTAACGGCGCTTATCCTCTCAAGAAGCGATCCCGAGCGGCCCTGCCCGCCGAGAGAGGCATCGGAAACGACCACCTTTCCTATGTAAAACAGGTCCTCTCCGGCCCATGACGATTCGCGGTAAGCCCACGTACTGTGGATTATATAGACTCGTCCCTCCACAACTCCGAGGAGGAGCATGATATGCCCCTTCATGTACAGCAGAGCCGGTCTACCCTGGTATTCCCCCAGGATAGCCGTCTTTCGACTGTCTTCCAGCCCGGCGAGGTCTCTTCTTTTCGCTTCGTTGAAATTTGACTGGCGGAAACTGTTCACGGGCATATTGAAACCGAAGCAACGGAATACATCCCTCAGGAACCGCGAGCAATCCCTCCCCCCGAACATCCCTCCCCACCCGTAGGGGCGGTGAAGCAGTTTGAATGCCTGGCTCAGTACGGCTGCCTGCGTATAAGGCAGGTATCCGACATGGACATCGCTCGAAGCCGGGATGAATCCATCGGCGAAGCGGAGCCTGCCGTCAGCGTCCCGCCAGGGCATTATCACCTGGTAATATTCCGTATTTTGCGCGATAAAGGGAAGGCTGGCGCCCATCGGCAGGCTGAAGGCGTATTTGCGCAACGACCTGTCGGCATATACGCAGGATCGATCTCCCGTGACGACCAGGGGATTGGCATGAACGAACCGCAGGACATCCTCTTTTGTACCCTCCGCGACATCCGCCGCCTTGACCCACCCCATGGCGAAGGAGGTCCTCAAGAGACACCAGTCTCCTGCGCGTGAATAGTGCAGAATCACGACCGGCGTTCCGCATTCCAGCCTGGCGTATTGAAACTGGTCGAATTCGGTATCGAATGGCTTTTTCAACGCTGTCTCATCGGTCGGCAATTCTCTCATGTCCGTCTCTCTTGTAATGAGACCCGCAGAAGGAACCACGATGGAAGGCATCCGGTCGAGAGCCATACTTTCGAAAATCTCCTCATAGAATGTATGGCTCAGAGGAAAGCTTGAGTGATCGTAATAACGGGCTTTTTCACAGGATTTCCTGAGCGCGGAAAAAAAGGACTCCATCCGGCCGCGACTCACGGATTGGAGCCTCATAATATCGATGAGACCTGCATCCGCCTTCAGGGCCGCCTGGTTCATCTCCCTGATCTGATCCGCGGACAGGATGATGCTTCCGGATTGGGGGAAGCGGTCTATCCAGAATTGCGCTTTTTCAAATTCCGGCCTGACATGAGGTAAGGGAGTAATAGCCGGATATCTCCGGGCCGCGCAGGCCGCCAGGGAGAATACGATTAATATTATGAGGGCCTTCCGAATTTTTGCCATCCCGGATATCCTGTCTTGACAGGTTCAACAAGCCTATACCAGTCTCTGCTTCCGATTGGAAGCAATTTATCGCGCTCCGATCCTGGACCCAGGAGTACACGCCTGTTTCTTTTCGTGCCCATTTCTCTTGACAATTCGTACATACTGCATTATACCCGGCTGACATTTATACAAAAAATGCTTCTGGTTTCATGGAGGTAATATGAGCAACGAGAATTTGGAAAGCAAAAGATGGTTCATCGCTATTGCCGCGATCATTATGCAACTATGCCTGGGTACAGTCTACGCGTGGTCCGTCTTCAAAAAGCCCCTGATGGGAGCCCATCACTGGGCGGAGACGGAGACGCAGATGGCTTTCATCATCTTTATGTTCGTCGTCGGCATCGCCGCCGCCTTCGGCGGAACACTGGTGGATAAGAAAGGCCCCCGCTTCGTGGCGACCACCGGCGGCATCCTCTTCGGACTGGGTACCCTCCTGTCGGGATTCGCCGATCAGATCGGCAGTCTGGCGGTCCTGTATTTGGGATACGGCCTGATCGGAGGACTCGGCAATGGATTCTGTTACGTAACACCCATCGCGACCCTGATCAGGTGGTTTCCCGACAAACGCGGACTGGTCACCGGGCTTGCAGTCATGGGATTCGGGTTCGGGGCCTTCTTCATGGGTCAAATCGCCCCGAAAATGATTATCGCATACAAAGGGGGGATGACTGCATCGGGTGTGGCGGCTACCTTCTACATCTGGGGTTTCATCTTTCTGGTGCTCGTTATGGGCGCCGCGCAGTTGTTCAAGAACCCTCCTACGGGGTGGCTCCCCGCCGGATTTACACCTCCCACAACCACCGTGTCGGCTGCTGAGTCGTTTACTTTCGGCGATGCGGCGAAAACGCCCCAGTGGTGGATGCTCTGGGCCATGCTCTTCCTCAATGTCTCCGCGGGACTCGGCCTGATCTCCCAGCTTTCCCCGATCGCGCAGGACCTGTACAAACCTCTCACTGACCCGAAGCTCTCGCCGGAAAACCTGATAAAAGTCCTGGCGACCGCCGGAGGCAGCGTTGTCGCTTATTCGGCCATTTTCAACGGGTTGGGGAGGCTCTTCTGGGCAAGACTCTCCGATACAATCGGCAGGAAGGCTGTTTTCGCCACCATGTTCGCCACCCAGGCGGTCATATACGCGCTTGTAGCAACCGGCTTTATCAGCGGCTATTATCTGTTCCTGGTCGCCGCATGTTACTTGCTTTCCTGCTATGGAGGCGGGTTCGCGACCATGCCGGCCTTTGCCGCCGACTCCTTCGGCCCCGGTTATATCGGCAAGGTGTACGGATTCATGCTGACTGCATGGGCCTGCGCCGGAGTCGCCGGTCCTCTTGTTTTCGCCCAGATGAAAAGGTCGGAAGCCCTTCTCGTCGCCGCGGGTCTCCTCTGCATAGGGCTTGTAATCACCCTCGTTTTCAAGAGGCCCGAGCGCAAGAAGGCTTGATCGCCCGATTTAGAACGCATCGCGTGAAGGCGGGCCTCGGCCCGCCTTTTCTATGCTGTTTCTTGCCTCTTTTCCTTGATCGGCGCCGGCTGCGCATCGCGCACGCGAATTCGCCCTCCCGTGATGATTCGAATATATCCGGGCCGTTTTCATTCATGACGACTGAACTTTTCCCTTGAACAATCGTTTTATTGGTGTATAGAAT